>Ga0105247_10002525_pt1 | contig 12428 bp, 8 predicted proteins | sample KBSS24metaG_FD_81519 | JGI IMG/M metagenome (GOLD analysis project Ga0105247, IMG submission 81519) | Switchgrass rhizosphere microbial communities from Kellogg Biological Station, Michigan, USA - KBS S2-4 metaG | ecosystem: Host-associated > Plants > Roots > Rhizosphere > Soil | place...
GACTGGTTCGTGTCTTCCACGAAGTTGGCCCGGTTGAACAGGTTGAAGGCGTCCAGGATCGCATCAACCGCCACGCGCCTGCCCAGTTTTATGCGTTTGCTCGCCCTGAGGTCGACGCTGTACTGGGACGCCGTCGTCGCGCTGTTGCGCCCGACGCTCGTCGCCTCGCTCGCCGGGTTGACGCGCGCCCGATCCGACGGGAACGCGCCGCCGTTGCCGTCGGCGTTCAGGTCGGCGCCGGCCAGCGGTGTGTAGGGCCGTCCCGAGGCGGCGGTGAAGATGCCGGACACCTGGAGTCCGGCCGGCAGGTTGTACATCCCCGACATCACGAACCGCTGCCGCTGATCATGGGTGGCCGGCCCGCGCTCCAGGTTCGGGTCAAACCCGAGCGGCAGGCCAACCTTGTCATTCGGATTGCGGCCGAGGCCGTTGTTCTGCGGAATGAAGTTGGTCTGGAAATCGGTCGAGGTGTCTTCGGCGTTCGACAGCGTGTACGAGACGAGGAACTGCAAGTTGTGCGACGGACGCTTACCGACGGCGACGGTCATCCCGTTGTACCAGCTGTTGCCGAACGACGAAAACTGCAGGATCGACGCGGACGATCCGGGAATGCCGCCGTTGATGCAGGGGGCCGCGGGATTCGCCGAGCACGGGAGGTCGTTCGGGCGCCGGCTCGTGCCGAGCACGGCGGGCAGTACCGGGTTGTAGTCGATCGTGCCGGGCTGATTGAAGCCGCGGACGTAGACGACGTTCACGCTGACGGTGAGATCCGGTCCCCACGCGCGATCCACGCCGACGGCGGCCTGATGCGTGTATCCGGTCTTGAGCGCCGGATCAGCCGAGATCACGGTTGACGGATACGACCCGCCGAGCAGCGCCTTGGCCTGATCCTCCGTCAACCGGTGGCCGGGCGCGTTCCATGCGAGCGCGGCGCGCGGCGCCGCGAGCACCAGCGTCCGCACGCCGTCCTGCGCGCCGGTCACGATCTGGGTGATCGACTGCAGCGCCGTGATCGTGTTCTCGTAGAAGATGCCGTACGACCCGTGCAGGGCAGTGCGGCCGTCCCCGCTCAGGTCATACCCGAGCGCCACGCGCGGCGCGACGTTGTTCGCATCGCGCGGCAACGGGTAGCGGAAGACGCTGCCCGCGACGTCGGTCACCGCGTACGTGTAGTCGCTCCAGAACTGCCGCTGATATCGCACGCCGGGCTTGACCGTGAGGCGTCCAAGCCGCCATTCGTCCTGCGCGAACAGCGATAGGTCGTTGGTCGCGCCGAACAGGTTCGGGTTGCCGTAACCCTGGATGTAGGCGGCCGGCACGCCTTTCCGAACGCCGTCCAGAGCGGAGACGACGCCGAGCGCCGGAATGGCGCTGAAGATATACCGTCCGCCAAAGTGCAGCGGCAGCGAGCCTGCCGGCGAGTAGAGCCGGTTGTACTCGGCGCCAACCTTGTAGTGATGGCTGCCCGAAATATAGCTGACCGTGTCGAGCAGCTGGATACGGTTGTTGATGCGCGCCTGCGGCGTGAACCGCTGGCGTCCGACGCTCGCCACGCCGGTGATCTCGAGCGTCGGGCCGCCCTGATCCAGCGCGACGCACGCGCCGCCGCACGCCGGGTCGAGCGATTGGATGGTCTGATCCTCGTGGGCGAACTGCGTCCTGAGCTCGTTGAGCCAGCGAGAGGACCACACGTCGGTCTCGGCGGCTGACAGTCCCCAGTCGGTCCGCAACTGGGTCGACCCGAGGCTCTTGGCGACCGTGCCGCCGTAATCGTCCACGCCATCTCGCGCGATGTCCGCGAAGGTGCCTCGGACGGTCAGCGACCGGTCCGACGTCCACTGATGATCCAGTTTGCCGAACACTTCGCTGTTCGTCACGCTCGCCGGGACGTTCCCGATCTCGACGGGAAACCCGATGCTCGTCAGCAGCGCAGCCGCCTGTGGATCGATGGTGACGAGCCGACTGTCCCTGGTGCGAGTCCGCTCCGCGGACAGGAAATAAAACGATCGGTCCTTCTTCGCCGGGCCACCGAGCGTGGCGCCCCACTGGTTCTGGTTGAACGGCGCCTTCTCGAGGTTCACCGGGTTCCCGAACACGTCGTACTTGTCGAAGTAGTTCTTCGCGTTGAGGCTCTTGTCGCGGAAGTAGTAGAACGTGTTGCCGTGCAGGGTGTTCGTGCCGCTCTTGGTGACGATGTTGACGACGCCACCCGAGGCCTTGCCGAACTCGGCGGAATACGAATCGGTCAGCACCTGGAATTCGCGTATCGCTTCCTGACTGAACACGGCGCGCACGGCGCCGACGACCGGGTCGTTGTTGTCCAGCCCGTCCACCATGATGTTGTTCGACCGGGCGCGCTGTCCCGTGAACGACAGCCCCGAGGTGGCCGACGCGCCCTGCTGCGGCGTCTTATCGGTCGACACGCCGGGCGTAATGACTGAAAAGCCGATGAAGTTGCGCCCATTGGCAGGCAGGTTGTCGATGAACTGCTGGTTGACGACGGTGGACACCTCGGTGCGTCCGACGTCGACGAGCGGCACGCTGGCGGAAACGGTCACCTCCTCGGTGGCGGCGCTGAGCGCCAAGGTGAAGTCCATGGTCACGGAGCGGCCCAGGGCCAGTTCCACGCCTCCGCGCGCGCGCGTGGCGAAGCCGGGAAGCTCCACGCGCAGCCCGTACGTGCCAGGTGGAAGAGCCGGCACAATGTACCGTCCGCTCGCGTCGGTCAGCACGGTTCGCGAGACGTTGGTCGCGTCGTTGGTGACGGTCACCGTGGTGCCGGGAAGCACGCCGCCCGATTGATCGGTGATGACCCCGGTGAGGTCCGCGCCCGTCAGACGAGCCTGCCCGAACGCTGCCGAGGGACACGCCAGCAGGAGCACGCAGGACACGACACGTATCGTCCGATTCATACAGACCTCCGTCACCGCAGCAGTGTGTGGGGGGGACCCTGCACAGCGCGTACCGCAAGGAACGGCTGCCTTTGCTGAGGGGAATCGAGGGGCAATCGGAGAGTGGGCCGCACCGCCGGATCGCTGGCGGCCTGGCGTGAGAGTCAGCGCTTCAGCGCGCGCTGACCTCGCCCGTCATCACGCCAAGGACGTAGGGGTTGACGACGCGTGAGATGCGCAGGTCGATGCGGCGAAAACGTCGCCTTCCCGCCGACGGTGTCAGCGGCACGGTCGCCCGCACCCATTCCTCTGGATCGTTGAGCACAATCGTCGCCACCGACCGGCCGTTGTCACGGATCTCCACCTTGACCGGCGCGCCGTCCGGCCCGGGAAACACGGACCGAAGCGGCACGATCATCGTCGTGACGTTGGAGGGCACGAAAAACGTCGCGCGTCCTGCTGTCCAGCGGAACAGCGTTCCCGGCGGGCCTTCCTCCCACGGCCGCAAGCCGGACGTGACGCCGCCAATCCAGGGCGGGTCGTACAGGTAGCCGAGCGCGAGGGCCGACGCGACCAAAACCGCCGCTGCAGCGATCCACTGCCTGCGCCTCATCGGAATCTCAGGAACAGATCCTGATACTGCGCCCACGTTGTGTTTTCCATCGGCAGCACGCCAATCCAGTACTGGATCATCTGCGCGATCGACAGCAGCACGGCCGCCATCGTGCCCATCGCGAACAACGGCACGAAGCGCGGGCGTTTCGCCATCCACGCGAAACAGGCGGCCATCATCGGCGCCGCGAGCGCCAAGCCGTCGGTGTAGCCACGATGTCCAAAGCTGGCGCCGAACTGCCACACCGTCCAGCTCGCGATCAGCCAGGTCTGCAGCGCGAACAGGACGACGGCCGGCACTACCAGTTTTCTCGCCCAGCCGGTCGCGACGAACACGCCGGCCGCGCACAGGAGCAGAATCGGCGACCAGAAGAACAGACCTTTCTGCGTGCTGAACAGCACATCAGCGAGGTGCGGCGATCCGAAGTCGAATCCCATGCCGTGCGGAACGTAGGCATTGACGAACCACGAGCCCGTGACCCATTTGTACAACGCGAGCTGCGGTGCAAGGACGACAGCCCCAGTCGCCGCGGCAATCGCGAGCAGCCGCCATCGATCGCGAAGCTCGATCGCTCGCGCGCGCAGGTCACGCCAGTGCACGACGCCGTACAGCGGCAACAGCAGCACGTAGATTCCGTTGGTGTGGCGAACGAGCACGTTGAGGGCGGCGACACCGCCAACCGCCAGTGTGCACGCGAGCGTCGGACGCTCCCACCATCGCTCGACCAGCCACAGCCACACGCAGACCAGGAAGAAGGCGTAGGCATGGCTGAACGTGCAGTCGAACACGGCGTAGTGGAACAGGTTCGTGCCCCACGTGATGCCGATCAACGTCGCCAGGACCACGCCGTCGCTGAAATGCCGTCGCAGCATGCGCCGCAGAATCGTCAGGCCGAGCAGCATGTAGAGGATCGCCCCGACCCCGGCGCCGTGCTGATAGTAGAGCGAGAACCCGTCGCGCGGCAGGTTCGACCAGACGGTGAGACGATCGGCGACGAGGACGAAGGGCGCCATCAGGATCGCGGTGCCGATCGGGTGCAGGTTCAGCCAGCGGCCGGTGGACGGCCAGCGGCGAATGCCGGTCGGGTCAGGGTAGCGGCCGCCGTACCAGTCGTCGGCGAGCGCCTCGAGGGTGACGTCGTGATAGATGATCGCCGACGGCAAGTAGACGTAATAGCTGTAGCCGTCGGACTGGAAATGCGGCAGTCCGTGGATATGGCCGTAGAGCGCGGTATAGGCCAGCGCCGCCGCCACGGCGGCAGCGGCGACGAAATGCCTGGCGCCGCGTGCCATCAGATCTTTACGTAGATGTCCTTCGCCTTGCGGAACTCGAGCGACTTTTCGTCCATGCCCTGCCGTGCGTATTCACGGACCTGCTGCGTGAGCTCCATGCTGCAGAACTTCGGGCCGCACATCGAGCAGAAGTGCGCCACTTTCGCGCCGTCGGCCGGCAGGGTCTCGTCGTGGTACGACCGCGCGGTGACGGGATCGAGCGCCAGGTTGAACTGATCCTCCCAGCGGAAGTCGAACCGCGCCTTCGACAGCGCATCGTCCCACTCGCGCGCGCGCGGATGGCCCTTTGCGAGATCGGCGGCGTGCGCCGCGATCTTATAGGCGATCACACCAGCCTTCACGTCGTCTCTGTTCGGCAGGCCGAGGTGTTCCTTCGGCGTGACGTAGCAGAGCATCGCGGTGCCGTACCAGCCGATCATCGCCGCGCCGATCGCGGACGTGATGTGGTCGTAGCCGGGGGCAATGTCGGTGGTCAGCGGACCGAGCGTGTAGAACGGCGCTTCCTTGCACCATTCGAGCTGCTTCTCCATGTTCTCCTTGATGAGATGCATGGGAATGTGGCCGGGCCCTTCGTTCATCACCTGCACGTCGTACTCCCAGGCGATCTGATTGAGCTCGCCCTGCGTTTTCAGCTCGGCGAACTGCGGCTCGTCGTTCGCGTCGGCGATCGAGCCGGGGCGCAGGCCGTCGCCCAGCGAGAACGAGACGTCGTAGGCGCGCATGATCTCGCAGATCTCGCGGAAATGCGTGTAGGTGAAGTTCTCCTGATGGTGCGCCAGGCACCACTTGGCCATGATCGAGCCGCCGCGCGACACGATCCCGGTCATCCGCCGCGCCGTCATCGGAATGTAGCGCAGCAGCACGCCGGCGTGGACGGTGAAGTAGTCGACGCCCTGCTCGCACTGTTCGATCAGCGTGTCGCGGTAGATCTCCCACGTGAGATCTTCCGGCCGGCCGCCGACCTTTTCCAGCGCCTGATAGATCGGGACGGTGCCGATCGGCACGGCGGAGTTGCGGACGATCCACTCGCGCGTCTCGTGAATGTTCTTGCCGGTGGAGAGGTCCATCACCGTGTCGGCGCCCCAGAGCGTCGCCCACTGCAGCTTCGCGACTTCTTCCTCGATCGACGAGGAGACGGCGGAGTTGCCGATGTTGGCGTTGATCTTCACGAGGAAGTTACGGCCGATGATCATCGGCTCGAGCTCGAGATGGTTGATGTTCGACGGGATGATCGCGCGGCCCCGCGCGACTTCGTCTCGCACGAAATCGGCCGGCAGCCCCTCGCGCAGCGCGATGAATTCCATCTCGGGCGTGATTTCGCCTTTACGCGCGTAGTGAAGCTGCGTCACGCAGCGCCCGTTGGCGGAGCGCGAGCCTTTCAGACGAGCGGCGACCCAGGGCTCCCTGAGCTTGGGCAATCCGGTCTTGACGTCGTGATCCTGCGGACCGCTGGTGTCGTAGAGGCGGATCGACGGCTCGCCCCTGGAGAGCGCGACCTCGCGCATGGGCACGCGTACGCCCTGCGGGCCATCGACGAAAACCTTCGCTGAATTGGGAAACGCTGTCGCGAACTCTTGCATATCCGCACTCCCTCCGCCGGTCTGAACCGGATCAGGTTCCAAGGGTTTATCTCAATCCCGGCTATCGGGGATACCCCTGGCGGCTGTTTCGACTATAGCACGCGACTTGCAGCCAGCTGGATCACTGATCCATGACCGGCGCGAAACGTTCCAGTCGCCTCTACCCGTGTGGGTTGTACACCACACTCGGCGTGGTCGCCTGTATCGGATTTGCGGTCGCGGTCTGGGACCTGACGCTGGGCGGGTTCTATTTCCGGGTGCTGGGCGTACGGATCTCGTCGTGGGAAGTGTACAAGCCGTTCCGCATCGGGATGGTCGCGATCGTGGCGGCAATCGCCATCCGCGATCGCTGGGCGGAGTCAACGCAGACGAGCTGGAACGCGATCGATCGGTGGAGCCGATGGATCGCGGGCGCGGTCGCGATCGTCTCGGTCGCCATCGCGGTCCATTGGGGCGTGTTCGCCGCCGGCGGCGCGGATGCGTACGGTTACGTCAGTCAGGCCGCGCTCTGGGCGCAGGGACGTCTTTCGGCACCCGATCCGCTGGCCATGGTCGCTTCGATCGTCGGCCCGGCAGCGGCGCCGCTCGGGTACCAAATGAGCACGGTCGCGGGATCGATGGTGCCGGTCTATCCCCCCGGCCTCCCTCTGCTGATGGCGATTGCGATCAGAGTCGGTGGACCATCAGCCGCGTACCTGGTCGTTCCGCTGTTGGGCGGCCTCGCGGTGTGGCTCACCTACCTCCTGGGCTTGCGGATCGCCGACGCGCGCGCCGGAGTTGTCGCCGCCATGCTCGTGGCATTCACACCCATCTTCATGTTTCAGTCGCTCGAGCCGATGAGCGACGTGCCTGCCACCGCCTGGTGGCTGCTGGCATGGGTGCTCGTACTGTCCCCAGGCGGCGCTAGCCCTTTTTTGGCCGGCCTCGCGGTGTCCGCAGCGCTGCTGACGCGACCGAATCTCGTGCCGCTCGCGGCATTGCTCGTCCCGATCGCGGCCGCGACCGCGCCGCGCCGGCGGCGCGCCATGCTGCTGGCCGCCGGGCTCATTCCCGGGTGCATCGCCGTGGCGGCGCTGAACGCGTACTGGTACGGCGGTCCGTTGCGCTCCGGCTTCGGGCCGCTCGACGCGTTCTATGCCTGGAACCATTTCTTTCCAAACCTTCGCCGTGATTGGAACTGGATGATCGAGCTCGACGCCTCGGTGATCCTTCTGGCGGCCGCCGCGCCGTGGATGATCCGCGACAAAACGACCGCCGCGGCGATCCTCACGTTCTTCGCCGCGTTGATCGGCTGCTACGCCTTCTATCTCGTTTACGACGACTGGCCGTTCTTCCGGTTCCTGCTGCCTGGTCTACCGTTGATGATCGCGCTGGCGGCGGCGGTGATCGTCCGGATTCTGTCGTGGCTGCCGCTCTCGTGGCGCGGCGCCGTCGTGTTCCTGCTTTGCACGCTGGTGCCGATCGAAGGCGTGCTGACCGCCGATCGCCACACGGTCTTCGACATTCAGCGCGGGGAGCACCGCTACGTCGCCGTCGGTGAGGCGATCGGCGCGAGGCTGCCCGCCAACGCCGTCGTGCTCAGCGTGATTCAGAGCGGCAGCGTCCGGATGTACGGGCAGCGGCCGACGGTACGCTGGGACAGACTGGAGCCCGAGCGGCTGGACGCGACGCTCGACGGGCTCCGTGCCGCCGGGTACGCACCGTACCTGCTGCTCGAAAGCTGGGAAGACTCGCTCTTTCGCGCACGGTTCACGGGAACGCGTGCGTTGCGTGAGGCCGACCGGGCGCCGGTGATTGAATACTACGGACCGATCAGCGTTCGTGTGCTTCGCCTGGACGATGAGGTGCACTGCGGCGAGCGGCGCGTGCTGCCTCGAGCAGTGCCGGCACCCTGAGCGTGATCAGCGGGCGCGTTGACTGACCGGAATGACGAACTTTTCGGCGGTGTGCGTCGGCGAAAAGGCGACGACTTTCACGTCCACCAGCCCCGCCGCCTTGCCGGCTGCCATCGTCGCGCGCTCGGAAATCTCCGGCCGCCCTTTCGGACGGATGATCCACACGGCGCCGTTCGGCGTCAGTGAGGCTTTGAGCTTCTCCAGCCGCGTCAGCTCGGCTTCTTTCGTGACGCCGAGGAAGATCGCATCGCAGTCCTTGACGACGCGGCCGATCGACAGGTGGGCGACGGTGTCCTCGAGCTCGCGCAGGAACGCGGCGTCGGTCACGCCGAGCGCGGACGCCCGCCACTCGGGCTTGACGCCGATCTTCTGAAGCCGCGACGGCGGATGCTGAATCTTCTCCGCCCATTTGGGTGCGGCGCCGCCGAGGTCGAACGACGCGGTACCGTCGGGGAATGTGACGCTCAGCATGCCGCCGCGAGCGCCGACTCTCGACATCTGCGCGAACGGAATCGACAGCTTCAGATCGCCGCCGCGAAACTGCAGCACGTCCGTTTCCAGCCGCGCCTTGCCGGTGGCGGTTTTTCCTTTGAATCGTACCGTGACGGTCGCCTCCGCTCCCATAGCTGGCCCCTTCCCAACGCCTCAACGCGTCGCCGCGAGAATCGCGCGACGCTTCTTCTCGGGAAACCGTTCGATCGCGTAGCGCAACGTCGTCCGCGGGATCGCGGCGCCGTTGGCGCGCAGATACCGCTCGAGCCGTGGCATGTCGGTCTTGCCTGCTTCGCGCAGCGCCCACCCCACGGCTTTCTGGATCAGGTCTTCGCGATCGGCATGCAGGCGGCGCGCGATCTCGTAGACCAGATCGAGCGCCTCGCCGCGGCGGGCGCGAGGGATCAAGCCGACGATCGACGCCCGCCGAACCCACATGTTGCGATCGCGTGCCCAGACCCGCATCCGCGCGCCGAGCTCGGGATGCCGCAGCAGCAGCGGCCCCAGGAGCATGCCGCAGATCGCATCGGTCGTCGCCCAGTTGGCGGAATGGTTCCCGGCCAGCCAGCGCTTCCACGCCGGCAGGAGCCGCGGCGAAAAATCGCGGCGGCAGCGTGCGACGACCTCGATGCCGACCGACTTCGCCTCCAGATGCCGGTCCTCGATCAGCGCGTCGGCGAACGCCATCGCCTCGTCTATCGACCACTCCGCCTTGTGCGCGGCATGAATGGACCGCGCGAGCTCCCGCATCGCGGCAGTGCCGACGTTGTAGAAACCGAGGTCGCCCGGACCGCGGAAATATCGGCTGGAGTCGAAATCGCCCGCCGGCCGCGCCATTCGCGAGAGTGCGCGGATGGCCCTTCTCGCCGCGCGCACCGGCGCGGTCTTGGCTCCTACGCCAGTTTTCTGAGGATGAAGCATTTGAGGTAGTACGTCTCGGGCACGCCGAGCAGTACGGGGTGATCGCGCCCCTGCATCCGCTTTTCCACCACCGTCACGTGCGCCTGCGCGTCGACGCTGGCGTCGTGGACGATCTCGGCGAACGCCGCCTCGTTGATGTTGTAGGAGCAGCTGCAGGTCACGAGCGTCCCGCCCGGCTTCAACAGCTTCAGGGCGCGGAGGTTGATCTCCTTGTAGCCGGCGCGCGCGTTGGCGACCGCGGCCTTGTTCTTGGCGAACGCCGGCGGATCCAGCACGATCGTGTCGAACCGCTCTCCCAGTCGATCCAGGCCCCGCAGCTCGTCGAACACGTTGCCGACGCGCGCGTCGACGGCGATGCCGTTGCGCGCGGCATTGTGCGTGACGCGCGCCACGGCGTCCTCCGACACGTCGAACGCGATTGTCTCGTCACAATGACGGCCCATCACGAGCGCGAACCCGCCGTTGTAGCTGAAGCAGTCGAGCATCCGGCCATGCGCGTACGCCGCAGCGGCTGCGCGGTTCTCCCGCTGGTCGAGAAACAGGCCGGTCTTCTGTCCGCGGCGCAGGTCGACTTCGTAGTGCACGCCATTTTCGGTGATGGTCAGGCTCTCCGGCACCTCGCCCGCCAGCACGTCGACGCGCTGCTCCAGACCATCGAGCACGCGCGCGCGTGGATCGTTGCGCGCCAGAATCCCCAGCGGGTGCAGCAGATCGGTCAAGGCCGAGACGACAACCGGCAGCAGGCGGTCCATCCCCTGCGAGAGCGCCTGCACGACGACGTAGTCGCCGTAGCGGTCGACAATCAGCGACGGCAGCAGATCCGCTTCGCCGTGTACCAGTCGGTATGCGGTCGCGTCAATCTTCAGCGACGCGCGGAATGCAATCGCCGCTTCGATCCGCCGCCGCACGAGGGCCTCGTCGGCGACGCTCTCGCCGTAGATCAGCATGCGCAGCGTGATCTGCGATCGATCGCTGAAGAGCGCCGACCCGAGCATCTGGCCGCGCGGGCTGCGGACCTGGACGATGTCGCCGGCGGCGGCGCGCGCGTCGGCGACGTCGGCACGGTAGATCCACGGATGACCACCCCGCAGCCGCTCTTCGCCCCGCGCCGAAATGACGACGGATGGAATCATATGACCCTGAACCTTGGACCGTGCCCGCCATAGTACAATCGTTCACCGTGCGAATAGCCATCGGCGCCGATCACGCGGGCTTCCTGCTCAAGGAACATTTCAAGCAGACGCTGGCGCGGCTCGGGCACAGCGTCGATGATCACGGGACCGACAGCGAAGCGTCGGTCGACTACCCGCCGATTTGCATCGCCGTCGGCCGCGCGGTCGCCGAAGGACGGGCCGACCGCGGCATCGTGCTCGGCGGCAGCGGACAAGGTGAGCAGATCGCCGCCAACAAAGTTGCCGGCGTCCGCGCGGCACTCTGCAACGATCTCTACACCGCACGCCTGTCGCGCGAGCACAACGACGCCAACGTGCTGTCCATGGGCGGCCGCATCGTCGCGTTCGGCCTGGCGGACGAGATCCTCGCGCTGTGGCTGGGCACGGCGTTCGAGGCGGGCCGCCACCAGCGGCGCATCGATCAGATCGCAGCGGCGGAAAGACCGCAGCCCTGAAGGGCTGCGCCACACACGGAGCGCGAAGGCTTTAGCCGAGCGATACAAATATGGCCACCAACACCACGACCCGCGCCATGTGGCGCAGCCTCGCCGAGACCGATCCCGAGATCGCCGACGTCCTTCGCGACGAGCGCCATCGCCAGAACGCGGGTCTCGAGCTGATCGCGTCCGAGAACTTCGTCAGTGAAGCGGTGCTGGCCGCGGCCGGTTCAGTGCTGACCAACAAGTACGCCGAGGGCTACCCCGGGAAGCGCTACTACGGCGGCTGCGAGATCGTCGACATCGCCGAGCGCGCGGCGATCGCCCGCGCGACGGCACTCTTCGGTGCCGACCACGCCAACGTGCAGCCGCATTCGGGCGCGCAGGCCAACATGGCTGTGTACCTCACGCTGTTGAAGCCGGGCGATACCGTCCTCGGGATGAACCTCGCCCACGGCGGCCACCTGACGCACGGCCATCCGCTGAACTTCTCCGGCAAGCTCTACACGATCGTGCCGTACGGCGTCCGCAAGTCCGACGAGCGCATTGACTACGACGAAATCGACCGGCTCGCCGACGAGCACAAGCCGAAGATGATCATCGTCGGGGCGAGCGCGTACCCGCGCGTGATTGACTTCGCCCGCATCAGAACGACGGCCGACCGCGTCGGCGCGCCGGTCTTCACCGACATGGCGCATATCGCGGGCCTGGTCGCTGCCGGCGTCCATCCGAGCCCGGTGCCGCACTCCGATTTCGTCACGACGACGACGCACAAGACGCTGCGGGGACCGCGAGGAGGGCTCGTGCTGTGCCGCGAGCAGTACGCCAAGGATCTGGACCGCACGGTGTTCCCCGGCGTGCAAGGCGGTCCGTTGATGCACATCATCGCGGCCAAGGCCGTCTGCTTCAAAGAAGCGGCGGAGCCGGCGTTCATCGAGTACCAGAAGCAGATCGTCGCCAACGCACAGCGCCTGGCATCCGCGCTGACAACGGCGGGCTTCCGGCTGGTCAGTGGCGGCACCGACAACCACCTGATGCTCGTGGACGTGTTCTCGAAAGGCCTTACCGGGAAGGTGGCCGAGGCGGCACTCGGCCAAGCCGGGATGACGGTCAACAAGAACGCCATCCCGTTCGA
>Ga0105247_10002529_pt1 | contig 12418 bp, 12 predicted proteins | sample KBSS24metaG_FD_81519 | JGI IMG/M metagenome (GOLD analysis project Ga0105247, IMG submission 81519) | Switchgrass rhizosphere microbial communities from Kellogg Biological Station, Michigan, USA - KBS S2-4 metaG | ecosystem: Host-associated > Plants > Roots > Rhizosphere > Soil | place...
CCGCATCACGCCGTTCTACTTCGAGATGTGCGTGCAGAAGATGGCGGACCTCGTCATCGACCGCGCGCGGCACGGTAAGCCGCAGCAGACCTGGCCGCGATGGGCGCAGATGACAGGGCTTTCGGACTCAAGTGCGGTGTAAGGCTCAGGGCTCAGGGCTTAGGGCTAACGCGTGAGCTCGCCCATCGATCTCTGGAACTCGCTGCTTGCCGGTACCGACGCGTCCGCGATGTGCGCGCGGCTGTCGGCGCAGATGCGCGAGCGGCGGCTGCGGTTCGGCGACCGCGTCATCTGTCCGTTCCTGCGCCCGTTCTTCCTCGACGCCGCCGACGAGGCGCGGGTGCGCGGTGTTGCGGAGATGCTGTGGACGCTCGGCGAGCGGGTGGCGGGCGAGGCCGTGGCGACGCCGCAGATGCTCGCCGACCTCGCGCTCAGCGAGGACGAGATCCGGCTCGCGCGCATCGATCCCGGCTACGCGACGACCAGCACCGCGGCCCGGGCGGACGCGTTCATCTTGCCCGACTCGCTGCAGTTCGCCGAGTACAACGGCGAGTCGCCTGCCGGCGCCGGCTACAGCCAGGGGCTCGCCCAGTTGTTCGACGGCGAGCCGCTGATGGCCGGCTTCCGCGAGCAATTCGACGCGCGGTTCGCGAGGCCGGTGGAGGCGCTGCTCGATGCCCTGGTCGCCAGTTACCGTCAGTGGGGCGGCACGGCGTCGCCGCCGCGGATGGCGATCGTGGACTGGCGCGAAGTGCCGACCTTCAGCGAATTCGAGATTCTGCGCGACGCCTTCACTGCGCTCGGCGTGCCGACGGTCATCTGCGATCCGCGCGATCTCGAGTATCGTCCTGCACCGGTAGTGTCCGGCTTTAGCCGGACCGTGGCGGCGGGCGGCTCCGGCCTCTACGCCAACGGCGAGCGGATCGATCTGGTCTACCGCCGCGTCCTCATCAACGACATCGTGGCGCGTGAAACCGAATGCCGCGCGTTGCTCGACGCCTACCGCGGCCGGAGGGTCTGCGTCGCGAACACGCTGCGCTGCAAGATCCCGCACAAGAAGGCGTTCTTCGCCATCCTCACCGACGAGCGGTATTCCGGGCTGTTCTCGGCGGAAGAGCGTGCGATGATCCGGCGCCACGTGCCGTGGACGGCGCTGGTCGAGGAGCGCCGCGTCACGGTCGACGGCCGCGCGGTCGACCTTGTCCCGTATCTGCGGGCCCAGCGCGAGCAGTTCGTCATCAAGCCGAACGACGAGTATGGCGGGACCGGCGTCACGCTTGGATGGGAAACCAGCGAGGCGGACTGGGACGCGGCGATTGCACGCGCGCTCGCCGAGCGCGCGAGGGGCTGGGTGGCGCAGCAGCGCATCACGGTCCGCCGCGAACTGTTCCCGGTCTGCGACGAGACCGGCGTGGCCCAGCGCGACATGCTCGTCGATTTCGCGCCGTATATCTTTCGCGGCAAGCTCGCGGGCTACCTCACGCGTCTCAGCGCAACAGGGCTGGCCAACGTCACCTCGGGTGGCGGACAGGTTCCTGCATTTGTCGTAAGTACGAAGGACGAAGTCTGAAGTCTGAATAGAATGGACGAAACAGTGACCGAATCGTTGTTCGGAGCGGCATCGGCCGACTTGACACCTGGCGCGCGCAATGCGGTCGAGGTCTGTCTCGGCATCCAGCGCGGCGAGCGCGTCGCGCTCATCGCGGACAAGGCCAGCGCCGCAGTCGCGGCCAGCCTCGCCGCCGTCCTCGACGAAGTCGGCGCGCCCTACGACGGCGTGCTGATCGAAGACGTGGCCGTGCGGCCGATGATCGTCGCGCCGCCGGAAGTGATTGCCGCCCTCGAGCACGCCGACGCCGGCATTCTCTGCGTGCAGCCGGAGCAGGGCGAGTTGGGCGCCCGCATGGCGATTGTGTCGGTGGTGGAGCGCCGCGCCATCCGCTACGCGCACATGGTCGGCGTGACGCCGCAGATCATGAGGCAGGGCATGCGCGCCGACTACCGGCTGGTCGACCAGTTGAGCCAGCGGCTCTGCGAGCGCATGCCGCGCGCCGCCGGCCTGCGCGTGGAGACGCCGGGCGGCACACGGCTCACCGCGACGTTCGATCCCGATCTCACCTGGGTGAAGACGAGCGGGCTCATCAACCGGCGCTACTGGTCGAACCTGCCGGCAGGCGAGGTCTTCACGACGCCGCTCAGCGTGGACGGCGTGTTCGTCTGCGACGGCACCGCCGGCGACTACTTCGGCCCGAAGTACGGCGACCTGCGCGCGACACCGCTGACGCTCGAGATCGCCGGCGGACGCCTGACGGCCGCGCACAGCGACCGCAAGGATCTGGAAGAGGAATTCTGGCAGTACTGCCACACCGACGAGCACAGCGACCGCGTCGGCGAGCTCGCCTTCGGCACCAACATCGCGCTCGAGGACATGATCGGCGTCCTGCTGCAGGACGAGAAAATCCCCGGCGTCCACCTCGCGTTCGGCGATCCCTACGGCAGCCAGACCGGCGCACCCTGGAAGTCGCGGACGCACATCGACGTCCTGACACGCGGCTGCGACGTGTGGATCGACGATGAGCAGGTGATCGGCAACGGCCGGTATCTGATGGAGCGTTTCGGCCTGTGAATCCCGACGGTCAACGCAGAAACCGCAGAACTCGCGGAAAACATTTGTTCTGCGCGTTCTGCGAGTTCAGCGTTGATCGTCGTTACGGATCAGCAATTCCTCAGGTATTCCCTCATCTGATGCTTCCAGTACGGCCAGTCATGCCCGCCGAGCGGGCCCCAGTCGTCGAGATGATGGCCGATCCCTCGGCTCGCGAGGATCTCCGACAGACGGTACGCTTCGCCGCTGTGCTCGAACGGCCCGCTCCCGGTTGCGATGTGAATGTCGCAGCTGGCCAACTGATTGAGCATCCAGGAGTCGGCGATGTTGGCGAGATAGTCGACCGGGTTGTTGAAATAGAAGTTGTCGTCGTAGGCGCCGTTCATGAAGCGCTTCATGTCGTACACGCCGGAGAGCGCAAAGCAGCGCTTCACGACGTCGGGGTATTTGAAGAGGGTATTGGCCGCATGATAGGCGCCGAGCGACGCGCCCATCGTCCACACCGGCGCATCGGGCGACTGGCAGTGGGCGCGCGCGAACGGGATGACCTCGTGGCGGATGTACGCGTCGTACTGCCGCTGCATCCAGCTGCGGTGCAGCGGGTGCGCGCTGCGGTTGGCGAACGAGTCGCCGTGGTTGACGTTGACGCAGAACGCCTTCACGGTGCCGGCGTCGATGAACTCGGCGATGGCCGCGATCAGCCCCTGCCGCTCGTACTCCTCTTCGTCGCCGCCGCTGGTCGGGAACAGGATCATCGGCGGCCCCCAGTGGCCGTGCACGACGACGCCGAATTCGCGGCCGATGCGGTCGGAGTACCAGTGGTGATGTTCGCGGCGCATATGATGAGCTCGCTGAGTATATGACCATCCTCTGCATTGCGACCTACTTCAAGGGCGACGCGTTCCTGCGCGAGTGCAAGGCGCAGGGGTGCATCGTCATCCTGCTGACCAACGACAAGCTGATCGGCGCGGAATGGCCGCGCGAGTCGATCGACGAGATCCACTCCGTCCCGCGCGACGCGAGCGACGCGGTCATCCGGCGCCACGTGGACAAGATCGCCCGCCGGCACCGCATCGACCGGATCGCCGCGCTCGACGATTTCGACGTCGAGCTCGCGGCCATGCTGCGCGAGCACCTGCGCGTGCCGGGAATGGGGCGCACGACCGCCAGCCGCTTCCGCGACAAGCTCGCGATGCGGATGCAGGCGCGCACGCTCGGCATCCCCGTGCCGGAGTTCTCGCCGGTGTTCAACGATCAGGAGGTCGCCGAGTGGACCGCGCGGGTGGCGCCGCCGTGGGTGCTGAAGCCGAGGTCCTCGGCCGCGGCGCTCGGGATCAAGAAATGCGACGACCGCGACGCGTTGGCACGCGCGCTCGACGCCGCCGGGGACGACCGGGCCGAGTGCGTGCTGGAGCAGTTCGTGCCGGGGGACGTCTACCACGTCGATTCGATCATCTGGAGCGGGCAGGTCGTCTTCGCCGTCGCCTTCAAGTACGGCCGCCCGCCGATGGAAATCGCGCACCAGGGCGGACTGTTCGTCACGCGCCGTCTGCCGGACGACTCGGACGAGGCGCGTGCGATTCTGGAGATGAACCGCCGGCTGCAGGAGGGTCTCGGCTTGCGCCGCGGCGTCTCCCATACAGAATTCATTGGTTCCGGTAGTGTCCGGCTTCAGCCGGACCGTGACTTCGTCTTCCTCGAAACCTCGGCCCGCGTCGGCGGCGCCTACATCGTCGACACGATCGAGGCGGCGACCGGCATCAACCTGTGGCGCGAGTGGGCGAAGATCGAGATTGCGGGGGAGGCGGGCTCCTACAGCGTCCCGCCGCACCGCGACGACTACTCCGGCATCGTGCTGACGCTGGCGCGCCAGGAACAGCCCGACATGTCGGCCTACATCGATCCCGAGATTGCCACGACGATCCGCAAGGACTTTCACGCCGGCCTCGTCGTGCATTCGCCGGACCCGCAGCGCGTGGAGTCGCTGATTGCCGGTTACACGGAGCGGTTCTACCGCGACTTCTTCGCGACCGCGCCGCCGCCGGAACGCCCGCTCGAATGATCAAGCGCACGCTGAAGAATGTCTGGTCGCCGCAGCGGCGGAACCGGCGCGACGTCGATGTGTATCTGCCGGCCTCGTACGCCAGCGGCGTCCGCTATCCGGTTGTTTACCTGCAGGACGGACAGAACCTGTCGGATCCCGCCACTGCCTTTGCCGGAACCTGGGATCTCGACGCCACGCGCGATCGGCTCGCCTGGCGCGGGCTCGATGCGATTTACGTCGGCATCCACAACACCCGAAGCCGGCTGGCGGAATACAGCCCGTTCCCGGATCCCCGCCACGGTGGGGGCGACGCCGACGCCTACCTGGCGTTTCTGGTCGAGACGCTGAAGCCGCGCATCGATCGGATGTTCAACACCCGGCGCGATCGCGACGCGACCACGATTGCCGGTTCGTCAATGGGCGGTCTGGTCAGCCTCTACGCGTACTTCCGGTACCCGTCAGTGTTCGGCCGGACGGCTACCATGAGCCCGTCGATCTGGTTCGGCCAGGGATTGATTCTCGATTTCATCCGCCAGGCGACGGTGCCGCGCGGCCGCGTATATCTCGACGTCGGCACTGGCGAAGGCATGGGGACCGTGCGCGACGTCCGCCGTCTCGGACGCCTGCTCGTAAGGAAAGGATTTCGCCGTCGACGTTCTTCCATGGCGCAGGCCTCGAGGCCTGCGAGTGCAGCGCTGCGCTACGTCGAAGACGCGGGGGGACGTCACAACGAGGCGGCATGGGCCTCGAGGCTCGAAGGCGCGCTGGCATTCCTGCTCGAATAGCGCCAATCTGTCACGGATTTGCCACGAAGCTGCCATAGCCTGTCCAGACTTATCGCGTCCAATGGACGGGATGCGATATGGAGTGCTCGCCGCCGTTGTCCTCGCCGCTCTTGCCGTCACCCTCAACGCCCAGCAAATCGACACGACCGCCGCCACTCGAAAGCTCACGACCGTACTCGCGGATCTTGTCGGATCCTCGGGCTCGACGACGGCGCTGACGACGGAGTCGGAGCGTCCGCGGTCGGTCCGCGATGCGATGCAGAGCCGCCGGCTGCGCGTCGACGCGAACAACGAGGTGCAGGTGTACATCCTGATGGGCGCGGTGACTGACGACACCGTTCGTCAGCTGACCGATGCCGGCGCGACGATCGAGATCCGCGATCCCGCCCGGCGCCGGGTGCAGGCGCACGTCCCGGTGTCCCGCCTGACCGCCGTCGCGCAACTGGATGTGGTCGATGCGATCCGGCTGCCGACCTACGCCCGGCCGCGGGTCGGCAAAGTCACGACCGAAGGGGACGCCATTCTCTTCGCCGACGCGGTGCGCGGTCAGTTTGCCCTCGACGGCACGGGCGTTCGCGTCGGCGTCGTCTCCGACGGCATCAAAGGCGTGTTCGCGACCGGCTGCACGACCGGCTGTGCCGGCGTGGACGGCGGCCCGATGGCGACCGGCGATCTGCCGACGGCGACCGGCGTGCGCAACGCCGCCGGCGTGCTCCGCGAATCCAGCGGCGGGATCGTCGGCCGTTCGTTCAGCGCGAGCGGAGACCTCGAGGGACTTCCGCCCGCGTCGCCGGCATGCTCGTTCGCCGGCGCGGGAGCCGAGGGAACGGCGCTGCTCGAAATCGTCCACGACCTGGCGCCGGGCGCCAAGCTGTCGTTCGCCAACGGCGACACGGATCTCGCGTTCAGTCAGGCAGTAAATTTCCTCGCGGCGTCCAACGACGTCGTCCTCGACGACATCGGCTTCTTCGGCGAGCCGTACGACGGCACGAGCGGCGTGTCGGCCAACACCGCGGCGGCGCTCAACAACCCGGCCTGGCCGATTCGCGCCTACGTCACCGCGGTGGGGAACGATGCCGACGAGCATTACTACGGCGCCTATACGGATTCGGGCGTGGACGGCACGTCGATCGCCGGCATCGCCAACCCGGGGCATCTGCATCTGTTTCAGCGGACCGCGGACACGACCGACGTCCTCGGCCTCGGCGCGCAGCCGTACAACGTGATCGCGCTGCCGCAGAACGGCGAAGCCGCCATCTTCCTGACCTGGGACGATCCCTTCGGCGCGTCGGGCAACAACTACGACATGTATCTCGTGCAGCAGAGCACCGGACGCGTCGTCGCCAGCAGCACCGACGTCCAGAACGGCAGGCAGGATCCGGCCGAGACGATCGACTACGTGAACACGGGCGCGGCCGATCGCTTCCTTATCGTCGTGCAGAACGTGCGCGGCGCAGCGCAGCCGAAAAACCTGAACCTCTTCTCGTTCCAGCCTGAGTGCGCCGCCGCGGGGCCCTCCCTGCTGGCGCCGCCGCGGCACGAGCGCCACAACTACAACACCGCGACGCGCAGCGTGTCGGCCCAGGGCGATGCGGGCGGCTCACCGGTCAGCGTGATCTCGGTCGGCGCGATCTGCTCGGCGTCGGCGTCCGCCGCCGGCGCCTTTTCGCCGGCCGCGCCCGACGAGGCGTGCCTGGATACGTCGAACGCGACCGCCGAGTTCTTCAGCAGCCGCGGACCGACGCTCGACGGACGCATGAAGCCGGACGTCTCGGCCATCGACGGCGTCGCGATCAGCGGCGCGGGATCGTTTCCGCCGCCCTTCTTCGGCACATCGGCGGCGGCGCCGCACGTCGGCGGGATCGCGGCGCTGCTGCTGCAGAGCGCGCCCTGCCTGATGAACCGGACGACGTCGGCGATTGCCGCGCCCGCGGCGCGCGCGACGGTGCGCAATCTGCTTGTGGGCAAGGCGCTCGCGTTGACTCCGGCCGCCGACAATGTGTTCGGCGCGGGCCGCGTCGATGCCTTCGCGGCCGTGCGCTCGACGCTGCCGCAATACGGCGGCAAATCGACGCTGACGGTGGACGCCAACACGACGTTCGGCGCGAGCCTCACCGCCGAGCAGCTCGGGTTCGTCGATCCGAATGGCTGCGGCTTCAAGAGCCTCACGTGGACTGGCGGCTGCGGGACCTCGCCCGGTGCGACGATGACCTGCCCTGCGGGAGCCAACAGCGTGTCGGTCGCGGCGAGCAACAATGGCTTCGGATACTCGGCGAGTGTGGACCTGCAGATCGCCGTCACCGATTTCGCTCTGGCCGTGTCGCCCGATAACGCCGCGCTCACGGCAGGACAAAGCAGCCGTCACCTCGTTGCGATCACGCCGCAGAACGGTCCCTACAACTCGGAGGTCGCGTTGAGCTGCACCAGCGGCAACCTGCCGCCGCAGACGACGTGTGTCTTCGATCCGCCGGCGGTGACCCCGGGAGCGGCCGGCGCAACGTCGACGCTGACGATCAGCACCGTGTCGAACGCCACCGCGGCCGCCATGGGCCGCGTCCGAGCGAACGCGATCACGACGCTCGCGTCCGGCATCGCCGTCTTCCCGTCGACGCTCGTCTTCGGCACGCAGACGATTAACACGACCGCTCCGCCGCAGCTCGTGTCGCTGACCAACACCGGCGCCGACGTGCTCAACCTGACGAGCGTCTCGACGACGGGCGACTTCGCGACGGTGCGCAGCTGCGGCACGACCGTGGCGGCCGGCGCGAGCTGCGCGGTTTCGGTGAGCTTTACGCCCACGGCCACCGGCTCGCGCACCGGCACGCTGTCCATCGTCGACGATGCGCCGGGCAGCCCGCACCTGGTATCGCTGACGGGTACAGGACAGGCGGTGCCGTCAACGACCGGCGGCACGCCCGCCGGCAGCTACACCGTGACCATCAGCGGCACGGCCGGCACGTCGCTGGCGCATTTCGGCACTGTTACGCTGACGGTCCAATGAAGGGCCAGATAGGGCGTGTAGGGCGAGGAAGGCGGGTGGGACAGGTGCGTCAGGTAGGGCGGGGAGGGCAGGTGGGGCAGGTCGGTCAAGGTTGTCCACCGAAGCTCGTATGGAACGCTCGGGAGCGAAGGTGGATAGGTCTGGTACTTATCGCGCTGTTGTTCGCGGGTTGCAACGGCACGAGCAACACGACCGTCGCGACGACGAGCACGACGCGAACGACCGAGACGTTCAGCGGTACGGTGACGATCGGCGGCAGCGACGTCCACAACTTTGTAGTCACGGCGACCGGCACGATTGATGTGATGCTCACCGCCGCCGCGCCACCCGCGGCCGTCGTCATGGGGATCAGCGTGGGCGTACCGGCCGATGGCAAATGTCCGGCGCTGCTCGGTGCTTCAACAACTGCCTCAGCCGGCACCACGGTGCAGCTTTCGGGGCTGGCGACCGCCGGCACGCTCTGCGTCGACGTCCATGACGCCGGCAGCCAATCCGACACGGTCAGCTACACCGTCTCCGTCACCCATCCGTAGATGCTCGCCGCATCGAGAACGTGCACCGCGCGATTGGTCTTGCGGTTGCAACTCGAGTCGCCAGTGCCCGATGTGACGTGACGTACCGATCGTCCGTTCGCTCGAATTCCATTTCCGACCTATGCGCACGGTGAAACGTCGCTGTTCTCCAGCAGAACAACGGGCACGCCGCTTGCTATTTCTTGAGGTGGCCATACAACGGCCAAAGGAGACTACATGGCAGATCAGAACAACCCCAGTCAGGGACAGCGCGATCAGAACCAGGGCGGACAGAGCGGACAAGGCGGACAGCACGCGCCTGGCCAGGGTGGGCAGGGGCAGGGCGGTCAGCAGAACCCGGAACGCGGCGGCGGCTCGCAGGGACAGGGCAACCGCGGCGATCAGGATATGAATCAAGGCACCGGCAACCCGGGCAGCCAGGGGAACAAGGGGCAGAACCCGGGCGGCGCCGATCGCAATCGATAAACGCTGCATCCTCGAGAGGGCGGGCAAGTCCGCCCTCTCCCGTTGAGTTCGTTCTGGCGACGCGTGGCGTCGCGTTTCAAGCCCATGGATTCCGATCGGACCGAACGCGCGCCAACAGCTCTGCTTCTCGTCGACGTCATCAACGACATGGACTTTCCGGGGTCCGAAGCGCTCGTGCGTCAGGCGGAGCCGATGGCGCGCCGGCTCGCGGCTCTGAAAGCCCGGGCATCGCGCGCGGGGATTCCATCGATCTACATCAACGACAACTTCGGCAAATGGCGATCGGACTTCCGTCACTTGGTTGATCACTGCACGCAGGACGATGTGCCCGGCCGGGAGGTCGCGCGGATCCTGCGGCCCAGCGAGGACGACTATTTCGTTCTGAAGCCCAAGCATTCGGCATTCTTCGACACGACGCTCGACACACTGCTGGAGTACCTCGAGACCGAGTCGGTCATCGTCACCGGCATCGCCGGAAACATTTGCGTGCTCTTCAGCGCGAACGACGCCTACATGCGCGACCTGACGCTGTACGTGCCGTCGGATTGCACCGTCTCGAACACGAAGGAGGAGAACGAGTACGCCTTGAAGCAGATGCAATCCGTTCTCAAGGCGGATATCACCCCGTCCGACGCTCTTGACGTGTCGCGCCTCGCGCTCGGACGCGGCGGTCAGGATCTGGCGTCGCCGGAACCGCGGAGGTCAGACCCTGTGAAACATTCAGACACATCCGGAGAGCTCGGGGTCGCGACCGGCGCGCCCGCGGGCTGCAGGGAGAAAACGCAATGATGATGGATGCGGTGTTGGAACGTCCGGAGCGTCTGGCAACGGCGATCGGCGGGGCGGCGCTCGTGGTGTGGGGCGCCAACAAATTGTCGCGCGAGCGTCACCCGCTCGGCGCGGTGATGGCGACAACCGGCGCCGGGCTCATCTGGCGATCCGCGCGCGGCGACACACGCGCCCGCCTCGCCGGCTCGCGCGGCGTCAATGTCGACGAGTCGTTCTCGATCAACCGGGCGCCGCAGGAGCTGTACGAGTTCTGGCGCAACCTCGAGCTCCTGCCGCGCGTGATGCCGGAACTGTCGTCGGTGCGGGTGATCGATACGCGGCGGTCCCATTGGGTGGCAAAAGGGCCCGCCGGTTTTGCGATTGAGTGGCACGCCGACATCATCAACGACATCCCGAACGAGTTGATCGCCTGGCGAACGACGGAGGACTCGAGCGTCGCCAGCGCCGGCTCCGTGCATTTCGAGCGGCTCTCTCCGGGCCGCGGCACCGTCGTCCGCGTCAGGCTGCAATACGATCCGCCGGCCGGAAAGCTGGGCGCGGTGTTCGCGTGGGCATTCCGCGACGAGCCCTCGATCGTCATCCGCGAAGGACTGCGGCGCTTCAAGCAGTTGATGGAGACCGGCGAAATCCCGACCACCGACGGACAACCGAGAGGTACACGATGAAGGCGCTGGTCTGGCACGGCACGAACGACGTCCGCGTCGAGCGCGTCCCCGATCCGGAGATCCTGAATCCGCGCGACGCGATCATCAAGGTGACGTCGACCGCGATCTGCGGCTCCGATCTGCACCTGCTCGACGGCTTCATTCCGACGATGAAGGCCGGCGACATCCTCGGCCATGAATTCATGGGCGAGGTGATGGAAGTCGGACGGGGGAATCGCAAGCTGAAGGTCGGCGACCGCGTCGTCGTCCCCTTCACCATCGCGTGCGGCAGCTGCTTCTTCTGCGAACGGCAGCTGTGGTCCGCCTGCGACAACTCGAACCCGAACGCGAAGATGGCCGAGGCCCTCTACGGATACGCCGGATCGGGTCTGTTCGGCTACTCGCACATGATGGGTGGCTACGCCGGCGGCCAGGCGCAGTACGCGCGCGTGCCGTACTCGGACGTCGGCCCGATGAAGGTTCCGGATTCGCTGGCCGACGAGCAGGTCCTGTTCCTCACCGACATCTTTCCAACCGGCTATATGGCGGCTGAGAACTGCAACATCCAGCCGGGCGACATCGTGGCGGTGTGGGGCTGCGGACCGGTGGGGCAGATGTCGATCGCGAGCGCCCTGATGCTGGGCGCCGAGAAAGTGATCGCGATCGACTGCGTGCCGGCGCGTCTGCGGATGGCCGCGCGACTGGGCAACGTCGAAACGATCAACTTCGAGACAGACGACGTCTTCGATCGACTCAAGCAGCTGACGGGCGGCCGCGGCCCGGACTCGTGCATCGAAGCCGTCGGGCTCGAGGCGCACGGCGCGACGCTCGATGCCTATTACGATCGCGTGAAGGCCGCCACTCTACTGGCGACGGATCGGCCGACCGCGCTGCGGCAGGCGATCCACGCGTGCCGCAAGGGAGGGACGGTGTCCATTCCTGGCGTGTACGGCGGGTTCCTCGACAAGATGCCGTTCGGCGCGGCGTTTGGCAAGGGGCTCACCTTCAAGATGGGGCAGACCCACGTGATGAAGTACTTGCGCCCGCTGCTCGACCGGATCGAGGCGGGGCAGATCGATCCGTCGTTCGTGGTCACCCATCGTCTGCCGATTGACGAGGCGGCGAACGCCTACAGGATGTTCCGCGACAACAAGGACGAGTGCATCAAGGTTGTGCTGAAGCCCCATTGACGACGGACAGCTGATTGTTTTCGACCGCGGCCCGCTCGGTGGACCGCGTCAGACGCGACGGCGCCCACGGCGACTGGCTCTGCCATCCGCTGTGGGCCCGATCGCCCTCCGCGCCGGCCGGCTCGACCTCCCTGAGCTCTACGCCCCTGAGCAGGGCCGCCATTGGCGAAAGTTCCGCCACCTCGGCGGCGCAGGCCGGGCATCCGGCCAGGTGATCCTCGAACTCCCGCCGGTCCTGCTCCTCGAGCAGGCCCATCGAGTAGGCGCCGACGTCGGTGTGCGCGGTCATGCCGCCACCCCCCGCTCGGCCAGGACCACGCGCAGCGCCTTGAGCGCGTAGTACACGCGCGACTTGACCGTGC
>Ga0105247_10002532_pt1 | contig 12409 bp, 11 predicted proteins | sample KBSS24metaG_FD_81519 | JGI IMG/M metagenome (GOLD analysis project Ga0105247, IMG submission 81519) | Switchgrass rhizosphere microbial communities from Kellogg Biological Station, Michigan, USA - KBS S2-4 metaG | ecosystem: Host-associated > Plants > Roots > Rhizosphere > Soil | place...
CTGCAGGAGCTGGTGCGCACGCGCGAGGGCGGCGAGGCGGTGGGGGAGAGCCCGGCGTTCCGCGAGGTGCTGAAGCTGGTCGGCTCGGTCGCGCCCTCGAACGCGACGGTGCTGGTCACCGGCGAGAGCGGCACCGGCAAGGAGGTGATCGCGCGCGCGCTCCACCGCGGGAGCCGCCGCAGCTCGGGGCCGTTCGTCGCGATCAACTGCGCGGCGATGCCGGAGAGCCTGCTCGAGAGCGAGCTCTTCGGCCACGCGAAGGGCGCGTTCACCGACGCGAAGACGTCGCGCGCCGGGCTCTTCGCCGAGGCGCACGGCGGCACGATCTTCCTCGACGAGATCGGCGACATGCCGCTCGCCCTCCAGCCCAAGCTGCTCCGCGTGCTGCAGGAGCGGGTGGTGCGCCCGGTGGGCGGCCGCGCCGAGTCGCCGATCGACGTGCGCGTCATCACCGCGACGAACCGCGATCTCGAGACGTCGATCGAAGAGGGGCGCTTCCGCGAAGACCTGTACTACCGCGTGAACGTGGTCCACGTCGCGCTCCCGCCGCTGCGCGCGCGCGCCGGCGACATCTTGCCGCTCGCGATGCACTTCGCGCAGCAGCTCGCGGCGCGCGCCGCGAAGGACGTCACCGGCATCGCAAAGGCCGCGGCGGAGCGCCTGGTCGCCTACGCGTGGCCGGGGAACGTGCGCGAGCTGCAGAACTGCATGGAGCGCGCGGTCGCGCTCGCGCGCTTCGACCGGATCACCGTCGAAGATCTGCCGGAGCGGGTGCGCGAGTACCGCCGTTCGCACGTCCTCTTGGCCGCCGAAGACCCGTCGGAGCTGGTGCCGATGGAGGAGATCGAGCGGCGCTACGTGGCGCGCGTGATGGAAGCGGTCGGCGGAAACAAGACCGCGGCGGCGCGCACCCTCGGGATCGACCGGAAGCGGTTGTACCGGATGATCGACCGTCTGGGGCTCGATCCCAAGAAGACCGACTGACCCTGGCACGCAGCGTGCTCCGCCGTCGGGGCGGAGAGTGCACTCATGTCCACCGAATCATCGAGCCCATCCTGCGGCTTCCAGATGATCGTCCACGCGCGCTCGCACGCGTCGCGCTCGCCGCCGCGCGTGCTGGTCGCCGAGGACGACGCCGAGATGCGGCGGCTCGTGGTCGACGCGCTCCGCAAGGACGGATACCAGGTGAGCGAGGCCGCCGACGGCGGCGGGCTGCTGATCCGCGTGGCGGCGCAGCGCGCGGCGATCGCGAACGGCGACGGAGGAGACGGCGACGCGCTCGCCTCCCCGATCGATCTGGTCATCTCCGACGTCCGCATGCCGGTGTGCAGCGGGCTCGAGGTCCTGGCCGAGATCCGGCGCTCGTGCTGGGACGTTCCGGTCATCCTGATGACGGCGTTCGGCGACGACGAGGCGCGCGAGCACGCGGCGAGCCTCGGCGCGATCCTCTTCGACAAGCCGTTCTCGATCGACGATCTCCGCACCGCCGTGCTCAACGTCCTCCCGATCGTCCGCGCTCGTTGACGGGGGCGGGTCATTTCGACACGACGGGTCGGAATCACCCGGACCGGCGGCGGCGGGCGGCGACGGCGGGCCGCGAGAGCGCCGCCGCCGCGATCGCACGCCGGTGGCACGGTCGCTGCTCTACGCGACGTCTCACGTCGCCGGCCACGGCACGGAGGTGCTCCTCATGAACCGATCTCGCCTCGCGTTCGCGCTCTCGACCCTGCTCACGCTCGCCATCCCCGCCGCGGCCGCGGGCTGCGCCGACAACACGTCCGCGGTCAAGCCGCTCGGCGAGCCGTCGGTCCAGACGACGACCGCCGCCGCGCCGCCGCGCGGCACGCGGACGATGGGCGTATCGAACGACCTCGCCAGCGCGTGCAAGCTCGACTTCGGCAACGTGAACAGCGCCCCGAAGTTCGATTTCGACAAATCCGATCTTCCGCCGGAGGACCGCGACGTGCTCGGGCAGATCGCGAAGTGCGTGACGGTCGGCCCGATGAAGGGGCGCGGGCTCCAGCTCGTCGGCCGCACCGATCCGCGCGGCGAGTCCGAGTACAACCTGGGGCTCGGCGAGCACCGCGCCGACGCCGTCGCGAAGTACCTCGAGGCGCTGGGCGTCCCGTCGGGCCAGCTCGGCGAGACGTCGCGCGGCAAGCTCGACGCGAACGGCACCGACGAGGCGACCTGGCGCCGCGATCGGCGCGTCGACATCATGCTCCGTTGACGTCGTCGAAGCCTCCGTCGAGGTCCGGGAGACGATCGACGCCGAGGCGCCGGCGCCCATCCGCCAGGGGCGACGCGCGCCGGGCAGGTGACGCCGACTCGGCCGCGGCGTCGGATCGCCCGATCCGCGGCGTCGCTCCTCCGACGATCCCGGAGAACGAAGAGCGGCCGCCCACCGACCTCCGGGGGTCTCGGAGGACGCCGGCGCCTCCGTCACGGCGCGGCGTCGCCGATCCGGAGCTCCTCGGGATATCCGCCGTCCCAGCGGGCGACGACGGAGACGCCCCCTTCCCACCAGCGAGAGACGACGGACGTATTGGGGATTGGCGTCTTGACGACGGCGGGGCGGCCCAACGCCTGCGATAAGAGGTGGTCGGCCGACCACACCGAGCCGCGCACGAAGCGGGCCCCCGGCTCGCCGCCGACGATGTAGAGCCCTCGGCACGTCTTTCGCGCGTCCAGGACGAGGTAGGCGCGCGCGCCGTCGACTTCGATCCAGGTGTTCTTTCCGTCGGTCGTCGCCCGACTCCCCAAGAGCTCTTCGGCGACGGCCGCGTCTTTGCCGAGGATGGCGACCTTGGCTCGTTCGTCCCGAGCCCATAGGCCGGCCTTCTTCGCGCGCTCGACGATCTCCGCATCGGCGGGCGCGACGCCGGCGTATTGGACCGCGACGGCGGCGAGCGCGCGGAGGCGCTCGAGGCGGGCGAGCGTCGTCTCGCCGGACACCTCCGACGGCCGCAACGAATCGAGGAGTCGACCGCGCGCCGCGGAGAGCCTCTGCGCCCTCTCCTCGGTCGCCGCCGCGGCCACCGCCCGGAGCGCGGCCGAGACGCGGCACGGATCGTCGGCGCACGCGGCGACCGCCGCGTCGTAGGCGCGCGCACGGGTGGTCGCGATCTCCGCGTCGGTGCGGCTCGATTCAGGGAAGTCGCGATCGAGCGCGGCGATCGCCGCTTTGGGATCGGATCGAGCGATGAACGCGTCGATCTGGCGGAGACGCTCCGTACGCGCGGTCGTCGCGGCGCCGCTCGCGCCCGCCCCTCCTCGCGCGGCCATGCGATCGAGGAGCGCCCAGCGCGCCTGGCCGGCGAGGGTGTTCGCTTCGGCGAGCGTGACGGCGTCCTCCGCCTCCGAGACGTCGGGGGTGAGACCCCTGACCTCTCGGAGGGCGCCGACGACCACCTTCGCGCGGGCGACGTCGCCCGCCCCGAGCGCCCGAGCGACCTCGCCGACGCGCGGCCGGGCGCCATATCCGAGCGCGATCATCGAGGCGAACGCGGCCGCCGACGCCGCGGCGGCGTATCGCTCGCTCCGGCGCAGCGGCGTCCACCGGAGGCGCGCCCCGACCGAACGGAGCGCCGCCCCGACGGTCGGGACGGCCGACGCGATCCCCAGGCACCAGAGCATCGTCAGCGCGACGTTGCTCCGCGCGAAATACGGGCTGACGCCGCGGAGCTTCGCGAGCCCGAGCATCGTGGATATGGCGAGGCCCGTGGTCGACCCGACCCACAGCGCCAGGCGGCGCTGAATCGGGCGCAACGCGCCGCTCGTGCGCGACGCGACGAGCTCCTTGCCGGAGAGGACGATCTCGCCCGAAGCCCCGCACATCGAATAGCGCGCGTCGCGGCGTACCACGGCGAGCGACAGGTACTGCTGCCGGTTGATCCGTTCGAATCGAGGATCGAGCGACGCCGCCGAAGCCCGAAGGATCGGGCGATGGACGTCGCGATATCCCGCGAGCGCGACCGGCCCGTCCGCGTGCTCCTCGGCGACGACGCCGAACGCGCCGAGATCGTCCTCGTGCAAGAACCGCGGCTCTCGGAGCTGTCGGTGCGCGTAGACGACGGGGCTCTTCGGTTCGACCTGCACCGCCCACCGCGCGCTCTGATCGTACGCCAGCCACACGAGCTGATGGCCGCTGCCCGCGCACCCGGAGCAGGTCACGCTCCCCTTCGCCCCGCACCCGCCGCACGCCACGGCGCCGCCCCCGCGACACACCGAGCAGGCGATCCACGCCGCGCGCTTCTTGTATTGCTTCAGCACCTTTCCGCCGCCGCCGCAGGCGCCGCATCGCACGCGCCGCTCGCCGCGGCACACGCCGCACGTGCAGACGCCCGCGCCGTTGCAGCCGCGGCAATACGCCACGTGCTCGCTCTCCGCGCGCAGCGACTCGCCCGGCACCGCGAACGGATCGATGTCCTCCGCGCGCAGCCGAGGCGACGACACCCTCCGCTCGTTCGTCGGGAGTCGCTGCTCTCGGATATCGCGCCGGACGACCTCGGTCACCACGCGCTCGAGGAGCTGGTCGCGGACGCGAATGGCCGTCACCAGATCGGCGAGGCGGCGCGGCGCGCCGGCCACCGAACGGCCCCAGTGATCCACCGCGTCGTGCACGCTGCGCGTCGTCGTGGCCGCCTGCTCCGCGGCCTGCGCGGCGCGCGCCACCCCGCACCACGGGCACGTCGGGGTGTCCGCCGCGACGCGCCCGTTGCATGCGGGACACACGCCGGTGACCGGCCGCGTGGCGCCCGTCACCAGTCGATCCTCAACACGCCCGTCTGGCCTTCGCTCAACTGAATCGTCGTCGTGTGATCGCCGAGGAACCGGTTCTCCACGCGGACCGGGTAAGCCCCCGGCTTCATCGTCAACGTGCCGGTCGAATCGGTGCCGCGCAGGACGCCGGCGACGTAGATCCGCCCGCCGGGGAGCGCCAGGAGGGATATCGTCGCCGGCTTGGGCGGCGGCGCGGGCACGTCGATCGGGGGAGAAGTGTCATCGCCGCCACCTCGACTGCCGCCGCCGTAGCCGCCGCTGCCCGAGTAGTGGCTGCTATGGGAGCTGTGCGAGCTATGCGAGCTATGGGAGCTGTGCGATCGATGTCCGAACATCTCCATCGACGCTCCGTGGGCGGCGGCGAGCACGAGAGGCGGGTTCGCGTCGTCGTCCTCCTCGTCCGGGCGCCGCGCGACCTGCGCGGCCGCCTCTGGGATCAATAGCCCCGACCCCCGCGCGCTCGGCAAAATGGCCAAAAGCGCCGCGCTCACGGAGACGAGGAGACGTCGCACGGCGATCCTCCGTCGGTTCGTTCGGTGTCTCCTCGTCGGCCGGCGTCGCCGCGCCCATCCCACCGCGGCGCCGCGAACCGCCGGATCCCCCGGCTCCGCCGCCGGACCGACGAGGCGAAGAAGCCTCCGCACGCGTCTCTCTTCGCGCACCCGTCGCACTCTTCGAAGTAGGCGTTCTTCCAATCCGAAATACTCTTTCGGGCGAGCGGGTGCAGTCGCGCGTCGAGCGCGCACAACGGGTGGTTGTAGATCGACACCGCCATCCGCGCGCGCTGCAGCGTGGCGACGGCCTGGGCGAGCTCGCCGGCATAGTCGAGCGGATCGATCCACAGGGCTTCGAGGTTCGTCTTGGCGAAACCGACGAGCTCGAGCCCCATGATCGCCACGTGGTCCACGAACAACAGGTTGCGCGCGACGAACCGAGCGAGGTCGGGCAAGCGGGCGTACGTGTCAGCGTGGACGACGAATCGGACCTCGACCTTCACGCCGTGTTGCTTGAGGTTCAAGATCCCGCGGATCGTCTGCGAGAACGCGCCGCGAGCCTGGACGACGTAGTCGTGCTCCTCGGCGACGTCCGAATAGAGGGGGACGCCGATGGTCAGATCGTGGTGCGCGGCGCGCGCGAGGGACCGCGCGAACGAAGCGTCCGCGAAGCGCCGGCCGTTGGAGAGCACGTGCACGGCGGTCCGGGGGAGGTGCCGCTCGAGATCCCGGGCGAGCGCGACCAGCCGCTCGCCCAGGAGCGCCGGCTCGCCGCCGGTGACGCCGATGTGCCGCGTATCGGGCGATATCAGCGGTATCGTCTCCCTCACCTCGTCCACGAGCCACGAGTCATCGCGCGCCTTCGGCGGCTGCGAGCACATCACGCAGTAGTTGTCGCAGCGCTCCGTCACGAAGAGCGCATTGGATTGCGACGATCGCCGGTACAGCGCCCGCACCGTACGCCCGAGCGGATCGATCCGCACGACGTCGCCGCCGGTGAGATACCGCATCTCGGGCGCGAGGTGAAATACGTCGGCGGCGCCCCACTCGGCGCTCCACGACGCCGGCTCGTGGAGCAGGTATCCGCGGAAGCCGGCGGGGAGCTCGCCCGCCGGCCCCCGGACGACGAGCGCCGAGCGAGCCCGCTCCTCTTCGGGGAGATCGCGCCGCTCGGAGATCCTCGCGAGGAACGGCGACCGAGAGGTCGTCGAGAGCGCGCGGAGGTGGCGCCCTTGGAGCGTGATCAACATGGCTATTCGACCCAACCGAGCAGCGTGCGCCGCGCGGCCGGGTCGTCCTCGAGGAGCGCGATCACGTGACGAACGACCCCCATCTGCTTCTTGCAGAACGCGCTGAACGCCTTGTGGCCGACCGGCTCCCCGACCGTCGCGCGGTGGAACACCGGATCGGCGCCGCAGTACGGGAGGAACGGGCAATCGCTGCACATCGGCGCGCCCTCGAGCATCGTCTCCTCGAGCGGGCGGAGGAGCGCCTCGCTCGTCATGATGGCCTCGTACGAGTCCGTCTCCAGGTGGCCGAGGCGGAACGACGTGTCGCCCATCTCGGCGAGCATCCGTCCCTCGTCGGACGCGTAGACCGCGCCGTCGTAGTTGAAGACGATCGCGCCGATGCCGATGCCGGCCGGCGATTGGAGATCCACGTATCCGGTCCCCCTCGGCGAGAAGAGCTTCTGGAGGACGATCGCCGTGTACTCCTCGCGGAGGGCGTATCCGCGCCGATTCACGTCGAGGACGTAGGCGAGGCCGCGCCGGTAGAAATCGAGCCAATCGCCCTCGCCGTACCGGCGGACGAGGCTCGTCTTCACGGCGAACCCGTACGGGCTCAAGCTGCGGAGGAAGACGCTCCGAAACCCGAGTCGTACGTACTCGTCGACGATCTCCTCCACGCGAGCGAGGCTCTCCGGCGTCGTCGTCATGAGGGCGCCGACCGACTCCGCCCCGAGGGCTTCGCGAGCGCGGCGTATGCCGTCGACGGTCGCGGCGTGGCTGCTGCCGCCGCGGAGCGGGCGGTGAGCGTCGTGCAGCGCCGCGGGCCCGTCGAGCGACGTGGACAGATGGATGTCGTGCTCCTTGCAGAAGGCCAGCATCTCGTCGGTGAGGCGCGCGAGGTTCGTCGCGATCACGAACCGAAGGTCTCGCCGCTCGATCGCGTTTCGCGCCTCCGCGCACGCGACGACGTAGCGGACGAGATCGAATCGAAGGAGCGGCTCCCCCCCTTGAAACTCGATCTTGACGTGCCGCGCGGGGCTTCGGAACACGAAGTCCACCGCGCGGAGCGCCTGCTCGCGCGTCATGTCGAACGCCGCGGTGTCCTGGGTTCGCCGGGACACCTGGCAGTAGTGGCACGAGTGATCGCACCGGAGCGTGAGGACGAAGATGTGGAGCGCGGTGAAGCTCGCGATCCGCTCGGCGCGCGTCCGGACCTTGAGCGCCAAAAGGTCGAGCGCGCATTCGGAGTCGTCGTCGAAGAGGAAATGCCGCGCCTTGAGGTCGTGATACGCGCGCGACGTCACGGGCAGCGCGCGATCCACGAACGAGGTCAGCTCTTCGTGCGAGAGGAGGACGTACTCGCCGACGTCGTTGGTGACGATGTCGCGTCGATCGTCGAATCGACCGAAGCGAAACGGGAGGAGCCGATACCGGGCGCTCGGCGAGAAATGGGACCGATCGAGGAACCCCGGCGCGACCGCGGTCATCGGCCCTCGACCAGGTTCGTCCGCGAGAACGCGTGCGCCAGGATGAGCGCCCGCATCGGCGCCGTCTCTTCGGCGATGTGCTCGCGGAGCTCCTGGTCGAGCAGCTCGCGGAGAAAGAGGCGCGCCGCCGTCGTCGCCGCGGCCTCGGTCGTGCCCGCGTCGAGCACGAGTGAAATCGGGAGGACGCCGTCGCCGATCTCACCGATCACGGCGGTGCACCGATCCGCGAGTCGATATGCCGCCTTCTTCACCGCGGCGAGGCGATACACGCGAAGATCCACCTTCATGTGAATCGACGCGTTCTCGAAGACGAACGTCGGTGCGTGGCTCATGGTCCTCCTCTTCGCGAGCGGCGGCCCGTCGCGCCCTCGGGAGGACACGTCGCCGACGCCCGTCCGCCCGAATCGCAACGCGCGTGCCGGCGCCGCGAGCCGCGGTTTTCGCGTCGCTCGGCGCGCGACGGCGACCTTTCCGGCCTCCTGGTGACGACGCGGCGTCGTCGCGCGACGACGGTGCGCCGTCGCCCATCTCCCCGGCCGCTACGCGCGCCGCGCGCCGCCCCTTCGCTCCGGTGCGGACGGGGCCGCCGCGCGCCGCTCGTCGTGCGGCAAAGGCCGCGCCGCTCGCGGCGAGAGCGGCGCAGGCGCGGACCGTTCGCCGGACGCCGAACCTGCGGCGGTGAAGCGCCCGCCGGACGCGCGGGCTCTTCGGCTACACTGCCACGCCACCGCTCGCGAGGCCCGCATGACGAACGCACAGAAGAGCAAAGCACGCATCCTCGTCGTCGACGACGACGACGGCGCCCGTTCCGGGCTCGAGAAGCTCCTCGCCGGGGACGGCTATCGGGTGGACACGGCGGAGGACGGCGTCGCCGCGCTCGAGAAGCTGGCGGAGGCGCCGCCGGACGTCGTCGTCACCGATCTGAACATGCCGCGCATGGATGGGATGCACCTCCTCAAGCGCTTGCAGGAGCACGATCGCGCTCTCCCGGTCATCGTCGCGACGTCCGTCCAGGACCTCGACTCGGGCGTGTCCGCGATGCGCGCCGGGGCGGAGGACTACCTCACGAAGCCGATCGACTTCGACGCGCTGCTCGTCGCGATCGAGCGCGCGCTCGAGGGCCGCGACGTGCGCGTGGAGGCGGAGAACCTGAGGCGCCAGCTCCGCGAGCGCGACGCGGAGGGGCTCCAGGGGCTCATCGGCGCGAGCAACGCGATGCAGAAGGTGTATCGAACCGCCAAGCAGGTCGCGGGCTCGCGGGCGACGGTGCTCGTCACCGGCGAGAGCGGCACGGGCAAAGGAGAGCTCGCGCGCGCCATCCACGCGCTGAGCCCGCGGGCGAGCAAGCCGTTCGTCTCGCTGCACTGCGCGGCGCTCGCGGAGACGCTCCTCGAGAGCGAGCTCTTCGGCCACGAGAAGGGATCCTTCACCGGGGCCGACAAGCGGCGCACCGGCCGCTTCGAGCAGGCCAACGGCGGGACCCTCTTCCTCGACGAGATCGGCGAGATCCCGGCCCTCACCCAGGTGAAGCTCCTGCACGTGCTGCAAGAGCGCACGTTCCAGCGGGTCGGCGGCAACGAGACGGTCTCGGTGGACGTGCGGCTCGTCGCCGCCACGAACCGCGATCTCGCGGCGGACGTGCGCGAGGGGCGCTTCCGCGAGGATCTCTATTACCGGCTCAACGTGGTGCACATCGACATGCCTCCGCTCCGGGTCCGCGGCGGCGACGCCCTCGTGCTCGCGACCCATTTCCTTCAAAAGTTCGCCCTCGAGAACCACAAGCGCGTCGACGGATTCACGGAGAAGGCGCGGGCGAAGATCGTCTCGCACCGCTGGCCGGGCAACGTGCGGGCCCTCGAGAACGCGATCGAGCGCGCCGTGGTCCTCTGCGAAGGATCGCTCATCGACGAGGACGATCTGCCGTTCGAGGCGGCGAGCGAAACGCTCGGCTCGCTCCGGATCCCAGGCGCGACGATGGCGGAGCTCGAGCGTCACGCCATCCTGAAGACCCTCGAGGCGACCGACGGATCCACGACGAAGGCCGCGGAGATCCTCGATATCAGCGTTCGCACCATCCAATACCGCTTGCACGAGTACGGGATCAACGCGAAGGACGTTCGGTCCGGACGTTGAGACATCCGGCGAGCGCCTCACGGCCCCGTCGGCGCAGGTAGCAAGGCGCCCACGGCATACCCCACCATGGCGCTCGCCGTCCCGATCGAGGCGAGCTCGAGCCCGCTCCGAAGCGGACGGCCCACGGTCACCTTCGCCTTGTACGCGCCGAAGGCGAAGAGCATCAGGGCGGCGGCCAGCACGGAGACCGGAGCGGCGAGGGACACCCGCAGCACGAGGAACGGGATGAGCGGAAAGAGCGAGCCGACGATCGAGGAGACGCCGACCACGGCGGCCGAGCGAGCGCCGCCGCGGCGGTCGACGTCCGTGAGGCCATGCTCCTCCGACATCATCACGGCCACCCAGACGTCCTTGTCCCTCGTGATCGTCTCCACGATGCGGTCGAGGAGAGCGCCCGAGAAGCCTTTTCGCGCGTAGATCTCGCGGATCTCGGCCCGCTCGAGGCGCGGGACCGCCTCGATGTATCGGTACTCGCGCGCGCGCTCGGCCTTGTACAGGTCGCCCTTGGCGAGCGTCGACGTATACGCGACGGCGGCCATCGACACGGATTCGGCGAACGCGGCGGAGAGGCCGGCCACCAGGATGATCCTGGCGCTTCCGGTGGCCGCGGCGACGCCCAAGATCACCCCCAGGACGTTGACGAGCCCGTCCTGCCCGCCCAGAACGACGTCCGCGATCCACTGGGCTCTATGGTGGGGGTCGGTGGACTCGTGGTGACCGCGCTCGTCGAAGCCTGACATCGTCTCTCGTTCAGCACCAGACGTGCCACTCGCGCGGCACCACGGTCGCCCTTCGGTTCACGCGACATGGCGTCCCCGACCACTCGCCCGGCGAAGGTTCGCTCGAAGCGTCCGGATTCTCAAGCAGGTAGAGACCTACTTCGTCGGCTCGGCGACAGCGGCCATGAGCTTCTTCTTGACTCGCTGCACCTCGCTCCCGGACACCGTCAGTACCGGAACCGGCGAGAGGTGCACCACCTTCTCGGCGACGCTCCCGAGGAAGACGCGAGAGAGCCCCCGCCGGCCGTGCGTCCCCATCACGACGAGGTCGGCCCCAATCGTCTCGATCGCATCGAGGATCCGACCGCACGGGTTGCCGCAAGCGACGATTCCTTCGACGACCGGATAGCGCTCGCGCGCCTTGCGGAGCGCGCCGTCGAGCTCGGTCTTGGCGGCCGCAGCGAGATCGTCGATGGGCCACGAGAGCCCTGCGGCGTAACCGCCGTCCGTGATAGGGAGCGTGAACGCGTGGAGGAGCGTGAGCTTCGAGCCGAACTTCGCGCCGAGCTCGATGGCGAGATCGATCGCGCGGTTCGCGGGCTCGCCGAAGTCGGTGGGGACGAGGATGCTCTTGAACGCGCTCATGACGCAGCTCCACCTCGCCCGGCGCACGCTCGGGCCCTGCGGAATCGCGCGGTCGGCGAGCTCTTGCGCAGCTCCTCGACGTAATTGAACGCCGTATCGGGCTTCGCGCGATTGGTGCTCTTGCGGGTCGATCTCCGCGAGGGCCTCCCTCCCTCCGGAACGGGCTCCATGGCATACGTCGCCTTCTTCTCCGCGCGCAGCTTCTCGCGCGTCCTCTTCGCCGGCGGGATACCCGGCTTCGATCGGCCCGCTCGCACCGCTCGCTTGGCCTCGCCGCTGCTGCGCTCCTCGCTAGCTCGATACTGCTCGGATCTCGTCACCATTCGACACCTCCTGATGCGGGTGAGGCAAAGCAGCTTCAATGCCACTCCGGAGATCCGGCGTTGATCGCGGCGCCCGGATGAGCGCCCTCGGACCGGCTGCCGATCGTTGCGTGGCGGCGCAAAGGGTGCGTCTCTCCGTCGGGGCCTCGCCTCCGTTCGCGCGCGGCGCAGGATCAGCGGCTGTCACCGGCGTCTGCACTCTCTTCGATCCCTTCGCACAAGTCCGCGAGCTCGCGCCCGAGGAGGACGACGAGATCGTCCGCCGTGACGATGCCGGTCACGCGCCCCTCGGCGTCGACGATCGGGAGCCGCCGCACCCCGTGCTCGCGGATTCGAGCGGCCGCGGTCGCGATCTGGTCGTCGTCCCCCAGGACGACCGGATCGTACGTGACGATCTCGGAGACACGGGTACGCTCCGGATCGCGGCCCTCCGCCACGACCCGAAGCGCGAGATCGCGATCGGTCAAGATGCCGATCGGACGCGCGGCGCGCGTCACGACGACGCAGCCCACGCGGGCGTCGCGCATCGCGCGCGCCGCGGAGGCCGCCGAGTCCTCCGCGGCGGCGAGGACGACCGGTCTTCGGTATCGCGACAGA
>Ga0105247_10002540_pt1 | contig 12385 bp, 9 predicted proteins | sample KBSS24metaG_FD_81519 | JGI IMG/M metagenome (GOLD analysis project Ga0105247, IMG submission 81519) | Switchgrass rhizosphere microbial communities from Kellogg Biological Station, Michigan, USA - KBS S2-4 metaG | ecosystem: Host-associated > Plants > Roots > Rhizosphere > Soil | place...
CACGGCAGGGGTCGCATGTGTCGCTGCGCGCGGGCCCTTTCGCGATGGGCCCTCAGGCCTGCGACGTGATCAGCTCGTCACGACATCGGCCAAGCTGCCGCCGACGGCGGCTTCGTCCAACCGCCGGTCGCACCGTGTTCCCGAGCCACATGAGCGAACGTGCGGTCGAGAGCGCCATCCGTCAGGCATATCGTTTCGGAAGCAAAATTAGCGCACAAGGTGAGCGCGTCCTACTTCAAGGTCAGGCACAGGGGCTCACCATCGAAATTTGGCTCAATAGGGCCACGAAAGCCGTCGAAACGGCATACCCTGTGTTCTGATGTCTATCGCCCGAATCACCACCGGCCTCCAGCGCGCGGGGCGATCGAACACCGGCGTCGTATTCGGCGACATATGGCTTGAAGTCGACCAACGAGCATTTCCTGAATCGGGGTGGTCCGACTTCATTGTCATAGTCCTCTCCTCGCTCGTGGTTGCGTGCGTCCGACTGATGCGACACGATGCGGCTCGAATCACCGTGCGTTTCATGGAGGGGCCGTACCTCGTCGAACTCAGCCGCCAAGCAGCCGGCTTCCGTCTGGAATGCATTCACGCCGGCCTTCGACGGCGCACTGTCGACGATGCCTTGGTGGAGGTTCGCCCCTTTGCGGAGAGTCTGCTCGCCGCCGCAGACGCCACCCTTCGCATGTGCGAGGAGAGGTGGTGGTGGTCGTCGGACACGGATACGCTCAAAGGAGCGGCCGCAGTGCTCCGGGAGGAGGTGAAGAAACTTCTGGCGTGATACCATAATCTTCGAATCGTCTCATTCTCGGCGTGCGAAGCTGCGGCACGATGAAAGCACACACGCAGACTTCACCGCCTCGTCCTTCGTGAGACGCGTGGCTGCGACCGCGGGTGCAAGTTGAAGCCGAGGGTCTCATAGGGTCTTTCGGTGCAGAACCGGTCGAGGCGGACGTAGACGGCGTTGAGGTCGTCGTCGCCGTGAACAAGGTGCGTTTCCCGGGACTGGTTCGTCGCGCTCAAGGCGCCGCGCAGCTCGGTGACGAACTATCGGCCGTTCCACTCGTGCCCTGCGCATCAACTATTCGACGGGCCGCCTCAGGATCCGGCCCCCCCCCTCGCCACCCAGCGCGCGGTGCCGATGGACTACAACGACGACGGGCTAGCTCCGCGCCGCCGGCGCCGGCGGCGTCGTCGACGCTCGGCTTCACCGGGCAGGAGGACGAGCCGGAGCTCGGCCTCGTGAACATGCAGGGGCGCGTCTACGACCCGCGGATCGGGCGCTTCCTCACGACCGACCCGCACGTGTCGCCGGGCCGCGCCGTCGGCTGGAACCCGTACGCCTACGTGTTCGACAGCCCGCTCCGCTTCGTCGACCCCACCGGCTTCGACGGCGCGGACGCGGCGGTGGCGAAGAAGGCCCCGAAGCGCCCTTTAGCCCGGACACGGTCGACCCGCAACGCATGTGCCGGACGATGCGCTCACTTCGATCGGGGGCCTGTCCGGCCGGCGACGAGACGGTGGTACGCGACCGTTCCACCATTAAGCTCATCCGTAATCGATAAAATGCCGACGTTGACAAGCCCCAACCCCCTTCGTCATCGCAGTGCCGGGGCGGGTATCGTCGTGTTGCGACGGCGCACCGTCGTCGTGTGCCGAGGTGTCGTCGCGGGCTGGGGGCGTGCCTCGCGGTAGCCCGTGCACTTACGCGCCGGCGTGCCGGTTGCTTAGGGATAGGATTCGTGAGGCGACGGCGTTGGCGCCCTATCGGCCGGGGACTCGTTGCGCGTGACACTGGGAGTCCCCCCTCCATAGCTGAGTGGAGGTGGCGCGGAGTGCGACAGAGAGGGGAGTCTCCTTGAGCACATATGAAGATGAGGTCGTCGATATCGGTTTCCCGCTCCGCGGACACCGTGTTCCTCAGGACCATGGCTATGCCGTCTACGCGGCGCTCGCACACGAAATCCCGGGAAGCGGTCGTCATGATGGCGTGACGGCGCGGCAGGGGCGGGCGGTCGAGGCGCTGAGAGGAGTCCAGGCGGATCGGATGGTCGTCGCGGTAGCGGTGGCTGTTGCCGATCCTCCTGGTTGATGGCCGCCCGAGCCGGCTCCTCGCTGGCCATCAGGCAGGTGGCGCGAGCGGTGTGCCGGCTTCGTGATGGCCATCAGCGAGCCGGATCGTGCCGGAATCCGATGCGAGGGGGGGCGTGCCACGGGCCGACGATCTGCGCGCGATAGAGCGCGATCGTCTCGGCGTGCTTTTGGCCGGTGAGGGCGACAGTGCGGTGCTCGGCCCGCTGGATCTTTTCGGTCAGATGCCAGCCATCCGGCTCCACGTAGGGCGGCCGGTGAGCAGCAGCCGGAGTGCGTCGGCCAGCATCGTCGACGTCGCTGGTCAGGCGGCGCGCGGTCCCGACGGATGCCACCGCAGGTCGAGACGTTTGTGCTGCGTGGCGCACTCTCGAAGATAGAGGTTTATCAGCGTCTGGTAGGGGATCCCGGTCTCCTCCGCGAGCCCGCTGAAGTACGCGATCGTGTCGGCGTCCAAGCGGATCGTGATCTGGCGCTTGAGCCGCTTCGCGTACGGGTTCTTCTTGGCCTTGGAGAAATCGTAGCTCTTCTTCACGGTGACCACCTTCGCTCGTAGTCGGCCTTCTCCGTTCGGTTTGCCTTCCGGGCGGAGATGATACGGATCGTGTCTCGTCCCTCGCGATAACAGTGGCACACGACGAGGATGCGGAGCGCGGAGCTCAGGCCGAGCAGGATGAAGCGATCCTCGGACGCCGAATGTTCAGGGTCGGGGATGAGCAGCGCGTGCTCGTCGTGGAAGATGCCCTCGGCCTCTTCGAACGAGACACGGTGCTTCCGCTGGTTGGCGGCGTTCTTCTTGGGGTCCCATTCGAACCGGAGCAAGGCACTACAGCATACATGCAAAGTAGTGGATCGCAACGATGCCGCTGGGCGCGACGGGCCAATCGCCACCCTCATGGGGGCCACCCCACCCGGAGGCTCCCTGGTCTCATGGGCCATCGGACCGCCAGGGTCATACCCCGTGGTCCTGTCGCCGGCTGGCTCCGGCTGGACGACCGAAGCCAAGGCACGGCGCCGACCGACGCGTGAAGCGTCGCTCCCGTCGTGCCGTCCATCGCGACGGTGTTGGACTGCGCGCGTGCGCGGGCCAGGATACCGCCATCTCGACGCCGCGGCCCGGCATCGCGCCGACGAACTCGTGAAGTTCCGGCAGCGCATTTCACGCGGGGAGGATGCTGTCGGAGTTTCCAGGCGGCGTTCCCGACCTGCGATCCGAGGAAGCGCGCGCGGCAAAAGAGAGTGCCGAGGTCATTGTCCGCCGCGTGCTCGACTCGCTCGAGAAGCACCCGCCAGCGCCGCCCCCCCGCGCGACTCCTGCCCCAGACGCCACGCCCAGTGCGACAGCGTCGACGCGTTGATCCCGCGCCGCGCCGCGAACTCCCGCTAGAGCGCCACCCCAGCCATTTGGCTGCTTGTTCTACGGCGCGCGGCCTTTGGATCTCCTTCACGCCAAATTGCCCATCGGCTTTCCGAGGACACAATGCCGTCGACGAAGCGAAAGCAAACCCCAACCGAGCCGTCTGACGCCGTGCTGCCGCCATGTGCAGCGCCCGATCTCCGCACAAATCCACAATTCGTCGTCCCGCTGCGGCGTCCGATACTGCTCTTGAGCCTTGGCGACATCGTCGCATTGGCGAATTTGGGCATCGATGTTACGCCGCTGCCCGTGCCGACGCTCTCCTGCGTCCAGCCGAAGCGCATTATCGGAAGCATCGCACTCGACGAACGCTTCGAGCAGAAGTGGGAGCTCGACCACGTTTCTATCGGCGACCTGAGTTCCACAATCGGTCTTGCGCCGCGCGAGCAATTGACGCTCGAGTTTCAGACGTCGCAACGAAAGCTCATGGATCGCTCCGTCGTCGACTCCGCCGATGTCGAAGTGCTCGAAGCGAGGCGGCTCACCCATCGTCGATGGGATCACCTCGCGAAGGCCATTTGCAGCCCCCTCGGCGAGCACGCGACGCAGGAGGTCCATCGGCATGATCCGACGCGGCGTGCCGAGGCATCCTCACCTCATCCAGCGGAGACGCGCGGCTCCTTCATCCCATGAAATCCGCCACTACTTTTCTGTCGAGCAAGTCCCGCGTGCGCTGCCCGGCGGCTTCGGCGCGGAGCGCCTCGACGCGCGGAAAGGCGAAGAGACCGGCGATCGAATCGGCGAAGAACATACCGCGCGGCGTGAGGCGGAGCGCAGTATCGTCGAGCGTGGCGAGGTCCGCTGCGACGACCGCGTCGATCGCGCCGCCGAAATGCGCGTACGGATCGTCACCGAAGACGGCGCGGTACACGGCGCGATCGATCGCGAGGCGAGCGAGCGTTCGCGTGAGGTGGAGGAGGCGCAGATCCTCCTCGCCGTATGCGAAGAACAAAGCGTCGTTGTCCGTGCGGCGCAGGATCTTCCCGCACACGTGCTTCACCGCGCGGCGCGCCCGCAGGTCGACGAAGGTAGATATCGACATCGGGCCGAAGCCGATCGCATCGTAGCGCTCCGGTGAAAAGCTGTGTTCTTCGTAGACGAACCTGCGCGACGTCGCGTGCACCGACGCGCGCTCGAAGTTCGTGAGCGTCGTTTGCACGAAGCCGTGCTCGAGGAGCCAGTCGCGGACGGCGAGCCAGTTGTCGCACGCGGCGGCGGCGGCCGGGAGCGCGCGCATCATCTCCGGATCGTCCGCCCAGCGCGCGCCGGTACTCTCGGTGAGGACGAGGTGATAAACGCAAATCTGATCGAGCCCCGTCGCCTCCGCCTGGCGCAGGTCCTCGATCATCGCCGCGCGCCGCTGGCCAGGTAGATTGATCAAGAAATCGCCCGAGGCGGTGACATCGTGACGGTGCGCTTTGTCGACGACCGCCTCGACCGTGCGCCGGCTGCCGAACGCCTGCCGCCCCATGCGCGAAATCCACGCTTGGTCGAACGTCTGCACGCCCATGCTGATGCGCCGCTGGCGCGCTGGAATCGTGAGGAGCGCCGAGAGCCGATCGTTGGCAATCGAGCGGAACAGCGACGGGACCCCTTCGAGGGTCACCTCTGCGCCGCTCATGTCGAGGCTGTCGGCGAGCGCCCCGCCGAGATCCTCGATCGTCTCCGGGGGCGTCAGATTGGCGGTGCCGCCGCCGAAGTACACGGCGTCGACGCGCCGTTTCGAGATCTCGTCCCGGTGGAAGAAGAGGAAGCTCATCATCTCCGAGCCCACCGCGCCGGCCGTGGCCTCCAGCTCGCCTTTGTCGTACGCATCGTGCGGGAACGTGCAGAAGCCGCACCCGGCGATCTTCGGAGTGCACTGCGCGTGCGGAATGATGCCCACGAGGAGCGGGCGCGACGTATCCACACGGATCCACGCCGGCTCGATTTCGGTGCGCTCGCCGTCGGCCGCGTCGCGCGTGAGGCGCCCGTCGAGGTCGCGCCCGTGATGACGCCCTGCAGGGAGGGCGCTCCGCATGAGCGGTAGCATCGGGTACCCTTGCAGCAGGCGATGGCGCTGCGGGCGCGACACGCGGCGCGCGAGCTCTTCGTGATACGCGGCCGGCCCGAGGCTCACGAGATCCATGTGATCATGGATATCACGACCCCACGCATTGCCTCGATGACGACGAGTACGACAACGACCACTTCGCCGGCGGCTCGAGCGACTTCGCTCGACGAACCCGGCGCGAGCTCGGCATGCAGCCGCGAAGAAGTCGATGGCGGCGCCCCCTTCGCTCACGATCTCGCGCGACCCACCGGAAGTCCTCCCGTGTCTGGTTGTGACGTCCCGCTGAAGGGGTTACGTTCGCGGCCGCGCGCGATGAAGCGAGCCCGAACCTTCGCGACGGTCGTGATGGCCCCTGGCGTTCGCGTCGGCTTCGAGCGGCGATGATCGCGACCCTCCCCGCCGAGCCTCCGCACCTCGTCGCCGCGCGAGCGTCGGCGCCTCCATCCATCGACGGCAAGCTCGACGACGCCGCGTGGGCGCTGGCCGCGTCGACGACGAGCTTCACGCAGAAGTTCCCGAACGAAGGGGCGGCGCCGTCCGACCGCACGACGATGCGCGTCCTCTACGACGGCGACGCGATCTACGTCGGGTTCGACTGCGAGCAGTCTCACTCGCTGGTCCTCGAGCACCTCTCCCGCCGCGATCGTCTCGTCGAAGCCGACCGCGTCGAGGTCGACATCGGCAGCCGGCGCGACCACAAGAGCGCCTTCCAGTTCACGGTGAACGCCGGCGGCGTCCTCACCGACGCCGTGCTCTACAACGACACCGATTCGTCGCCGGACTGGGACGAGAACTGGGAGGCGCGCGCCGCGCGGACGGCGCACGGCTGGTCCGCCGAGATCCGGATCCCTCTCCGCGTCCTGCGCTTCGCCACGCTGCCGGTCCAGTCGTGGGACTTCCAGGCGCGCCGTTACGTCTCCGAGCGCCAGGAGATCGACGAGTGGTCGTTCATTCCTCGCGACACCGCCGGCGAGGTCTCGCACTACGGATCCCTCGACGGCCTGCGGGGGCTGTCGTCGTCCTCGCCGCTCGAGCTCCGCCCCTTCGTCCTCGGCCGCGTCCGGCGCCGCGACGCCGCGAGCACGCAGCTCGCGAGCGGGACGGACCTCAGCGGGTCCGGCGGCGCCGATCTGAAATGGCACCCGACCCAGGCGCTGACGCTCGACGCGACGTTCAATCCGGATTTCGCGCAGGTCGAGGCCGATCAGCAGGTGCTGAACCTCACGACGTACGAGACGTACTATCCGGAGAAGAGGCCGTTCTTCCTCGAGGGGATCGACACGTTCGCGACGCCGCGGCAGCTCCTCTACACGCGCCGCATCGGCCGAGCCGCCCCGCCGCCGAGCTTGCGCGCGGATCCACCGTTCACCGAACAGCTCGTCGACGTCCCGGAGCCGGCGCGAATCTACGGCGCGAGCAAGCTCACGGGGCAGATCGCGCCGCACTGGACGCTCGGGACGCTGCAAGCGGTCACCGGCGAGAACGACGTCGACGTGCAGCTCGCGGGCGGAGCGCGGGAGCGCCGCCTCATCGATCCGCTGTCGTCCTTCAACGTCGTACGCGTGAAGCGCGATCTCGACGACAACGGCTACATCGGCGCGATGGCGACCAGCACGACGCGCTCCGAGCCGAGCAGCGAGTATCCGCTCTATCCGAGCGCCGCCGTCTCCGCGCCGAGCGCGACGCGGCGATGTCCGGCCACGAACGCGCTCGACAAGCCGGTCCTCGTCGCGCCCGGCGCGCGGTGCTTCAACGACGCGTACGTGGGCTCGGCGGACTGGCGGTGGCGCTCCTCCGGCGGGGCGTGGGTGACGGGCGGCCAGGTCATCGCCACGTCGCTCCAGAACGGCCCGCCGCGCGCCGTGCGCGACGGCACCGTGATTCATCCGGGCGACGTCGGCTCGGGCGCCTACGTCTACGTCAACAAGGAAGGCGGCGAGCACTGGGTCGGCGACCTCCAGCTCGAATACGAAGGGCGAAAGCTCGATTACAACGATCTGGGTTACGACCAGCGCTCGAACGATTACCGATGGCGGCTCGACGGCGAGTGGCGCGATCTGAAGCCGTGGCGCGCGCTCCTCGAGCGGCACGCGCGCTTCGAGTATTTCGGTCGGACGAACACCGACGGGCTCTGGATCGGCAGCGGCTATCAGCTCAACGTCTCCGGCACGTTCGACAACTTCTGGCAGTTCTTCACCGAGGCGCACTGGCGGCCGACGTATTACGACGATCGCGAGGTCGGCGACGGCACCGCGCTCCAGCGCGCGGGCCTCTTCGGCTACGAGCTCGAGCTCTCGAGCAACCCGGCGAAGCCGGTGAGCTTCCAGCTCCAGACGCAGACGCAGTGGCTCTCGAACGGCTTCATGTTCAACGGCACCGGCGGAGTGCTCCTCCGCGCGCTGCCGCAGCTCGACTTCGAAGTCCTCCCGACGGGCGTGTACGCGTACGGAGAGCCGCGCTACACCGGGGCGCTGGCCGGCGGCGGCCAGTACGTCTTCGGCCGCCTCCGCGCCGCGAGCGTCGGCGCGACCCTGCGCGCGACCTACACGTTCGCGCCGCGCCTCACGCTCCAGACCTACGGACAGCTCTTTCTCGCGTCGGGCCACTACTCCGATTTTTCGTCCTTCCAGGCGAACGCACCGGGCTCGGTGGTGCACCTCGACGCGCTCCAGCCGTACGCCACCCCGCCCGCGACCAACCCGGATTTCATCGAGGGCGTGCTCAACGTCAACGTCGTCCTCCGCTGGGAGTACGCGCTCGGATCGACGCTATTTCTCGTGTACACGCGATCGCAGGTCCCCGCGGTGACGCTCTTACCCGGTGAGACCGGGAGCCTCACCTTCACGCCGGTGAGCCGTGCGCCCGCGGCCGACATCGTCCTCGTGAAGCTCACGTACTTCTGGGCGGGCTGACCGAGCGCGGGCCTACGGCGAGGCGCCGAGGCGCAGACCGAGCACGAGCGTGCGCCGTTTCACGCCGCCGGATCGCGTGACGCCAGCGCGTCGAGGCTCGCGTGCCCCTCACGGGACGCCGCGCATCCGTTCGATTCGACTGCCCTGTATCTGCCGTGTCATTGGGATGTAGACGAAGACGCAGTTGTGATGACGGCCGTAGACAGATACGTTCGTGACGGGGAGAGGCCCCTGGCATGAAAGACGACCTTTGCTTCCATCGGCGGATGCGCGATTCCATCCTCGCGCTCACGATGCTCGCCGCGGCCGCGATCGCGAGCTGCGACACCGGCTCACCGAGCTCGCCCGGCGCGGCGGCCCCGCCGGGGGCCTCGGGCTCGCCGAGCGCGCCGGACGCGAGTGGGCCGAAGCCGTCCGACGCCTTCGCCGGCCGCGTGACCGACACGGCCGGTGAATCGGTGGCGCAGGCGACGGTCTACGCCGTCCCGGCGAACCTGGTCGCGTGGACGCCGATCACCGCGAGCGACGTGCTGAGCAGCACCACGCCGGACTTCGACGAGCCGCTCGAGGGCCTCGTCGACTCGCAGGGCGCGACGTTCCCGCGCGCCGTGACCGACGCCACCGGCCAGTACGTGATGACGCTCCCGGCGGGGCAATATTACCTCTACGTCGCGCCGGATCCCGGGAGCGATCCGCTCCACCTCCCGGGCGGCAGCGCGTCTCGCGTCTCTCGCAGCGCCGACGAGCTCCTCCGAGCCGCGCCGCTCTCCATCGTGGTCTCGTCGCAGCCCTCCTCGTTCGACCCCGCGAACGTCATCGGGTCGGGGGCTTGCATCGACTGCCACAAGGCCAAGGCGAGCTGGCAGAAACACGCCCATGCGAACGGGATTCACCAGCCGGGACAGGCGGCCCCTCTTCAGAGCCAAGAGCGGCTCGACATCGTCGACGCCGAGACGACAGCGAAGTTCACCGCCGACACGACGCTCTACTTCTACGGCTACGACGCCACCCGGGGCGACGACAAGTTCAAGGTCCAGGAGGGGGGAACCCCGCCCGCCACCGCCGAGTTCGCGTACCGGCTCTTCAAGAGCGAGGCCCTCTACGAGGCCCAATTCCAGAACCTGGTGAACCCCGCGACCGATCCCGTCCACAATCGAACGTTCCAGGTCGACTTCCTGTACGGCGGCTTCATCCACAAGCAGCGGTTCATCTCGCGGCTCGACACCGGCGCGAGCTCGCTCACGTCCAGCGGCGCGCGCTTCATCTTCCCGCCCGTACAGATCCAGCCCGAGGGGACGACCGCGCCGCCTCTCGGCGACGACCGCACGCGCTGGCCATGGCGCGACGCCCGCGCCGCCGATTTCTGGGATACGACGGCGAAGGTCTTCAAGGTCCCCGTCCTCAAAGAGACGTTCGACGCGCAGTGCTCGTCTTGCCATTTCACCGGCTTCTCGATCGACACGACGACCCTCGAGTCGACCGCCTTCGAGAGCCCGAACGGGATCCCGTGGAAGGCCCCGGACCGACGCGCCGAGGGGAACCTCGGCTGCGAGGTCTGCCACGGGCCGGGCAAGGAGCACCGCGACGCCGCCGCCACGCGCCCGGGGCAGTTCATCGTCCAGCCCGCCCACCTCGCGGCGGAGCGCGAGATGGCGATCTGCGGGCAGTGCCACTCACGCCCGGTGGGGAACGACTCGTTCGGCCTGAACGACCAGCCGCCGCTCGACAAGAACAACCGGATGATGCCGCCCGGCACGAGCCGGAAGACGTGGCGCGCCGGCTTCGTCACGCGGCCGGACGGCGACCCGAAGACCGATTTCTGGAACGGCGGTATCCACTCGAAGCTCAATCGCCAGCAGTACTCGGACCTCCGGAAATCGAAGAAGTACGCGAACCCGCGGATGCTCGTGGCGTGCACCGACTGCCACGACATCCACGGCGGCCACACCGATCCGGTCAACAACCCGCGCGGGCTCGTCGCCTCGATCGACGACAACTCGCTCTGCCTGAAATGCCACACGCTCGACACCGCGGGCGGACCGGCCGGGCAGCTCCACCAGCTTCACCAGCTCGTCGGCAGCTTGCGCCCGAACGTCGGATTCCGTTGTGTCCGGTGCCACATGGACGGGATCGGCCGGACCGGCGCGGGGCAGCCGGGCGGGAGCGACGCCACGCACACGTATTTCGAGAACGACGTCACGGACCACACCTTCATCACGCCGCGAAAGGACGACCCGGGGGTCGCCAGCTTCACGCTGGCCGACGCTGCGCAGGGCAAGGCGATGCCCATTCCGTACACGCGCTCGTGCAGCAACTGCCACGTCCTCAGCACCGTCTCGTCGAAGCCATGAGACCTGCGTGGCGGCGGTCGCGCGCGGGATCGGGCTCTTGAGAGCCGCCCATCGGCTCCGAACAGGGCGTGGTCTGCTGTTGGGAGCAGACCACGCCGGTCCCATCGTGCAGCACGGGGGCGAGGACGACGACGTCCGCCGTTACGCTATCCGCGCCGCTCCCCTTCCCCCTCTTCGCCGTCGAGCCACGGGCGAAAGACGCCGCTGCGGGTCGCCGATCGAAACTGCGAGACCACGGCGCGCGCGAACGCGATGTCGTCGATCACCGCCCCTACCTCGATGTTCCGCGTCTGCCCGCGGTTCGTGAAGTTCGCGGAGCCGACGAGCGCCCACCGCTCGTCCACGACGACGCACTTCGCGTGCATGCTCGCGTGCTGTCCGGCGCGGGCGCGCGCCGCGGTGCGCGGGTCGACGAACACGGCGGGCTTCGGCGTCCACGGCCACTCGGCGGACAGGAAGCGCCCCACCTCGTTTCGTACGTACGCGTCGAGATCGGTGACGTCGCGGCCCGCTGTCTCGACATCCAGGTAGACGTCGACCGTTGCTCCTCGCTTCGTCATCGCGTCGTGAAGCGGCGCGAGGATCTCCGCGCCGTGGTCGAAGCTGTAGCCGGCGAGGAGCACGCTCCGCTCGGCGCGATCGAAGAGCTGGCGGACGACGTCGGCGGTCGGTGACGCCCAGCCGCTCCTCCCCTCCGGGCCGCTCCACACGAGCTCGATCGCCGGCGGCGGATCGGCGCGCTCGTCGAGCACCGCCTCGATGAGCGTCAGCGCCGCGTCGCGCGGCAGCCCGGCGAAGACGGCGGCGCGATCGGCGAGGCGGCGGAGCCCGAGCGCGTCGAGCCCCGGGCGCGTCAGCGGCGCCGAGACGAGCCCGACGTGGAGCGCGTCGCGGAGGCGCGCGAGCTCGACGCTCGGTACGTCGCGGAGCCCCTTCACTCGCTCTCGCGGAAGAACGCGAGGTCTTCGTGCCCCAGCGTCGGGAAGACCAGCGCGCGATCGAGGAACCGGTTGAACTGCTCGCACGACGGCTCGGCGATGAAGAGGCAGGCGTGGCACGCCGCGCCGTGGAGGAAGCGCCCGGTGGGGTCGCGCGACGGATCGTGCTGCGCGCACACCGGGTCGTTCGAGCAGAGCGTCGCGAGCTCGCGCGCGCGGCGGAGGTGCTGGCCGAGGCGGCGCCCCTCGTCGAGGAGGCCGCCGAGCGTCCCTTCGGCGCCGGTGGTCCCGGTCGACAAAAGAAACGCCGCCATCGGCTGCGGACGCTCGCGTCCGGCGCAGTAGATCCGCTCGCGGATCGCGCTCGCCGAGTATCCGCACGACAGCGACACCGCCTGGATGAGCAGATGGGACAGCGAGTGGAGGAGGTAATACCGAAGGCCGAAGAACTCCGGCAACCCCGCCCGAGGGTGGCCGTCGTCGCCGATCGACCAATCGCCCGATGTCTCGTCGCGCCGGTTCGGCCGCGGCGCGAGGCCGCCTTCGGCGCGCACCGCGAGCGATACCTGGAAGATGCACGCGACGTCGATCTTCTCTTTCTTCTCGTCGGGGATGGGCCGTCG
>Ga0105247_10002541_pt1 | contig 12384 bp, 8 predicted proteins | sample KBSS24metaG_FD_81519 | JGI IMG/M metagenome (GOLD analysis project Ga0105247, IMG submission 81519) | Switchgrass rhizosphere microbial communities from Kellogg Biological Station, Michigan, USA - KBS S2-4 metaG | ecosystem: Host-associated > Plants > Roots > Rhizosphere > Soil | place...
GTTAACTTCTTCATACCATTTATTTATGCCGGAAGGTGAATAATAAACTCCACACCTTCACCTTCTTTCGTTTCCACTTTCAATTCTCCACCATGCGCTTTAATAATATCATAGCTTAAAGATAAGCCCAATCCCGTTCCCTGTCCGGTAGGTTTAGTAGTAAAGAAAGGTTGAAATATTTTATCCAAAACTTTTTGAGGAATGCCATTGCCATTATCCTTTATCGTGATCTCAACTCTATTTTCCAGCTTCCTGGTTGAAACTTTAACAACCGGTTCATACCCTGCGACATTTTGTTTTAATTTTTCACTCACAGCATAAAAAGCATTGTTGATCAAATTAAGAATGACACGGCCTATATCTTGTTCCACTACATTTACTTTTCCAATATTGCTATCAAAGTTGGTTTCAAACTTTGCATTAAATGATTTGTCTTTAGCTCTCAATCCATGATAAGCCAATCTTAAATATTCATCGACTAAAGCATTTATATCCGTTAATTCTTTTTGCCCGCTGCTTGTTCTTGAATGTTGCAGCATTCCCTTTACGATGGCATCAGCCCTTTTACCATGATGATTGATTTTTTCCGAATTTTCCTTTATATCATTTGCAAGCAATTTTATTTCTTTTGTATTCCCTTTGTCAACTTCCTCAACCAATTCACTTATCAGCTCTTTGTTTACTTCAGAAAAATTATTTACGAAATTTAATGGGTTTTGTATTTCATGAGCAATGCCTGCCGTGAGTTCGCCGAGTGAGGCCATTTTTTCTGCCTGAATGAGTTGTGATTGAGTTGTTTTCAACTCTGACAGAGTTGTTTCAATTTTGTTTTTTGCATCTTCAAGCTGTTTGAAGTCTTCATACCGGGCATATGCTACCGAAAAAGTATCAGCCAGTGATCTTACAAGGTCTATTTCTGATTCTACCATAACTTCCTGACCTCCTAAATAAATCATGCCCTGTGCAAAAGGTATAAAGTACAGGTTCAGTATAGTTGACCCAAATAATGAACCGGTTTCGGCATACTCATCGCTGATGGACTGATGATCCTTTCCATACATTGATTTAACCCAGCTTTGAAATTGATCACGATCCCATTGTTCTTTATAAACAGTTTTGCTTCGCCAGCTGTCGATCATTTTGTCAGTTGTTTCATTACCATCAAACTCTAAACGAAGCACTGCAAGAGATTTGCCTTCGGGAGTTGATAAGTAGGCGTGTATGTATTTTTCATCTTCCCTGATAATAAAAATACCACATCGTGTAAAGGGTACATCAAATGTTATGAGTTCTTTCCATAAAAGCGGAGTGATATGTTTGAGATCATCTGCTGTACGCATCGATGTTATTTCGGCACGGATCCTGTCCAACGCTGCTTTACGTAATGCTTCTCTTGTTTGATATTCGGCTTTTTGCAGATCAAGGAAACGGGTATAGATCAAACCGAAGGCATGAGCAAACTGGGTCATAATAATACATTCTTCATCTGTCAAAGGCTCATGCATTATTACATTAAGAGTGCCCTGCCCAAAAAAGAACGAATAAAAATATTCCTCTTCATTATAAACATGCTGTTCCTGTAATGAAACAAATGCAGTCATGCTTTGATAATAATGCTTTACCTGGTTTCCTTTCAATTTTGTAAGAGCATAAGGCTTTTGCTGTTCACGTGAAGAGATCAGTTTTTCATATACCGGGTGTATGTAAAGACTGAAGTAATCCAATTTTTTCAACACTTCTTTATCATTGGAAACAGAAGTGCTCCATAGCTCCATAGCAGTATTGGCATCATCAAAAATCCCCACGCCGGTACGAATGGCTTTTATACCAAGCTGATTCAATTCATGAAATAGAGTCGCTGATGTTTCTGATAGTTCGGCACTGGCACGCATGGTCATTGCCCTGTTGCGAACCTTTTCAAGAGAAGTTTCTATTTCGAGTCTCCTGTTCTTTTCTGCAAGTTCTTTCGAAAGTGCTTTATTGATCTCCTGTAAGTCTTTTATGTCATTAGGCTCCATGTCTTTTTAGTACTATGATTATAACTGAGCTTTAAAACAATAAAAAAAAACTATACGCATATTAAATAAAATAAAGGGTGCAAAGGAAATGTTTCTTACCAGTTACACCCTGAAAAAATCTACCGGAACAGATACGGAATTTAAAGTCTATTCCGCAGTCATAGGATCTATTATTGAAGATATCTTTGTAATGTTGTTAGCCGGAAATCCGCCGAGACGGGCATGCTCCAATATCAATTCCTCGCTTGGCGCCATATAGATACAATAAAGTTTATCTCCCGCAACATAACTATGGATCCACTGGATCTCCGAACCTAACTTACATAAAACTTCTTTTGATTTTAGAGACATTGCCTTCAGCATTTCCGGTGTAAAAGTTCCGGCATTCGGAACGTTCCGTTCAATTATAAACTTGGGCATACAGATAATTTTTAATTTCAGAATTATTTAAGAGTTTTTATATAAACTATTCTAAGTTACCAATTTTCAATCTATTCCATTACCTCCTTTGCTTTTTACAGGAATACTTATTACAAATTGAGTGCCCTGGTTTTCTTTCGTTTCCACTTTTATTTCTCCTCCATGTGCTTTTACAATATCATAACTTAATGATAAACCCAAACCCGTCCCTTGTCCTGTAGGCTTTGTGGTAAAGAAGGGCTGAAATATTTTATCCAATACGTTTTGAGCGATACCATTGCCATTATCAGAAACTCTTATTTCCATTTTACCATCAATCTTTTTAGTGCTTACTGAAACAGTTGGCTCGTATCCTTCTATACCTAGTTTCTTTTTTTCTGTTACTACATAAAATGCATTTGTAATTAAATTGAGAATAACTCTTCCAATGTCCTGTGGTATGATATTGATTTTATCAATTGTTGGGTCAAAATCAGTTTTTATGGTTGCATTGAATGTTTTGTCTTTTGCCCTCAATCCATGATAAGCTAATCTTAAATATTCACCGGCTAATACATTAATATCTGTTGGTTCTTTTTGTCCGGTGCTGGTGCGACTATGTTGCAGCATTCCCTTTACAATGGCATCTGCTCTTTTGCCGTGATGATTTATTTTTTCTTCATTCTCTTTAATATTTTTTGCTATTGTTTTTACTTCTTCAATATTTCCTTTGTTAGCTTCCTGTTCTAATTCATCAACCAATTCCTTATTCACCTCAGAAAAATTATTGACAAAATTCAACGGATTCTGAATCTCATGAGCTATACCCGCAGTCAATTCTCCAAGTGATGCCATTTTTTCTGATTGGATAAGCTGGCTTTGGGTGGATTTTAAATTGGTAAGTGCTGCTTCTAAAACTTTATTGGCTTTTTGTTTATGGCGATAGTTTCTATAAAGTATTAAACCAATGATAAGAAATCCCACTAACCCGGCCAGCATTGCATTAGTCCTGATTTTAGTTTGGGTTTGAATTTTTTCCTCCTCCAATTTCTTAACACGCAGTTGCTCATCAAATCCAATATTCTGATAAGCAAGCAGGTTTTCTTTTTCTACTTTATTCAGGCTATCATTTAATACCGTGTATAATTTCAAATAGGTCAGCGTGCTGTCCTTGTTTTTTTGATCGCTATAGATATCTGACAGTACTTTATAAGCATTTTTCATTTCCCCGGGAAGGCCTACTATTTTTGCCGTCTCCAGTGCTTCCCTTGCATAAAGAAAACCGGAGTCTGGATTATTAAAGGTTTGATATAAACTACCTAGACGATTGGAGGCTTGGGCAAGCCCGGAAAGATTAATTTGTTTTTTATATAACCCGATACACTTTTGGTATGCATCCCTTGACAGTTCAAAATCTCCTTTTTTCTGATAAATCTGTCCAAGTAGTTGGAAGGCGAAACCGCCATACCTACCATAACCATTTGGACTATTCGACATCATACCAATTGCTCTGTGTTCATACAGAAGCGCTGAATCTAATTTGTTAAGTTTTAAATACGCATTCCCAAGATTCATAATTGCTGTTATTTTCAACCCGCTATCCTGAACGGAGTCTGCAAATTCGATTGCCATAAGGTATTCGGAAATTTTCTTATAATTATTACCCGTTGCACCATACAAATGCCCCATAATGAGATGGATCCCGCCCAATGCACCAAGCCGTGCATTTTGTGGAGATTGACCTTTACGCAAATTCCCGATACTTTTTTCGCTTGCCGGGTCTTCTGCTATTTTTAACGCCTGGTAAAGTGATTCGAGTGCTTCCGGATAGTTGCCCATATTTGTTAAAACAAAGCCCCTGCCCTGCAGAATATTTGCCTCCGCAAACTTTAATTTCAATTTTTGAGCAATCTGTAAACATTGAGCACTGTATAAAAGGGAACTATCGCGGTTTATTTCTGCATAATAGGATGCAACATTTCCATAAGCATACATACGTACTGTATCATTAGCTGCAATTTTTAATGCCAGTTGAAGGCTATCCAGTCGTGTTTGCTGTGGCCGAGACCATACTAAAACCGGCAGCCATAAAAGGAGTATTATCTTGAAGGATCTTTTCATTTCTATAGTTTAAGTAGTTGGCAATTGAATAATAAACTCACTTCCTTCATTCTCTTTCGTATTCACTTTTATTTCTCCACCATGTGCTTTTGCAATATCATAGCTCAAACTCAATCCTAATCCTGTTCCTTGTCCAGTTGGTTTTGTAGTAAAGAATGGTTGAAAAATTTTATCCAATACTTTTTGTGGAATACCATTACCATTGTCTTTCACCTTGATCTCTACCCTGCCATTGTTTTTGCCGGTGATTAATGTAACCACTGGCTCATACCCATCAGCCGCTTTCTTTTTCTTTTCACTTACAGCATAAAATGCATTATTGATCAAATTCAGAATAACACGACCGATTTCCTGGGGCACTATATTTATTTTTCCAATTGATGGATCAAAATCAGTTTCAAATCTTGCGTTGAAAGATTTATCCTTTGCACGAAGTCCATGAAATGCCAATCTTAAATATTCATCAGCCAAAGCATTTATATCAGTTAATTCTTTTTGGCCGCTGCTTGTTCTTGAGTGCTGAAGCATTCCTTTTACTATTGCATCGGCCCTTTTACCGTGATGATTTATCTTTTCTTCATTGTTTTTTATGTTATCGGCGATCTCTATTGCTGATTGCCTATTGCCTGTTGTCAGTTCTGCTTTTAGTTCATCAATCAATTCTGCATTCACATCAGAAAAGTTATTTACAAAATTTAATGGGTTTTGAATTTCATGTGCAATGCCAGCAGTGAGTTCACCCAGCGAAGCCATTTTTTCGGATTGAATAAGCTGTTGCTGCGTTGCTCTTAAATTATTATACGCCTGTTCGATTTTTATTTTGGCTTTATGCTTCTGCCTGTTGTTTCTGTAAAAAATAATTGCTAGTAATAACAGGACGCCAATACCCGATAATAAAAAATAAGTCCTGAGCCGGTTTTGATAAGCTACCCGTTCATTTTCTATATTTTGCAAACGCTGCTGTTCGTTCAAGGTAAGTTTCTGGAATTCCGCAAGGTTTTGAATTCGACGATGGTTTATGCTGTCACTGCTGGCCCTTGCAAGCTTCAGGTATTTATAAGCGCTGTCAAATTGATTATTTAACTCGAATGCCCTATGAATACCTTCATAAGCATTTCCTATGTTATACTCGATTTGAGAAATATTTCCAAGTTGTTTCATGGCTGCCAGGCTTTTTTCTGCATAATAGAGACTGGAATCCTTGTTTTTTTTATCAATATAAAACTCAGCGAGGCCATGGTAACCCCTGGTTAATCCATCAATATTATTTTGCCTGTTGCCTGATTCAATGCATCGATAAAAACATTCAAGACCTTTTGCTGTATCCCCTTTCTTTAAATTAATAACACCGGCATAATAAAGTATTGATGACAGATATTTTTCACGCCGTGAATTTCTGGCGATTGCTTCTGCCTCCGTTTCATAAAATGCCGCCGAGTCTATATTGTCTATTTCTAAATAAATTCTTCCAAGGTTGAGACTGGCCAGAAGCGAACGGATGGGACTGTTTATTTGACCGGCAATTTTTTTGGCTTCTTTAAAGTGAGCTAATTGTTGCTCTGTATTTAAAGTTTCCCGCATTAATACTGCATAAATATGATGGGCGCAAGCTAAAGCATACAATCTTTCGCCATGTTCAATTGTTAGTGGATCAACAGCCCAAAAATATTTTTCGTTGGAGGAGTTTTCGCTTATTGAAAAAGCACTCAAAAGATTGTTTAGGGATTCGGCATATCTCCCAAGATTTACTTCCTGGTAAGCCTTCCGGGTAAGGGAATAAGCTTCATTAAGTTTTTTGTTATTCTTTCGGCTTATCTGTACACATTGATCAGCATAAAAGATAGCACTGTCACGATTTAACTCTTCATAATAATCATAAAGATAGATTCCGGATTCATAAAGAACCGAATCATTCGTTGCATTGAAAAAAATCTCCCGTAAGCTATTTATCCTACTTTCCTGGCTCAGTGAAAAAACCGGCAACAACACGAAAAAAATGATTTTAGGGCAAATCTTCATTTGTTTTAATTAGTCGGTAATTGTAGAATAAATTCTGATCCTTCATTTTCTTTTGTCTCCACTTTTATTTCTCCATCATGAGCTTTAATGATATCATAGCTTAAGCTCAATCCCAGGCCCGTTCCTATTCCTGTTGGTTTGGTAGTAAAGAAAGGTTGAAATATTTTGTCCAGAACTTTTTCGGGTATCCCATTTCCATTATCTTTTACTCTTATCTCTATGCCATCACCCACCTTTTTTGTGCTTACTGAAACTTTAGGTTCATAATTGTTTCCAAGTTGATTCCTTTTATCTGTTACTGCATAAAAAGAATTCGTAAACAAATTCAATAATACTCTTCCGATATCTTGTGGAATGATATTTATTTGCCCGATACTGTTATCAAAATCACTATCAATGGTAACATTAAACGATTTATCCTTTGCCCGCATACCGTGATAACTTAGTCGCAGGCATTCATCCGCCAGGGAATTAATATCAGTTAATTCTTTTTGACCTGAACTACTCCGGCTATGTTGCAACATTCCTTTTACAATAGAATCAGCTCTTTTTCCATGATAATTTATTTTTTCTTCATTCTCTTTTATGCCATTTAAAAGTGAAATAGCTTCCTCTTTATCGTTTTTATTTAAAGCGTCCTGCAGTTCATCGATCAGTTCCGTATTTAATTCTGAAAAATTGTTTACGAAGTTCAATGGATTTTGTATCTCATGTGCAATACCTGCAGTAAGCTCACCAAGCGATGCCATCTTTTCTGAATGTATCAATTGTTTTTGCGCAGCTTTTAATGTTGTAAGTGTGGATTCTAATTCTTTTTTTTGTCTTGATAACAATGCATTGGCTAATCTTCTTTGCCGGCTGTTTCTCCATAAGATAATTGCGATAAATAAAAAGATCGCTATGCCGGCAATTAAAATATTAGTACGAACCTTATCGCGGTAAGTTGCCTTTGCTGTTTCAATTTGTTTTTGCTTTTGTTGTTCATCAAAATCTATGTTTTGAAACTGTTGTGCTTGTTTTGAATTAAAGAGGCTATCGTTTATTTTAATGATCAACGATTGATACTTAACAGCACTATCGCTATTGCTGTTAGATTTATAATAATCCGCAAGGGCAGTATATGATCGCAATAATAATTCCGGTGCATTTAAATAATGAGCCAAAGGAAGAGCAGTGTTAATATAATGAAGGCTTGAGTCGGGATTACCTGATTGTTTATAAAAATCAGCTAACAAAAGATTGCCTGCAATCACACCCCTGATATACCCTTGCTCTGTACTCACAGTAATAGCTTGTCTGAAATATTCACTGGCAATGTTTCTTCTTCCTTGTGCGGTATATATCCTGCCTAGGTTTAACAAAATGCTGCCGAGATATCTTTTATAGCCTACCTGCATTGATAGGTCATAAGCTTTTTGCTCTACAATTAATGCTGAATCTGGTTTTTTTAAAGACAAGTAAGTCCGGCCCAGGGTCGAGTTGATAATAGCTAATAAACGGGGATTGCCTGATTGCTCTACCAATTGTCTTGCTTCCAGGTAATGGGATAATGCCTTTTCATAATTATTAGCATTGAAATATAAGATACCTATATACTGTTCAGTTCTGCCCAATCTATGAAGACGCTGCATGTGAGGTGTTGCGTCTCTGTCTGTAAATTCATCTATAGCAGGCAGCTTTTGTGGCAGAATGTTTTGTTCACTTTTTGGATTATTTGCAATGGCAATTGCTGATAAAAGTATTTGTAAAGAACGGGGGTAATTACCCATATTAAGCAATGCATATCCCATTTCTGCCAATGCATGCACTTCTTCTAATTTGAAATTTAATTTGCGGGCCGGCGCCAACATTTTATCTGCATAATAATAAGCACTGTCTGGGTTTGTTTCGGTGTATATGCCCGATAATTTACCAAACAGCACTATTTTAATTGTATCATTCGATGCAATATTTATTTCATGTTTTAAGCTATCTATATTTTCAGGTTGGGCAACAATAAGATTTACCAGAAAAAAAAATGAAAAGACAAGTGACAAAATTTTCTTCATAGCAGAGTTTGAATATCCTGTACAATAGATTATGGGAAAATATCTTTTGTTATTTACATTCCTTGTTCAGCACTTTTTCAGTTTCATCATAAAAAAATCTTGCTCTCTCTGGTGAACTACCGATACAAATAACACCCAGTTTGCCATACTGTGACAAGGCGCCAACCAAATGAAACATCACACCTTCCTGCGAAGTACCATCATAGTGAAGATCATTTATCATAGCAATATCAATAAGATCATGAGGTGTAGTGCCGATATAATGTTCACTCTTTAAATTATCTGAAGCAAAATAATAACGTTGTTGGCCGTTGGCGGTATAATAAATTCCTTTTTCAGCATTATATTCTCCATCTGTAAGAAACTGGAGCATCATGTATGGATGTGTAGTGCCTCCTTTGCGAAGGTTTACTTCAATAGCATAATGTTTCCATTTGTCATTCTCTTTTACTGAAATAAAATCAACAGCAAACCGGCCCAGCACTCCTTTTTCTTTAAAAGCTTCTGCTACAGCTTTACCCATCCTGCCCAGTTCGGGAGCATATTCAATGGAAGCGGGAAATTGAGCGCCGATATAAACCTGACCGCTTTCGCCACCCAACAATTGATCATGCGTGGAAAGAACTTCGCAATGCCCCAATGGTGTGATCCGGCATTGTACGGATGGCGATTCTTTTTGTTCCCCTTCCAAAAACATTTCGACAATACCACCCATATCATGGTATTTTTTTAAAAACATTTCGTACGAAAGATCTTCCGCTACCATTTTCAAATGTTTGGGCAATTCGTCCCTGATCCATTGCTTCCAATCACTTTGTTCTTCAATTCCTTTATAAAAAAATATTGCATTTCCATCACCTGAAAATCCATCATTGATCTTTACTACTGCTTTTCGTAATGTCTTATTCTGCATCTTCAATTTTAGCAGTGCGTTTATTATATCATCTTCTGTTCTCAGATCTTCAAATCCGTCAGGAATGGGGATACCACATTCTTTAAATATTTTACGGCTATTGCTTTTACTTCCTAATTCATACAGATCGGGATCGCATCCAAAGATTGGCACCTGCAATTGTACCGCTAATGAACGCTCAAAAGGAGTTACATTAAAACAGGCCATGTGTGCTCCATGATCTACTGGTATCGATTCGCGGATCCGTTGAATAAGACGTGGCCGCTCCAGTATTTTTTTTGTCAATGATTTTGAAGATGAATCATGACAACTTAATAAGGTCAACCGCCTTTGTGCATGATAACCAGTGATACCCGGTAACAAATGAAGGTAATAATCAATGATGACAGGATCTATTGGCATGCTGGTAACATAAATAACATGCGTACGGGGCAATCGTAATAACATAAGCATGCACAGGAGACGTTCTTCATAGTGTATAATGCCATCGATCTTGGAAAGTATTTCCTCATCCATCGTTAGTGATGGAATTATTATAACTGTACGTGGTGCAAGCTTATCGGGAAATACCCGCTCAAACTGTTGCGGGAAACGTTCCTGCAGTTTTTTAAACATCAGTACTTCAGCCATCGAACCTGCTTCAGGAAAGTGACGATCAATATTTGGTTCCGATGAGATGGTGTTTATGTCATCCATTTCACACAATGTTTTTTCAAGCCTGCCTGCCGGCAGGCAAGGTTAAATATTTTAAGGATCAAGCTTCTTCACCTGTCCATAAAGCTCCGCCAATACTGCTTCTTGCCGCTCCTGTCACTGAAGATAATACATTATATTCCTGCCGCCAACGGAGCACACCGATGAGGGCCATAATTAAAGCTTCTTTAAATTTTACAAGTTGCTCACCCGGAATTGTTGCTTCAATATTCAATTCTTTCAGATGATCTTTTAATCTTTCAATAAGAAAATTGTTGAATGCGCCACCACCTGTAACAAGAAGTTGAGAGCCGTGAGTCCTGAGCTTTGAGTTATTGATAGCATTTTTTATTTGCATAACAATATGCTCGACGTATGTTCGTAATACATCCTCTCCTTTTAATGCCGCCTTTTTAATAATGGGATAAACTGTATCAGTCCCAAAATCATTTGCCAAGGATTTCGGATAAGAACGTTTATAAAAATCCAATTCATTTAATCTTTTCAGCAAATCTTCATTGATATTTCCTGAGGCTGCTATCTTACCATTTTCATCATACTCCATATTTATATCATGGGCGAGCATATTCAATACACGATTGGCGGGGCATATATCAAATGCGATGTATTTATCAACTTTAAAAGATATATTGGCAATGCCGCCAAGATTTAAAAAATAATCATATTCACTTAACAATAATTTTTCTCCAATGGGAACAATAGGTGCACCCTGGCCGCCAAACGCTATATCCAATGCCCTAAGATCTGTAACGACAGGTAGTTTTGTTTCAGCAGCAATAGCAGCGCCGTCACCTAATTGCGCCGTCATTTTTTTTGCTGGTAAATGAAATGTAGTATGACCATGTGATGCAATTAATGCCGCCTGGTATTGAATGTTATTTTGTTCAATAAATTTATTCACTTGTTGCCCGAGATAGTGACCATAATCTGTATGCAACAATTGATAATCCAATGCTGATAAAGATGTCGCATTTCTTAATTTATTTATCCATTTATCTGGATAAGAGTAACAATCAGCATGTATAATATTATATGCCCATTTACCCGCATTTTCCTCGAATTCTGCAAAGACAATATCCAGCCCGTCCAATGAACTGCCACTCATTAAACCAATTGTCCGGTAAACCATAGGTTTATTTTAGATTTCAGATTTAAGATTTTAGATTTGCTTCAATTCAAATGTACTCATTGTAACCATATCGAACGGCACTCTTCGACGATCCGGATTTAAAAATTAAAACTCAAAAATGGTAATCAATCTTAGTGAACAACATTCTTTGGTAAGCAACTGGATCGCTGAACTCAGGGATGTGGAAATTCAAAAGGATCGACTACGTTTTCGCCGTAACCTTGAACGTATTGGTGAAGTAGCTGCATATGAAATAAGCAAAAAGCTTGCTTCTGTTGAAAAAGAAGTGCAAACTCCCCTTGGAATTGCAGAATGTAAAGTACTTACTGAACAACCGGTATTAGCAACCATTCTTCGTGCAGGATTGCCCTTGCACCAGGGCTTGCTTAATTATTTTGATAAAGCCGATAATGCATTTATTTCTGCTTACCGCAAACATGATAAAGAAGGAAATTTTCAAATAAGTCTTGATTATGTTTCCTGTCCCGAACTCGAGAACAGGGTAGTTATCATTTCTGATCCGATGCTGGCAACAGGTTCTTCCCTGGTAAAAACAATTCATTTTTTAAAAGAAGAAGGAAATCCCCGGCAAATTCATATCGTTTGTGCCATTGCCTGTACAGTAGGCATTGAATATGTAAAACGGGAAGAATCGTCTGTTACTATATGGTGTGGCGATATTGACGATGAGCTTACCGCCAAAGGCTATATTGTACCGGGACTTGGTGATGCCGGAGATCTCGCATATGGAGTAAAAGTGCAGATGTAGAAAAATGATGTCCGAAGTATGAAATCTGAGGTCACATCATGAACTCCGTTTCCGACATCCGACCTCAGACATCTGACTTCAATCTCTTAAAGCAGCGATATTTTCCTTTTCAGGGTCATTTATTTGTATTAATTTACTTTTCCTTTACAAGCAAAATACATCCTTGAGAGACTGAAAGTTTGATGGCCTTTTCCACATAACTTTCCGTTCAAGATTGATCAGTGAAAAATTATTAATTGCTGTGATGAAAAAAA
>Ga0105247_10002544_pt1 | contig 12375 bp, 4 predicted proteins | sample KBSS24metaG_FD_81519 | JGI IMG/M metagenome (GOLD analysis project Ga0105247, IMG submission 81519) | Switchgrass rhizosphere microbial communities from Kellogg Biological Station, Michigan, USA - KBS S2-4 metaG | ecosystem: Host-associated > Plants > Roots > Rhizosphere > Soil | place...
CGCTCAAATCGAGAAGGCGGACCTGTCCCCGAGGCGAACGTCGGCGGCATTCATCGGACAGGCCCTCCTTTCGCCGTGATTCTAACGCGCTATTGGATGCGGGACAACATTTCCTTCTCCTGCGCCGCGAGGGGCGCGTCGGGCGCCGAGAGCTTGAGGTACCGCTCCAGATCCGCTTTGGCCTCGGCCGGCTTGCCGGCCTGCATGCTGGCGTAGCCACGATAGAAGTAGGCATCACCCGCCGCCGGGAACCTGGCGATCACGCGCGTCAGCACGGTCGCCGCGTCCGCGGACCGCCGCCGATTCAACAGGTTCATCGCGGCATTCACCATGAGATCGGGGTCGGCGAGCGCCGCTTCGTCGATGCGGCCGAGATACGCCATCGCGCGTGGATAGTCGGACACTTCCATCGCGCTGGCGGCGGCCAGCTGCAGCAGCGTCGCGTCGTTCGGATTCGCGGCCAGCGCGAGGTCGAGATACTTGAGCGCCTCGGGATGATTCTTCTCGCGGCCGTAGGTGAACGCGATCGCGCGGTTGATCGCCGTCAGCTCGGGATGCGCCGCCAGCACCGTCAGGTATTCCGCGCGCGCCTCCGCGTCCTTCCCCGCCTTGAACAGGCCCTCCGCTTTCGTGAGCAGTTCGGGGCTGTTGTCGCGCTTGACGACGACGACCGCCGGCGCATTCTTCGCAGCCACTGCCAACGTCTGCCGGATGACGACGAAATTCGGCGCGTCCACCTGCATCCGCCACTCGCCCGGCTTCACGTCCTCGGCCTCGAACTCGCCGTTCTTCTTCGTGGTGACGAAGAAGCCGGAATTGATGTCGACGAACACGAAGGTGACCTTGGCGCCGGCGACCGGCTTCCCTGTCTCGTCGACGACTTTGCCTTTGACGACGGCATCACCTTTCCATTTCGGCGGCAGCTGTGGCTGCTTCGACGGCTGGTCGCCGCGCCCGCGCTGGGCCCGCGCCGGCAAGACGCCGATGCCCATCGCAACGGCGGTGCTCAGCGCGACGAATAATCCGCGGTATCCGGGTGTCATAGAGCCCCTTTAGGAAAGTTAGAAGAGAAAAGGAAAAAGGTAAAAGGTAAAGGCAAAGTGAAAAAGGCAAAAGTCGAACGGCAAAAAGAAAAGGCCGGCGCCCGGGAATGTCCCGAGCGCCGGCCTCAATTCTAGCGAAGCGCGGCCTAGAAGTTCACCTTCAGACCGAATCGTGCGACGCGCGGCGCCAGCAGCGTGGTGATGTTGCCGGCCGTCGACTGATTCAGGCGCTCAACCTGTGCCAGCACGACGTTGTTGTTCATCAGGTTGAACCAGTCGAAGTTGAGCGACACGCGACGGTTGCCGCCGAACGCGAGCGTCTTGTCGAGGTGCAGATCGGTCTGGAACAGCGCCGGATAGCGCTGCGCGTTGGCCGGGTTGAGGAAGATGGCCACGCCCGCCTGGCCGCCGGTGCGGTTGCCCGTCAGGATGTACGGGTTGTACGGGAAGCTCGAGTGCCCGTTGAAGTTCGCCGCGAAGTTGATCCCCCATGGGAACTGATACATCCCCGACAGCTTGCCGACGACCGGCGCGTTGCGGCCGCTGGACGGCGTCGTCCCGGTGGCGCCGGCGGAATTGCTCAGGGTGATGCCGCCGCTCTCGTAGCCGCTGATCAGATCGACCGGTGCGTGGTTGGTCGGATCGAGGTAGTCGATGTTGGCGTCCGGCTCGAAGTGGAGCTGGTGGTTCCACACCAGGCTGCCGTTCATCATCCACCGGTTCGCGAGCCGCTTGCGGGCCACGAACTCGACACCGTTGTAGGTGTTGTACTTGGTGTCGTTGCGCAGGATCGTCGGCGCGTGCAGCGCGGTCGCGCGCTGGTAGTACGGTCCGGTGAACGATTGCGTGCCGCACGTCGCCGCGTTGCCGCACACCGCGGTGAAGCTCTGCAGCGTGTAGGCCTCGGTGAAGTCCTGGGTGCGGTAGGTCCCCTGCAGGTCGGAGTACTTGCGGTAGATATAGCTGATGCCGACGCCGAAGTTCGCCATCAACTCGTGGTCGAAGCCGAGGATCAGCTCGTCGGTCTTGTCGTTGCGCAGGCTCGCGTCGACCGTCGCCGGCGTGATCGCCGCCGACGGGTTCGCCGGGTCGTAGTTCGAGGTCGGCGTGGTCAGGAATCCTTTCACGAGGTCGAGCTCGTTGCGCTGCACGCTTTGGTCGCCGTTCAGGTCGCGCCACGCATAGCGCAGCGTCGTCGCCTGGGTGGGCTGCAGCGTGCTCGCGGTCGCCATGCCGAGGCCGTAGTAGCGCCCGGCGTTCGCCTTCAGCACGCTCTTGCCGTTGCCGCGCAGGTCGTAGGTGATGCCGCCGCGCGGCGACAGGTTGTTGTAGCGCGCGCCCGAGTCGGCGCCCGGGTAATTCAGCGACGGGAGCAGGTCCGGAAGAATCCGGTTGGCCGGGATCGTCGCGGCTCGGGCGATGTCGAACTGCCGGTCGTAGCGCAGGCCGATGTTGACCGTCGCCCGGCCCTTCTTATACGAGTCGTTCCAGTACAGCGAGCGGCTGTAGAGGATGTAGGACGTGTCGCTGTCACGCCGGATATCCGCCTCGTTGCACAGCCCGGTGACACCGCCAACCGTGCAGGTGTTCTGCAGCGCGGTCGACCGCACCCGGGTGTTGGCGCCGCCGCCGTAGCTGGTCAGCGATTCGACCGGCGATCGGCGATAGGCGAAGCCGAACTTCATCGAGTGATCGCCGCCAAGGAAGTTCGACACGAAGTAGTTCGCGTCCGCGCGGATGTCGTCCTGGGGTCGGTGCGTGTCGTAGTTGCCGCTCGCGGTATTGCGGTCGAAGTAGCCGGTGTCGATGTACTGAATCGCCTGGATGTCCTTCAGTGTGTCGTTCTGGAAGAACTGGCCCCAGTTCTCCGAGATGTGCAGGTACTGCGCGGTCATCGTCAGGCGGTTCGAGACGATCCACTGGTGCTCGCCACGGTAGAAGACGGTCGGGCCGTCCTGGCGGCGGGTCGTGATCAGCGGGTGGAAGGCGTCGGCGCCGCGCGCGTTGCGGGTCTTGATGCCGTCGGTCACCGTGAACGTCGACTTGTTCGCCGCGTTCTCCTGGAACTGCAGCTTGCCGTTGTAATTGAGCAGCACCGTCTCGTCGGTCTTGTAGCAGTCCCACAAGTCCTTGACCGCGTACTGATACGCGCTGCCCACCTTGGTCGACGCGCTGTTGGAGACGGTCGTGCACGCCGGCGTCGAAGTGTCGAAGAAGTTGACGACGCCGACGTGAATCGTGTTGTTCGACATCGCGCCCCAGAACCAGGCCTTGTTCTTCTTGATCGGCCCGCCGACCTCGATGCCGTAGTCCTTGATGTCCTGGATCGGGTTGCCGCCGGTCGCGCCGAGATCGCGCTGCGCGTCGGTGATGTTGTTGGCCTCGAACTTCTGGTTGGTGTCGAAGAAGCGGCCCGAGCCGCGCAGCTTGTTGCCGCCGCTCTTGGTGACGAAGTTGATCTGGACGCCGGCGCCCTGCTGCGACGCGTCGCTGCCGCCGGTCGTGATCTGGATTTCGTCGAACGAGTCGAAATCGAAGTAGGTCGGCGACGAGTTGCCCGAGGCGATGTCGCTGATGACCGCGCCGTCCATCGTCCACTGCTGGTTGGAGCTGCTGCCCATCGCGCTGAACGAGGTCTGCTGACCCGACAGGTTGCCGCCGACGTTCGATCCGCTCATCAGCACGCCGGGGGTCTGCTCGAGGATGACCCACGGGTCGCGCGCCGACGGGATCTTGTCGAGCGCTTCCTTGTTGAAGCTCGCGGAGATCGCCGTCGACCGCGTGTCGACTACCGGGCTTTCGCCGCTGACCGTCACCGTCTCCTGGACGGTCGAGATTTCCATCTTGGTGTCGATCTCGGCGTTGAAGCCCGCCTGGATGACGATGCCGTCGCGGATGGTCTTCTTGAAGCCCGCCAGCTCGAACGCCACGGCGTAGGTGCCGATCGGAATGCGTGGGAAACGATATGCGCCGCTTTCGGTCGTAACCGCCGTCTGCGGAGTAATGAGCGCCGGGCCGCTCAGCGTGACTGTAACGCCTGGCAGCACGGCGCCCGTGCTGTCAGTCGCTTTCCCGAAGATTTCTCCCGTACTGACCTGCGCGACTGCCGGTAGGACACCGGCCAGCAACAAGAGACACGCGAGCATGCTTGCGCGTCGTGGCGCTCCGCTCATACACCCTCCCGGGGCAGAAGCCCCCCATCCAAAAACTTGCAAGTCGAACACTGTCCGAGAATGGGACAAAGCCTATGGGCGTTTACAAATGGATGCAACCCCTTTGGACTAGTATTTTCCGGTGCGGTGCGAACGGTGGTTCAAGAACTTGGATGGCTTCGCTCTAGCCGTCTTTTTTGTCGCTTTTGTCGCTCTCAGCGGCGCGGCGTGCGGCAAGAAGGCGATCGACATCGCTCAGGCATCTGACCGCAACGTCCTGCTGATCACGATTGACACGCTGCGTGGCGACGCGCTGGGGTGCGACGGCGGCCCCGCGCGGACGCCGAACATCGACGCGCTGGCCGCCGGAGGGCTCCGCTTCTCGTTCGCGCACGCGCAGGCCGTCGTCACGCTCCCGTCGCACGCCAGTATCCTCACCGGCCTCTACCCGTATCAGCACGGGTACCGGGAAAACAGCGGCTTTCGGCTGACGCCGGGCATCCAGACGCTCGCGTCACGGCTGAAAACCGGCGGTTTCAGCACCGGCGCGTTTGTCGGCGCCTTTCCGCTGGATGCGCGCTTCGGCCTGACGCCCGGTTTCGACATCTACGACGGCCGCTTCGACGATGTGAACAGCGGCGCGGAGTTTCTGCTGCCGGAGCGCCCCGCACCCGTCGTCGTCGACAGGGCAGTGAAGTGGATTCAGCACCAGGACAGCCGCTGGTTCGCCTGGGTGCACGTCTACGATCCACACGCGCCGTACCGGCCGCCGCCGCCGTTCGATCGCGAGTACGCGTCGCAGCCGTACTACGGCGAGGTCGCGGCCACCGACCTGGCGCTCGCCCCGTTGCTCGCCGCGGCGCGAGGATCCTCGCGGCCGACGCTGGTCGTGCTCACCGGCGATCACGGCGAGTCGCTCGGCGAGCACGGCGAGCTCACGCACGGGCTGTTCGCCTACGAGTCCACGTTGCGAGTTCCGCTGATCATCTCGGAGTTGTCGACAGGAGCGCAAAGGGCGCAACGCACGCAAGAAGATCCTTCTTTCTTTGCGCGCTTCGCGGGCTTCGCGTTCCAACGCTCCGTCAGTGCCGAGGTGTCCGATCAACCCGCACGCCACATCGACATCGTGCCGACGATTCTGGACGTGCTCGCAATGGCGCTGCCGCCGGATCTCCCGGGCCACTCGCTCCGCACGCGCGCCGATCGCGACGGCGGCGCCGGGCGCGCGTCGTACTTCGAGGCGATGGAGTCGATGCTCGACTTCGGGTTCGCGCCGCTCGATGGCGTGCTGGTCGGTCGCGAGAAATACATCCGGCTGCCGCTGCCCGAGCTCTACGATCTCGGCGCCGATCGGGCGGAACGCGTCAACCTCGTCGATCGCGCCGGCGAGCGTGCGCGGGTGCTCGCCACGCGCCTTCTCGAGTTTCATGCCTCGCCGCCGGGTGCGCCGCAGCCCGAGTCGCCCGAAGTCACCGCGCGTCTTCGCGCGCTCGGCTACGTCTCTGGATCGGCCGCCCCGAAAGCGCGGTACACCGAGCGGGACGATCCCAAGCGGCTCGTCGACATCGATCGTCTGATGCACGAAGGGGTCGCGCTCGACGACGAGGGAAAGCCTGGCGACGGGATCGCGCGCTACCGTCAGATTCTGACGCAGCGTCCCGACATGATGGCGGCGTCGCGCCATCTCGCCTTCGACCTCTGGCGCGTCGGCGATCTGCCGGGCGCCGTCGCGGTGCTGCGCGCCGCCTTCGAGGCCAGCCCGCCGACCGCCGGCGCGAAAATTCAGCTCGGCACCTACTTGAGCGAAGCGGGCGAGACCGCGGCGGCCATCGAGCTCCTGCGCGACGCGGTCAGCGCCGAACCGACGCTCGACGCGCTGAACGCGCTCGGCATCGCCTACGCCCGTCACGGCCGCGCCGCTGACGCGCTGTCCACGTTCGCGCGCAGCCTCGAGATCGATCCAGGCAGCGCCATGACACTCGAGAACATCGGCGCCGTCCACCTCGACGCGGGACGCCTCCCCGAAGCCAAGCACGCCTTCGAACAGGCGATCGCCGCCAACGCCGAGTCGTCGCAGGGGCACTCGGGCCTGGCGATGGTCGCGATCCGGCAGGGCGATCGCAAGACTGCGATCGCGCGGTGGGAGCGTGCCGTTGCTCTCCAGCCGTCGAACTTCGACGCGCTCTACGATCTGAGCGTGCAGCTCGCGCAGGACGGTCAGTTACCGGCGGCGAAACGCTACATGGAGCAGTTCGTCCGCACCGCTCCCCGCGGACAGTACGCGAAGGACATCGACAAGATGACCTCAGTGCTCGCCCACCTGCGATAGGCCGGACGCACTCGTCCACGAGAAAGCATCTTCTTTGCGGTCACCGCGGTCTCCGCGGTTTCTTCCGATCGTGCCATGTGCGGCGATGACGCGCCCCAACGCTCGTTAGCGTGCCGATTCCGCACATGTTTCCGGCACACAAGCCGAAACCGTCGCCTTTCACACCAATACGTTCAGCAAGAGCGGCCCTGCTCTTGCGGTGCAGGTGCGCGAGAGGTGGGCTGATGCGGCTGTCGATGGTTCGGAGATTCGTTGAAGGCGCCGCTGCGTCCGTCGTCGCACTCGCGATCTCCTCGCCGGCATTGGCGCTGAACTCACATGTTGCGCTGACGCAGTACGTCCACGACGTCTGGCAAACCGAACAAGGGCTGCCGCAGAACTCGGTGAACGCCGTCCTCCAGAGCCGCGACGGGTTCATCTGGTTCGGCACGCAGGAAGGCCTTGTGCGGTTCGACGGCGTCCGATTCGAGGTGTTCAATCGCCTGAACACGAAGGGGCTCGGCCACAACCACATCACGTCCCTGCTCGAGGACCGCGAAGGGGCGCTGTGGATCGGCACGCTGGGTGGTGGATTGACCCGGATGAAGGGCGGCGTGTTCACCCGCTTCACCCGTGACGCTGGCCTGAAGACGGAATTCATCGACAGCCTCGCCGAAGACCGTCGCGGCATCATCTGGATCGGCACCAAAGACCGCGGTCTGATGATGTACGAAGGCGGCCGGTTCCGTCCGATCACCGACGCGCGCGTGCCCGGCACTGACATCCGGTCGCTCTACGCGGATCAGAACGGTGACCTGTGGGTGGGCACCTCGAGCGGTCTCGCCCGCTATCGCAATGGATCGTTCGTGCCTCAGGCGACGAGCGAGGGCGTCTTCGCCGCTGCCATCACGTCGATTATCGGCGACCACGCCGACGGCGTGTGGATCGGTACCGATAGAGGCCTGTTTCGATGCCGTCAGGCGCACTGCGCCCTCGCTCCCGTGCAACCGCCGGGTGCGTGGATCTCGGCACTCCTTCTTGATCACGACCAGAATCTGTGGATCGGTCTCAACGGCGGCAGCTTGAGCCGGTTGAGCGGCGATCACCTCACGACGCTGGGCCCGACCAGCGACATTCCGAACAACTCGCCGTATTCAATGGTCGAGGATCGTGAGCACAATCTCTGGGTCGGAACCAATGGCGGCGGGTTGATCCGCTTCAACGACGGAGACGTGATCCCGTACGGCGAGCCGGAAGGAGCGCCGTCGGTCATCGGACCGGCGTTCGAGGATACGCACCGCACCGTGTGGCTCGGCTCGCCAAGCGGGCTCACGACGATGGCCGCGGACGGCTCGATCAAGCGATATACGACAGACAACGGGCTCGCGCACAATCGTGTCGCCGCATTCGCGGAGGATCCGGCCGGCGGCATGTGGATCGGGACCTCGGCCGGACTGAACCATCTGCGCGACGGGCGTTTCGATCGCCTCACGAAAGCCAACGGCCTGTCGAGCAGCACCATCACCGCGCTCCTGGTGGACCGGGGTGGCGTCCTGTGGGTGGGCACCGAAAACGGTGTCAACCGGATCGAGCGCGGCCGCATCACCGTGTTCACCACCCATCACGGTCTCGGGTCGGACTACGTCAACGTGCTGCACGAAGATCGGCGCGGAACGATCTGGGCCGGCCTGCGCGGCGGTGGCCTCGCGCGGTGGGCCGACGGTCATTTCGTGTCGCTGACGACCAGGGATGGCTTGTCGAGCAACATCGTCTCCTCCATTCACGACGATCGAGACGGCGTGTTCTGGATCGGCACGCGCGGCGGCGGCCTGAATCGCTATCGCGACGGGACATTCCGGGCCTTCACGACCGCCGAAGGCTTCTTCGACGACTCGATTCACCGCATCCTCGAGGACGACGACAACAATCTGTGGGTGTCATCGAACAAGGGTATCGCCCGCGTGTCCAAACGCGAGCTCGACGAGTTCGCCAGCGGGACCCGCCAGGCGCTGACGATGCGGTTGATGGGCCGATCCGACGGCATGCGCTCGAGCGAGTGCAACGGCTTCGGGCAACCCGCCGGCATGCGGACGCGCGATGGCCGGCTGTGGTTTCCCACGTTGAAGGGGATGGCGGTCATCGATCCGGCCCGGCTCCACGCCAATCTGCTGCCGCCGCCGGTCATCATCGAATCCGTGGAGATCGACCAGCAGCTGGTTTCGATGAAGCAGCCGGCCGAAGCGCGTCCCGGCCGGGGCCAGCTCGAGTTCCGCTATGCGGCGCTGTCATTCGTCGATCCGTCGAAGAACCGCTTCAAGTACAAGCTCGAGGGGTACGACAAGGACTGGCGCTCCACCGGACGCTGGCGCATGACGTACACCAACATGCCCCCGGGCCAGTACACCTTCCGAGTGATGGCGGCGAACAACGACGGCGTGTGGAACACGGCGGGTATCGCGTTTGCCCTGCACCTGCGCCCGCACTACTACCAGGCGGTGTGGTTCTATGCGCTGCTTGGCCTTGGCGCCGTCGGCGTCGTGCTCGGCGGGCATCGCCTGCGCGTCCGGACGATGCGCGCGCATGCGCGCGAGCTGCGCGCGCTGGTGACCGAGCGCACCCAGCAGCTCGAAGTGGCCAAGGAAGCGGCAGAGACCGGGAGCCGCGCCAAGAGCGAATTCCTGGCCAACATGAGCCATGAGATCCGCACACCGATGAACGGCGTGCTCGGCATGACGGCGCTGGTGCTCGACACCGATCTCGATCCCGAGCAGCGCGAGTATCTGCAGATGGCCAAGGCATCGGCCGACGCGCTCATGCGGATCATCGACGACATCCTCGACTTCTCGAAGATCGAAGCGGGAGAGATCGACTTCGAGTGCGTCCCGTTCGATTTCCGCGAAGCGCTCGCCTCGACCACGCGCGCCTTCGCCGTTCGCGCCCACCAGAAGGGGCTCGAGATCCTGCTCGACATCGCCGCGGATGCGCCCGTCTGGGTCGTGGGCGACAGTCACCGTATCGCCCAGGTCATCACCAACCTGCTGGGCAACGCGATCAAATTCACCCACGGCGGCCATGTCCGGGTGCGGGTCGAGCTCGACGCGTCGTCGGCATCCGGTATCGGCGCGCACGTCGCCGTCGAGGACACCGGCATCGGGATTCCGAACGCGCAGCAGGCGCGCGTGTTCGAGGCGTTCAAGCAGGCCGACGGCTCCACGACGCGCAAGTTCGGCGGCACGGGTCTGGGTCTGAGTATTTCGGCGAAGCTCGTCGAACGGATGGGCGGCCGCATGTGGCTGGAGAGTGAAGAGGGGCGAGGCAGCACGTTCCACTTCACGGTCCCCTTCGACACCGCGCCACGGCGTGCGGCGGCGCCCGTGTCGATCGGCGATTTCGCGAACCTGCCGGTGCTGGTGATCGACGACAGCGACGGCAACCGTCGAATTCTCGAGGCCATGTTGTCCGGCTGGGGAATGCGACCGGTCCTGGCGGCGTCCGGTGCGTTGGGCATCGAAGCCCTCGAAGCGGCCACGCGGCGCGGCGCGCCGTTCCCGCTGGTCCTGCTCGACTCACGGATGCCGGACATGGATGGGTTCGAGGTGGCAGAACAGATCCGCATCCGGCCGGAGCTCGCCGGCGCGACGATTCTGATGCTGACGTCGGAGCATCGTGCTGAGGAGATCGCCACATCCCGTCGACTCGGGATCGCGGGGTATCTGATCAAACCCGTCACGGCAGACAAGTTCCTCCTGACGATTCGTGCGAGTCTCGAGGCGGCTGTGTCTCACTCGCCCGTCGCCTCCGCCGTGGCGGTCGCGCAGCCGCGAGCGGCCGCGGGTCGGAGCCTCCGCCTGCTCCTGGCTGAGGACAACGCGGTCAACCAGCTGCTGGCCGCGCGTCTGCTCGAAACGCTGGGTCACGTCGTCACCGTCGCCGGTGACGGAGCGGCGGCGATCGCGGCGCAGGCCGCGGGATCGTTCGACGCCATTCTGATGGACGTGCAGATGCCCGGCGTGGACGGGTTCGAGGCAACGGCAGAAATTCGCGCGCGGGAGGCCGGAGCCGGTCGGCACGTGCCGATCATCGCCATGACCGCCCATGCCATGCGCGGCGACGAAGAGCGATGCCTCCTGGCCGGAATGGACGCGTACATCGCAAAGCCGATCGATCCCGACCGCCTCGCCCGGGTGCTGATGTCGGTCGTCGACAGCGAACAGCCGGTTGCGGCGGCGTGATCGTCGCCGCGCGTCGACGCGTGTAGTCCCGAATTCGGAACGCCCGCGTTCCACGAGCGGTCAGCCAGGCTCGCTGCTACCTCGGAAAACGCCGGGGCGGACGCGGAGAACGTCAAGAAATTCTCTACTCAGCGATCTCTGCGCTCTCCCGGCTCTTTCTGATCGTCTGGCACGGGCGATGCTCTGGTGTCTACACACCCATGTCCGATTTTCGCGCCGCGCTCCGCGCGCTGCGGACGAGCCCGGCCTTTACCCTCGTCGCGGTCGTGACGATCGCCGTCGGCATCGGCGCGAACACGACGCTGTTCTCCGTCTACGACCGGCTCGTCCTGAATCCGGTCACCATTCCGCGCCCCTCGTCGCTGATCGCCATCTGGACGAACAACCGGCAGCTGAATTTCAACGCGCCGGCGCTGTCGTGGCCGCGGTACGAAACGATTCGCGACGGCGCCCGATCCTTCGAGTCGATCGGCATTTCCGCCTTCGACAACTTCACGCTCACGGGCAACGGCGAGCCGGATCAGCTGAATTCCCAGCGGGTGTCGTCGACATTCTTTCCGACGCTGGGAATCGTTCCGGCCCGCGGCCGTAACTTCACGCCGGAGGAGGACGCGCCGAACGGACCGGCGGTCTGCATCATCAGCCACGAGCTGTGGCAGACACGCTTCGGCGGCCGCGGGTCGCTCGTCGGCGACACCATCACGCTCAACGGCCAGCCCTGGCAGGTCGTCGGCATCCTGCCGCCGCGGCTCAGCCCGCCGTTCGGCCAGGTACAGGTCTTCGCGCCGCGCGTCTTCGAGATCGGCGGTCTGACGGCGGTGCAGATCCAGGCCGGCGCCGGATACGCGCAGCCGATCGCGCGCCTGAAGCCGGGCGTCTCGCTGAAGCAGGCGGCGCTCGAGCTCGCGGCACTGAGCCGCACCTACAAGGAAACGTTTGCGTCGAAGCTCGATGCCAACAACACGAGCGAGCCGCGGATGTTCGTCGCGGCCCTGGTCGGCAACCTCGAGCCGGCCTTCTATACGCTGATCGGCGCCGTCAGTTTCGTCCTGCTCATCGCCTGCGCCAACGTGGCCTCGCTGTTTTTCGGCCGGCTGACGGCGCGCCAGAAGGAGATCGCGGTACGCCAGTCGCTTGGCGCAACGCGCGCGCAGGTCGTCCGGCAGTTCCTGATCGAGAGCCTGGTCTTCTCGATCGTCGCCGGCGCGCTCGGGGTCCTGGTCGGCCTGTGGTCGCTGTCGGCGATTGAGTCGACCATCGCGTCGCAGCTGCCGCCGAACACGACGCTGACGCTGAACTGGCGCGCGCTGGCCTTCACCGGCGGCGTGACGCTGATCAGCGCGCTGCTGATCGGCCTGGCGCCGGCGCTGCAGGCGTCGAAGGCGCGGCTGGTCGACGTGCTCAAGGACAGCGTGCGCGGATCGTCCAGCGAGCGCGGGCGGCGATTCCGCGCGACGCTGATCGTCGGCGAAGTCGCCCTGTCAATCGTGCTGCTCGTCGGCTCGAGCCTGCTCCTCATGAGCTTTCTCAAGCTGCAGCGCACGCCGCCGGGTTTCGAGCCGGAGGGCGCGGCGGCGGCATTTGTCGGCGTCCCGCTCACACGCTACAAGACCAACGCGCAGCAGGCGGAGTTCTTCAAC
>Ga0105247_10002548_pt1 | contig 12361 bp, 9 predicted proteins | sample KBSS24metaG_FD_81519 | JGI IMG/M metagenome (GOLD analysis project Ga0105247, IMG submission 81519) | Switchgrass rhizosphere microbial communities from Kellogg Biological Station, Michigan, USA - KBS S2-4 metaG | ecosystem: Host-associated > Plants > Roots > Rhizosphere > Soil | place...
CGATGCGGTCCCACTGCTCATACACCCGCCCGAGCACGTCCGAGACGAGCTCGTCCGCCAGGCGCGAGTCGCCGCAGAGCACCATCGCGAACTTCAGCAGCCCGCGATGCCGCTCGGCCACGAACGCCGCGAAAGTCTCCTCGGTCATCGTCACGCCCCTAAACGACCACACCCGCCGCTGTGTTGCACGGTTGCACGCGTTTGTTGAACTCGGCACACCACCGAGGCCCGATTCTGAGGTGTACGTCCGCCTCGCTCCAGCACACCGCCGGGAACCGGACAGCTAGGGTCTTGGCGATGGGGATGCGGCCGTACTGGGACGAGGACCCGCTCGTCTCGTCCTGGCCCGGCCTGGCGTCCCTGGACGGGGACGTGAGCGCGGACGTCTGCGTCGTCGGCCTCGGCGGCTCGGGGCTGGCCGCCGCGGCAGAGGCCCTCGACCGCGGCCTGTCGGTCGTCGGTCTGGATGCGGGACGGATCGCCGCCGGAGCCGCGGGGCGCAACGGTGGGTTCCTGGTCGCCGGCCCCGAGGAAGCGCTGCACAAGGCCATCGCACTGTGGGGCGAGGACGCGGCCGTGGCCCTCTACCGCGACACCCTCGCCGAGATCGACCGCCTGGCCGACCTGCTCGGCCCCGAGGTGATCCGGCGCGTCGGCTCGATCCGCCTGGCCGGCATCCCCGGCGAGCCGGAGTCCGAGCGCGAGGCTGCCGACCGCGAGCGGGAGCTGGCCGACTGCGACCTGCAGGCCGAGACGCTGCGCGCGCACGGCCTCGCAGTCGAGGAGTACGAAGGCCCCCTGGGCTCCGGGCTGTTCCTGCCGGACGACGCGGCGACGAACCCCGCGCGGCGCGCGCTCGGCCTCGCCGCAGGACTCGACGCGGCCCGCCTGTTCGAGCAGACCCGTGTCACCGCCGTCTCGGCCGGCCGTGTCGTCACGCCGAGCGGGACCGTGAGCGCGGGCGCGGTGGTCGTCGCGGTCGACGGACGGCTCGAGGTGCTGCTGCCGCAACTGGCCGGGCGCGTCCGTACCGCCCGCCTACAGATGGCGGCCACCGATCCCGTCCCGCCCGGACGGCTGCCCTGCCCGGTCTACGGCCGCTGGGGCTACGACTACGCGCAGCAGTCCGCCGACGGTGTCATCTGCGTCGGCGGCGGCCGGGACGTCTTCGAGGCCCAGGAATGGACGACCGACGACGAGCCGACGGCGTTCGTGCAGGGGTACATCGCCGACCTGGCGGACCGCTTCGCCGGCGAGCCCGCCGCGATCACGCACCACTGGGCCGCCTCGGTCGGGTTCACCGGGGACGGCCGTCCCCTCTGCACCCTCGTCGACGACGGCGTGGCCGCGGCGGGCGGTTACAACGGCACCGGCAACCTGGTCGGCCCGATCGCCGCCCGCGCCGCCCTCGCCCTCGCGCTGGACGGCGCCACCCCGCCGTCCTACCTGCAGACTTGAGTAGCGACCACTCAGGTATCAGGACGGCCGTCCCGCGATCCTGATCCCTATGCGTCGACTGTTGGCCCTCTGTGTTCTGCTGCCGCTGCTGGCGACCGCCTGCTCGGAGAGCACCAGCGGCAGGCCGGTCGGTTCGGACGCGCCGGCCACACCTTCCCCGCGCCCGGCCCCGTCCCTGCCCGGCGAGTACACGCTGGTCGGGGATATCGGCGGCACCAAGGTCGACAAGGACGCCACCGTCACGCTCACGCTGAGCGAGGGCGGCACGCTGGCCGTGAAGGCCGTCCAGCCCGGGGAGACGTTCGAGGACTCCGGGACGTGGTCGGCCGACGGCGGCAGCATCCAGATCTCCTTCCTGGAGCAGGGCATCACGGGCGATGGGCCGTACACGTTCGACGGCACCAAGCTCGTCCTGCCCGTCCTGATCTTCGGGGAGGGGGAGGGGCGGTCGGAGTGGACGCGCAAGGGGGGTGCGTCCACTCCGACGACCCCGCCGCCGGCGGCCGCCGACCACTGGAGCCAGTGGGACCTCGACTCCAACGCCGGGGCCAAGGGCACCAAGGCCTACGCCGACGCGCTCGCGCAGGGCGCCGACCGCAAGGCCGCGGTGCAGCAGGCCCTGACCGTGGTGCGGGCGGCTCCCGGGGTCGCCTCCGCCGACCTGTCGGACAACGGCCTCAACATCGAGATCGCCTATGCGGACGGGACGTCCGATGCCGTCCTGACCGAACGCCTGCTCACCGACGACGAGTCGGCCGTCCCGGGTGGCGTCGTCGCTCCGCTGGTCGGGCCGGTCGCCGCGACTCCGGATCCGGATTCGTGCGAGACCGTGCCGTCGCAGTCCGGTGACGCGACCGAGCCGACCCGTGAGGGCATCAACCCCGGCGGCGGTTACGGCGTGTCGATCTACCAGCCGTCCTCGCAACCGAAGCCGGTCACGAGCACGGATTCGCCGCCGGCCGTCGACCGCACCGCGTTGCTCGTCAGCCCGCAGTACGACGTCATCCACCCGCTCGGCGAGGAGCACGAACCCAGCACGATCCGCGAGGTCGCCGGCTCGAACATCGAGTGCCTGCAGGGCTCGCTGGCCAAGGCGGGCTACAGGACCGAGACCATCCTGGGCGGGACGAGCGGCAACAGACTGGAGATGACCGGGCAGGAGGCCGCCGCCAAGCTGACCAGCGCGCTCACCACCACGAAGTACGGCGTCCTCTACTTCCTGGGCCACGGCGCGTCCGGCAAGGCCAAGAACTACCTCGACCTCGGACCGGTCGACATGACCGTCGACGGGCTCAAGTCGATCGTCAACAGCGGACCGATCACCAAGGACGTGCAGCAGAGGATCCAGGAGAAGCTGACCACCGACCTCGGGTTCGCCTACGACAAGGACAATCTCGTCCTGAACATCTCGCCGGACGCCGACGGCGCGGTCATCCTCTGGCTGCACCCACATTATTTCGAGGCGGTGCAGGGCAAGGGTGCGTCGTTCGCGCACACCCTGGTCTGGCTGAACGCCTGCTCGTCGGCGGCGACCGGCACGTTCCAGACCGCGCTGAAGGCCAAGGCGTTCGTCGGTTGGAAGGACGACACATCCGGCGGGTTCCTCGGCGACGCGTCGGAGGCGGCCTTCGACGTGCTGACCGACAAGGTCCGGACGGTCCGTGCGGCGGTACAGATGTGGCAGCTGCATGAACTGTGGGAACTCCATGGCGCGGATCCCGACCGTGGCGTGAACCCGCGCAACATCTTCGCCGGCGGCGGCACGGTCGAGTACCCGCCGATCACCGGGCAGACACACATCCTGATCTTCCGGATGCGGCACGGCCCGAGCTCGGCCTCGTCCGACGTCGCAAAGGGCGCCCAGTTGATCCAGGGCTGCTACGCGCAGATCTGGTCCAGCGGCGACCACTCGGGTTTGAAGAGTCCCGCCTGCCGTCCGCTCGAGTTCGGTTCGTCCGTCCCGACCGAGGACGACGTCAACGATGCCCTGCGCGAGGTCGGCTTCCCCGCCGGTGCCGCCGGAACTCCCGCCGGTGCCCCGACCGACCACGGCCGCTGGACCCTCGCCGATTGAGATGGACCGGTACGGGACAATGGGCAGGTGACCTCGGAACTGGCTGCTGCGCTGCGCGCGGCAGGTTTGGCTGAGGTCGACGACTCGACCCGACGCCGCGCCGAGTACAGCTCGGACGCGTCCAACTACCGGGTCGTCCCGGCGGTGGTCGCCTTCCCGCGGCACGTGGACGAGGTCGCCGCGGCGCTGGAGGTTGCGAAACGCTTCGGTGTCTCGCTGGTCAGCCGCGGCGGCGGGACCTCGACGGCCGGCAACTCGGTCGGCAGTGGCATCGTGCTGGACTTCTCGCGGCACCTGCACCGCGTCGTGTCGGTGGACCCTTCCGCACGGACAGCGGTGGCCGAGCCCGGCGCGATCCTGGACGACATCAGCGCCGCGGCCGCGCAGTACGGCCTGCGCTTCGGACCGGACCCGTCCACGCACGCCCGCGCCACCATCGGCGGATCGCTCGGCAACAACGCCTGCGGCTCGCGGGCGCTGAAGTACGGACGCACCGCCGACAACGTCACCTCCCTGGATGTCCTGACGGGGACGGGCGAACTGCTCACCGCGCGGGCCTTCGGCAAGGCGGGGCTTGCCTCGGCCGGGCCGCTCGGGGTCGCGCTGGACGGGATCGTCGGCGCCAACCTCGGGACGATCCGCACCGAGTTCGGCCGGTTCATCCGGCAGGTCTCGGGCTACTCGCTGGAGCACCTGCTGCCGGAGAACGGCGCCGACCTGGCGCGCTTCCTGGTCGGTACCGAGGGCACGCTTGGCGTCGTCCTCGGGGCGACCGTGAACCTGGTCGAAGCGCCGGCGGCCGTCGCGCTGGTGGTGCTCGGTTACCCCGACATGCCCGCCGCCGCCGACGCCGTCATGGGGCTGCTCCCGCACAAGCCGGTCGCGATCGAGGGTATGGACGCCCGCCTCGTAGACGTCTTCCGTCGTCGCCGTGGCGCCGCTGCGGTGCCCGATCTGCCACGCGGCCAGGGTTGGCTCTTCGTCGAGACGTCCGGCGCGAGCCAGGCCGAGGCCATCGACTCTGCCGAAAAGCTGATCGCCGACGCCGGGGCCCTGGACGGGGTGGTCGTCACTGGCGCCGCGGCGAAGGCGCTCTGGCGCATCCGCGAGGACGGTGCAGGTCTCGGCGGACGCACCCCGGCGGGCGACCCGGCCTGGCCAGGGTGGGAGGACGCGGCCGTCCCGCCGGAGAACCTGGGCGCCTACCTGCGCGACTTCGCCGCCCTGCTCAAGCAGCACCACGTGGACGGGCTCACCTTCGGCCACTTCGGCGACGGCTGCGTCCACGCCCGGATCGACTTTCCCCTTGCACAGCCGGACAGATTCCGCGCTTACCTGCTCGACGCGGCGGCGCTCGTCGGCAAGCACGGCGGTTCGATGTCCGGCGAGCACGGCGACGGACGGGCCCGCGGCGAACTGCTGCCCTTCATGTACTCGCCGGAGGCGATCGCGGCGTTCGCCGCGGTCAAGCAGGTCTTCGACCCGGACAACGTGCTCAACCCGGGTGTGCTCGTCGCCCCGGCGCCGGTCGATGCAAACCTGCGGGTCGCGGTGGCCCGTCCGCTCACCGAGGGCCTGGCCTTCGCCTATCCGCACGACCGGGGAGACCTCTCGACCGCCGTGCACCGCTGCGTCGGCGTCGGCAAGTGCCGCATCAGCGCGGCTCACCACACCGGCGTGATGTGCCCGTCCTTCGTCGCGACCGGGGACGAGAAGGACTCCACCCGCGGACGTGCACGCGTGCTGCAGGAACTGGCGAACGGCTCGCTGATCAACGGGTTCAAGGCCGACGAGCTGACCGAGGCGCTGGACCTCTGCCTGTCCTGCAAGGGCTGCAGCTCCGACTGCCCGGCCGGCGTGGACATGGCGACCTACAAGGCCGAGGTGCTGCACCAGCGCTACAAGGGTCGCCTTCGTCCTCGCTCCCATTACGCGCTGGGACAGCTGCCGCGCTGGCTGCGGCTCGCTTCTTTCACGCCTCGCGCGGCGAACTTCGGCAGCCGGGCGTTCGCCCCGATCGGCAAGGCGCTGGCCGGTGTCGACAAGCGGCGCCCACTGCCCAGGTTCGCCGTCCAGACCTTCCGCGACTGGTTCGATGCCCGCGCCGCGACTCTTGGTCGATCTGCAGGGCGGGGCCCTGCAAACTCACCAATACCGGTGCTGTTGTGGGCGGACACCTTCACGAACTACTTGTCCCCGGAGGTCGGGCAGGCGGCGGTACGAGTGCTGGAGGACGCCGGCTACACCGTGCATCTGACCGAGAAGCCGGTCTGCTGCGGACTGACCTGGATCTCCACCGGCCAGTTGGACGGCGCGAAGAAGCAACTGCGCAGGTCGCTGGACGCACTGGAGGGCTGGCTCGCCGCGGGCCACACGGTCGTCGGACTCGAGCCGTCCTGCACCGCGGTCCTGCGCTCGGACGCCGCCGAGCTGCTGCCGGACGACCCGCGGGTTGCGCAGTTGAAGGCACAGACCAAGACGCTCGCCGAACTGCTCGCCGCGACCCCGGGCTGGACACCGCCGTCACTGGAAGGCGTCACCGGGGTCGTCCAGCCGCACTGCCACCAGCACGCGGTCATGGGCTTCGCACCCGACGCCGAGCTGCTCGCCGGGGCCGGAGCGTCGATCGAGGCCGTCGGCGGCTGCTGTGGTCTCGCCGGCAACTTCGGCGTGGAGAAGGGCCACTACGAGGTCTCGGTGAAGGTCGCCGAGGCCGAACTGCTCCCCGCCGTCCGCGCCGCGGGGCAGGACGCGGTCGTGCTCGCCGACGGCTTCAGCTGCCGCACCCAACTCGACAACCTCGCCGACCGCGAGGGAATCCACCTCGCCCAGTTGCTGGAGAAGTACCTATGAGCTCGCCGGGTTTCATTCCTCCGCCGTACCCGTACGACCGGCTGGACGAGGTGAAGGCAATCGCGGCCAAGCACTGGGCTTCCAGCGGTGGCGCCGTCGAACTCTCCATCGGCGACCCCTGCGACCCGCCTCCGGCCGAGGTGATGGCCGCGCTCAACAGCCCGGACGCGGCCCGCAGCTACCCGCCGAGCATCGGCACCCTCGCGTTCCGACGCGCCGCCGCCGCCTGGATCGAGCGCCGCCTCGGCGCGACCGTCGACCCCGACCGCGAGATCGCCGCCGTCGTCGGTTCCAAGGAGTTCGTCGCGTCCCTGCCGCAGTACCTGCACCTGCGCACCCCGGACCGGGACACCGTCCTGTTCCCGGCCATCGCCTACCCGACCTACGAGATGGGCGCGACGCTCGCCAGCATGCGGGCCGTCCCGTACCTGCACCTGGACGACATCAGCGACGAGGACGCCCGGCGTGCCCTCTGTCTCTGGGTGAACAGCCCGTCCAACCCGACCGGCGAGCTCGTCGACCTCGCCGCGGCCGCCACCTGGGGACGCGCCCGCAACGTGCCGGTCTTCAGCGACGAGTGCTACGCCGAGTTCACCTGGTCCGGCCCGGCCGACACGATCCTGAAGAACGGCACGCAGGGCGTCATCGCGCTGCACTCGCTGAGCAAGCGGGACAACTTCGCAGGCGCCCGGATCGGCTTCTACGCCGGCGACGCCGACCTGGTCCACTACCTGCGCGAGGTGCGCAAGCACGCCGGCTTCATGCCGCCCGGACCCGTCCAGGCCGCCGCCGTCGTCGCACTCAACGACGACGCCCACGTCGAGGTGCAGCGCGAGAAGTACCAGCGCCGCCTCGCCAAACTGCGGGACGTGCTGGCGAAATGCGGCTACCCCTGCGACCTGCCCGCCGGCGCCTTCTACCTCTGGGTCCCCGCTCCAGACGGCGACGCCTGGGCCGCAGCGAAGGACCTCGCCGAGAAGGTCGGCATCGTGGTCAGCCCCGGGGAGTTCTACGGCGAGCACGCCGCCGGATACTTCCGCGTCGCCGCCGTCCAGCCCGACACGAGAATCGATTTGGTCGCGTCCCGCCTCACTTGAGCGCGGTTAATGCGCTCGACACACGATCTGAATACGCTCACCCACGATGGCCGACGTCTTCGACAACTACAGACTCGGGGCCGCCTGGGACGAGATGATCTCAGCCGACGGCACCCCGCGTCCGGCGTACCGCGCCGTGCACGAGGCACTGCAGCGCAGCGGCGCGGCCGAACTCCGTGCCGGCCAGGACGCCTTGTCCCGCAGCTACCTCAACCAGGGCATCACGTTCGACTTCGACGGTGAGGAGCGGCCCTTCCCGACCGACATCCTGCCGCGGGTCATCGACGATGCCAGCTGGCAGACGATCGAGAAGGGCGTCAAGCAGCGGGTCAAGACCCTCGAGCTCTTCCTCGCCGACGTCTACGGCAAGGGACAGGTCTTCAAGGACGAGGTCGTCCCGCGAGCCGCGGTCACCAGCGGCAAGGGCTTCTACCGCCAGGCCGCCGGCATCGAGCCACCCAACGGCGTGCGCGTTCACATCGCCGGCATCGACCTGATCCGGGACGAGCAGGGCACCTTCCGGGTGCTGGAGGACAACGTCCGCGTCCCGTCCGGCGTGTCGTACGTCCTCGCGAATCGCGGTGCGATGCGCAACCACTGGGCGGACGTGCTGGGCAAGGTCCGGCTGCGTCCTGTCAACCAGTACCCGCAGCGCCTGCTCGCCGCCCTGCGCGCCGCCGCCCCGCGCGGAGTCACCGACCCGTGCGTCGTCGTCCTCACGCCGGGCGTCTACAACGGCGCCTACTTCGAGCACGCCTGGGTCGCCCGCGCGATGGGCGTCGAACTCGTCGAAGGACGCGACCTGCTCTGCTCCGGCGGGACGGTCCGGATGCGCAGCACCCACGGCGAACGGCGGGTGGACGTCATCTACCGCCGCATCGACGACGACTTCCTGGACCCGGTGCAGTTCCGTGCCGACTCGATGCTCGGCTGCCCCGGCCTGCTCACCGCGGCCCGCGCCGGCAACGTGACCCTGGCCAACGCGGTCGGCAACGGCGCGGCCGACGACAAACTGATCTACACCTACATGCCCGACCTGGTCCGGTACTACCTCAACGAGGAGCCGGTGCTGCCGAACGTCGACACCTGGCGTCTGGAGGATCCGGGCGCGCTCGAGGAGGTGCTCGACCGGCTCGAGGAACTGGTGGTCAAGCCCGTCGACGGCGCCGGCGGCAAGGGCCTGATCATCGGCCCGCAGGCCAGCAGGGCCGAACTGGACCAGATGCGCATTACCCTCGCCGCCGACCCGCGCGGGTGGATCGCCCAGCCGGTCGTCCAGCTCTCGACCGTCCCGACGCTCGCCGGTGACACGATCGCGCCGCGGCACGTCGACCTGCGTCCCTTCGCCGTGAACGACGGCGATGACGTATGGGTGCTGCCCGGCGGCCTCACCCGGGTCGCGCTGCGCGAAGGCTCGCTCGTCGTGAACTCCAGCCAGGGCGGCGGCAGCAAGGACACCTGGGTGCTCGCGCCGGAGAACACCGTCCCGCCGCCCCCGGCAGTCGCGCCGACCGTGCCGGAGCCGGAGAGCATCACGCCGATGCGGGCGCCGGACGTCCCCCCGCCCGACCTGCCCACCCACCAGCCGCAGGAACTCCAGCAGCAGCAGGTGCGAGCGTGCTGAGCCGGCTGGCGGAATCGCTCTACTGGACGGGCCGCTACGTCGAGCGGGCCGAGGACACCGCCCGCATCCTGGACGTCTACTTGTCCCTGCTGCTGGATGACCCGTGGGCGCCCGAGGGCGTCGTGTGCGCCTCTCTGCTCGCGGCGATGGGGCACGACATCGAGGGCCCCGTCGACACCAGCGACGTGATGCACAAGCTGGCCTGGGACACGTCCCGCCCGTCCTCGGTCGTCGGCGCGATCGCCGCGGCCCGCGAGAACTCCCGGACGAGCCGCGAAATCGTCTCGACCGAGATGTGGGAGAGCATCAACGTCACCTGGCACGAGTCCGCCTCGCCGGGCCGCCGCGCCAACACGCACGCGTTCCTGTCCTGGGTGCGCGAGCGGGCCGCCGCGTTCAGCGGGGTGGCCGACGGGACGCTGAGCCGGGACGAGGCGTACCAGTTCCTCGTGCTGGGCCGGGCGATCGAGCGCACCGACATGACCGCGCGACTGGTCGCGGCGCGGGCGCTGGCCGGCGACGTCGGCCCGTCCTGGATCACGCTGCTGCAGTCGTGCGGCGCCTACTCGGCGTTCCTGCGGCAGGCGCAGGGCGCGATCGGTGATCGCGAGGCGATCGAGTTCCTGCTGCTCGACCCGCTGTTCCCGCGCACGCTGATGAGCGGCCTGACCCGCGCCGTCGCCAGCCTGGACGAACTCGAGAACCGCGGCGGCGTCTCCGGAACCCGCGGCGACGAGGCGTACCGGGCGCTCGGCGCGATCCGCTCCGAGTTGGAGTTCAGCCCGATCGCCGACCTGATCGAGGACATCTACCCGCTGATGGAGCGTGTGCAGGCAGCCTGCTCGGCCGCCGACGAGGCGATCGGCAGGCGCTACTTCCCGCGCGGGCTCGTCACCGCCTGGATGGCGTCATGACAGCTGAGCGACGCTCGCGGAGCGAACCATGACGGCCCGCTACCGCATCCGGCACCTGTCCCGGTACGTCTACGAGGACTCCGTCACCGCCTCCTTCAACGAGGCCCGGCTGACACCGCTGAAGACGGCCTGGCAGACGCCGCTGGAGTCCGAGGTCCGCATCGAGGTCGCCACCTGGCTGAGCCGGTACCGCGACTACTGGGGCACCCAGGTGCGGGTGTTCGAGGTCGCCGTGCCGCACCGCGAACTGTCCGTCGCCGCCACCAGCCTGGTCGAGGTCGACGCCAGCCGCCGCCCCGTCCCTGACGAAACGTTGACCTGGGAGCAGATCCGCGATCCCAAGGTCACCGACGACATCAGCGAATACCTGCCGCAGACGCCGAGCACCGAACCGCCGCACGACCTGGCCGCGCAGGCCGCCGAACTCGCGGCCGCCGCGGCGACCCCGCACGATGCGGCGCAGGCGATCGCCGACCTCATCCACGAGTCGATGACCTACGAGCCCGGCTCGACCGGCGTCACCACGGTCGCCGCGGAGGCGTGGGTCGCGCGCCGCGGCGTCTGCCAGGACTATGCGCACCTGGCGATCGGCGCGCTGCGGCATGTCGGCATCCCGGCCCGCTACGTCTCCGGCTACGTCCACCCCTCCGAGCAGAAGGTGGCGCCCGGCGAACCTCCCCCAACGGCGGCTGGCGCCAGTGTGCCGTTGGGAGGTACCCCCATCACCGGCGAGTCGCACGCCTGGGTCGAATGGTGGATCGGAGACTGGTCCGCCCACGACCCGACGCTCTCCGAGCCCGTCGGCGACCAGCACGTCGTCGTCGGGTGCGGCCGCGACTACGCGGACGTCCCGCCCATCAAGGGCATCGTCGCCGGTGACCCCGGTAAGACCGACCTGACGGTCGAGGTCACCATCACCCGCGTCGCCTGACGTCGTCCGGGTTCTGCACAGCCCGAGGGTTGTCCACAGCCGATAGGTGTATCGAGCGCTCGCGTCGTTGCACCTCGCCAAGCTGCCCGCATGCGGTTCAGACTGGGGAGATGGTAGTCAGCATGGCACTTGCGCAATGGCAGCAACTGCAACGGACGTGGACGTTCGAGGATTTGCAGGCGCTGCCTGACGACGTCGGATGGCGGAATTTCGAGATCATCGACGGGGCGCTGCTCGTGAGCCCGTCGACCGGCATGCGCCACGAGTTCGTGAGTGAGCGGCTCCGCGCATTGCTGAGAGAGGCCGGTCTGCCTGACTTCGAGACAGTCGGCCCCATCGCCGTGGATCTCCACCCGTCCTATCGCATCCCGGACCTGATCGTGGTCGCTGCCGACACAGCGCGACAGGACGTCAACCCAGTACCCGTCATCGAGGTGCTGCTTGCTGTGGAGGTTGTCTCCGCGGGGTCGGAAACGACCGACCGGGTGACCAAGCCGGCGCAGTACGCCGCGTTCGGAATCCCCACCTACTGGCGGGTCGAGACCCGTCCGCACGTCACGCTGACGGCCTACCGGTTGGAGGGCGATGGCTACGCGCACGCTGGCACGTGGGGGCCGGGGGAGACCGCCGAACTGGTTGCGCCGTTCCCGGTGTCGATCCCGATCGATGGGATCACACCCTGACGGGTTTGCGTCACTGTGGAACGGGTATGCCCTGATGGTCCGCGTGAATCCGAGACCAGAGGGGGAACTCGCCTATGGGTGCCTTCGACGAGATCAAGGAGAAGGCAGAGGACGCCAAGGAGAAGGCGAAGCACGCTGCAGAGGACCTCAAGGAGAAGGCTGAGGACCTCAGGGACAACATCAAGGATCGGCTGAACCGCGAGGACGGCCCCGGCGACGACGCCGGCCGTCCCGTTTCACCCTGAGCCGCACAGGCCAACTGAATACCCTCCCACGGGGAGTGCCCGGACCGGCAGAGTTGCCGGCCAGGGCACTCCCCGGTCCAATCTCCGGGGGAAATCCGCATTCAGCTCAGCAGGTCGCGGATCTCGTCGGCGGAGAGCCGCCCGCCCTGCCAGTCGCCCCCGTCCATCACGCTCGCGAACAGCTCGGCCTTGCTGGCCTTGAGCGCCATCACCTTCTGCTCGATCGTGTCGCGCGCGACCAGGCGATAGACCGTGACCGGATTGGTCTGCCCGATGCGGTGGATGCGGTCGACGGCCTGCGCCTCGGTGGCCGGGTTCCACCACGGGTCCAGCAGGATGCAGTAGTCGGCCTCGGTCAGGTTCAGCCCGAAGCCGCCGGCCTTGAGGCTGATCAGGAACACCGGCGCAGACCCGTCCTTGAACCGTTTGATGACTGACGGCCGGTTGCGTGTCGTGCCATCCAGGTAGGCGTACTCGACGCC
>Ga0105247_10002549_pt1 | contig 12356 bp, 9 predicted proteins | sample KBSS24metaG_FD_81519 | JGI IMG/M metagenome (GOLD analysis project Ga0105247, IMG submission 81519) | Switchgrass rhizosphere microbial communities from Kellogg Biological Station, Michigan, USA - KBS S2-4 metaG | ecosystem: Host-associated > Plants > Roots > Rhizosphere > Soil | place...
GCCCGCAGCAGGCCGTTCTCGCCGATCAGGGCGATCTCCCGCTTCTTCTCCGGGGTCAGCCAGTTGACGTCGAGCAGGCCGAGGGTCTCCCCCGCCTCGCCGAAGCGGGCCAGGCAGGTGAGCAGGTCCTCCTGGGAGCTGTGCTGGAAGCGACCGCCGTCGGCGTAGATCTCATGGATCGAGAGATCGAGCACGTGCTGCATCACGTCGAGGTCGTGGGTGGCGAGGTCGATCGCCACGCCGGTGTCCTGGATCCGGGTGGGCAGTGGCCCGACCCGGGTCGTGTGGGCCCGGTAGATGCGGCCGAGGCGGCCGTCGGCGACGAGATCGCGGAGCTTCGCGACGGCCGGGTTGAAGCGCTCGACATGGCCGACCATCAGCTTGCGGTCGGCCTCGAAGGCGGCGCTGCGCATCCGCAGCGCGTCCGGCAGAGTCGTCGCGATCGGCTTCTCGACGAGGACGTGCAGGCCGGCGGCGAGAGCCTCCAGCGCCACCGTCGCGTGGTACTCGGAGGGGCAGGCGATCGAGATCGCGTCGAGGCTGGCGGCGCCGAACTCGATCAGGTCGCGCCAGTCGGAGTATTCGACCACCGAGGACTCGCCGACCGCGCGCCGTCGCGACTCGGGATCGGGATCGGCGACGGCGACCAGGCGGGCGCAGTCGAGCTGACCGTAGTTGCGGACGTGGAAGGCGCCCATGCGGCCGCAGCCGACGACGCCGACTCGAAGTTGCTCAGGCAACGGACTTCTCCCGCGCGGCCGGCTTGCGGTCTCCGGCGAGGAACTCGACGGTCAGGGCGGCGATCCGCTCGGCGGCATGGCCGTCGCCGAAGATCGGCGGCCGCTCGCCCGGCAGCGGCTTGGCGAAGGCCTCGCGGAACTTCTCCGCGTCAACGCCGACCAGCGTGTTCCAGCCGGTCGAGACGGTCTCGATCCACTCGGTCTCCTCGCGCATCGTGATGCAGGGCACGCCCCAGAGGTAGGCCTCGCGCTGGACCCCGCCGGAATCGGTGGCGATCGCCCGGGCGCCGCGCTCCAGGGTAAGCATCTGCGTGTAGGTGAGCGGGTCGCGCACCTCCACGTTGGCCGGGACCTCGAGGCTCCAGGTCTCGATCCGCTGACGGGTGCGGGGATGGACGGGGAAGATCACCCGGCACTCGGCGGCGGCCAGGCAGTCGAGCAGGGCACTGAGGCGCTCGGCCGAGTCGGTGTTGTAGTTGCGGTGGGCGGTGGCGAGCACGTACTCGCCCTCCTCGGTCCCCGCCGCCAGGCGCTTGCTGGTCGCCAGCAGGACGTCGGCGAGGACGTCGCCGGTTACGTGGACGGCCCCAGGCACGCCCTCGTCGACGAGGACGTCGGCGGCGTGCTGACAGGGGGCGAAGAGCAGGTCGGAGAGCCCGTCGGTCTCGATCCGGTTGGCCTCCTCGGGCATGTCGTCGCGGTAGCTGCGCAGCCCCGCCTCGACGTGCAGGAGCGGCAGGCCGGCGGCGACAGCCGCGCGGGCGCCGGCGATCGTGGCGTTGGTGTCGCCGCGAACGAGGATCGCCTCGGGCTCGCTGCTCTCGATCACCTGGGCGATCCGGTCCTCGGCGACGAGCACCGCGGCGTCGTTGGGGAGCGAGCCGACGCCGAGGTTGAACTCCGGCAGCGGCAGGCGCAGGTCGGCGATCTGCAGATCGGACATCCCCGGGTCGTAGTGCTGGCCGGTGTGGACCAGGATCTCCTCGACGCAAGTCGAGAAGGCGAGCGACAACGGGGCCGCCTGCACGATCTCTGGACGGGAGCCGATGATGGAAAGGATTCGGGGAGCCATTCGACCAAACAACGCACGAAGGTGCCGGCTCTTTCCGCCGATCCAAAACTTTTCCGCCCCTTTAGATAGACCGGACCTTTTTCAGCCGCCTTCGTGGCTGCCCGGCGCAAGTGTTCCCGGCGTTCGGGCGTTAATCGGATGACCATGGAGGCCCACGGACTCACTCGAGAGGCGCAGCGCGAAGCGGCAGCTGCCGCGGCCACGGCGACCGAGCCGCGCTGGCAGGCCGCGGCCCGACGGACGCTGGACCTGGTCTTCTCCACCGCCCTGATCGCCGTCTTCTCGCCGTTGCTGCTCGCCGTGACCCTGGCGATCCGCCTCGACAGCCGCGGTCCCGCCCTCTTCCGCCAGCGGCGGGTCGGTCTCGGGCAAAGCGAGTTCACCCTCTTCAAGTTCCGCAGCATGCGGGTCGACGCCGACCCTCGCGGTCACCAGGAGTACGTGACCGCGCTGATCAAGGGCCAGGCCGAGGCCGCCCGCGACCGCGACCGCAAGGACCTCTACAAGCTCGCCGTCGACGACCGCATCACCCCGGTCGGTCGCTGGATCCGCCGCTGGAGCATCGACGAGCTGCCACAGCTCTTCAACGTCGTGCTCGGCGACATGAGCCTGGTCGGGCCCCGCCCGGCGATCTCCTACGAGGTCGACGAGTACCCGAGCTGGTACCTGCGGCGCTTTTCCGTCAAGCCCGGCCTGACCGGCCTTTGGCAGGTCAGCGGCCGCAACGAGCGCACCTACGAGGAAATGGTGCGGCTCGACGTCGAGTACGTCGAGCGCCGCACCTTCTGGCTTGACCTATCGATTCTCTTCAGGACCCCATGGACCGTTCTCAGCAGAAAGGGAGCAGCGTGAACCCAGCAGGACAGATCGGCACGATGGTCGTCGGCTACGGCTACTGGGGGCCAAATCTGGTCCGCAACGTCGTCGAGCGGCCCGAGTTCCGCCTCATGTGCCTCTGCGAGAAGGACGAGAGCAGGGGCGAAGACTTCCGCCGTCGCCACCCGGGCGTCTGGGTCGAGCGCGATCTCGACGCGGCCCTGGCCGACCCGCGGATCGAAGCGGTGGCGATCGCCACCCCCCCGCACACCCACTACGCGCTGGTGCGCCGCGCCCTCGAAGCCGGCAAGCACGTGCTGGTCGAGAAGCCCCTGGCCCGCACCGCCGACGAGGCCGCGACCCTGGTCGCCCTCGCCGAGGAGCTCGGCCAGGTGCTGATGCCCGGCCACACCTTCGTCTACAGCCCCTCGGTCAACACGGTCCGGGACCTGATCCAGTCCGGCGAGCTGGGCGAGATCTACTTCGCCACCTCCTCGCGGATGAACCTCGGCCTCTACCAGCAGGACGGGGTCGTCCTCGACCTCGCCCCCCACGACCTCTCGATCCTCCTCCACTGGCTCCAGAAGCCGCTCGTGGAGGTCCTGGCGACCGGTCGCAGCGTCTTCCAGGAGGGGGTCCACGAGACCGCCTTCCTCACCCTCCGCTTCGAGGGCGGCGCCCAGGCCAACGTCCAGCTCTCCTGGCTGGCGCCGCGCAAGATGCGGCAGATGGTCGTCGTCGGCAGTAAGCGGATGGTCCAGTACGAGGACACCGCCTCCGACGACTCGGTGCGAATTTACGACCGCGGCCTCGACTTCGCCGAGCCGCCCGCCAACTTCGGCGAGTACCGGCTCACCTACCGCAGCGGCGACATGGTCGCCCCCCGGGTCGACGCCGTCGAGCCGCTCGGCCAGGAGCTGCGCGACTTCGCCTCGGCGATCGTCGACGGCACCAAACCGGTCTCCAACGCCCATCTCGGCCTCGAGATCGTGCTCGGCCTCGAGGCCCTCGAGCAGTCCTTGGCCAGCGGCGGCGAGCCCGTCGCGGTGCGCTCCGTCGCCGAGGCCCTGGCGGCAGCCAACCCGCACGACCTCGCCGCCAGCCGCAACGGCGCCCGCTGAGCAACTGCTCAGACGCACCTGGAGCGCCGTTGAGGCGTCCCTAGGCCGCAAGGCGACTAGAGGGTGCGGAGGACGCGCGAAGAGCCGAGAAACTCGATCTCGGCCAGGTAGGTCAGCACTGTGTGGGCGACCAACCTGGTCGTCGTCGTCTGCTGGCGCTGTGCCTCGCGCTCCAGCATCGCCTCGGTCTCGGCGTCGACGATCAGCTCGAAGTCCACGGCCGCGTCAGAGAGGTCCCGATCGGGGAGGAAGCGGGGCACCTCAATCGGAGAACGACCCGCCTTGAGCTTCGCGGCGTAGTGAAACAGCGCTTTGCGAACGCCCGCGGGAATGTCGTCGCCGATGTGGGTTTCAATGCCCGTACAGGCGAATTTGCCGAGTGCGACTCTCATAGCTTCCTCCCAAGAACTCTCCAGAAGTGCCCAAGATTGCGGCGGCCGAACCGAATCCTCCTAACTTCAGACTCTCTCTCCCCCACTTTTCACCCACCCAATTCCTGTACGAATCGATCCGAATTAATTACCCGATTTGGCTCCCTTTAGCCAAGGGAACGAAATTTGGACGAATATTGGGCATTGACATCCCCTGCGAATGTCCATAAACCTCCCGCCTAGCTTCAACGAATGCCACCGGGTTGCCGCGATGGATTCCCCAATTTGGGAAGAAGTTCTTTTCCAAGATTTTTCAAATTGGGGTTCCAGGAGGGCTTCAATGCGGACTCGGAGTTTTTGCCAAACCAGTGGATGTGAGCATGCGGTGAGCATGCGGGAGATTGAAATGACCGGCCCAAAGGAATCGCAAAGGGCTCACGGCAACAAAGGACTCACCAGGGAGGCAATCGCACAAGCCAAGGCAGGAGATCAGGAGGGAATTCATTACCTCTATGTCCGCTTTGCAGACGACGTCCTCCGCTATGTCAACAGTTTCGTTCACGACAGCCACGAAGCGGAAGACATCACCCAGAACGTTTTCGCCAAGCTGCTGACGGCGATCGGCAAATACGAGGAACGGGACGTGCCGTTCGACGCCTGGATCCTCCGGGTGGCTCGCAACGCCGCTCTCGATCATCTGCGGGCCCGCCGGGCAATCCCGACCGAGGAAGTGCGCATCGCCGATACCGGGCGTGCCGAGACCAGCCTCGACCGTGGCCAGGCTCTGCGCCAGGCGCTTGAAGATCTGCCCGAGGATCAGCGCGAGGTGCTGGTGCTGCGACACATCGTCGGCCTATCCCCCGTGGAGATAGCGGGAACGCTCGAGAAGAGCGAGAGCTCGGTGCACGGCCTCCATCACCGCGGCCGGCGCACACTGCGCGCCAGCCTCGTCGAACTCGGCGCCGCGCCAGTCGTCTCAGCCGCACCTCCCGCAGCCTGACCTGCGTGGCCGCCGCTCCCCGAAAGGGCGGCCGCGCAGGGATTCACCTCCGCGAGGAGCCCTCGCCGCCTTCGAGCTCGTCGAGGATGCGTTGGGTGATCCGACCCGCGTCCAGCTCCGCGGCGAAATAGAAGGCAGAGTGCTCGGCCAGCTGTTGCGCGGACACCGCTTGGCGCGCCGCCTCGGCTTCGAATTCCCGCCACAGCTTCTCGTCGAGGCCAAGCCGGAGATCGACCTCTTCACGCACCTCGCTGCCGCGCAGGAAGTCCGGATAAGGCCAGGCCGCGCCTCCGCTGCCCCGGTCCCGCAGATAGAAGCGGACAGCCGACTCGATTCGCGCCTCGGGACGCTCTTCGGCGCCCTCCAGCTGACCCTCGCTGAGGGCCCCGTACGCGAGGCGACTGATGCTGAGCGTTACAAAGCGCATCTCAGGCTCGGCGACATGATGAACACCGGACCCTTGAATCTTCGCTGTTAGCTCCATTGCCCCTACTCCGTTCGTGTTCGGGGAAGCATTACCCAGCCGAGGATCCAGCCTAACGGATGAAATTCGTACTAATGAACTTTTTAAGGTGCCGGCGTGATTCGGTAGGCGTCGAAGACCGACTCGATGTTGCGCAGCCGTGAGATGCAGGTCTTCAGCTGCTCGGTGTCGCCGACCTCGACGACGAAGCGGTTTTTCACCATCGGCGGGTTGGTCGTGCAGGTGGCGCCGATGATGTTGATCCCCGCCTCCGAGAAGGTTCGCGAGAGGTCCTCGAGGAGACGAGTGCGGTCGTAGGCGTCGATCTGCAGCTCAACCCGATAGGAGGACTCGTTTTCGCCCTCCCAGGCGACCTCGACGAAGCGCTCGGGCGCCTTCTTCAACGCCTTCACGTTCTTGCAGTCGGCACGGTGGATGGTGATGCCGCGCCCGAGCGAGACGTAGCCGGCGATCTCATCGCCCGGCACCGGCCGACAGCACTTGGCCAGCCGCACGGCGACGCTGTCGACGCCCTTGACGACGATCCCGTAGGTGGAGGCGTCCTTGGTCCGCCGGGCGCGGTCCTCGCGGCCCTCGCGGCCGGTGACGGTCTCGCCCGGCGCCTCCTCGACGGCCTCACCCGCCTTCAAGCGCTGGATCAGCTTGTTGGCGGCGGTCTTGGCCTCGACTTTGCCCTGGCCGAGGGCAATGTAGAAATCGGTCGCTTTGCGGTAGCCCATCTCGCGGATCACGTCCGCCAGCAGCGCCGAGCCGGCCACCTTCTGCATCGGGATGCCGCGCTGGCGCAGCGCCGACTCGAGGCTCTCGCGGCCCTTGCGCTCGGCGTCCTCGCGTTTTTCCTCTTTGAAGAAGGCGCGGATCTTGTTGCGGGCGCGGCTGGTCCGCACCAGCTTCAGCCAGTCCCGCGAGGGACCGCGCTTCTGCTTGGCGGTCAGCACCTCGACGATGTCGCCCGACTTCAGTTGGTAATGCAGTGGCACGATCGAGCCGTTGACCTTGGCGCCGACGGTGCGGTGGCCGACGTCGGTGTGGACGGCGTAGGCAAAGTCGAGCGGCGTCGAGCCGGCCGAGAGGTTCTTCACTTCCCCCTTCGGCGTGAAGACGAAGACCTCGTCCTCGAAGAGGTCCACCTTCAAGGACTCGAGGAACTCGGCCGGGTCCTGTTCGCCCTCGGCCTCGACCAGCTGCCGCAGCCAGGTCATCTTCTCCCGCCGCGGATCGCCACCGCCACCCTCTTTGTAGACGACGTGGGCGGCGATCCCGTACTCGGCGAGATTGTGCATCTCATCGGTGCGGATCTGGATCTCGAGCGGCTTGCCCTCGGGCCCGATCACGGTCGTGTGCAGGGCCTGGTACATGTTCGCCTTGGGCATCGCGACGAAGTCCTTGAAGCGACCCGGCAGCGGCTTCCAGATCGAGTGAATGACCCCGATTGCGCCGTAGCAGTCCTTCACGGAGCCGACGATCACCCGCATCGCGGTCAGGTCGAAGATCTCGTTGAACTCCCGACCCTTCTTGGCCATCTTCGTGTAGATCGAGTAGAAGTGCTTGGCGCGGCCTGAGATCTCGGCCTCGATGCCGACTTCCTCCAACTCCGTGGCGAGGAACTCGCCGGCGTTGGAGACGTAGCTCTCGCGCTCCTCGCGCTGCTGGGCGACCAGCTGCTTGATCTCCGCGTACTTACGCGGGTGCAGGGTCGCGAAGGCGAGGTCCTCAAGCTCCCATTTGATCGCGTGGATTCCCAGCCGGTGCGCGAGCGGGGCGTAGATCTCCAGCGTCTCGTGCGACTTCGCCATCTGTTTCTGCTTCGGCAGGGCGCCGAGCGTACGCATGTTGTGGAGACGGTCGGCCAGCTTGATCAGGATCACCCTGATGTCGGTGGCCATCGCCACCATCATCTTGCGGTAGTTCTCGGCCTGCCTCTCGTCGCGGCTCTCGAAGGTGATCTCGGTCAGCTTGGTGACGCCGTCGACCAGCTGCGCGATCTCCTCGCCGAACTCGGCCTGGATTTCCTCGAGGCTGGCACTGGTGTCCTCGACCGTGTCGTGCAGCAGCGCCGCACAGAGGGTCGCCGTGTCGAGGCGCATGCCGGCGCAGATCTGGGCGACCCCGACCGGGTGGGTGATGAACTCGTCACCCGAGTAGCGCCGCTGATCGGCGTGCCGCTCGCAGGCGAAGTCGAAAGCCCGCTCGACCGCGGCCCGATCGATCGTCGCCACCGCCAGCGCCGTGGCACCGCCGCCGTTCTCGTTCGGCGACGAGTCGAACTCCTCGACCACCGCAAAGAGGTCGGCGAGGAGCTCGCTGTGAGCTAGGGCATTTTGCGGCTTTCCAGAAATCGGGTGGCCTCCGCGTGGAGATCGGTATAGGCGCGGAACGCGGCTGAGCGCTCCAAGTCCGTTCCCTTTGAGGATACGACCCCGACCCGACCGCCGCCCGCCGCGGCGTCCCCCGCAACCAGCTCCAGCTCACCGAGAACCCGCAGGCAGCGCGCCGCGGTCTCGGGGCCGAGCGGATGCGGTCCCTCACCGGCAAGGGCTCTGCGGAGATCCTCGCCACCGCACTCGCCAGCCTCGCGCAGGCGCCTGAAGACGGCCGCGATGACCTCACGCGAGGGAGCCATGGCGGCCAGCGTCGCGATCGTGAAGTCGACCTCGGCGGCGCCCCAGGCGCGGTGCAGGTACCCGGAGTCGCCCGCCGGTCCGGAGGCGAGCCCCTCGGCGGTGACCGAGGTCGGCGGGTCGACCAGGACCACGTGCTCGAAGCCGCGGGCGATATCGCTCCGCGCCCGCTCGAGCGCCGCGTAGTCGGTCAGCGCCAATCCGCCACCCGATTTGGCGGTCAAGCCCGCAAGCGCCTCGCCCCCGCACCGATGGCAGGCGATCCGCCCGGCGCCGCCGTTGAATCGGGCGAGGCCGCTGGCGCCGCCGGCGAGGCCGGCCCGGCGCGAGGCGTCGGCACAGACCACCAGCACCCCCGCCCCGCTGGAGACCAGCTCGGCGATCCGCACGGTCGCCGCGCCGCGACCGTCTGCGCTCGTGCGTGCGGCCTCGCTGGGGTGCTTTTCCCCTTGCATGGATGGGAAAGTCGCCCCAGCAGCCGCCGCCAGGCCGAGCTCGCGCCCGAACTCCGCCTCGAAGCGCTCCCACCACTCCGCCTCGCCGCACTCGCAGGCGTGCAGGGGCGGTGCCTCGCCCCCCTCGACAGTCCCTTCCTCGAGGGGATAGACCTCACGCAGGACGACGCGGGGCTCGACGGCGCCGTTCCAGTGATTCACCTCGAGCCGCACGGTCGCGTCGAGCGGCTCGTCCTCCTCGACGCCGAGGCTGGAGCGACCGAAGGCGACTCCGAGGGCGCGGTGGCCGCCGCTGTGGAGGCTGAAGCGGGCGTGCTTGCCCTCTTCCCCCATCGTCCTCACATCGGCGACGTGCGCCGAGGGGACCATCAGCCGCACGCCGGGATTTCCCATCCCGAAAGGCGCCAGGCGCCCGAGTTCCTCGGCCAGATCGAGGCCGAGGCCGACGCCGCCGACCATCGCGTCGACCCGCTCGGTGCGGCGAAGGTCCTCGGGACTCAGCGCACTGCCCGCGTGCGCGGCGAACGCCTCGCGGAAGGCGTCGAGATTCTCGGCCCGCAGCGAGAGCCCGGCGGCGGCCCGATGGCCGCCAAAGGAGGCGAGGTGCTCGGAGCAGGCGTCGAGCGCGCCGTGCAGGTCGAAGCCGGGGATGCTGCGCCCGGAGCCACGCCCTTCCCCCGCTTCGTCGAGCGAGATCACGACCACGGGACGATGGTGACGCTCGACCATGCGCGAGGCGACGATCCCGATCACCCCGGGGTGCCATCCCTCGCCCGCCACGACCAGCCCGCGCGCTTCGCGCAACTGCTCCGGCAGCTCGCGCAGAGCCGCCTCCGCGGCGGCGTCGACCTCGCGCTCGGTGGCGCGGCGCTCGGCGTTGGCGCGACTCAGCTCGATCGCGATCTCCTCGGCGCGGGCGTCGTCGCGGGTCAGCATCAGCTCGACCCCCGCGTCGGCTCGGTACAACCGCCCCGCCGCGTTGATCCGCGGCGCCAACCGGAAGCCCAGGTCGGACTCGTCCAACCTGCTCGGCTCGCATTTCGCCGCCGCGATCAGCGCCCGCAGCCCGGGCCGTCGCAACCGCCGCATCTCCGCCAGCCCCCGCATCACCAGCCCCCGGTTCTCACCCACGAGGGGAACGACGTCGGCGACGGTGGCCAGAGCCACTAGGTCTAGATCACGCTGCGACGAGGCGTGGAGAGCCGAGGCCAGCTTCCATGCCACCCCGGTGCCGCAGAGGTGCTCGAACGGATAGCCGTCGAGGGCCGGGTGCAGGATCGTGCAGTCGGGCAGCTCCGCACCCGCCTGGTGATGGTCGGTGACGATGACCTCGAGGCCGAGCTCCTTCGCCCGAGCCACCTCCGCCACCGCGGTGACGCCGCAATCGACGGTGATCAGCAGCGAGGTGCCGCGCTCGGCCAGCAGCTCGACGTTGGCGGCGCTGAGCCCGTAGCCGTCGCCGATCCGGTCGGGGATCAGCCAGTCGCACTCGCCGCCGAGCGCACGCAGGGTCGAGACCATCAGCGCGGTCGCGCAGACCCCGTCGACGTCGAAATCGCCGTGGACGGTGATCCGTCGTCGCTCCTGCAGCGCCACCCGAATCCGCTCCACCGCCGTCGCCATCGAGTTGAAGGCCCGCGGCGGGTGCGACTCCTCGGCGGCCAGGAAGGCGCGCGCCTGCTCGGGGGTCCGATAGCCGCGCCGCACCAGCGTCACCGCCACCGGCTCGCTCACCTCGAGGCCGCCCGCTACCGCCCGCACATCCGCGTAGGAATAGGGCTCAGCGGTGTAATCCTTGAGCGCGTCCGGCACAAAGCCAGGCTAGGCGCCCTCGCGGCGGCAACTCTGCGGCAGAAAGATCGCAGGATGCAGCGAAAAATCGCTGCTCCGGCGAATCGGGCGCTCAGCCCGCCCGCGACTCCTCGCGGAGGCCGAGCGCGTAGACGATCGCCAACCCGATCGCGGTGCCGGGGATCGCGGTCAGGGCCGTGCCGAGGTCGGTGTTCCCGAGCCCCTTGTCGGTGATCAGCTCGACGATGCCGCCGAAGACGACCGCGCCGAGGACCGCGCCCATGAAGGCGCCGACGATCCCCTGCCAGAAGTGGTCCGGCAGGAAGACGGTGAAGTGCCAGAGGGCGATGCCCATCGTGAACCAGACGACCAGCGCCATTTATTTGTTCCTCCCGTGCTTGCGTCGCTGCTGGCGGCGCGCGCGTCGCTCGGCGTTGCGGGCACGGCGCTCGGCCGAGGCTGCCTCGACGCCGCTCTTGCGCTCCGGATCGGCGCCGTTGCCGTCGGCCTCGCGCTCGACGGTCGCCACGGCGCCCGACTGCGGCTCCGCGGCGGCCTCCGCCCCGACGGCGGGGGCGGCTTCCCCTTCGGTTTCTTCGTCGGCGGCCAGCTTGGCGGTCTCGACCTCGTCGGCGTAGGCCGGCACGACGCCGCCCTCGATCTCGGCGATCCGCAGGCGCCGCCTGATGAAACCGGGCTCCCGTTCTTTCCAGGCGGTCAACACCGGCGAGGCGATGAAGATCGACGAGTAGGTACCGGAGGCGATCCCGACCATCATCGCGAAGGCGAAGTCCTGCAGGGTCGGGCCGCCGAAGACGAGCAGCGAGGCGACCGCGAGCAGGGTCGAGAAGCTGGTCGCCAACGAGCGGTTGAGCACCTCGCTCATCGAGCGGTTGACGATCTGGGAGAAGGCGGCACGCGGCATCCGCGGCACGTTCTCGCGTATTCGGTCGAACACGATGATCGTGTCGTAGATCGAGTAACCCAAGATGGTCAAGAAGGCGGCGACCGTCCCGCTGCTCACCTCTTTTCCGGTCAACGCGTAGACGCCGGCGGTGATGAGGATGTCGTGGAAGATCGCGATCAGGACCGGCACCGCGAACTTCGGCTCGAAGCGGAAGGCCACATAGGCGGCGATTACGAGCAGCGAGAAGATCAGGGCCTTGAGGGCGCTGTTGGCCACCTGCTGACCGAAGGTCGGGCCGACGCTGGTGCTGTCGAACCCATTGGCGACGACCCCGTACTCGGCGGCCAGCGCCTGCTCGGCACCGCGCACCTCACCGGGCCGCAGCTGGTGGGACTGGATCTGGAAGACGTTGCTGCCGAAGTTCGGATCGGTGACCTGCTGAACCTCCTCGCCGTTGATCCCGGCGCCGTCGAGAGTGCTGCGCACGCCTTCCTCGTCGGTCGGCTTTTCCAGCGCCACGGTGATCCTGGTGCCGGACTCGAAGTCGATCCCGAAGTTGAGTTGCTTGGTCGCCAGCGCGAAGGCGCCGACGAGGAGGATCACGCCGGAGATCGAGAAGAACCAGCGACTCGCTCCCATGAAGTCGAAGTGCCACTGTTTGCCCTTGCCGGAAGCGCCGAGCACGCTCGGCGAGCGCAGCAGCCGCGAGCGGCTCATGCTGCCGAGCAGCGCCTGGGTGAAGACAACCGCGGTCAGCAACGAGACGATCGTGCCGACGCCGAGGGTGAAGGCGAAGCCCTTGACGCCGGCGGTCGCCAGCACGAAGAGGATGAAGGCGGTGAGCAGGGTGACGACGTTGGCGTCGACGATCGTGGCGATGCCGCGTTTGTAGCCAGCGCTGATCGCGCTCGACATCGAGCGTCCCGCCCGCACCTCCTCCTTTATTCGCTCGAAGATGACGATGTTGGAGTCGGCGGC
>Ga0105247_10002556_pt1 | contig 12342 bp, 9 predicted proteins | sample KBSS24metaG_FD_81519 | JGI IMG/M metagenome (GOLD analysis project Ga0105247, IMG submission 81519) | Switchgrass rhizosphere microbial communities from Kellogg Biological Station, Michigan, USA - KBS S2-4 metaG | ecosystem: Host-associated > Plants > Roots > Rhizosphere > Soil | place...
ATCGGTATACCGCCGAACATCAGCATAGATATAAAACGCCCCATCAGGCGGCGCAATCTCCTCCAACCCAAACGCCGGCAGCGACCCCAGCAACAGAGCACGATTCCGTGCATACATGGCGACGTGCCCCTGCAACTCCTCATGACAATCGAGCGCCACCAGTCCAGCATGCTGACTGAGCGAAGGAGCTGTGAGGAACAGGTTCCCCATATAGGCCCGCGCGCGCTGAATCTGCTCCCTCGGAACCAGCAACCACCCCAGCCGCCACCCAACCATGCTGAAATACTTCGAGAAACTGTTAATGACCAACGCTGTGGGCTCAAACTCGAGCATCGAATGCGCCGGCTCCCCATAGCTGAGCCCGTGATAGATCTCATCCGAGATGATTCTGATCCCCCGGTTCCGGCACACCTTGGCGATAGCGCGAAGTTCAGCGGCATCGATGATTGTTCCCGTTGGATTAGCAGGGCTCGCGACAATAACCCCACTGGGTGCCGGATCCAGCGCAGCCAAACTCGCTGCGGTAAGCTGAAAACGACTGCTCTTCCCGCACGGAATCTCCACCGGCACGAGATTCAGCGCGCGAAGTGTGTTTCGATAAGCCACGTAGCCGGGTCGCGCCAGTGCAACGCGATCGCCAGCGGAAAAACTCGAGCTCAAGGCCAACACCAGCGCAGGGGAGGCGCCGCACGTCAGCATAAATTGATCACCGTCGACCTTGATGCCGTAGCTGTCGTGGTAGTGACGGGCGAGCCGAGCTTTCAAAGCCGTGCTTTCCCAGTACCCCATGCCGTCCGTGTTCAAAACCTCATGAGCCCGCGCAATCGCGGCACGTGGTGCTCCGGTCGAGGGTTGTCCAAATTCCATATGGATGATCGAGCGACCCTGTGCCTTGAGCTCGTGGGCGAGCTGGCTTATGGCGATGGCATGAAACGGTTCTACGTCTGCCTTCACGGGCGGTCTCGAGTCGGTTCAGCCACAGCGTTGCGACGATAACGTCCTAACAAGTAGATTCTCCTGGCATCACGATCCCTAACTCTTGCTCCGTATCGCATTCACGATTGAGTTGCCGCGCTCCTTTAGCTTCTGCAACCAGCGCCGCGCCCAGGCGAACTCGAGTCCGAGGATGCCCAGGCCTACGGGTATAACGACGACCGCCGGCCCCGGCAGCACGATCATAGCGATGCCGATGGCGAGCACCGTGAAGCCGACGATCGAGATGATGATCCGCTTTGCCCACTTGTAAGTGATGAGGAGGGCGCCTCCGTCGCGAACCGTCATGCACGCGCAGTTAGCGCAACCCCGACAAGTAGGCAGCCAACGCGTCGATCTGATCCGCCACAATCGGCGCGCCGTATACCGTGCGCATTTTGTTGATCGTCACCTTCCACTCGTCCTGGGTACGCGCCGGCTGATACAACACCATGTCTGCGGAATGACATATGAGACATTGAGAATTCGCGATGTCTGCGCCCGCCCCTGCAGGGAACAGCGCCTTGCTGACGGGTAACTCCACGCTGACGTTAGTCGCAACGGTCCCGGTACCCTTGGCAGATTTCTGTTGCTGCGGACCCGCAGCATCGTTCGCCAGCAACTGTGCCGTGGCGACCACCAATACCCCCGCCAATACAAGCGAGCCAGCCCGGGCGGCAAATCGCAGTAATTCGGAGTCCATCACGCCTCTCCTCTGCAGCAGCCTATAACACCTGCACATCGGCCGACTCGATCACGTTGCGCATGAACCCTGCTGGATTCCAGTTGGGCTGATCGGGCTGTTCCACACCCGCCGTGTTGACCGTCTTCACCATCAGGCGTTGCGGGCCCGCCGCGGCGAAGCGCACCGGCAGCTCCCATTGGCGGAAACTGTACTTGCCATGGTCTGCGCCGAGCCGCGCCGGTTGCCAGCTCCGCCCTGAATCGCTCGATACCAGCACTTTGGCCACCCCGGTGTCTCCACCGAACGCGATACCACGCACATTCAACGCTTGCCCATGTGGAACCGTGGCGCCCGCAGTGAGGTTCGTGAAGAACGAGCGGGGCGCCATTCGATTGATTGGCACCATTTTCACGTCCTTCTGCTGCGGGGTGATGTTCGCGCGCACGGTATCGGGAATCAGGTACGCCTTGCTCATCCAATAGTTGTCATCTGCCTTGTCGAGCAATTCGATGTCCGCCAACATCTTCACCCAGTACGTGCCGTACCAGCCGGGCACTACCAGCCGCAACGGAAACCCGTTCAGCAGCGGTAGCGGCTGCCCGTTCATCTCATAGGCAATCATGACCTCCCCGTCGCGGGCGTGATCCACTGCAATCGACTTCATGAACGTAGGACTTTGCGGCACGAGACCGGTGTCCAGCCCCGTGAAACGCACTTGCAGCGCCTCCGCCGCCACGCCGGCGCGGTCGAGCACGTCCTTCAGGCGTACGCCGCGCCAGAGAGCGTTTCCCATCGCACCGTTGCTCCACTGCCCGCCTACCACACGCGGCTCGAAGAAACCGCGCGAGTTGCCCGAGCACTGATTCACGGCGGCGATCTCAAACGAAGCGAACTCGTGTCGCAGAGCATTCAGGGTGAGCGAGAGCGGCTGCCGCACATGGCCGTGCACCTTCAGGCGAAAGTCGGCCGCATTGACGGTGGTCGGAATGTTGGCCAAATGCCAGCGAACGTAGAAGCGATCGTTGGGTGTGAAGACGCCCTGATTGAAGACTTCGAACGGCGTCTCCAGCAACGGTGGCCGGGTGCGCTGCAGGATCATCGCGCCCTTCTGCGGAAAGTCGCTTGCCACCTCGCGGTGGCCGTTCGCGAAGGGAAGCTCGATCGACTGAGCCGCCCAGGCCGGCAGCCGGGGTGTGCATAGCAGGCTTGCAACCCCCAGGCCGCCCGCACGCGTCAGGAAATTGCGCCGCGACCAGCGGCCCGAGCGCGGTACTGATCTCTTCATGATGCCCCTCCGATTAACCGGCAGAGAGACAGCGCCAGCACCACCCGCAGAAGTCAATCGCGGGCGTAGGCGCGACCGTATCGCTTGTCGCGCGCGCCCGCCTTGACGACCCTATTGCGAGCCCGGCCATCATGTGGGCTCGCTCACACTCCAATATAAGTTGTACCGCTCATGCGCAATGGAGTAGTAGGGCACAAGCTCCACTTCTCTCCCGTGCTCGAATCCGCGCGCCTGAAATGCCAGAGGCTTCTCACTCGAGGCAAGGATGCTCTTGGGAAAGTCATGCGGGCGTCCTCGCCAAGCCGGAACATCCACCGGCCGATTGAGTACGTCCCCATACGTCCGTTCGTTCGCAATGAGGTCCCCTCCAGCCTCAATGCCCTCGCTACCGAACTTGCCAGCGAGCACGATGGGACCGTAAAGGAGGGCGACCACATCTGGATGACCCGGCAGCTCCTCCGTGTACAGCTGCATTGGCAACCGCACATTGACCACATCGCCCGGATGCCAAACGCGATTCAGTTCGATATATCGCCCGGATGAGCGCGACACAACGCTGCGGCGACCGTTGACGTCAACGACCACCTCATCGCACCAACGCGGATGCCGGATTTTCAAACTGAATCGCGTCGGCTGAGATGCGTCGATAACAAGTTGCGTCGCCGCGCTTTCCGGAAAGCGAGTCATCTGCCGAACAGTCACTTTTTTCTCGCGCCAAGTCACCACGGACGGAATGAACAGGTTGACGTACAGCGAGCTCGTGTCCCGGAAATACACCGAGTCGCCGTATTTCGCGTGGTTTTCCATACCCGTACCCGTGCAACACCAGAACGATCGGGTCGGCGTGCAGTACAGCTTGAGATACCCGGGTCGGGTCGCCTGGAAATACGTCACCATGCCCGAGGCCGGATCCTGTGATGCGAGTATGCTGTTGTAGAGCGCTCGCTCGTAGTAATCCGCGTAGATTGACGACGGTGCGTGTTGGAACAATGCACGCGTCAGCCGCAGCAGATTGTAAGTGCAGCAGGTCTCCATGGTTTTTGCGGAGCCAAGGTGCGCCGCAAACTGATCCGGCGGGAAGAAGTGCTCACCATCACTGACGCCGCCGATCGCGAACGACCGTCGTAACACCACGCTCCGCCAGAAAAATTGCGAGGCCCGAAGCAACTCCGGATCCCCGGTCAACTCGTGGATGCGCTTGAACCCGATTACCTTCGGAATCTGCGTATTCGCGTGGAGCCCATCCAGGGCATCGCTCCCGCGGCTCAGCGGAGCAAGCAGCGCGCGGTGGCAGAATTTTCGCGCCAGCGTCAGGTATTTCTCGTCGCCGGTGAACTCGAAGACGTCCGCGAGAACCTCGTTCATGCCTCCGTGCTCAGGCTCGAGCATGCGATCGAGCTGTGCATCCGATAATCCGTGAGTTAGCTCCCAGGCCCAGTCCGAAAGCTTCACCAGAACTTGAAGCGCGAGCGCATTTCCCGCATGTACATATGCATCACGCAATCCGGCAAAGATCTTGTGCATCGTGTACCACGGCACGCCCTGCACCTTCGCGCCCTTCACGCTGTTCTCGAGTTGCAGTGCCCCGTCAGGAAAAGCACAAATCAACCCTGTCCGGCTCCCTTCCTGACACGCACTCAACTCACCGACGATATATTCGACGCGCTGCCTGAAATCGGGTCGATCGCTCGAGGCGGACATGAGCGAGCAGGCAGAAAGATAGTGCCCCAGGGTGTGCCCCTGGCAACGGATGTCGGTCCAGGTCGCCTCCGACTCCCACCCTCCGTATACCGGTGCTTTCGGCGCCAAACCCGCGTTCGCCCGAAAGCCGTGCAACAGACGGTCCGGGTCGAGTTGCAAGAGGTACTGCTCGTCGAGCGACTGAGCACGTCGGAAGGGCCCATCCCCGAGGCGAACATCCGAAAGGGAAAATGGAGTCACCCGCTCTGGCGCAGCATGCCGCTTCGGCGCAGGCGCGCCATCCAGGGCCACGGCCTTCTCATGCGGAACGCCGGCCCGGCCAGTGGCGCTCCGGGCGAACAAGGCTGCGGTACTTGCGCCCAGCCCCCACAACGCTTTGCGTCGCGAAACGATAGGTCGTCCCCCTCAAATACTCAGACATTTGATCGAGGTACGAGTGTATTGAGCGCCATCCCCGGATTCAATGCTTGGCCCCCGTGACCGCGTGCTGAGCCGGCGGCGGCTGAGCGAGGGCATTTCCCGGGCCCAGGCCCGAAGAGACGCGTTAGTCGAGGCTGACCGCCATGACGGACGACGCCATCTCGATGAGCTTAGTTGCTTGGCGCCGAACAAATTCCGCTATCCGCGAGACAAGGGCTTTCTCTTGTCCCTCATAGAGCGTTTCAGCCGCCTGTAGTGCGGCCGCTTCGGGTGCAATGGTTCCGATTCGGCGCATTTCACGCATGAGTAAGCTTCGCGGCGTTCCCGTGCGCGCAGCGAATTCGGCCCAATCGTAGGGACGTATCTGCTCGAGGTGAAATTCGTCACCGTAGGCCATGGCCAGCTCGTGATCGAGGCCGTCGTATTGCACGACACTGACCAGATCGTAGTGCGGGGCGAGTGCCAACCCCGCTGGGTTACAAAAAAATGAGACGTTCTTGCCATGAGCGTCGGAGTTTCCTATGAGATATTGGAACAGTGCCCATCGCAGAAGTCCGATGCGAGTAACAGCCTTTTCGACGGTGTAGTCGGCGACAGAAAACAGGCGTTCGAAACTAACTCCGTCCCGGATGTCTCGGACCTCGCGTCCGGAGCCGAAGTTACGCTCATACTTGTATGCGACTGGGAAGTTGAGTGCCTGACAGCTGTCAATGATGTGCCGGCGGTGCACTCGCTGGGTCTGCCGTACCCTATCAAAGCGTTCGACGAGCAATATCGGGTCGGGCACGCGCAGGATCGATACTGATGCAACCGACAGCCCCAATCGGCGCGCCAGGCTCATGCTGAAATGTTCGTTAGCGACGAGCATCGCTAATCGATTGTCCATCGGCTCGGGTTTGAGAATATGCGTTGAGGCCAGCTCACCCTCAACCAGGTACATTCGATTGTCCTGGTCCAGGTAAACGGCGAGCTTGTCCTGGTATCCGGCGATCGACATACGCACCCTGCCATCCCACACGGCGAATGGAATCCGAGCCCGCTCGTCGATGCGTTGCTTGAGCTCTTGTTTGTGAATTTCACGCCGAGCGGTTTGTTTCGCCTGCCGCGCCTCACCCGCCACAAATGAAAGGGCTCCGGAGATCTCCTGGCCCAATTCGCGGATCAAACCGTACAGATTGTTCTTGGCCACCTGATGTGTGGTGCAGACGACGTCGAGCGCCCGGCCTTCAGGCAGAAGATTTTCCAGGAATCGCCGAACCGTACCCGACGCCGAGGCCTGCTGCCCCCTGAGCTCGATGTGCGGTGAAATTGAATAAGAGCCGACCGCTTTGCGCCAATCGTCCGTGTATTGAAAGGAGAAGCGTTCGTCGAGCGACTCGTATTCAACTGTTCCAATCTGCGCAGCCGAATCCAGTACGTTGAGAGTGTGCGTGCTCATGCTCGCGTAAGCTTGTCCTTGGCGAGCACAAGCATTGCCAGACCTAGAGCGTCGAGCACTTTGAGTACCCGATCGGTGGCGACTCCGGATTTGCCGTTTTCAAGTCGCGAGAGAAGGTCCACGGAGACGCCACAGAGGGCCGCAGCGTCGTCGATTCGCAAGCCGCCGGCTTTGCGCTTTTCCCGAATGATTCGGCCGAGGTCCTGCAATGAAAGGACCGGCATTTCGGAATATCCTGAATTAATCACGGGGAGCCCACCCACCAAGCCTGATTTCGCAATATCAGAAATACTACCATTAGCGCGGCGTCTCGAGAATATAGTTTCTGATATTCCGAAATAAATCGCCAAGTCCAGGCGGTGAAAAAAACCGCAGCGTCGCACCCCAAGCACGCCCCACCGCACCCGCAGAATCACCCCGCCCCAGCGGAGGTAGCATTCAACCCCGAGTAACCGCTACTCCCCACCACCTACGCACGGCGTGATTTATGGACAGCCTACGCTGGTCCAATCGCAGCCCCATTGGCGTGATAGTCATCGCCCTGGCGATCGGCCTGCTTGGCTTGCTGAGCCTGGGCCGCTTGCCGCTGCAACTGTTTCCCGACATCAACCGCCCCGAGATCTCGATTCAATGCGCCTGGCGCACCGCCTCCCCCGAGGAGGTCGAATCCGAGCTGCTGGAGCCTCTAGAGAATGTTCTGCAGGGTATGCCCGGCGTGGAAGAGGTCGAGGGCAATGCGAATCCAGGAGCCGCGCAGGTAAACCTCCGGTTCGCCGTGGGAACGGATATGAAGAACGCGCTCGTGGAGGTGATCGGACGGCTGAATCGTCTGAAACCCCTTCCGCGGGATGCCGACCGGCCGGTCGTGACCCTGGGTGGAAACGACAATACGAACGAAACCCTGTCATGGTTCTTCGTCCAACAGCTTCCCGGCACTGCGGGTCCGATCGAGGAACAGCGGCGTTTTATCGAAGACACGGTGCGAGCGCGCCTCGAAGCGGTGCCGGGAGTGGCCGCCGTGAACGTCAACGCCGGGCCCTTGGATGATGTGCGCATCACAGTTGATCTCGCGCGGGCTGCGGCGCTCGGCATTTCCGTTCCCGACATTGCCGCTCGTGCGGCGACGGCCAACAACGTCTCAGGCGGGCAACTCGACGTCGGGCGGCGGCAATACACCCTCCGCTTCACGGGTTTGTTCACACCTGACCAACTCGGTCAACTCGTCCTGGCGTGGCGAGAGGGCCGCCCAGTCAGGTTAGTGGATGTCGCGACCATCGATGTGGCGCCCCCGGCCAGGCAGAACTTTGCGTACCAGAACGGCAACCCTGCGATCGCGATTCAGGTTATGCGGGCGAGCGGCGCGAACGTCCTCGCGACCCTCGAAGCGGTCAAAGCTGCGGTAGTGGAGCTGCGCGAGGGGCCGCTCAAGGCGCGTGGCCTTGGGATCGAGCAGTCTTTCGACGCCTCGCTGTTTATCCACCGCGCGGTTCACCTTCTCACCGAGAACCTGGTCGTCGGCACACTACTGGCGCTGATCGTCGTGTGGTGGTTCATGCGTGAGCGGCGCGTGACACTGTTGATCGCCGCAACGATCCCCGTTTGCCTGTGTGCCACGTTCATTCTTCTTGATCTGATGGGCCGCAGTCTCAACGTCATCTCACTCGCCGGCCTCGCCTTTGCAGTGGGAATGGTCGTCGAGGGAGCGATCGTTGTGTCGGGAAACGTCGTGCGATTGCGCGAGGACGGGATGCCTCTGCAGGAAGCGTCACGAGAGGGCGCGCGTCAGGTAGGCGGCGCGCTGATAGCATCTACTGCAACAACTATCGCCGTGTTTGTGCCGGTCCTGTTCCTCAAGGACGTGCAGGGACAGCTCTTCGGGGACCTCGCGCTCACGATCTCTATCGCCGTCGCGATCTCTGTCGTGGTGGCTCTAACCCTTTTGCCGATTGCGTTGAGCTTCGCGCTCGATCGGCCGTTACGGCCTTCCGGCTACGGGCATGGATGGCCATCGCTGACCAATTGGGTGCTGCGCGTGACCGACACCCGGCCGAAGCAGCTCGGATGGATTGCCGGCTTGCTGTTGTTTCCACTGCTGCTCGCGTGGTGGCTGTTGCCGCCGCTTGACTACCTTCCGCCCGTCAAGCGGGCCGCGATCGACGCCTTCTTCAACTTCCCACCCGGCATGAGCGCGGAAGCAGTCAACCGCGAGCTGCTGCCTAAGATGTTGCAACGGATGCAACCCTACATGGATGGCCAGAAAGAGCCGCGCCTGAAGAATTGGTACATCCTCACCTGGCCCGGAGGCGGAACCATCGGCGCACGAGTTCAGGATGAAACGCGAATCTCAGACCTCGAGCAGATCGTGCGGAACGAGATCATCGTAGGTCTGCCCGACACACGCGCATTCGCTTTCGAGGGCGACCTCTTCGGCGGCATCGGTGGCTCGGCGCGTTCGGTTGGCATTCATATGCAGAGCGAAGACACCGCGGCCTTGAATCGCGTGGCGCTCGAGGGCCGCGAGCTGCTCGAGCACGTGTTTCCCGGGGCCGCTGTGCAAAGCTTTCCAAACCCGGAAGACGTTTCGCTCGAGTTGCATGCCGTGCCGGATGATCGCCGGATCGCGGAAGTGGGTTGGGATCGCGCCACCCTGGGGACAGTGATCCGCACTGTCGGCGAAGGGGCATGGCTGGGGGAATATTTTGACGGCAAGTCCCGCCTTCCCATCATCCTGCGATCGAGCGAGGGCACCACGCCGGAGGAGTTGTCGAATGCACCCCTGACAACCCCTTCCGGGCTCGTCGTTCGCCTCGGAGATCTCGTGCAGTTGTCCACTATGCCAGGGCCGCCGGCCATCCGCCGCCTCAATCATCGGCGCACGGTCACACTCACCATCGACCCACCGCCTTCACTCTCGCTCGAGAAGGTGCTTTCCATCATCAACACCGAGGTGTTGCCGAAGCTGCGCTCGCAAATGCCTCCGGATGGCTCGTTTCAACTCGCCGGGAGCGCCGACGGACTCAGCAAGACCCTGATCTCCATGAGAGGCGTGTTTGGACTTGCGATCGTGGTGTTGCTCCTGCTGATGACAGTGCTCTTTCGCTCGTTACGCGATAGCATCATCGTTCTGCTCACGGTGCCGTTGGCGTTGATCGGTGGGGTGCTCGGACTTCGGCTGCTCGATGTGGTGAAGTTCCAGGCCCTCGACCTGCTGTCGATGATCGGCTTCGTGATGATGATCGGAGTCATCATCAATCATGCCATCCTGCTGGTCGCGGCGGTGCGCAGTGTTCAGTTGACCGGAGTCAGCCTCGAGGAGGGGATCCGCGCCGGACTGAACCAACGCCTACGTGCGATTCTGGCAAGCACGCTGACGGGTGCCCTCGGAGCACTGCCGATGGCGATCAACCCGGGACCTGGAAGCGTCATCTACAGAGGCCTCGCGGCAGTCAATATCGGAGGCGTCATTGTCAGTCTGGTTTTCAGCCTGGTACTGATCCCCGCGCTGATGCGCTTGATGCACGCCAGGACGCATCGGACTGAGTTGCCGGCTGTCGAGTCAGCAGTCTCGGCATGAGTACACCCGTAAACAGCATGCCCGTGTGGCGGCTTGGAATGATGGCCTTCGCGACCGGCATCACTCTATCACTAGCCAACAGTGGGGCCGCAGCGGCAGACCCACAATCCCGTGATCCCGTACCCGTGCAGATAGGCACCGTCACGGTCCGGCCGATGGCGGCCTATAGCTGGATCCCGGGATCGATCGTGAGCCGCGCAGACGCGCGCATTGCGAGCGTGATAGCAGGTCGTGTTGTTTGGGTCGCCGAGATCGGACAGCGCGTAAGAGAAGGGGAGCCAATCGCCCGACTTGACGACACCATGCCTAGACTGCGCGCAGACGATCTGCGTGCCCAAGTTAGCCGAGCGGGGGCTCAACGCAAGCTCACCAGCTCACAGCTAGAGCGCTTCGATCGGCTCGCACAGACACAAGTCCTCAGCACCAGTCAGCTCGACGACGCGCGTGCGCAGCGCGACATGTCCAGCGAGGACGTGGTGCGTGCGGAGGCCCAACTAAGCCAAGCCCAGTATGAAATCGACCAGTCACTGATCCGGGCGCCATTTCCTGGCGTAGTGACCGAGCGATTTATCCAAAAGGGCGAGTACGCACAGATCGGCTCCGCAACCGTGCGGCTCGTCAATACAAGAGACATCGAGGCACGCGCCACCGCTGCCCTGGGACTCGCCGCGAATGTACATCCGGGACAGAGCGTGACCATACGCGATCACGGCAATGAGACGTCCGGCAAGGTTCGGGCAATCGTTCCGGTTGGCGACGATCGCTCACGGCAATTCGAGATTCGCGTCGCGTTCGACAAGTCCGAGTGGCTTGTTGGTACCTCAGTTGAAGTGAGTTTGCCCTCGGCAGCCGCTCGCACCGCCGTGACCGTTCCTCGAGATGCCCTGGTCATCCGGCAGAATCACTCCTACGTGCTACGCGTTACACGGACCAACACCGTCGAGCAACTCGACGTAACTCCGGGGATTGCCGTCGCTGATGTCGTCGAAGTGGACGGGCGCCTTGCCCCTGGCGACCGCCTCGTCGTGCGCGGTGCCGAGCGTCTCTCGCCCGGCCAAGCGGTGAAAGTCATCGATCAGGAAGCACATCCCCGCAACGCCGGATGAGAGCCGGCATGGTGGGACGCATGCCGGCCCACACGCCGCCGCTAGGCCTCGAGGACTGGAGAGAAGCCGCCGTAAATCATCCGCTGGCCGTCGAACGGCATGTTAGTATCGGGCTTCATGCGCTCGTCCGCCCTGATCTTCGGCCAGACCGCGTCGTGGTGCTCCTTCGAGGGCCATTCGATCCAGGAGTACACGACCTTCTCATCGCCGGTGGCTTTCACGGCGCGCTTGTAGTCGGTCACCTTTCCATCGGGTACATCATCGCTCCAAGCCTCGACAACGCGGATCGCTCCATACTCCTTCAACACCGCAGCGGACTTGGCGGCCATCGCGCGATAGGCGTCCCTATTGGCCGCCGGCACCGGAACTACGAAGCCGTCGGCATAGCCCAGCGTTCCCTGCGCGGCCTCCTCCTCTACGATGGGAGTGAACCCGCCAATGATCATTCGCTGCCCATCGAAAGGCATCGAAGCCCCCATCTCCTTCATTCGCGGATCGCTCCGGATCCGCTCGTTCGCCGCATCACGCGCCTGCTTCGAGGGGTACTCGATCCAGGAAAAGACGATTACTTCGTCCGCCTTTGCCTTGACCGCGCCCTTAAAGTCAGTGACCTTTCCATCGGGCACCTGATCGCCCCACATCTCGACCACACGGGTCGCGCCAAACTCCTTGAACAGAGGCGCGGCGCTGGCCGCATGCCTGATGAATGCCGCCTTGTTCGCGGCGGGTACCGCGGCGATGAACCCTTCAACATAGGACATGGCGATCTCCTCTCGTCCAAACCAAGTCCTCTGTTGATCGGCGCACGTACTGCAAGTTCCACCGTTGTGCATGGCGGCATTTGAGCATCAACCGGAACCTCGGCAGTCCCTTACTAAAGTGCGCAGGCCCCTTTAAGGATCCAAATAAAAAGACGGGTACGCTGATCCACCGCATGAAGTTACCACCATAAGCGGACAGCTCCTCGCACCCAAACCAGCTAACTCTTCCCCATATCACTCTTCACAACCTCACAACTCTGGTGCGCCTTCTTCAACGCGTGTTGGCAGCGTTTGCCTTGCTCCAGTCACTCTGCGCAGAGCTGCAAGCCCCGAGAGCTGCCGCGGCGGCCAGCACCAAACTCATCCTCAATCGATTCATAACGGCACTCCATGGGCCTCA
>Ga0105247_10002557_pt1 | contig 12338 bp, 11 predicted proteins | sample KBSS24metaG_FD_81519 | JGI IMG/M metagenome (GOLD analysis project Ga0105247, IMG submission 81519) | Switchgrass rhizosphere microbial communities from Kellogg Biological Station, Michigan, USA - KBS S2-4 metaG | ecosystem: Host-associated > Plants > Roots > Rhizosphere > Soil | place...
ACGATCCGCCATCGGCTTGCGCCGACGGCGGCGCGCACCGCGATCTCGCGCTGCCGGGCCGAACCACGCGCCAGCAGCAGGTTCGCGACGTTTGCGCAGACGATCAGCAGCACGACGACGACGGCGGCGAGCAGCACGCGGAGCGCGGGGCGCAGCGGCTGGACGAGTCGATCTTTCAGACCCTGCACCTCGAAACGCGGCACCTTCAACGGCGGTGCGTCGGCGGCGCGCGGCGGCCGGATCGCGCTACCCAGCAGATTCGCCTCGTCGTTTGCCGCACCAAGCGTCACCCCGGCGCCGAGCCGCCCGATCATCGCGACGAATGGAGATGGCCTTGACGGATCGAGCGCGATGGGCGTGTAGAAATCGACGACGCCGCTGAGGAACTCGAAGTTGGCCGGCAGGACACCAATCACGGTCAACAGCCGGGCCGGCCCCGCCGCCGCGCGAAGCTCGATCGTCGTGCCCAGGACGTTCGGATCGGACTCGAGCATGCGCCGCCACGTGTCGAATGCCAGCACGACGACATCCGGATGCACGTCGTCGTCGAGGGCCAGAAGGCGGCCCATGAAGGCGCGTGTGCCCAGCGACGCGAACGTCTGGCCCGACGTCATCGCCCCCCACATCAGCGCGGTGCCGTGGCTGGTCCGTGCCGTCCGCTGCGCCATCCCGATGATCGCCAGAGGGTCCGTCAGCGTCCGCGTGCGCGTCCGCCACTCGAGAAACTCCTGGTAGGTGACGCCGCGCTGTACCGGCGGGCGGCCGGCGTCGATGAACGGGATGTTTTCGAACACGCGCACGAGGCGGCCGGAATCAGGGAACGGCAGCGGCTGCAGCAGAATCGTGTCGACCACGCTGTAGATCGCGGTCGTCGCGCCGATGCCGAGCGCGAGCGTCAGGACCGCGACGGTCGCGAAGCCCGGCGAACGTCGCAGCGATCGGACGGCGTAGCGCGCGTCCTGGATCCATTCCATCGATCACCTCAGGCTGACTGTCAGCCAGTAGGTCAGCACCGCTTCGCCGGCAGGCGCTGCCCGCACTACGTCGATCAGATAGTCGCCGGTCGCCGGCACGCGGCCGGTCCACGCTCGCGTGCCCTCCTGACATGGGTCGAGGGGGGCGGCCCCGAATGTAAGGGGTCTGACCCCTTGTGTGGGGTCTGACCCCTTACATCTGGTTACGTTCGCCGCGTCGAACACTCGCGCCACGATGTCGCGGCCGCGGACGCGATCGACCCGCACCTCGAGCAGCTCGTTACGCGACGCCCGCACCACGTATCGCTCGTGCTCGCCGGCGGCGAGTGTCCCGGTGAAGGCCGCGCTGCTCTCGCCGGTCCGGAAACTGACGACGGTCGTGCCGCGCCGGGCGCCGCGCACCTTACGTGACGGCGGCGGCGGGACGATGCCGATGATCCGGAAGCGGCCGTCGATCCGCATCGCGCGGAGGGCGCCGTTGCCGAGGACGATGACGTCGTTCGGCTTCAGCACGCGCGGCCTGGCGGCGGCTTCGGCGACCAGATCCTTGATCTCTTCGGTGAAGAAGGCGTCGAACGAGGTGATGAACGTCTTGCGATCGACGATCGGAATGATCCAGCCGCTGATGAAGGTCCTGATCGGGTACTGCACCATTCCCGCGATCGCCGCGCGATCGTCGCGATCCGACGCGGCCTGCAGGGCGGCAAGAAACCGATCCGCCGAGCGGTCATCGGCGCCGCCGGCGACCGCCCATCCGAGTGCGAGCGCGGCGAGGAACACGTGCGCCGCTCCGGACTACTGTGCCGCGCGGAAGTTGACGGTGACGGTCATCGGCACTTCGATCGCGACGCAGTTCAGCAGCGTCGGAGTGAACTCCCACTGGCGAATGGCGGTCGCGGCGGCCAGCTCGAGGTCCGGGTTCGTGCCCGAGGTCGGCTGCAGGTCGATGATCGTGCCGTCGGTGCCGATGCGCGCCGCGAACACGAACACGCCGCCGATTCCGGCGTCGGCGATCGACGCGGGATAGCGCGGTTTGACATCGACGAGCTTCATCGGCTGGCGAAGGTTGCCGCCCATACTGCCCGCCGCCCTTGTGTTCTCCGAGCAGGTCTTCATCGCCGCGAACTTGTCCGGTGGGGGCCGCCGCGCGACGGCCGAAGACCCGATGCTGCCAGCGTCGCCGCGGCTCGCCGTCACCGTGATCGTCTCCTGCAGGCTTCCGACCTTCAGCGTGACGTCACGCTGGACATCGCGGCCGGTGAGGTCGAGCGTACCGCTCAGCACCGAGAAGCCGGGAAGGATCGCCTGGAGCGAGTACGAGCCCGGCGGCAGGCCGACGAACTCGAAGTGGCCGGTGCGGTCGCTGCGGATCTCGTGCTTGGCTCCGCTCTGCGTATTGGTCAGCGTCATCGTGACCCCGGGCAGGTAGCCGTTCATCGGATCGAAGACGGTGCCGGAGAACGTCGAGAAGGTTCCCTGCGCCGACGCGACGGCAATCGCGACGGCCGACAATGCGGCGACGATGCCGAGGCGGGCGGCGCGGGTGATCGGAGCACGGCTGATTCTGGCGTTCAACATGGCGCTGACTCTCCTCTCGAGGCTCGATGGCCGGGCGATCGCCGGCGCGGGCACCCACGGGCGACGGCGCGCGAAGGCACGCGCCAGCTCCAGCAGGTGTGAGGCGTATTCGGATCCGTTGATTCCTGCGTGCAGGACCAGGTCGTCGGTCGCCTGCTCGCTTTCCAGGCGCAGGCGCCTGCAGGCGATCCACATGACCGGGTTGAACCAGAAGGCGGCGCGCACGGTCTCCGCCAGCATCTGGATCAGCCAGTCGCCGCGCTTGATGTGGGCGAGCTCGTGCGACAGCACGACGCGGATGCGCGCGTCGGTCCAATCCTCCGCGGTCCGCGGCAGGATCACCTTCGGCGCGACGAATCCCCAGGTGACGAGCAGCGATGGATGATCGCTTTGCAGGATGACGACCGGCCGGCGGAGGCCGAATTCGCGCGCAATCTCCCGCGCTCCGGCGGCCCAACGGCCGTCCGTGACGCGGCGGGCGCCGGATGCGAGCCAGGCAAGGCGTCCAAGCCCGACGAGGAGGATCAGGAGGCTGACCCCGGTGCCTGCGAGCCACGCGGTCGGTACGAGTACGTCGGCACCGGGCCGCGACATGCCCGCCCCTTCCCGACGGGGGCCGATGTCTGCCGGCCGCGAAGCGGGCACGCGCGGCGACGGAGCGGCCACTGCCATCGCCTTCAATCGGGGTGGCGAGATGCTGTCGAGCGGCACATGCCACGCGGGCATGACCAGCCCGAGCACCGGTGACAGGGTGGCCGCGACGATCGCGCCAGAGAGAATCCAATGTCGCAGGGCCGCCGACTGTCGCCGCAGGCACGCGACTGCCGCGAGCGCGGCCAATATGAGGACCGACGACTTCATGCTGGTTTCGACGAGCAGGCCTATCAGGCTCATCGCGATCCGTCCTTTCGCGCCTTGTCAATCAGGGCGCTGACCCTGTCGAGCTCCTCGTCCGAGAGGCGCGACGCTTCGCCGCCGAGCACGGCGGCGACGACCTGCTCGGCCGACCCGTCGAAGAAGGTCTCGACCAGATGCTTCAGGGCCGACTTCCGCGCGGCATGGCGCGGCACGGCCGGGGCATAGACGTAGCGGCCGGCCTCCACCTCGTGCCGGACGTGCCCCTTGTCCTCGAGCACCCGCAGCTGAGTGCGCACGGTCGAGTAGTTCGGGTCGCCGGTGAGCTCCGCCATCACCTCAGCCGCGGTGGCCCGGTTGCGGCGGTAGAGAACATCCATGATCTGGCGCTCGCGGCGTGTCAGCGAGGTGTGGGTTGACGTCTTCGTCATATGTTATTTTTCTAGCATGACTGTTATAAAAATAGCAAGTAACTTGTCGCGCCGGGGCCTTCGGCGAAGGCGGGTGTCAACCGGGAACAACCTTCCGCCGTCTAACGTCTCACACGGCATTGGTCGGGAGGCGGCATGTCACTGTTGAAGCGTCTGCTGGGGAAGAGCGAGCCACCGAAAGTCAGAATCCGGGTCTGCGTCGAGTGCGGCATGCCGCTCGCGGAGCACAAGGACTGGTGCGCGATACACCAGCAGCAGCTGGAGCGCGAGAAGATGATGGCCGCAAAGGCCTGACACCAGGCCGGTCCCTCATCGTATGTGGGCCGGGCCCTTTGGACCCGCCGTTTACCCATCGGCCGGGTCCTCTTTGGACCCGGCGTTCACTCATTCCGCAACGCCGCCACCGGATCGAGTCGGGTCGCGCGGCGCGCCGGCCAGAAACAGGCGGTCAGCGACACCACGCACATCACCACCGCGATCCCGGCAATCGTCAGTGGATCGCGGCCGCTCGTCTGCGCGAGCACACTTTGCATCAGCTGGCCGACCGCGAATGCACCCGCGACGCCGATCGGCAGTCCGATGGCCAGCTGCAGCAGCGCCCGACCCATCACCAGCCACAACACCTGCTGTGACTGCGCGCCCAGCGCCATGCGGACGCCGATCTCCTGCGTCCGCTGCGACACCGAATACGCCGTCACCGCGTAGAGACCGACCGCCGACAGCACCAGCGCGATCACCGCGAAGATCCCGAACATCGATCCGAACACCCGGAACGAGAAGCGCAACTGCGCCAGCAGCGCATCCATCGTCTGAATCTGGAAGAGCGGCAGATCCGGCTCGATCGCGCGCATCTCTTCGCGTACGAGCGGTGTGATCCGCGACGGGTCCGACGACGAGCGCACGACCAAGGTCACGAACCGCTGCGGATCCGCGCGGTACGGGAGGTACGCGACGGGATCCGGATCCGGCTCCTGGAAGTTGCGCTGCCGGACCGTCGGCACGACGCCAATGATGGTGACCACCGCGTTCGGCGAGACGTCGTATGCCCGGACCGGTGCGCTGTCGATCAGCGTGATGCGGCGGCCCAGCGGATCCTCGCCGGGGAAATGCATGGCAACGAACCGTTGATTGACGATCGCGCTCTCGTGTCCCGGCGTGCCGTCGGCCTCGTTGAAGGTCCGCCCGCGGATCAGGCGGACGCCCAGCGTGTCGAAATAGCCGGCGCTCACGCTGAGGACGGTCACCTCGGGCGCCCGCTCACCTGACGCGATCGGCCGCCCGTCGATCGTCATCTGACGGAGGAAGCCGCCAAACATCGGCGGATTCGACGTCAGCGCGGCGGATTGAATCGCGCTGACGCCGCGCAGCCGTTCCTCCAGGTGCTGGTAGAGCGCCGTACGTGGCTCGCCTTTCGGGTACTTCGCGAGTGGCAGCGTCAGCCTCATCGTCAGCAGACGCGAGGTCTCGAAGCCGAGATCCATGCGGTAGAGCGTCATGAAGCTGCGCATCATGAAGCCGGCGCCGGCGAGGAGCACGAGCGTCAATGCGATCTCGGCGACGATGAGCGCGCTGGTCCAGCGGCGCGCGCGCGGGCCGCCGGTGCCGCTGCGGCCGCCGCTTTCCTTCATCACCTCGTTGATGTCGGTCTTCGACACGTGCAGCGCGGGCGCGAGACCGAAGAGCACGCCGGTTGCCAGACAGATCGCGGCCAGGAAGACGAAGACGATGGGATCCAGCGTGAACGTCATCCAGTACGGCTTGCCGACGTCGCTGGTGACGACCGAGTCGAACCATTTGATGCCGATGAAGGCCAACCCGAGACCGAGGACACCGCCGATGGCCGCGAGCAGGACGCTCTCGACGAGCAGCTGGCGCACGATCCGCCAGCGGCCGGCGCCGAGCGACACGCGGACGGCGATCTCGCGCGACCGTCCGGCCGCGCGCCCGAGCAGCAGATTGGCGACGTTGGCGATGGCGATCAGCAGCACGAATCCGACGGCCCCCATCAGGGACAGAAAGATCAGCCGGAGCTGCGGCGGCGCGACCCGCTGATCGAACGTCATCACGTCCGCGCGGAAGTCCTTGTTGGTCTCCGGATAGTCGTGCGCGAGCTTCGCGACGATCGTCTCGATCTCGGAGCGCGCCTGGGACAAGGTGACGCCGTCGGCCAGCCGCCCAAGCACCTGGAAGTTCCGCACGTTGCGCTTCGAGTTGGTCAGCTCCGGCGGCAGCATCGAGACCGGCAGCCAAAGGTCGTTGTTGTTCGGGAACTTCATGTCGGGCGGCATCACGCCGATCACCGACGCCAGCACGCTGTTCACCTTGATCGACTTTGTGAGGATCTGCGGGTCGGCGCCGTAGCGGCTCTTCCAGATCCCGTGGCCGATGATGGCGACGGGCGCCGCCCCTGGCTTGTCGTCGTCAGCGCTGAAGTCGCGCCCGATGACCGGCCGCTGGCCGACCTGCGTGAACATGTTCGCCGATTGGTAGGAGCCGAAGAACTGTTCCGGCGGGCGCCCCTCGTCGCTGACATTGATCGTACTGAGAAGGAAGAGCGTGAGGCCGGAGAAGGCGCGGCTGCCCTCGCGCCAGTCCTGGAAATCGAGACGCGACACGCCGGCCGGGCGCGCGCGCGCGTCGAGCATGCCGACGGAAATGATGCGCTCGGGGCTCGTGAACGGCAGGCCCCGGATCAGCACCGCGTTGACGATCGTGAACATCGTTGCGTTGACGCCGATGCCGAGCGCGAGCGCGGTAGCGGCGACCGCGGTGAACGAGCGATCCTTGACGAGCAGCCGCGCGGCGTAGCGAAGGTCCTGCCACAGCGTCATCGAGCGTCCCTCTGTTGAGGACCTTAGACACCGGCTTACGGACTTTGGCTGCGTTGCTGGTGGTAGGCGAAGACGCGCTCGAGGAACTGCGCGCGCTGCTGCGGATCGGCGAGGCGTCCTTCTTCCTCAATCGGCAGATCCGGGAACCGTGCGAGCAGCGCCCTGGCGAAGAGACCGACACCGGTTCGCGTGGAACTTCCATCCGTGCGGTGAACCTTCACGCCGGTCATGCCGCAGCTCGGCGAGTCCGTCTTGAGGACGAAGCCGGACAGGCCTTCCACGGCGAGCGCGTCGGCCCGTCTTGCGGCGTAGGCGGCCATCGATGCGGTGTGGTCCACGCGGGTCGTGACACTGAGCAGTCTGATTCGTCCGTCGTCGTCGACGAGTCGGATCGGCTCGCGTGGTGTGCCCATCCCGATCTCGACTTCGGGGCACACCTTGACCCACTCCACGAGCGGTCCGAGCACGTCGGTCAGATAGGTGTCGCGCTTGTGTCCGCCGTCGTGGCGGACCTCGTCACCGAGCAGGCAGGCGGAGATGCCAAGCCGGATGCGCCGGCTCTGATGCAGGCCGGGACCGTTCGGACCCGGCACGCGGCTGGTCTCGTGGCTCATCGGGCGGCTGATTGTAATTCGAGCCGCCGTGGGGACTGGCGGCCCACAAGGAGACGCCCGGAGTATTGCCGAGCACAAGAATGCCGCCGAGGTAGTAGGCGAGCATCACGACGCCAAGCGGCAGCCAGAACCGTCCGAACACGACGAACATGGAGAGCGCGATGGCGATGACGATGCCGCCGTCGTACGCCACGGCGATCAGGCGCTGGCGCATGCCCGCGAGCAAATGGCCGGGCGTGAACGACTGGCCCGTTTCGGCAATCTTGACCCGGAGAGCCGACCGGCTCGGCGCAGGGACGTGCGGAGTTGGGGCAGGGGGTTCGACCATTTTGGCGGCGGGTGCGAGGGGCGTATTTTCAACCGTAGATGGCGGCTCGGCGGGATCGGGAAACTCTTCAGCGAACTCGCGCGCGACGGCATCCGGGTCCAGGCCGATGGCCTGCGCGTAAGCCCGCACGAACGACCGCCGGTAAATGCCGGACGGCCACCGAGACACGTCTCCTCGTTCGAGGGCCTGAAAGAGGGAGACACTGATTTTCGTATTGGCTGAGATCGACGACAGGGCGATCTGGCGCCGCTCCCGTTCGCGGCGCAGGCGTACACACAGAGATTCGTGGGATGGAGTGTCGACCTGACTCACGGTACAGGCTGCCGCGTGCAAGTTCGGGTCCGGCTCGGCTAGGGCTACGTCCTTCTCGCGACGCATGATCTCGGTACACCGGTTGTGTAGGAATTGCTCATGAGCGTGATCCTGTTGTCCTGCCGCGGCGGTACCGTCGTGCTCCCGGATCGGACATCGTTGCTCATCAGCCGCGAGGACGGCGGCAATCTCGTCGTCAACCCTCCACGCGCGGTGTGGGAGCGCAGCGAGCTGACGCCAGTTGAGCTCGCGTCGTTCGCTTTTCTGGTCGCCGCCTGCGGCCGCGCGATGCTGCGGACGCAGTACGGGCTGCTCTCCGGGGACATCGCCGCCTGGTCGCCGTGCGACAACTGCGGCTACCCGGCGCCGGTCGCGATCGGTGAAGGACCTCGCCTGTGCGACGAGTGCAGGCCACGGTCCGGCTAAAGCCGGACACTACCGAAATACGGACGCGTCTGGCCGCAGCGGTTGCGCGCTTCGGTAGTCCGCCTTCAGGCGGACCTGGACTTCGGTAGTGTCCGGCTTTAGCCGGACCCTTTAGAGCAGACTCAAATACGCCGCGCCGACGCGGAGATGTCCTGTGATCCTTTCGTCGAACGCATACAGGATCGCCAGCGTGAGCAGCGCGTGTGAAAGCGAGAGCGGCAGCACGTTCGGGTACCGGTCGTAGATCCAGCACCACGCGAGCGCGCCGGCGAACGTCATCGCGGTGAGGAACGGGTTCGGCAGGTGCAACGCGGCGAAGAGGACTGCGGCCAGGACAATACCTGCAGGTCTGCCAACCGTTGTCTGTGCTTCACGCAGAAACACCGTCTGCAGCGCGAACTGCTGGCCGAAGCCCCACGGGATCAACAGCGCAAGGCCGGCCGCCGCGTCGCGACGGTCGTGCCATGTGCCGAGACGCGCGCCCGCGAGCCCGATCGCAATCGCCGCGAGCACGGTCAGCAGCGTCGACCGCCAGAGCGCCGGAACGAATGCCGACGGCTTCGTGCCCCAGTCGCCGCTCCTGAGCGCATGCGCGATCGCCAGCGCAAGGACGATAACCACCGGGATCGGCGTCACCCAGCCGGGCGCGATCGGAGCGACCGCCCACGTGTAGGCCAGCACCACCGTCAGGATCGCGAGGCTGAAGATCATGGCGCGTACGAGAGTCCCGCGGCGTCCAACAGCCCCTGGATGTCGTGAGGAACCGGCGCTTCGATCGACACACGCGCGCGTGTGATCGGGTGCGTGAACGCCACGCGCCACGCATGAAGGGCCTGCCGTGAAAATGCCCGCAGCGTCGCGGAAAGGAGAGGATCCTCGACCTGCGACCATCTCGGCTCGCCATACGCAGGATCGCCGACCAGCGGCCACCCGCGCGCCGCGAGGTGGACCCGAATCTGATGCGTGCGTCCGGTCTCCAGCCGGCAGCGGAGGACCGACAACCCTGCGCGCGGCGCTGCGACACGTGCGAGCCGCTCGAAGCGCGTCAGGCTCTCGGCCCCGACGGTCGCCGACGCCACGACTTTTCGCCGATCGGTCCGATCCGTCGCGAGCCGCAGATCGATCTCGCCACGGGCGACGTTGACCCGCCCGTACACGACCGCGAGATAGTCTTTTTCGCTGCCGGCCCTGGTGGAACCTTTGGCCGCCGGTGACATCATCGTGCGCTGCAGCGCCGCATGCGCGGCGGCATGCTTCGCGACGACGACAACGCCGGAGGTGAGCTTGTCGAGACGGCTGACGAGCGACGGCCGCTGCGGCGTCGGCCAGTCGCGCGCATGCCAGAGCAGCGCATTCATCATCGTGCCCGCCGCGTGCTTGTAGGTCGGATGCACGACGAGACCGGCGGGCTTGTCGATGGCGAGAAGGTGCTCGTCTTCGAAGAGCACGTCGAGGCGGACCTCTTCCGCGGCCATCGCTGCGCGCGGTCTCTGTTCCGGCACGGCGACAGAAACCACGTCTCCGAAAGCGGCGCGCGCCGAGACCCGGCGGACGGCTGCGCCGTTCACCGACACCAGGCCGTTCTCGATCCACGCCTGCACCTGAGTGCGCGTCGCACCGTGGAGATCCGCGAGATGACGGCGCAGCACGAGATCGAGGCGGAGGCCCGCGTCTCCGCGGTCGGCGATCAGAGTGCGTGGCGGCGAGAGCACGCCGTCATCGTACCGCGAACGGGTATCCGGTACTGGGTACCGGATACCGGTATCCGGTACCAGTGTCGGATACCGCCGGCATATGATCGCGTCATGAGCGATCGCGGCAGGGGCAGGCTCGTATACTCGACCGGAGTCGGCAGCATCTGTCCCGGTTGCGGCTGGCCGGAGAAGGACTGCAAGTGCAGCAGTCAGCGCGCGCCGAGCGACGCCATTCCGAATCGGATCGTCGCCAAGCTGCGGATGGAGAAGAAGGGGCGCGGCGGAAAGACCGTTACTGTCGTCGACGGACTGCCGAACAACGCCGCCTTTCTCAAGGAGCTGTGTCAGGAGCTGAAGCGCGCGTGCGGAACGGGCGGCGCAATCGACCAGGGCCTGATCGAGCTGCAGGGCGATCTACGCGATCGTGTCCGGGACTGCCTCTCGAAGAAAGGCTTCGTCGTCAAAGGGTGACCTACAATGGTCGGATGCCAAAGCTGACGGTCGAGGGATACGGAACGTTCGACGTGCCGGATGGAAAGCGCCTCGTGCTCGCGATCGAGCAGGACGCGAAGGTCGACATTCTTCACGCGTGCGGCGGAAACGCACGCTGCACGACCTGCCGGGTGGAATTCATCGAAGGGGAACCGGCGACGCACACCGCCGCTGAAATCGAGCGCCTCACCGCTCGCGGCTTGACGGGCGTGCGCCTGTCCTGCCAGATCCTCTGCGATCACGAGATGACGGTGCGCGCGATCAGCCGCCTCGAAGGATCAGGCCGTCCCGATCCGGGAAGCACGCCGGCGCCCGAGATCACGCCGCCGCCGGTCTGGATGTGACGCGTCACCCTCCGTCTGAGCGCTACTCGGCCCGAAGCGCGAGCTGCGGGTCGACTCGCGCTGCGCTCAGCGCGGGCAATGCCGTCGCGCACAGAGCGACGCCCAGCAGTAGGACGCCGACCGATCCGAGCACGAACGGATCCGTTGCCGACTGGCGGAACAGGAGTGGCTCGATGGCGCCGCCGGCCCAGACCGCGATCGCGCCGCCGCTCAGGATCCCCACGATCACCAGCCGCATCCCGCCGCCGACGACGAGCCGGGCGATGTCTGCTTGCGTGGCGCCGAGCGCTATCCGGACGCCGATCTCCTGCCGGCGCTGGGCGACGTTGTAGGCGATCACGCTGTACAGGCCGATCGCGGCGAGCGCCAGCGCCAGCCCGCCGAACGCCAGAAACATCGTCGCGCCAAACTCCCAGCTCTTGAACATCGGATCGATCAGCCCGCGCAGGGGCTGCGCCGTCACGTACCAGCCGCCGGGCATCAGCGGCTGCAGCCGGCGACGTACGCCGTCGACGGCGTCGGCCGGATCGCCGGCGACGCGCAGAAACAGCGAGAGCACGGGCTCGCCGTACTGCGTGATCGGGATGTAATACGTGTATTCGCGGTCGCCGGTAAGGCTACGGATCCGCATTTCCTCGGCGACGCCGACGACGATCGTGCACGGCGCATCGCCGGGTCCGATGCGGAAGCACTCGCCGATGGGGTCGCGGCCGGGCCACAGCGCCCACGCCATGCCTTCGCTGACCACGGCGATGCGCTGGGTCCCGGCGCGGTCGGCGGCCACGATGCCGCGCCCGCGGATGATACGTGTCCCGACGGTCGCGAAGTAGTCGGCCGAGCCCGCCTGCAAGAGGAAGCGTCCGAGCCGCTCCGTGTCGTCGACACCGCTGACGCGCAGCAGGCGTCCTTCGTTGCTCCAGAACGGAATCGACGCCGCCGGCGATCCATGCGTGACGCTCGGGATCGACACCGCCTCGTCCAGCATGCGACGTTCGAGCGCGAGCTGTTCATCCCTGGTCAGCTTGAGGCCGCGTTGACGCGCCTCGACGAACACCACGCGATCGACGTCGTAGCCGAGACGCATCGCGTGCACGTGCTGCAGGCTGCGGACGAACAGGCCGGCGCCGACCAGCAGGACGACCGACAGCGTCGCCTGGAACACGAGCAGGAAGCTGCGGAGCTTCGACGGCGGCGCGTGTCCCTCGCGCGCGTTGCCGAGCACCGGCGCGACGTCGGTAGCCGCCGCCTGCCACACCGGGCTCATCCCGGTGACGAGCGCTGTGGCGGCGATCGCGAGTGCGGCCCACAGCAGGGTCCGGCCGTCGGTGATCACCGCGCCCGGATCATCGCGCAGGAGCAGCTGTCGCAGCACGACGCCGCCCCATTGCGCGATCGCGAGGCCGGCGGCGCCGCCGAGGATCGCCAGCACCAGTGTGTCGGTGAGCAACTGGCGAATCAG
>Ga0105247_10002561_pt1 | contig 12334 bp, 9 predicted proteins | sample KBSS24metaG_FD_81519 | JGI IMG/M metagenome (GOLD analysis project Ga0105247, IMG submission 81519) | Switchgrass rhizosphere microbial communities from Kellogg Biological Station, Michigan, USA - KBS S2-4 metaG | ecosystem: Host-associated > Plants > Roots > Rhizosphere > Soil | place...
AAGCCGAGGGGTTGCCTCGGCTTTCAGTAACCCCTGGTGGGGTGATCTCGAGGTCTACCGGGCGGGGCTCACGTCCCGCGCGCTCGAGTGGGTCAGGCGAGGGTGTGAAAAGCCCCGCACGTAAGTTCGACTCCTACCCACACCACCATCTGCCCTCCAAATACACAGGGGTGGAGTCGGGAGGTCGCCGGTTCGAATCCGGCCTGGGATCCCAACGCACTCTGGGTCTATTCCGGGTACTTAGGTAACAGATTATTCCGGAGACATGGGTAACAGTTTAGCGCCGAAGGGATTCTCGGCGCACTCCACCCTCCCGCATTGCTCGTCGAAAAAGCCTAGGTCGTAGTGCATGAAGGTCACGAGCCAGATCTTCTCGCTGACCTCCTTGATGCCCACCTTCTGACCCGCAAACACCTGGCTGAGATTGATCTTGCGGCGCCCGATGCAGATGCGGCCACAGCTGGTGACCGTGATCGTGCGATCGTGAAAGGGGTACTCCAGCTCGGCCAAGCCTTGATAGGGTCGCGGTGAAGGCGAGTAGAGCTCAGCCGGGTATTTCATGTTCAGCGCCTGGTGTGGGCGCTCGAAGTTGTAACAGTGAATGAAGCGATCAAACTTGGCTTGCTGCTGCAGGAAGTTTCTGCCCGCAGGCCGTGTGGCTTCCTTCTTCAGGGTCAGGTGCATTCGCTCGTGGCGGCCGTTCTGCTGCGGGTTGCCGGGCTTGATGCGCTCGATGCGGATTCCCAGCCGCAACCACCACACCGATAACTTACTCAGCCCGAAGAAGGCGCTGCGGCTGGCAAAAGGAATCCCATTGTCGGTGCGAATCGCCCGTGGCAGCCCGAAGTCCTTGAAAGTCCTTTCAAATACGGTGAATGCGTAGGCCTCCTTCGTGCCCGCCAGAGCATCGCAGCACAGCAGGTAGCGGCTGGCGAAGTCGGTGATGGTCAGCGGATAGCAGTAGCGCCGATCCGTGAGCATGAACTCACCCTTGTAGTCCGCGCACCATAGATCGTTCGCTGTCGTGGGCTGCTCGAGCGCAGTGCCTTCAGCTTTGTACCGCGTTCTGCGGCCTCGGCTGACCAGGCCATGCCTGTCCAGCACTGTATGCACGGTACTGATGGCCGGCAGCGAGATCTCCGTGTGCCGCCGTTTGATCTTCTCGCGGATCTTCGGAGCACCCCAGCTGGGGTGCTCCTTCTTCAGCTGCACGATCAGCTTCTCGACCTGAAACGGCAGGCGATTGGCATGCCGATAGGGACGGCGAGACCGGTCGGTCAGTCCCTGCATCCCGCAGTCTTTATAGCGCGAGAAGATTTTGTAGCCTGTTTTCCGGGAGATATCGAACTCTCGGCACAGCACCGCCATCTTCTCCCCGTCCAGCAACCGAGCCACAAAACGCAGCCGCTCGTCCATCTTGTAACACTCCCGCCACGGCATTTGGGTCCCCCCAAATGCCGGAAAGTGTTACCTATGTGCCCGGAATGAAGTGTTACCCATGTGCCCGAAAGCACACTGCCAGCAAGTAATATATTACTGGCACTAATACGCGCTCCCACTCTGCCCACATTCCGAGTTGGCTGTACAGCAATACGTGATCCACGTACCGGACCGTAGCAAATCGTTGATCTGCCGGAAAAAGGTGACTACGGGAAACCTACCTCGTCCCCGTCCTCTGACCTGCAAGTCCCGTTTGACTTCAACATTCTCTCAGGGATGAGGACGCCCGCAGTCAATGGTGACCTCAATGCCCATCCTGCCCTGAAGCTGATGCTGACGGGTAGCGACCTCACGTATCGACTTCGTCAATGACCGGACTCGCGCTGCACTGCAGCGCGCTCTTGGGCGCGGACATCCTCAGGTCGGAAGAACGTGGAACGTGGATCGTTAATCGCTTACAAATCGCATGCAAAAACTCAACAAAGCGCGACAACCGCCAGAATCAAGCGGGTTTCAACCGCGTGACCAAGGCGCAACGACAGTCGCTCAGACACATTCGACCGCCAACTCGTCCGTGTGACGGACGACGCGCCTTAACCCCGGCGTCCTCGGATCGCAACTCAGCGATTCGGCGCTTGTCCACCAATTGCTGCTCTTAGCTCAGCGACGCGACGCAGCAGCGAATACCACAGCCAAGGCACGACACTTAACGCGAGGATGCCGAGGGCAAAAGGGAGTGCCCACCCCTCCGACGACAAGCGGTCTGTGTAAGCCGCCGCTACGCGCGCCTGAATTCCGTCTGTCGTCGTCCGAAGAGCCAACAGAGTGGCCCCATCGCAGACGGTCTTTAAATCGAACTCCTTTTGAGGCGCGGTCGACTTGGCCCGGCCTTGCCACGCCCACACCCGTCTAATGTAGTCAGCGAGACGTCTGGCCGTAACAGCGTTTCCGGCCGCGTCGGCCTTTTTCAGTGCCTCGTAAATCGGTCCCATATCGAATGCGGCAGGGTCCGGAACAAAATACTCACGGTCCTGCGGATCGGTCGCTCCAAGGTGCGCATATGGATCGGTGTCGGCATCAAATTGCTTGCGAACTGTCTTCAACTCGCCGGCCGGAACTCGAGGCGCGACCACAGTTCGAAAATAGCGCTCGCGCGCCTGTTCCCGCTCATTCGGTGATAGTGCTTGGTATTGAGCACTTGCGACTACGGCCGCCCACCGAGGGTATTCGCCCTCCGAGGAGTTTAAGAGTGCGAGCAACACCGGATCGGTGATTTCGTGAGGAGTATCGCTAGACGCATTCGTGCTTTCGCACTCGGCTCTGGCAGCAGCCTCACGTCGTTCAAGGCGATGAGTGTTGGCCTTCCCAGCGAGCCAGACGGCGAGTGCGAGACCCGCACCAACAACCAATATTTTTGTCGAAAAACGCACGAGCCCTCTCTTACAGCCTCGGGTGTGCCGCGCGGCAATCAAAACCGGTCAACGCAGGATGCTTGTTCAAACGCAGCAAGTAGTGAGATGAGGAACGGATCCGTGACACTATATGGAAAGGGGGCATTCCGCAGTCGTAGATTACCCCTGTTGCGACGCAAAAGCATTGGAGGGCTCATGAAACCACGAACCATGCTGCCGCTGCTGGTGCTCACCTCGCTTGTAGGTTGCGAAGGATGCCAGAGGCAATCGAGCGATTTCGTCGCTCAGTTCACTCGCAGCTTCGGCTCCGTAGTTGACGTCCCCACCTCAGACCCGACTCCGCCGTCGGTGACACTCATAATCCCGGATCAGGGTGCGGGCCAGATCGTCCTGACCGAGACTGGTTCGCCCTTCATGATCGACATGACCCATAAGCCGGGAGGGATCATCATCGTTGCCACGGCCGATGACCCGCAAGGAGTCGCACAGGTTGGGTTCAAGGGCGTCTCGGCAACCTCGTGTAAAGACAGCAACGGATACAGTTACACCCCGTCACTCATCGACGCCTCGGGCCCCACGGAGACTGACCCGGGTACCAGCGGAAAGGCCTTTACCCGCCGCTGGGTCCCCCGCTATGTCGACGATTCGGCCCTCCGGTGCATTGAAGGGTACCCCGAGCGCCTGTCCGCAGTACTCACCCTATGGGCCACGGGTAAGAATTTTGCCGGCGTCGAGGTGCAGAGTCAGCCCGTCAAATTCATATGGAAGTGGCAACCCTAAGACCCTAAGCACAGATCCCCAAACGCGACACTGCCGGGCTGTTTGGTTCCATGAGGTGGCATCAGCGGCAGACCGCAACGGAAGTGTTGAGAGCGACCCGCGCTAAAAAGTGCTCCTGCCGAAGAGTTGTCCAATCGAGGGCTCGATGACTCTCTATGTCTCAGGTACTGCTGCAACCGGCTGCGTCTGTGTAGCCGACTCGCGCTGAATCCGCGCGAAGATTTCCTGCCGATGCACCGCGACATTCTTCGGTGCCTTGATGCCAAGCCGAACTTGGCGACCACTCACTCGCATGACTGTCACATCAACGTATTCACCGATCTTGAGGGACTCACCAACGCGCCGCGTGAGAATCAACATCCCTTATCAGGAGGAGCGCGAGCTTCCTATGCTCCCGCAAGCGACGGGCGTTCCATACCTTCATGGAGGGGTTTGAATGCAATGGGAACTCGAGAATAAATGGGGGGGTCGCCGTTCCTGCCCGGCAGCGTTGGCGCGTCGGCCGGAGGCGGAAGAATTTGCGCGCCCGACTTGGCACCCCGCCACCAGCTAGCGACTCGGAAGGCGCTGAACGCAATGTTTCGCCCAACCTTGTCCGGTTTGTTTAGGATCAGCGTGTCGAGAGCAGCGCTGATAAGCAAGTACTCGGCGGCCTCAAACGCCAGGTCCCCTGTTCGGCGGCCTCACACGCCAGGTCCCCTGTTCGGCGGCCTCACACGCCAGGTCCCCTGTTCGACGGCCAATATTCGGTTGCCCTTGAACCGAAGGACCAAGCGGCAGGCGTCTCCCGCAAGCGGGAGGTAGAATCTGTTGTCGCCGGGCTGGCCACTGAACTGCCCGAACCCTCCTATGCGATCTTCCAGCAGCACGCGCGCAGAATTGAAACAGCATGGATTGATCACCTAAAGGCATGTCCAAGCCCGCGGCCTTCGGCCGCGTCTACCTACGTTCAAAGAACGCGAAGGCGATAAGACCCGGAGTCTCGTGCATTTACTTTGGTCCAATCGGAGACTCCGCGCGCATCGTACTCTGGCTTGGTCAGCATCAACAGTAGGATGAGAGTACGGATAACGACGGTTACCGGGCAGTGTTGATCAAGGACGGAGCCACTGTCCGGCTAGTCTCTCGTAACGAGAAGGATTTAACACCCTTTTACAAGCGGGTCGTTGCAGCGGCTCAAAAACTGCAGAACGAGCGTGTGGTATTAAATGGCGAAATCGTGGCGTTGGACCCTACGGGCCGACCCTCATTCCAGAGCCTCCAGCATCGGGGCGCGAATCCGTCTCATCCAATCGTCTTCTACGCGTTCGATCTACTGTCATGTCGATGGCCACGGTGTCACCAGCGAACCTTTAACCAAGCGACGCGCCAGGTTGACAGAGACAATCTATGGTGGCCCCACGGTGCGCATCTCATTGGTGCTGCCGGGAACTGCGGCTGACATTGTAGATACGGTTCGTGCTGCCGGTCTTGAGGGAGCGATCGCCAAGCGCAGAGGCTCGACCTATCAACCCGGTGAACGTTCGAGCGATTGGGTGAAGCTCACTCGTGACGCGATATCAATGAAGAACAGAACGTAGTAAGTGACCAGACCTCTAATCGTGCAGACTTCTTGGTGGTTCCCTTCTTTGCTGCGAGGCACCTGCAGGCGAGAGGAACCGCCACCTCACATCACGCGATCAACAACATCCTTTGGGAAAAGCACGAGTGAGAACGTTGCCGAGTCTCGCACGGTCACTGGAAGTCCCTGAGCAACGGAGCCAACCCCTGTGCTTCCGGCAAATCCGCGAGTGGCGCTGACTTCGCGGCTTCCGCTGCTGCCCACGCCGCGGCGAGACGAAACAGTTGCCGCGAGTCGCCATCCTGCTCTGGCTTGTCGCTGAAGGCATAGAAGGCACAAACGTTGAGCCACATGGCGACCTGATTCAGTTGAGCTACCGCCCCTCGGCGATTGATTTCCTGGACATAGCCATTGGCGACTGGAGCGAAGACGCCGCTAAGCTCGACGAAATACTCGAGCGCCGCAATGCCCAGCTGTGCCGGCTGGATGCTGTTGTTGAGTACCGGCACGACTCCAATCTCGGTGCGCACCCGCCAGTGAATATGCCGTGCGGTTATCTCTTCCGTGAAGCGCCGCAGAACTTGTACCGTCGCCGCCTGCGCATTGGCGCTGTTGGCGGCCGTTCTCGCCGCAGCAAGGGCCGGATCGACATAGATGCTGGCGGCAGAATCCGGAAATGCCAACAACGTTTGCTGATTGGACTGATTGCGAAAGTGCGTTAGCTCGTGAACCAGAGTTTCTTCCAGAGAGACGGCCACACTCGTGCCGTTGGAATTGCGTGTGATCCGGGCAGAGCCATCGAGTCCCGGTGGCGCAACCAGTATGAAGCCGACCCGGCCCCCATTCTTGGCGGTAGCGCCAATTGAGGCGGCAATAGCACCACCGATTGTGCTGTTCGCGTCGAAAAAGGCACCCGCAGAAACCCCACCCGGCTGCGGATCTGCGGCAGTGTTAATGAATGTGCTGCGAATGTCGGTGGCCTGACTGTCGAGAACAATACCACTCAGACGATTGGCCGACAGCTCGGTGAGTACGAATCGAGCGATCATGTGGCGCCAGGAGTCGAGCGGCGCGGACATGAAGCCTGACAACACGGCCGCCACCCTGGGATGAAGTCGCTTGGCATCAACAAACGGAATGAATTCGCCGGCCGGCAGATCCGAGGCTGCCAGCGCATCTGCAGCGCCCGCCGGCTGACCCGTCACGCCGGCGAGCGCGCTCTCGACGCTCTTTCGCGCCGCCTCAGGACTAACAAGTCCTTGCTCTTGCAATCGCCCCACTACGTTGCCGAAGTCCTGCAGATCGCGGTTGCTGGCCGAGGGCTGGGTCGCGGTGGCGCGCGGACCGCCGATGCCACCCCCACCACCCGTGCTGCCGCTCCCGCCTGACCCGGATCCGGACTGCCCGGCGCGCGAACCGCCCGCGACGGCCGCGATCTTCACGGCATTGTCAGTCAGGTTTTTCAACAGGTCGACGGTCAGCGCCGTTCCCGACATGTCGCGGAACAAGTTCGGCGTGCCAAGGACATTGAATGCAGCCGCCAGGCCCGTCGGATCAGGCGCCGCCGGCGGATTGACAATGTTCACGATCGAAGTGGGGAACGGTGTGGCTGACAAGTTCTGCTGCTGCGGCTGCGGGGTCACTGGCACCGTCGGCGCGATTTCTGGCGCGAAGTGCGGGATCGGTGATTGTTGCCAATCCCAGAACCGCGTGTTGTCGATCTGCTCGGATGCGTTGCAGTGGCCGAGCTTGGCCTCGGCAAAGACGCCTCGGGTCGGAAGCGCGACGAGCCGCTCATCGGGCGGTATGAAATCGGACTCGCCATCGAATGCGGCGTCGATCTTCGTAGTGATCGCGCGGTTCCAGTTCCGATCGGTACTCGGGTAGGCGAGAAAATCTCCCACAATCTCCAGTGGCCGGTTTTCGATGTGATCGAGCACAGTTGAGCCGTCGCTCATCGCGATTGTGTCAAGCGCGTCGCCTCGCTCGAGCGCGCCAACACTGAGAGCGATCGCTCTGCTGTAGTGACGCTTGTTCGACTTCAGATGCGCGATCAGCTCGAGCACCTGGGCGCGGTCTGCGCCCTCGTTCCCCGTAACGATCGGCGCGGGACTTGCAGCAGGCCCCGGCCTCTTGGTCGGCAGAATGAGATTGTGTGGCTTCTCGATGTCCTGGTGCCTGATCACGATGTGCCCGTCATCGTGAGCTTCATCGACAAGGACGACGCCGGGCGGTCCGGCGAGATCCAATCCTGTGACCTTGATGTGCGAGAACGATACCTGGGCGTTACTCTCGTCCGACGGAAACACGGCCACGTGAAGACCGATGCCCCTGATGTTTTCCCAGGATATCTCTCCGTTTCCGGCCAGCGTCGCCGTAAACACGTTGTTCTGACCATTCATCCGGAACGCGCCGCTGTGGTTGAGTATGTCGCTGCCGGAATTGTCGATCAATGTCACGGCACTGCCGTCTTTTAGCAGAAGGTGGGCCAGGACGTCCGCATGCTGGTCGTCGTCGTCGACGTTCCTGACGAAACCACCGCAGCGCATTTCGAAAGTGAAGAAGTGAAAGCGCGGCGGAGGATTGGGATCGACCACGACCACAGGCTGATTGGGGAACGGCTTCGACAAGTCGTTGTAACGGCCTTCAACAACGCGATCCAACGCGTCGAAGGCGGGAGCAAGCCGGGCATCGAGCAACGCGGCCGTCAGCACAGCGCGGTTATCGAAAATACTGCGCAGCGAGCCATTGGGCGTTTCGAACCAGTCGGTCTTGATCTTCACGAATACAGCCGGTCGCTGACGGACGAATTCCGTCACGACCCTGAAGTGCCGCAGCACTTCGTAGTAGAGAATCGTCAGCGCATGGCTGTGGTTGTAGTTGACGATCGTTCGTGTCTCAATCGCCTCCTTTTCCGACTGGGTGGAATGGACAACAACCGTGCTTTGCAGTTCCCGCATCGACGAGCTTGCCTGGGTGATGTTGTCGCTAAGCTTCTGAATAGTGTTGCCGCTGATATCGCGGCTGCCGCTGCTGCTCGACGAGCTGCCGCCGAGCGAACCGGCGATGCCGGCACCCGTTCCGCCGGAGGTGCTGCCGAGCGCACCTGAGACCCCGGCTGCAAAGCTGCTGCCGTGCTGATACTCGCGTGCAGCGGCCGTGACGGCCTCGCTGATCGTGCGGTCGCGATGCTCGTTGTGAACCAGTTGCTCATCGACGGTCGTCCGCTCCGTTCGCTGCGCCTCGTCACGCCGTGTCCAGTCGATCACCGCCAGGTTGACCGATTCGCCGGGGGCAAGCGGCATGCTGTAGATGATTTGCCCCAGCGAGTGCCCAAGCGGGTTCCACGCGACGCGATACTCGTTGACGATTCCAAGCTGAACCTGCTGTGCGACTACCGGCGCTACCGGAACGGAAACGTCGCGGAGGCGCACGACTTGATAGAAGTACTGTTCCTGCAAACTCAGGTTGGCAGGCAATATCGACTCGCAACCGTCGGCGCCAATGAGGGAGCCCGGATTGGTTGCGAAGGATCCGGGAGAGAGCCGCCAATCCTCGAGCGAGGGGCTTTGCATCGCTGGGAGCGCGAGGTTCTGGATGGCGTCCGGCAGATGAAGCCTTGCAATCTCAAACCGACTAACTATCGCTTCCTGTGTGACGCGCCCCTGCGCGAGGGCGTCGAAAAAAGCGCCGCCAGGACCGGTCGGATAAACCGCCACGGTCACATCGAGCGTTGCGGCGGGATCGAGGCTCTTTGCGTTTATTGCCGCACTCAGCGCCTTGCGCACCGTCAGCGGCAGTCGCGACAGATCATATGAGAGATAGCCAACATGATCGGTCGCCAGCACGCCCAATGAATAAGCCCACAGCGTGGGTGCCCCAACGAAAGGCGGCTCGAGTGGTATCTTCTGCCTTGCGGCCTCCTCCCGAATAGCGCTTTTGAGCGCGATCACGAGAGCGTCACCGTCAATTCTTTGCAACGGCGCGTTGTTCGCCGCGCCGCGAATTCGCTGGATGACTGCGGCGACAAACTTGGGCAGAGCTCCGGGCACCTCACTCAGCCTGGCCAATCCCTTCGAGCCAAGCTGCCGCACTAGCTCGCGGTTTATGGCGTCCAGGAGCCGACGACGTGGCTGCGGGTCGCCTAAATTTTCTGGTGCGTCCGCCCGCAGCGCGGCCAGGATTGGATCATCGAGGCCCAGAAAAGGATCGACTGGCGGCGCCGCTTCTTCGGAGCGGACGATCACCTCGGCATACGCGGGCATGCGCGCAATGGGCAAGCCTGAACCCTGCTCCAGCGCGAAGATCGCGAGACGGGACGGAGTGGCAAACGTAGAGGGCAGCATCTTCAACTCCCTGACAACTGACGGGTCTTTGGGGGATGGCAAGGCGGTTGGAACAGTCCAGAGTGCTGCCAGGTATTTCCATCGATCTAATTCAATACTGTCTCGCCAGCGTGTTTTGTCCCACACGAGTGAGGACTTCCGGAAAACGGACATCGCGAACGCTGACCTGGGCGGGTTACGATCGGCGCCTACTCCCGCGGTGGCTACAGTTTCACGTACAGGAGAACTCGAGAGCGTACGGCGTCCGCAGCGATGGCGGACAGGGGTTGTGGCTAGCTGCCCAGTTCCAACTGCTGCATCGCGATCGAGGTGCATACGAGCTAACGGGCTGAGTACGATTGATTTGGAGCGCCCTGCAGTCGCAATTTGAGGGGAGCGAAGACCGCCCGGTACTGATTCTTTAAGAGCGACAGACGAAAATTACGTTGATTGATGGAAGGCGTGATCGAGCGGATCCAGCACACCCCACGAGGTGCGCCAGCGCTGAACTAAGCGGCGATGCGATGCTCGTAGCAAGGTGCCTGACGGTCGCTCAGGACCTGCTCCAGACGTGCTGCGTCCACGTGCTGCGGATTGAGCCACTCCGCGACATTTTCCTCACGAAGCGAGATGATGCAACGCTGGTGCCCTGTAGCGGCAATCTCCGCCGGAGGCAGCCAGTATGCTAGTGACTCCTATCGCAATGGCTCAAGCGCATCCAGCACCGCGACGTTCATGATTGTTTGTTGTTTGTGCTGTCCTGGCGATTCAACTGGGCTGTATTCGGGTTTCACACCTTCTGGATGCATGAACGGACTCGGCAGGATGTTATTGTGGTCGGCGTTTTCATTGGGGGCCATATGCTCCCAAAGCAGAGGGTCGCGTTCGTTGAATGAGGGCCAGAACGGCATGCGTATTACCGCATTCGCGTCCAGTTGAAGCGGAATGCATCGGAATGTGACAGCAGCCATCGAGATCCTAGCGGCTAGGGGGCCAAAGTCCGCATTGAGTTCTACTGTTGCATTGCGTTGCCGTCCGTTGCGAGATATCGCGCGGCACAGTGTCCACAAGGTGTCCACAAAACGGGGCTATTCCGGCACATCGATGGGTAAGTCCGTGGGTAACGGAACGATAGCTCAACACTTTTGCACCTAGGAAACAGAAGGTTACCTCTACTCCGCGGTCCTCTCCTGGGACTCGAACTTCATGACTCGCCTCGGCCGGAGATTCTTGACTCAGGCAGCAGTGCCGGCCCCGACGGGAGCAGTCGAAATTGATGTGCGTGCCGATTTCTTCACGTTTGATGACCCCAAACACCGCCGGCGTTTTCTAGCTCAAACGAAGACGCAGAGACAATTTCGCGACAGAAAAGACATCAAGGGTGACCGGCATCCGGCGGAATTTCGACATTGTGGTCGATACCTTCGTCACGTTCTTCCTTGCGTGGAGTCCAATTCAGAAATCTCATCAACGCAATACTGACGAGATCCTCTCCAATTGCACCCGTCCTACTCGTTGTGCATGTCGACTGAGCCATCGATCAGAACGTTTCCTTGCGCGAATTCCTTGTTTAGGTCATGTAGCGTAGGAAGCGCAATCCTCAAGGCTATGCAGCCACAGGCGCTTCTTCATCCCGAACGATGGCGACCGCAAGTTCTTCCGTCGACCTACAAATGCGTACTGGGACTCTTGATGCTTCGGCGATTGCCTGCAGCTCTCTCACGCTTCTCTCCAACCGCTCAGATGTTTCCATCGGCCCCTCTCCCGGGGCGCGCACGTACACGCGCGGCTCCTGTGGAACACGATTCCGTGCCCAATTGAACTTCGCTACGTAGGCCTCGGCGCGCATCCGATGGTCGCGAGCAGCAAACGATACCGGCGCTCCGAATATCTTGTTACCGAGAATAGGAAGGTCGAGTACCTCACCGTTGTCCATGTCGAGTCGATGGTGAAAGATCTGGCCGCCCAAAAACGGATTGAGCCTGCTGACTTCATTCATTACTTCTTGTGCGAAGATTTGTGCGTCGGCAGGCCCAACGTGCTCGACAACAACAGAACTGCCGGGTCTCATCAAGGCAGAGGACGAAGCTAATACGCTTGCGAGCAGGCCGTTTCTATCAGCTGTATATGCGACCAATGGCTCCCCCGCAAAAAAGAGGTCTGAGGGCATCTCAACGTCTTCGACCTTTGACGCGCGCTGCAGGGAACGGCGCAGTTCGCCACTCGCGAACTGAAACTGTTCGACACCTCCTTCACCGAAAAGCTGCGCCATCAGCGCAAGTGCCGCCGCGCTCGACACAAATCGCGCTTCTACCCGCGCCCCAGCGTCTGCAAGCAATCCAACCGCGATTTGTTCCGCCGAGTAATCACTCGGTCGAAAATACACAACGCGATATTCGAATTCTTCGAAGCGCTTGGTCGAAACCAGGTTGTCTGGGTCGAAATTCATCACTTCATCGTCGCCCGGAAGAGATCACCCTTTCGTAGATGCCATTGCATTAGAAAAGGTAACTTGCCTCGTCGCACATTCAACATATCGACAAGCTCGCTAGTAATGCCCTCCGGTGCATGACATCTACGCTCTAATACGTCAGCGGCCAATGGTGTTGATAGCACAGTCTTCAGCATCCAGTCTCGTGCTACGCGCAGCATCTGTTGGCCAATTGACGGATCCGCACCCTCTGCAATGGTATTGGCCAGAATATTCGGGTCGCAGCGGCGACTCTGAAGCGACTGGAGCGGGATTTGAAACCAAGGCTCTCCAAACAAGAGGCGCTCGTGGTCGATCGCCATGTAGTCCCGAGGACCACGACGGA
>Ga0105247_10002563_pt1 | contig 12321 bp, 9 predicted proteins | sample KBSS24metaG_FD_81519 | JGI IMG/M metagenome (GOLD analysis project Ga0105247, IMG submission 81519) | Switchgrass rhizosphere microbial communities from Kellogg Biological Station, Michigan, USA - KBS S2-4 metaG | ecosystem: Host-associated > Plants > Roots > Rhizosphere > Soil | place...
ACCCGACTCCCGAATCAGACATCGCGATTCCGCGCAACCCCAAACCGCTCTAAGCGAATCGCTTTTCGCTCGGAGCGTCAATGCAATCAGTCAAATACTAGCTTTGGACTGTAGAAATCGTTGATCCACAAGTCCTTAGCGGTTCCGGAGGTACTCAGAAGCCGTCGATTGTCGTCAGTGCTTGCGCAAGCAAGGGCATCAGACCGTGCCGCAGATGCCGGTCCGCGCGCATGCGCGCCCTATAGCCATCGGCGCGTACTGATACCGTGATCTTTAGATCGCGTTCAATCGCGGCGATAAAGATGCCTGCATCAAGGCCCGACGGTCCGATCGTCAAGCACCGCTCGACGAGCGCTGTTATAGCCGAGCTTTCCTCTTCCCGTTCGAGCCCCTTTAGAAGAATCAGGCGTTCCCCCAACGCCGCGTAGAAGGCTTCACGTGGCTCATTTGCGATTGCAACGACATCAAATGGCTGATCGCCTCCGTGGCCGATCCGGACTGCTCGCGCCATTGCCATATAAGGCGCGAGTGCCGGGTTCCGCGCAGCATTCTCCAGCGCCGCTTCGATCGCGTTAGGTTCACCAATCGCCTTTGCAAACGCGAGCGATGCGAACGTCCAATTGTGCACAAGTACCCGGTTCGGCTCGGTCGGAACTGGTAATGCAAAGCTGTTGAAGATCGACGGTCGCTTAGTGGCATTGTCCCAGACGCGGCACAGCGGTCGTTCGAGTTCGCGCAATCGCGCAATCATCGTCGTCGGATCTACACCCGCAGTACCGGCAATCTCGGTGTGGCTGTCGCTGAGCAGGATCAGCGGGTCATACGCATCCGCCGCCGCAAAGCCGAGTTCGCTATCGCCCAGCGCTTCTAATATCTTCCTTAGTCCTTCGACCGCAGCGTTGATTCCGGCGCGCCCAGCAATGCCCGGTGCGACGAGCAACGCCTGCACGCATGCCGGCGCGCCGCTCGAATTGATCTGGCTGGCGCCTATCGAGAGCTGTTCGACGACCGCAGTCAGCTTAGCTTGGTCGATGGTGTCGTCGATCAGCATGGGGTCGAGGTCGCGCAAAAGGTACAGGAGGTGGAACTGCTCGGTCTCATTTCCAAGCGCGAGTTTGACGACTACTCGGGCGAGGCGCTTTCCCAAGGGGTCCTGAGTGTCACTCGTCAGAGCGAGGACATCCTGCTGCGATAATAGGTTCAGCACATTGCGTTGGAATGGCCCGCCATTGGTAAGCTGGTCCAGACGCGCCAGGACGTGCTCGACCATCGCTTTGCGCGCACCCGGTGATAGACGCCGTGTATATGGAGCGATGGCGTCCAGCGCATCGCCAGCAGCCATACCACCCGTTCGGTCGAATGTTCGCAGAAGTGCACCCACGACGACGTCGGCGCTCCCCTCCGTAAGTTCGGGCCGTGACCGCCCAACCTGTCCAAGCGCCTTCACGGCCGCTCCTCCAACATTGCGTTCGGCATAAACCGAGTGGTCAAACGTTTCAGCCATCGACGCAAGCATCTTGAGTACTCGCTCGGCGATCTCGGTCGCGTCTGGCGACAGCACGCCCAGCCAATCACGAAGCAGAATGACCAAGACCCGGTGCCGCTCGACGCGCGCGCCGGCATGTCGCACCGCAAGCGTCTCGATTGCGTTGATGAGCGGGAGATTGACATAGACGCCGAGCAACTGGTCGGTCCACGACATAGCTTCGACCGCAGCCGTCTTCCCGCTCTCGATTAGTAGTCTAATGCCGAGGAGGAAGTCATCCGGGACGTGCCTATTGCCAAGCGACGTGCCCAACTGCTCGATCATCGAGCGGCCGAACGCCGCTTTAGTTTCCCTACTTACGTTTGCAGATCCAAGACCAAGCTGTCGGCGCAGCACGGCCCAGAACCAGCGTTGAGCATCGCGGTACTTACCATCGATCAGGTTACCGAGGGCATGTTCGGTATGGTGCGCCGTGATCAGTTGGGGCGAAAGCAGCGCCGATCCACGTTCGACTTCGAGACTCCAGTTTCCCGAAACTAAATGCGCGCCGAGTCTGTCAAAGCCGGCATTCAGCATCACCAAAAGATTCTCGTTGTTTCGGTTCGCAAGATTGTCGAGCAAGGCGGCTGCTGCCTCGGGGCCGCGAGTGATGCGGACGGCGGCTGCGCGCGACTGAGCAATGATTGTCGAAAACGACGACCGGAACGTGCGCCATTCAGGGGTCTCCAGAACGCACAATTGTGCCGCAGCTCGCATGTACAAACTGTCGGCAATATCCCACCGATCAACGTCTCCTGATAGGTCACCAAGATGCTTCAGGAGGAATGGAAGTAGCGGGCTGTCTACATATTCAGCTAGCGTCTCATCGACCGCATTGACGGCCGTGTCTCCATTATCGGTCGCAATCGCCTGCAGAGCTTGCATAGCGCGAACAATGGGCGCCAGCGCGTCGACTTGCTCAAGCCGGTTGCCGTCCCAGGAAATAGATCTCAGATCCCGGTTACTGAGCTCGAGCGCCTGATCGAGTTGGACGAGATCGTATGGATCCGCGCCATCGCGCTCCTTCAAATTTGCTGTCTGGTCGCCCTGCCAAACAACGACTTGAAAAACCCGCCGTAGGTTCTCTGCGATCTCCACCAGTTCGTCCTTGGGATCTTCGTTCGTTTGGAGCCGGCGAGGCTGCGGTCGATACGCGAGACTTGCAAGAACCTCCGGTCCTTCAGAGAGATCGATGTCGGCAACGTCATCGACTGTCATTTCTCCTCGGCCCCAACGCCCAACGATGGCGGCGAACAGCTCACCGACGAGCGGCGCAGGTAGAAAATGGCGAACAACAAGCCACGCCGGCGCGTTGCGCGCGAACTCCTCCAATCGAGGGTTGGCGTCATTCATGGCCATATCCTTCGGAACCAAAAAGAAGCGTGCCAGAATCGTCCCGGGCACTCGTGCGCACGTCCACATCGACGAGGCATGCGCCCGAGTCCCATAGAGACGTCTCGCGAACCAGCCGGTTGATGGTGAATCCGAAAATTCGAGCGGCAAGGCTTGATGCGGGCTCTATCGATGCGATGAAGCCACGCGAACGCCAACCCGTCAGATCATCTTCAGTTCTCGACCAGCGGTTGGCGGTATCGTCTTTAGGACTGCCCCACACATCGACGCGTGTGCCAGTTCCGAAGCTCAGTATCTTTGTCGGCACTGGAAGGAAAACGCCTGACAGTCCGGCGGATTGGCCTTCAATTTCTTGGAAGTTGGCAAGCACGATGGCCGCAAAATGATGTCTTGAATAGGCTGGCAACCTCGCTGCGGCAAGGAAGCTTTCGCAATAGCGTTCGTGCCAAGTGCGCACCTCAGCGCCGGTAACGAGCGAACGCACCGTCTGCGGCGTGCACGTCGCCACCGATACCAGGTCGATATGGTCTGGCGGAAAGTCACCCAAGCAACCAGCATATTTGCTGACGGCCTCCATTGGCGGCTCAAGCGCAGCATCAGTCTGAAGGTTGAGCGCGTCCGAGCAGATGAGTGGCTGGACGGTGACGGTTCCCAATTCTTTCCGATCAGGAATCAAAGTGACCAAGCTAATCAGATTGGCCTCGTGCATCTGTGCTTCACGACTCGGGCTCAACTCATACTTTGAACGCACCAGTTTGGGGTGAAGGCAGATGCGGGTCGCACCATTCGCGTCGTTTAGAAATATACAGCCGACGTTAAAATTGTGTTCAGGACTCTGGTCCGCGAGCCAGGTGGTGAACGCTGCCAAGTCGCTCTCCGCCATCGGAAAGTTTGCCAGAAGTGCATCTGTAAGGCCGCTCAGTTCAGCTACAGTGAACAGGTGGCGGTGCTTGTTATCAGCGGCCGGGCGCAGGCCGACGTGAACACAGCCAGATGGCCCACAAAATTTGAAACCATGCAGTGCCGTGAGCAACGTGGCGCTGTCGATAAAGGCTTCGGGAAAGGTAATAAGATCGAACCGTCGAGCGTCGATTGGACCTGCCCCGCCGCTGTACGCATCAAGCGTCCGCCGCGGGCGAGTCAGCATGGAAGTCACTGCCGCATTGAAGACTTCGCCATGCATACCTGGTTCGTAGCGCGCCGGCTCGACCACGCGAACGATAAACGGTCGCTGATGACGTCGGAAGGGCCAGCGCATATGCGCGCCAGCGAAGGGCGAATAGGGCGTCACGCGCTTGCCATGGCCATGCCAGCTTGCCGTTCAGACACGTTAGGAGCATCGAGCGTAAGGATGCTTGGAGTGGTCGGGCCGGCGATCCTCAGCAATTCATGACCCAAGCCGGCGAGTCCAGTCATCAGACCCGGCTTGAAAGTATGAGCGTAGAACCCCTCGGATCGAGCAACGAGTTCGCAGGCATCGTTAAAGAGGTCGCGCGCGGGGACGAGGCGAGCGCGTGAAGCAGATAGTATAGCTTCGAGCACACCTGGCGTGCCGTGGCATAACCCCAGTTCGGGCAGTCTGATATCTTCAATATTTTCGAGGGCCTGCACCGCGGACCTTGCGCACTTGTCGAGCTCGTCCAATTTGACGGCGGTCGCGGCAGCTACTCGGCAGAGCGCTATCCCCGGCACTCCGTGGCACCAACTGGCCTGCCTCCTGTGAACAGAGTCGCCGGGGTCGGTCCAATGGCCGCCTGAGGTAAGCCAGACTTCTCGCTCAACCGCCCGACCGAGAGCCTTGGCAAGCTCAGCGGACGGACGGACCGAATGGAGACGCGAAATGGCGAGTAAAACGCCGCTCCAACCGTGGGACGCTCCGCGGGCGAATGGAAGCCTAATATCGGGGTCCCTCTCCGTTATAGTCTGCAAGTCCGATGCACATGCATTCAACAGTCGATCTGTGATCGCTGAGGTTCGGGCAGTGGCCAGCGATAGGGTCGCAAGGCAAAGGCCGGCGGTGCCTGCGATGAGATCACCGCCGATCAGTCCCTGCTCGACTAACGGGGTCACATCGCTGGCCGCCTGCTCCGCATCCCTGAGGAGGCTTTCGTCATCGAGCAAGTGTGCCAAGTGTGAGAAGGCATACACAAGCCCGCCCATCCCCTCGAACACCCCGGACCCAGCCGGTTGAGCAAGCGCACCGATTTGGCAGCGCGCTTCCCCCACTGCGAGCGCCGCGGTTGCCCGATATCGCGGTTCGCCGGTCGCCTCGGAGAGTTGAGCGAGGAAGAGCGCTATCCCCAGTAGGCCGTTATAGAGCCAAGGATCTGTAGGGGAAATCAGTCGCGGCGTCGTCTCGCATTCTTCGATGACGTGAAGCCATGCCGCGGCGGTATCAAACTGAATAGACTCCGAGATAAGCGCGTCGCCTATCAGAGAAGCAGCTTGCAGCGGATCTTCGGGTCTTGCGTTTCCTCCCACCGTCCGCGATTCAGAGCGCAACGCTACCCTGAGGAGCCCGCGCTGGCGCGACAAGTCGGAGCGACCCATGCTTGCAAGTCTCCGATGGGCCAGTTCCAGTCCTGAGCAAGGCAATATGTAAGACGTCGACCCCGGTCCGTCGCCGAAGCGAAGGGTTCGGTCGTCCGCTTTGATTTCGAAGTAGGGTATATCTGCTAGCGCCAGCTGCTGTAGTTCTGCGGGCGTAGCCGCCGTTCTGAGCGAGTCCATCGGCTCGCGCCAAATGCGATCAGCAACGCGATCCGCCTCGGCGGCATCGTATAGGGCGGCAGGGTGAGCGCACTCAGTCAGAATATCCGCGTAATAGGAGGTCGGGCGCAGCACGACGCGGACGCGTGACCGACCGAGGTTCTGGATGGCGCCTCGCGGTGCAAGCAGTTCTTCCCGCTTCGCTATAATCAGCTCGTAGGCGTCAGTGAAGCCGCTCTCGATTTGGCACGTATGACCAGCTGGTCCGATGCGTGTACCCCTCCTTAGCGGCAGGCTCGGCACGTCGCCCAGACGCCATGGGAAAGTCTCCACACGAACGTTTGGCGTACCCGCGTCGATTAAACCAATGGTGGTCAGCTGCGTCGTCTGGTTCGGTTCGACGGCGAGCGCGCCGAAATCTCGGCCATCTAACGAGGGCAGCATGCCGATCGCCAGAACCGAGTCCTCAACCGCGTGTACCGCTTGGTCAGTGGCGGTACCGGCCATCGATCGAAATTGTGGGCGCATCAGCGTCTCGAGGTCAATGACCACGGGATGCTCGCCGTCCGCCAGCACGTTCTCGAAGTGGCAGTCAGTAGCACCGGCGACGTGAAGAGCGGCGATCAGGGCTCCAGCGCGACGGAAGTAGCGCCTCACACTGGCGTCGGTCCGGCAGGCGCGGCCCGCGACGTGCTCCATCCAGCCGTAGCCTTTGCACGCGAGCACACCGATCGTCCGCAGTTGCGGCTCTAGCCCCTGCTGATTGAGCACCTCGAGAAGTGTCTGAAACCGTTGCGCTGCCTCGACTGGTCTCGGCTTGTAAACAAGTCGGGCGCCAGATTGGAAGCGCAGGACCACCACGCGTCGTCCGCCCAGGTGCGGGTCACCGTGGGCCATCATCGCGTCCACTAAGTAGTCTTGGACGCTAATTCCGAACACATGATCGATGGCCAACCGGTCCGATCGCAATCGGTCAGTCATCTCGATGCAGGAGGAAAGCCATCGATCACTCCGAAGATGCAACTGTCGGAGAAGGCCGGGATAGATATTGAAAAACTTTCGCTTGGCTTCGGCGTGACGGAGTGTGCTTTGGAAGCCGCAAGCTTCAGTGGCAAGGTGATCTTCTTCGAGACTGGCGATCCTCTCTTCCAGTGTGATCGTGCGGAAGATCAGAATCTCGACCTCCTCTACCAGAGCCATACTCAGCCCTGCAGCCACACGAATTCTGTCTACGCGTTCGTCTGATGCGGTGCTAGGCGCCAGGGCTTGTTCTAGCCGTAGCCGCGGCCCGCTAGTCAGCGAAGCGGCCAATTCGGATCCGCGGCATCCGCGCCAAGCGGCTCCCTCGAAGGTGTCGCTAAACGCCCAAATGGGGGCTTCATGACGACGTAGTGCAGCCACCAGTTTGTCGGTCTGGCTCGGAAACCCAGCGTTGGCGCCGTCATCTATGTCGGCTCCGGCGAGTTCAAGAAGAGCGTCCATCCCCGGCCGCTGCTTATTTCCTGCTTCTGTGGCTCTCTGATCCTGTAACATTTTGGCTCGCTCCGCGAGCGACAGTGCCGCCGGCCAGCGGGGGACCGGTTTGCGGGCGGGTCGCGCCTGCGGGTTCCGAGGCAATTAGCGGCGTCGCCCGCGCGGGCGGCAGTCCGCTGCGACGGTCGAGCAACTCGAGGCGACAGTGCTACACGTGGCGGAAACGGTAGAGCAGGTGGCTGCGACGGTCGAGCAGCTGGACGAAACCGTGCTGCAGGAGCCTGCGACGGTTGAGCAGGACGAGGATACCGTGGAGCAGGTGGCGGCCACCGACGAGCAGCTCGATGCGACCGTCGAACATATTGACGCTACGGTTGAGCAGGTGGCTGCAACCGTGGAACAGGTTGCCGCGACGGTGCCGGCCTGACGCTCCCGCTGCTGATCTTCGCGGCGGTAATCATCGAGCCAGCCGACGGGGCTCTCGGGAAGGGCCTTAAGTTCCTCAGCGCTCAGCAACGCTCGGAACTTCGGGTCCCGCCAAGCCCGCGCCACGACGGCTGCAGAGAGCGAACTCGCCGGCCGGCCATTCGCCTTCTCTTCATGAATGTCGTCCATCCTGCGTCGTCCTTCGACCCATCGTAACCCCTGCTCGGTCATGATCGTCGGTCAGTGTTGAAGATATTACAAGGGGAAATGAGCCGGATATGGTTTCATGTCTGGCCGACCCTATCGCGCGTCGTTATTGGCCCGCAAACTATACACAATCTTGTGCTTGTTACAAACTGATCGGCCGACCGCGAACAAGCGGCGTCGGCATTAAGACTCGCTCGATTACACAGAGCGTGTCGCAATGAACGTCCGCTTCAGCAGACTTACCCGATGAACCTGCCAGTTGGCAATCGGCCAGTTCGAGCCGAAATGCAGCCGGACCGCAACGCGCCGATCGAGGGCATTGAGCGAGTACTCAGGCCATCTCGAAGCGCCCACCATCGCGTGGAATGACGGCCCATCATCGCTGACCTCGCCATAACCGTCGCGGCATCACCAACGCGACATCGCGGGTCCAGGACGACCCTCACTCCCGCGGCCACCGATCACAAAACCGATAATATTTGCATTTTTTGATAAATATTCTAACTATCGCCAATCGAGTCGATTCCCGGAGACAGGAGACCCCCATGACCGACCCCTATCGTCCCAAAGGGCTTTCGAGCGCCTTGTCCTATCTTGATCCGAAGGCCGCCTATCGCTGGCTCGAAGACGCGTTCGGCTTCGAACCGCTCTTCGTCATCCTCGATGCCGACGGCAATCTGGCCCATTCCGAAATGACCTATGGCGAGTCCGTCGTCATGATCGGCACCGAGTGGAGCGACGAGCACAAGAGCCCGAAATCGATCGGCGGCAAGAACACGCAGTCGGTCCATGTCCAGCTCGCCGAGGGCGAGGATATCGACGCCCATTGCGCCCATGCGCGCGATGCCGGCGCGAACATCCTGCAAGAGCCGGACACGCAATTCTACGGCGACCGCACCTATCGAGCGACCGACCCGGAGGGCCATATCTGGACCTTCGGCGTCACCGTACAGAAGATGACGTCTGACGAATGGGACAAGGCGAGCGGGTTGACCACCCGGGCGCGGCTCGATTGAGCGCGTCGGTCGACCGGATCTTCGCGGCGCTCGCCGACCCGCATCGCCGCCGCGCGGTGGAGCTGCTGGGCGAGCGGCCGCGCCGGGCGGGCGAGCTGGCGAGCGCGCTCGACCTGCCGGCGCCGGCGGTCAGCCGCCACTTGCGGCTGATGAAGGCCTGCGGTCTCGTCGAGGAGAGCCATCCCGAATTCGACGCGCGCGTCCGCATCTATGCGTTGAAGGATGGGGCGATGACCGAATTGAAGCGCTGGCTCGCCAGCACCGAAGCGATGTGGGCGGCACAGCTGCTGGCCTTCAAGGCGCATGTCGAGAAGCAGGACCGATGACGGCGTCGGTGATCGTCTCGCTTCGCGTCGGCGCATCGCCGCTGCGGGCGTTCGAAGCCTTCACCGACGATATCGGCCTGTGGTGGGTGCAGAACCCGCTGTTCATGCTGACCCCGCGCGGCGACGGCGCCCTGCGGTTCGAACCCGGCGAAGGCGGGCGGCTCGTCTCGACGCTGGCCGATGGCGCGGAATTCGAGGTCGGCCGCATCACCGTCTGGCAGCCGGGTGAACGGCTCGCTTTGTCATGGCGCCAAGCGAGCTTCGCGCCCGGCCAGACGACCGAACTCGACGTCCGGTTCGAAGCGGTCGGCGACGAGACGCGGGTCACGGTCGAACATCGCGGCTGGGATACGATCCCGCAGAAGCACGTCGCCCGGCACGGCTTCGATCTGCTGTTGTTCCAGCGCCGGCAGGTGGATCACTGGCGCGCGCTGCTCGCGTCGCTCAAGGCTCGGATGCGAAGCGGCGGGGAAGGGCTGCGGGAGGGGCCGCTCGGGTAACGGGAGTGGAAGTCCATGCGCTGAATTAATGTGCCAGATGGCGGAAAAGCGTGAGTCTTGGCGCGTTGCCCACGCCCCCACACCGTCATCCCCGCGCAGGCGCATGGGCGCTGACTTTAAGGAGAACTAAGCAAGCGTGGCTGTGGATGCTCTTCCTTTTCTTCCCCCTTGATGGGGGAAGGATACGGAGGCTTGGTCCGGCGAAGCCGGGCCTAGCCGCAGTTGGATGGGGGTGATGTTTGGCGAATGGCTCTACGCCGAACATCACCCCCATCCAGCTCCGACTAAGGCCCGCCAAGTGGCGGACCTAAGTCTGCGCAACCTTCCCCCATCAAGGGGGAAGGAATCCGTGACATGCCCTCAAGTCAGCGCCTATGCGCCTGCGCGGGAATGACGGTGAGGGGGAGCGAGAACACGCTACCCAAGCTCGAAACTCGTCACCCCGAACACCCGCTCGATCCGCACCGGCGCGATCGGCCCGGTATACATCCTTGCGGTCTCGAACACCGGCTCGAGTTCGAGGTCGCGCGCCAGCGCGACGGCCTCGCGGTTGACGGCCGGAACGTCGACAAACACCTCGCCGCCGCCCGCCTCCGCCAGCAGTGCCGCCAAAACCGCCTCGGCGGCGGTGCGGTCGTCGGCGACGAGCGGGCCGATCTTGCGCCCGGTCCGGCAGGGACGGATCACGCCCCACGCCGCCAGCCGGCCATCGCGCATCAGCGCGCGGCCGACATGGCCGGGCGCGTCGATCCAGGCCCGCAGGAAGGCGGCGCGCGGGGCAGGGAACAATGTGGCGTCGTCCGCCGCGATCGCCGCGAACGGCACGTCCGCCAGCGCGACGATGCCGGCGTTCGCGCTGCCGAGTGCGGCGGCGCTCCCGCCGTAACGGACATTGGGGTAAGCGAACGCGAACCCCGACCGCACATAATTCGCCTGCTGCGCCACCACGCCGTCGAGCCCGATCACACGCGCGCCGGCATGCGCGATCGCGGCGTTCCAGATCGCCAGCCCATGGCCGCGCCCGCGCAGATCCTCGCGCACGATGTAGCAGCCGAGGAAGGCGAAATTGTCGTCATAATTGACGCACGAGATTGTCGCCGCCGGTGCGCCGTCGATCTCGCCGATCAGGAAGCCTTCGGGATCGACCGTGGCGAAGCAGGCGGCGTCGGTGAGCCCCGGGTTCCAGCCTTCGGCGGCCGCCCAGTCCACGGCGATCGCAATCTCCTCGGGCCGCATCGTCCGGATGGTCATGCTCGTCATAGCGCGTGCGTCCTCGGTTGCCTTCGTCCAGCTATGGGGCCGCTTTGCATGCCGGATGGCAAGCGGTCGACCCTATCGTTCGAGTTCATCGAGAATCGGGCAGTCGGGTCGCTGATCGCCGTGGCAGTGCGCGGCCAGCGCCAGCAATGTCGTCTGCATCGCCTGCAGCGCGGCGGCCTTCCGGCCGAGGTCGGCGGCGCGACGCTCGGCCATCGCCTTGACCTCGCTGCTGGCGCGCTGACGATCGGTCCATAGATCGAGCAGCGCGCGAATGTCCGCGATCGGAAAGCCGAGATCGCGCGCATTCGCGATGAACCGCAACCGATGGACATCGGCATCCGCATAATCGCGATAACCGCTGTCCCGGCGCGCCGGGAGCGGAATCAGCGCGATCTTCTCATAATGGCGGATCATGCGCTGCGAGACGCCGCTCGCCTTCGCGGCCTGCCCGATATTCATAACGACCGCCGGTTGAGCCTGAGCGCGTTGGTGACGACACTCACCGACGACAGCGCCATCGCCGCCGCCGCGATCATCGGCGACAGCAGGATGCCAAACAGCGGATAGAGCAGCCCGGCCGCCACCGGAATGCCGGCGGCATTGTAGATGAAGGCGAAGACGAGATTCTGCCGGATGTTCGACATCGTCGCCTGGCTGAGCCGACGGGCGCGCAATATCCCCGTCAGATCGCCCTTGAGCAGCGTGATGCCCGCGCTTTCGATCGCGACATCGGTGCCGGATCCCATCGCGATCCCGACCTCCGCGGCGGCGAGCGCGGGCGCGTCGTTGACGCCGTCACCGGCCATCGCGACGATCCGCCCCTCGCGCTTCAGCCGCTCGACGACCGCGCTCTTCTGATCGGGCAGCACCTCGGCCTCGACCTCGTCGATCCCGAGCGTCCGTGCAACCGCGTCCGCCGTCGTGCGATTGTCGCCCGTCAGCATCACGACGCGAATGCCTTCGGCACGCAGTCCGGCCAAGGCTTCGGCTGTGGTCGTCTTGATCGGGTCGGCAATGGCGAGAACGCCGGCGACGACGCCGTCGATCCCGGCGAAGATGGCAGTCGCGCCATCGCGTCGCAGCGCATCGGCCCGCGCGGCCAGCGGCGCGGTCTCGACGCCATGTTCTGCGAGAAACGCAGCATTGCCGAGCAGCACGTGCCTGCCGTCCACGGTGCCGAGCGCGCCCTTGCCGGTCGGGGAATCGAAGTCCGCGACCTCGGGAATGGCAATCCCGCGACTGCCCGCCGCCGCGACGATCGCGCGGGCCAGCGGATGCTCGGAGGCGCGCTCCACCCCGGCGGCAAGCCGCAGCACCTCGTCCTCCCCGAAACCGTCGGCAACGACGATTTTCGTGACCGATGGGTGGCCCTCGGTCAGCGTGCCGGTCTTGTCGACGACCAGCGTATCGACCTTCTCCATGCGCTCGAGCGCCTCGGCATTCTTGATCAGCACGCCAAGCCCGGCACCGCGACCGACACCGACCATGATCGACATCGGCGTCGCGAGGCCGAGCGCGCAGGGGCA
>Ga0105247_10002566_pt1 | contig 12316 bp, 11 predicted proteins | sample KBSS24metaG_FD_81519 | JGI IMG/M metagenome (GOLD analysis project Ga0105247, IMG submission 81519) | Switchgrass rhizosphere microbial communities from Kellogg Biological Station, Michigan, USA - KBS S2-4 metaG | ecosystem: Host-associated > Plants > Roots > Rhizosphere > Soil | place...
CGGTGCATCCCCACGCGCGTGGGGACGACACTTCGAAACTACAGCAAAAAATGGCGCGGCACGACTCCCATGTCGTCAACGCTACCGGTGCACGCGCGGGGGTTGCTCAACCGCACGTGCACCAAACGGAATTTTCAAGGATCGAGCGCGGCGCGCTTCGCCGCCACCGGTCGCGCCGGCCGGTACAACAGGAGCAGGCCGTCGAGATCCACCACACCTCGCGATGGGTCACCGGCGGTCGTCATGGTGAACCCTTGCTCATTCGGTGTCGAGTGAACGAGCGTGCACGCGCCGCGGCGGCGACCGCCACGGACGGCTTGCCAGAGCATCTCGCGGACGCGCGCCGAGACGGAGCCCACAAAGACGCCTGGGTGCACCTCCACGAGCCAGCGCGTGAGGCGACCGCGAAGACCGGGGGTCACCTTCTCGACGACGAAGACGATCAAAACGGCACCTCGCCCGCGGCGTCGTCGATGAGCTCCGCATCCAACGTGGCATCGTCGATATCCGGGGCGTCGTCCGAGTCCGCGGCGGCGTGGGCGCGCGCGACGCCCGGTCCCGCGGTGCCGCGGGGCGCGTAGTTCTGTCCGCCCGCGAGGGCGCCGTGAGGATCCCAGAGACCGCCTACCGAGTCGCCTTCGTTCGTCGCGTCGATCAGGCGGACGACCTCCGGACGCATTCCGAGCGCGCGCTGGACGTCGGGGATGATCCGCTCGAGGAGCTTGCTCGTTCGAAACGCGTCGCGGCAGGCGCGACGGACGCGCGTCTCCAGTCCGGTCAGCGGGCCGGCCGCGGCGCACTGGAAGGCGAGAGGGACGGTGACATCGCACTTGTAGAGATCGGCGACGTCGTAGACGAAGGCGAGGCTCTTTCCGGTGTGAATGAAGCCGAGCCCGGTGCTGAAGCCGGTCGAGACGAGCGCGGCGTGGCACAGCCCGTAAAGGCACGAGTTCGCCGTGGAGAGGGCACGGTTTACGGGATCCGCCGCGCCCCACTCGGCCTGCTTGTATGCACGCCCTGACCAGCGGACCCCGGTCTCGCGGGCAAGGCGCGCGTACGTCTCGCGGACGCGCACCCCTTCCTTTCCTCGGATCTGCTCGAGCGTGAGCCCGTCTTCGAGCGTTTCCGAGAAGCGCATCCGATAGAGACGCACGACGACGCGCAGATGCTCGTCGGGGTCCGCCCACGCGCGCGCCTGCTCCATCAGGTTCGCCGCCTTTCGCGTCTCGCCGAGACCGCACGCGTAGAGACGGACGCCGTGCTCGCCGCAGAAGAGCACAGAGCACCCGTTCGCGGCGCACGCGACCATCGCCGCGTGCGTCATGGTCGCCCCGGGGCCGAGCATCAAGGTGGCGAGGGCGGCGACAGGGACGGGGATCCGGCCGCGCGCGTCCACGAGCACGATCGCGTGCTGCTCTTGCTCGACGCGCACATGCTCGGCGTAGAGGAACGTGAGCCCGTCGGCAAAGCGCGGGAGCGCTTGAAGCCCCGCCGTGCTCACGGCGCGCCTCTTGCCGTTGGCGCGAGCGACAAAAGACCGAAGCCGAACGCCTTGGCTGGACCGACGCCCGCGGTGAGCGTCGTCGCGGCGATGGCCGGCTCGGTCACCTCGACCAGCCCTTCGAAGACGACCCCAGCGTGAGTGACTCGCTTGCCGTCCCGATGGCCGCGCGAGAGGCCATCGGAACGCTGGCGCAGCGCCGGCGTGCCTTCGTGAGCGACGATCGTGAAGCCGGCGAGGTGTCGAACGAGCCACGCGACGCGGTCGTCGTCCGTGCGGAGCGGGACGCGCCGTCCGTGGCGGCGGGTCCCGTCGGGGGCGCTTTTGGTGTCGATCTTCCGCGCAGGGTTCGCGCGGAGGCGGAAGCGGAAGAGCGCTCCTGCCCGTAGAGAGTCGATGATCAGCGCGAGTGGCGTCGAGGCGACCGCGTCGGCACCGGCGCGCGGATCGAGGAAGTGATCAGGGTAGTGGGCGGTATTCGGCGCAGTCTTCGACTGGATGAGGAGCGCGGTGACGCCGTCGCGCTCCGAGACGTCGAGGCGGTGCAGGACACCGAGCTCGGCGCGTGTCTCCGTCGTATCCCGAAAGAGCGCCATCACGCGCACGTGGAGGGCGTAGCTGTCGCCGATGCACCGCTGGACATCGCGGCTCGTCGCATTGAGGAAATGCCGAGAAAGGATCATGACAGCTCCGGAAGGCTGGTCCGATCGATGTGCTCGATGCGGACGTGGCGAAGGCCGTGCTTTCGCCGATACTGGGCGAAGCTCTCGGGAACGTCCTGGCGTGGTCGCCCCTCGGCGCCGTCCGCTTCGAGGACGAGACGAAGTCGATCGGGCGCGCGTTCGGCGAGCTCGACGGGATAGGGCGCGCTCTTGACGGCATCATCGGGCGCGAGCTCGGTGACGCCCGCGAACACCGGCGCGCCTGGCGGGCACGAGCGCCGGCCGAGAAAGAGCGGCCACACGGGATCGCGGAGCGCCGCCGCGATCCGCTCGACGAGCGCACGATCGTCGCCGCCTAGCGCCGCGAGGAAGCTTGCGTCGGCGAGGTAGTAGCGCTCGGTGAGCGCCGTCGGCCCGCTTCCGCCTGCGGTCCATATTCCGTAGCGCTCGCCCCGGAACGACCCGGCCCCCACGGTGTGATAGTCGCGAAGGAGCGATCCTTCGCGATCGACGCGCACCGCGAACCGGAGCGCCGCAAGCGTTGCGACGGTGGCGTCATCGTCACGCGGCATCCCTAGCGCGGCGCCGACCAGGCCGACGACGCCGCTCTTTGACGGCTCCCGATCCGTGTCGCGGATGCCGAACCGCCCCTGGGTCCCCCAGGCTTGAAGTGGCGCTTCGAGCCTCAAGAGGACGCTCTTCACGACGCGCCGCCGCGCGCGGCCGCGACGACGCCAGCGACCCACGCGTCGAAGCTCTCGAGTCGCTTCGGCCGGGCGCTCGGGAGCGCCTCGACGTCACCGCACGCGAAGAGCGAGAGACCCGCTGCGCCCCACAGCGCGAGCGATTTGTCGAGATACCTCTCGAGCGACGACGCAGACGCGTCGACCAGGCTCTCCTTGTCCTTCGGACGGATCGGCCGGACGAACGCGTTGGCGAGCGACTGCGGCGCTCCGTTCGATCGCACGACCGCGAGGAGGTACGACGGGCGATTCTGGGCCGCCATGCTGTTTTGTTTCCCCGTGGGGATGGCGAGCGCGAACGCCCTGAGGAACGCGTCGACGGTCTCGAACGTCAGCTTGCTCGATTCGCTCGGACTGTCGCCGGCGAGGTTCGCGCCGAGCGCGTCGACGTCGAGGCACGCGTATCGATAGAAACAGGCCGACTGGAACGCGACGGTTCCCATCATGTCGGATCCGGTGTTCTCCTTGTGGCGGAAGTCGTCGACGGCGGTGAAGAAGTCGAACTCCATCGTCACGCGATTCGTGGAAAGCGCATGCGCCACCTGGCACGCGGCGTCGGTGTTCCAGTCCGGGTTGTCGGCGATCATGCGACCGAAGAGCGCAAGATCGGGCGTCTTCGACGCATCTGCTAGGAGGCCGCTGACTGCGGCGGTCACCTCCTTGGGGACGGCGTCCTTGGCCGCCTTCTTCTCGGCCTTCGGCTTCGCCTTCTTCTTCCCCGCCCCCTCCGCGTCCGGCTCCTGCGCCTCCGTGGCGTGAGGCGCTGCGGCCGCGAGGGTGTCCCAGTGCGCGCCGACGAGGTCGGCCAGCTTCGCGATGGTTCGTCGCGGAAGGAAGAGGAGATACTGCGTCTTCCAGTCCTCATCCACCTTCAACTTGGCGCTCTGGAGGGCAAATGCGGTAATGCGCTTCGCATCGTCTTCCGAGCGCCCGCGAGTCGCCAGGATCTTCGCTGTTTCGTCGACGAGGCGCTTCGTGCGCGCCGCCAGGTGCGCTTCAGTGTCCTTGCCGAAAAGATCGTGCGCCGAGAACGCCTCGCGGATCGATCGCTTCCAGCACTGGCTCGACACGCGGGCGCGCCGCACGCCGCCGAACTCGCAATCCTTCGGGGCACCCGTGTCGTCGCGGTTCAAGTTGGAGGGGGCGAAATTCTGAAGCACGTGCAACTCGATTTTCATGACGCGGTCTCCTTGTCTCCATCTTTGGTCTCGTGGTCGGCTCGGCCCCAGAAATCGCGCGCCCACGCCCGTTGCGCGCGCTTGTCGTCGCGCCGCCACGAGAGGACGGCGCGCGCGAGGTCGTCGAAGTCGATCGCCTCGTCTTTGCTGCGGACGAGTGACACGGCGTGGCGAAGGTGTACATCGAGGTCCTCCGCGTCCGCGTCGAGGAGGGCGCGGAAGCGGAGCGCTACGCTGTCGCTCTCGTTTGCGAGCTTATGGAGCGCCGTCGCGAGCGACTGCCTGCCCTGGCTCGGGTGGAGCGCGAATAGGCCCGCGACGAGGGTGAGCGCGTGCTCCTCCCACAACGAAGCGTCGCGGCGCAGATAGGGAACGACGTACGGTAGGGCGGCGGTCGGCTTCGCAAAGCTCCGGCGGAGCTCGGCGAGCGCCGCACGATCGTCGCGATCGGCGAGGCCGTACAGGAATTGAACGAGCGGATGCACTTCTTTCATACGGCGTCTCCATCCGTGGGTTTGAGCTCGCGAAGCTTGGCGCGCAGGACGACCTCGGCTCGCGCCGTCCCTTGAAGCTGCCGCGCCGACGTCCCGAGCGACTCCGCCGCAGCCCGCAGACTCTCGGTGGCGGTGTCGCGTACGTCGGCGACGAATCGATCGAGCGCCGCCTCGTCGCTCCGTGCGACCGCGTCGAGCAGCGCTTCGAACGAAACGGCGAGCGTGCCCCAGTAGCGCGCGTCGGCGCCCAGGCTGTCGGCGAAGCGACGCACCTCGTCGCGGTCGGGCTCCCGGTCGCCGGGGGAGAGCGACGTCGACACCGATGTCCGGACCGCGTCACGAAGCGCGCGGACGCCGCCCTCCGCGATCTCGAGCGCCTCTCGAATCGGCTCGGCACGTTCGGCGCTCTCGAGCAGCGCGGCCGGAACGGAGAGGCGTTCTGCACGCGTCAGCAGGATCTTCGCCTGGTCGCCGCACATGCCAAGCACGTCGAGGTCGACGTGCGCGGGGAAGAGCTCGGCCACTACGCGGCGCGCAGCCTGGCGAACCGATGCCGGAGCGCGCGCGGCGCCATCCGCGTCGTGGACGCGGATGAGCGCGTGGCAGTCGCGCCATAACGCACGATTCTCCGAGAGACCGACGGCGAAGACGTTTTTCCCGTCGGTCTTGTACGCGAGCATGGGCTCGCTCAATCCCTCGAAGTCGAGTCCCTGGGCGACGCAATAGACGACACCGACCACCTTCTGGCCGTCGGACGTGAGGGCGAGCTCTGCGCGACGGCTTTGCCACGTGAGGAGATCGATCCAGCCGTGCGGCCGGCGTCGTGGCTCGCGCTCGCCGACAGGACGCGCGAGCGGCGGCTGCTCCCACGACGGCCTGTCGCGCGACGCGTCGCCGGCCAGCGGACTGCCGTCCTCGGGCTGGTAGACGACGAGGTTCCGTACGAGCGTCTCGAAGACGTTCGTCCCCCGAAGGAGGACGTACGCGCCGCGGTTGAGCGGTCCTGCGGAGGCGGAGCCCGGCTCGCCGGCCTTACGCACCAATCCGCCCGGTGAGAACGCATGAAGCGTAAGGAGGCCACGCGCCGCCTCGGCGAGCGACAGTTCGTCGCCTGCGTCGGTGGGGCGGTGCTGGAAGACGAACGCCGGGGCACCGTAGTTCGAGCGCTCGAGCACGAGGCGGCGAACATCGTCCGGCTCGTAGAGCGCTGCGAGCCCTCTCGTCTGATAGAACGGCCGCTCCGGGTGGAGTAGGTCGAAGCGCGATGCCCATTCCTCGAGATACGCGTCGATCTTGGCTGCATCAAACGACCCGCGCTTGTAAAGAGCGCGCCACGCGTCGAGATTCGGGGGACCAAAGACGCGGTGGAGAATCGCCAGGAGCAGGCGATGCATGGCCAAGGTCACGAGCGGCGACGCGTCGTGCACGGCGGTGAGCTGATGCGCACGGGCGAAGACTTCGTGGAGGCCGAGGTCGACACGCCGTCCGTCGGGGGTCGTACACGGAATCCACGGTTCACGGGTCAACAGGAACGGCATCCGTCGTCTCCTTTCCAATCTTTCGAATGACGAGCCCGAGCTCCGGGTCGAGGTCCAACGCGAATCCGGCAATGCGCACTGGCTCCGCTCCGAAGAAGAGCGGCCGGCGACGGGCGAGGATCGACACGTCGCGCCACGTCGTCGGCGCCGCGAGCGCGCGGATCGCCTGGACGAGACCGCGCGTCGCAACGCGCACCGTGCGCCGCGCGAGCGACTGCGCCACGTGCGGCGTGACCTCAGCAGCCAGGTCGACGCGCACGGTCCGCGCCGCATCGAGCCACGCCTCGGTCGCGGATCCGAAGAGACAGACGACCTCGGCGCTGTCGTCGCCGAGGCGCGTCGCCGCGCGGAGTAACTGGGACAGTTTCGGGTCGTCTTCCTCGAGCGCGAGGCCCATGTCCTCGAAGGGATCGTCGACGACCTGGGGTCGCGGCCAGACGCGATGCTTCGCGAGCCCTGCGTCTTCGGCGCGCCTCTTGTCGAAAGCGTCCCGGTCGGCGCGCAGGACGTCGATCCACTCGCCAGGACCGTCGACGTACACGGCCTCGACGAGCGGCTCGATGTCGGCGGGGAGCGCGATCGTTTCGCGCTCACGGAGCAAGATCAGCGACCGCCGGAGCACGTAGCGTTCGTAAACTGCCCCCACGTCGTCCAGCGGCACGGTCTTGGGGTCGCCTTCGGGGGCGATGATCGTCAGCGCTGGCTTTTCCGCACCGCGTGGGCGAGCCGCGATCGAATGCCGATGGAGGCGCCCCGCGCGCTGGAGGACGAGGTCGACCGGCGCGAGGTCGGTGACGAGTCGGTCGAAGTCGATATCGAGGCTCTGCTCGAGCACCTGCGTCCCGACCACGATCATCCGGCTCGGGCGCGCGGCGCCCTTGCCGATGCTCGCGATGAGTCGCTGCTCGAGGCGCTGGCGGTCCTCGGAGGGGAAGCGTGCGTGCAGGAGAAGGAGGACCGTGTCGCGCGGCAAGGCGCCGGCATCACGGAGTGCGCGGAGCCCCGCGTATGTCTCCTGCGCCCGGCGGACGGTATTGCATAGGATACCGAGGGCGCCGCCCACCTGGAGCTGCTCGACGACGAGCGCGCGGAGCGGCGCCGGATCGTCGGGGAGCCAGGTTAGCGAGACGATGGTGCTCGCGCGCTCCGTGCCGATCGACGTCGCGACCACAGGCCGTGCGTCGCGCGTGATGGCCGAGACGCGCGGGTACGCCGGCGTGTGGCCGAAGTCGAGCGCGCGCCCCGCATACGCCTCGAGGAGCGCGCGCCGCCGCGTCGATGGAAGGGTCGCCGAGAGGATGACGACGCTCGCGCCGAGTGTGCCGAGCCAGGCGAGGAGCCGATCCAGGATCGTCGAGGTGTAGGCGTCGTACGCGTGCACCTCGTCGAAGACGACGGTCTTCCCCGCGAGGCCGAGCTGACGGACGAAGGCGTGACGTGTGTGAAGGACGGCGAGGAGCGCCTGATCGACCGTCCCGGCGCCGAACGGCGCGAGGAGCGCGCGCTTCTTGGAGAGGAACCAATGCTCGGAGACGAGTCCGCCGCTGGTCGCCGCCTCGCTGCCGTGGGGCATGGGCGAATAGACCGCCTGCAGGAGCTGCCGCACGCGCGTTTGAAAGACCGCCTCACCGTGCAGGAGCTGGAGGTTCGTCCTTTGATCCGGGCGCGTTCGTTCGAGGAAGGCAGCAAGGCGCTCGAACATCTGGTTCGCGGTGGCCTGCGTCGGAAGGCCGATGTAGACGCCGTCGTGGACGCCCGCCGCCGCGAGCGCGTGCGCCACGAAGAGCGCCGCCTCGGTCTTGCCCTCGCCCATCGGCGCCTCCACGACAATCGCGAGCGGCGGCGGCGTGGTGGCGACGAGCGACTCCATGGCCTCCTGGAGCGGCCGTGGCGGAAAGCCGAAGAGGCTCGAAAACGAGAGCGGTTTTGTCCGTAGGGGTGCGCGAAAACCGACTCGCTCGAGCGACATCCGCGCACGCTCGCGCGAGCGGTGCGCGTACGCCTCGATATCGCTCGGCGCTTCGTAGACGAACACCTCCGCCATCGATCCGACCCAGTCGGCCACCGACGTGAGCCCGGCGAGTGCGCTGAAGAATGCCCAGTTGCCTTCGCTGGCGGCGGCGTCGGGGAGCGGGCGCTCGCGGATCTTCGTGAGCGCGCTGAGCAGGTCGACGAGCGCGCCGCGCGCCGCGCGCCACGCTGGAGCGCGGCCCACCTCGCGGACGGCGACTCTCCACCCCACGTCGGCGTCGCTGGGGAAGCTCCCGTGGTGGGCCGCGACGGCGCGTGCAAGGCGACCTGCGAGCGCGTCGTCGACGCCGAGCTCGCGAAGCGCTCCGTGGACGAGAAAAACGCCGATCGTCCCGTGGTCCCGTGCGTTCGGCGGCGCCGTGAGATCGAACCCCAGCTCACGCAGCCCCGCGTGGCCCCCTTCCCACTTTTTCTGAAAGGCGGGGGTCGCCTTTCCAAGGTCATGAAGGAGGATGACGAAGACGATCCACGCGCGCGCGTCGTCCTCGGGTAGCCCGAGGCCGTGGAGGAGGTGGGCGGCCGTCCCGCGCGGTAGAATTTCGGTAAGGAGGAGCTCAGCGACGTGCCCGACGTCGAGCATGTGGCACACGAGCGGGTGAGAGGCGATCGCGCCGGGGTCCGCGGGTTGCGCCTTTCCCCACAGCGCCAGCGCGAGCCGCGTCGGCGATACGTCCGTCATGTTCATGGGCTCACGATGCGCGACGCGATCGCTCTATTTGGTTCGTCGAATAGCGCGCGCTGGTCCAACGTTCAGGCTTGTGCCGTTCGAGGCGAGGACGCCACGCGCGATGTCGAGCACGCGGGCGCGGAGCTCCGGCGGTTGAAGCACGCGCGCCGCGTCGCCCAATCCGGCGAGGTATCGAGCGAGGATCTCCGTGGCCGTGGTCCACACCACCACGCGATGGCCGTCGGGGGCGGCGTCGACCATCGGCGTGAGCTCGCGAGGTAAATTTTTGATCACCCAGCGGGACTCTCGATCGCGCACGAAGAACGTGCACGCGATGGGGTCGCCCGGAGCCGCGTATCCGTCGATGCTCCCTTCGACGAAGCGGTCGACCTCCTTCGCGTCGACTTGGAGGAACGTGAAGCTCGTGTCGTGCTGAATGTTCGACACGCGGTCGGCCCGGAACCACCGGAGCCCGTTGCGCGAATGGCAATAAGCGACGAAGCGCGTATACGGCGCATACACGACACGCTGCACCGATACGGTGCGCAGGCTGCGGTGATCGCGGCTCGCCGTGAAGTAATTCATGCGCACCGGCGCTCGGTTCTCGATCGAGGCTTCGAGCGCTTCGAGGATCTCGTCCGCCACGTCGCCGGCGGCATGGTTCGGGGCCATGGGGGCGCGACCGAACGCCGATTCGGTGAGCTTTGCGAGCATGCGCTCGCGCTCGGCCGTCCGCGGATGACGCGCCACGAGGCGCGTCACGGCGAGGTGATCGACCGGCCGGAGGCCAGTGCCGCGCCCCGGCTGCCAGCTACGCGGTACGCTCCAGTACACGTGTGGATGATCCTCCTCACGTTCGAGTGGCAGTCCCGCCTCCTGCAATGCGAAGAGGGCCTGCTGGACCGCGCGGCGGCCAACGGACGCGCGCCGCTCCAGGTCTTTCTGCTTCCACGTCGGCTGCGCGATGAACGCAACGACGAGGGAGGCGAGTGTCTTGCCGGCGGCTTGGCGTCCCAAGGGTCACCGATAGAAAGTCGACGGAGGAGTGCGGTGCATAAACGAGTGTGCCTCCATGAGGTGGTCGCACGACCAGCGTAGCGCTCTCAGCGGTACGATGGTCCGCAGCGACGACCGATCATATTCGTGCAGTGCCCGCACAAGTGGAAGTACGAGCGGGCGCCATGTAGGACCGCATCGTTGCTCAGCCAGCTCAGTCGTCCCGCTCGGGCCATCCCGGTGTCCCGCGTCGCCTTCGCCTCGAACTGTGCCTCGCGCAGCCGCTCGACGTCGATGGGACGGGCCAGCGTCGTGAGCGGCGTACGTACTTACCGCGCCAGCGTCGTTATCCGTTCGAGCTCGCGTGGAGATGTTCGGACGCCAGCCGACATCACGCCGCTGTACCGTCGCAGGAGCCGATTTTGGGGGGGAACGCCCCTCAAGCGCGGCTCCGCGGAGCTGATTTTGGGTGCTCGAGGACCCAGTTTCGGTTCCACGGAGCTGACTTTGGGTGCTCGAGGGCCCAGGTGTCGGCTCCGTGAAGCTGATTTTGGGTGTTCGAAGACCCAATTCTGGCTCTGGCGAGCCACGGCGGGGGTGCTTCGGAGGATCGACCCAAGATCCAACGGCGTGCACGAGTCGATCGACAGCCATGCTCCCGATGCCCTCTGCTGCCGCGACGTCGCGGCGACGCGCCTCGCCCGCCCGCGTCGTCGCAGGGCGCACCGGTGGGTGCGGCGCGAGCCGCGGCGCGGGGGGCGCGCGTCGACGCCGGTCGCGAAATCGTTATTCCGAATATGTGTAATAATTATTTCAATCGATGGGTGTCTTGCCAGTCGTGAAGTCGGATTTATCGTTTTGCGCCATGAAGAAAACATCCTCTCGAACGGCCTCTGGTAGACACGAACATCACACCCAGGCGGGCGACGCCTCTACGACCGGGCAGCGCGCCTTCGAGGCGCTCCGGGCGGAGCTGGCGGCGATCCCGCGCGAGCAGCTCGCCACCGTCAACGTCGACGTGCAGGTCACGGCCATCACCGCGCTCGCCGTCGCGCGCGCGATCGCCAAAGACGCCGCGCTGCGCGCTCGATTCCACGCGATCGCGAAGGCGGCGAGGTTCGACGTCGCGAAGCTCGACGGGCTCGAGAGCACGGCGCTCGCGGCGTGGTACGCCAGGCACCAGTTCCTCCTCGCGAGCGCCGTCCGATCGAACGCGCAGCTCCCCGCCGCGCTGGCCTCGACGGCGGCGGAGGTGAAGGCGCGGATGCTCCGCGTCGTCGAATATCACCTCGGCGATCATCCGGTAGCCGGCCCCGTCGCCGGCGCGATCCGGCCGGGCACGGGATACCTCGATCTGGCGAACGATCTCGTCGCGCTCGGGCGCCTCTATGCCGATTACCGGGCGCTGCTCGCGCACGACGAGAAGGGCTACGCCGCCGGCGACGAGGCGCTCGCGGCGCGGCTCGGCGGCGAGATCATCGTGCTCCTCGGCGGCGCGCCGACGCCGGAGCAGGAGACGTGGGCCGAGCACCAGGCGCGCGCCTGGACGAAGCTCCAGGCCGACTACGCCGAGGTGGCGGCGGTGGGTCGGTTCTTGAAGCGGGGCGACGACGACGTCGCGACGTCGTTCCCGTCGCTGATCGCCGCGTCGCGCACGGCGACCCCAGGGCGTACGAGCGCCGCGCCGGCGCCCGCGCCGGGAGGTCCGGCGGCGGGTGCCCCGGCGCTGCCTGCCGCGCCGGTCGCGGCGTGAGGTGACGCCGTCGCCATCGGGTCATTGACCGCGCTCGTTGGAAACGCGCCCCGGTGATCCACGGCTTCGTGGATCGCCGGGGCGTAGGAGCGCCTCTCCTCTGGATGGCGAGCGGCGCGACCGTGGCGCTTCCGTGGCCGGCCGAGCGCGCCGTGGTGTATGCGTGCGGCATGGACATCGCGAAGCTGGCCGCCGTTCCCGAGGCCACCGTCCTCCGCAGCGACGCGGTCGCGCGCGGCGTCGACGCCTCGGTCGCTTACCTCGGCTCGGACGAGGCGCTGCGCAGCCTGGAGATCGACGCCTACTGGCCCAAGTGGCACTCGCCGTGGTGGCACATGCTCCTCCTGCACGAGCTCGGCGAAGCGCGCCGGATTCCCGCGCGCGCCTCGACGGCGATGATCGCGGGAGTCGATCGCCTGTTGCACATCTTCCCGATCGCTACGAGCGACGCGCCAGGCGCCGACCTGCAGCGCGATCTCGCCTGTCACTGCGCGCTCGGCTCGATCTATTCGGTGCTGGCGGCGAGCGGCGTCGGCGTGGCGCGCGCGCTGCCGTGGATCAAGCCGTGGTTCGTGCGCTACCAGATGGCCGACGGCGGCCTCAATTGCGACGAGACCGCCTATCGCGTGACGGGCGAATGCCCCAGCTCGATGGTCGGCACCGTCCCGGGGCTCGAAGCCATGCTGCTCGACACGAACTGGACGAGCGAGGAGCGCGCCTTCGTCGATCGCGCGGGGAGCTTCTTGATCGCCC
>Ga0105247_10002567_pt1 | contig 12312 bp, 8 predicted proteins | sample KBSS24metaG_FD_81519 | JGI IMG/M metagenome (GOLD analysis project Ga0105247, IMG submission 81519) | Switchgrass rhizosphere microbial communities from Kellogg Biological Station, Michigan, USA - KBS S2-4 metaG | ecosystem: Host-associated > Plants > Roots > Rhizosphere > Soil | place...
AGGCAGCGCCGGAAGCTCCCCAATCATCGTCCGGATTCGAGCGATGAGACGCTCAGCCATGTCGGCGAGCCGCGCGCTCTGCGGATCGTTATCCTCACGAAGGTGTTCGACGTAGTGCAGTCGGCGGATGTTGCCGTCTGCGTCACGACGCGTGATTTGTAACAACGAATCAAGCGTGCGATTCAATAAGTCCCGATAGTTCGCGCGACAGACAACCGTGCGATCCGTAATTTCATTGTCGCCGTCCTTGTTGGGGACCAACTGCGCCTCTTGATCGCGCAGCTTGAACTCCTTGATGGCCTCGCCCAGTGTGGAGGACAACGCGATGACCGGCTTTTCGCCGCGACGCATCGCCTCGATGGCAAGCTCGGATGTCACCTCTGCAGACAGTAGCAGCATGAGGTGATCGACCATCTGGCCAATCTTCGAGCCGATGCCGACGCCGGACAAACCCATTCGCCTGCCAAGGTCATAGCGGCGTTGGTCGATGCGATTGGCCTTTCGATCCTCTTCGAGCTGCATTCGGAATTGCACCAGCTCGCGATTCTGATCTTCGATGTAGCTGAACACAGTGCCGTTCAATGCGGCGATGTGCGCCCACACTTCAGCAACGCGATTAGCGATTCCGCGATGCTGCTCGCGATAGTCGGTGGAAACGTGCTGCTGGAATTCGGCTCTGCGATAGTCGTGCTCGCGTCGAATATACTGGCCGTTCGCGGCCAACATTGAGGACACAATTTCCTGAAGTGGCTCGCCGCCTTTCTGCATGATCTGCGCGAAGTCAGCGGAGCGCGCGATGTCACCCAGGCGAGTACGCGAGTAGATCGCCATGTTTTCTGGGCGCTTCGCCCAGGTTGCCGACGAGTAGACGACGCTCGCGGAGCGATCGACGGCGGCCTGTGTGTTCGCACCCAACACAGAGTCTCCGCCGGCGTTGTGCGCCTCATCTACGATGAGATCGTTACCCGCGGCAATGTGCGCAAGAAAGCGCGATCGAGGCGTGTCTTCGCGGTTGACCTGCGAGTAGGTCATGAACACTGCATTGAAGTCGCCCATCTGGCCGCTCGTCACGACGCGATCAATGTCCTCGCGATCCGTCGAGCGCAACACGACCTCACCCATTTCATTCTCGATGGCAACACCATCATTGATGATGAGCGGGTTGACGAGATGCGTGCTTTCAACGCCCTCGAGATCTCGAATGATGTCAGCGAACAGGTTCGCCTTTTCCGTCACGAAAATCGGAATGCGATTGTTCATGATGGAATGGCGAATCATGGCGGCAAGCACCCGCCCCTTACCAACGCCGGTCATATCGCCGAGGATCGAGCCTTCACCGCGCAGACGATTGTCTAGCGCCTGTGCAATTGCATCGATTTGCTCGCCGTAAAAGAAGCGAGTCAAATCCGCATCATCGAGTTGCAGCTCATTGGCCACAAAGCGATCAACAGCGCCGCGACGATTTTGCAGAGCCTTCATCGCCTGTTCTGTCGGGACGCTCAAATTCATTGGAATCATCGTGCCTTGCGGTTTGACCGCGCTTAGCGGTGTGTACTGAGATTGCAGCGCATTGACGGGCGCGAGCGTCGCCCGACGTGCGGCATTCAGTTCTAGGAGCTCGCCCCGACCTGGGCTGGCAACCCGCCGCTCGGACCCCGCAGCGCCATGTTCGCGAGCATCATCTCCAGCCGCTCTATTGGGCTGAACTGAAGGAAGTCGTCCGTCTTCATCGGTGAGTCGAACGATCTGTCCGCGTTCAGCTTCACGATCAGCTCCATCTTCTCCCTGTCCCCCTCCGCCCGCGCCTGCAGGTAGTCGATCACCGCCTGGAACGGCGACTGCGGGTCGATCTCCATCCCGCCCGACACCGCCAACTCCGCGAAGATCGCCGCCTTCTGGGACTCCTTCGCCCCGATCACCTCCGCCGCTGCCCGGTTCGTGAGGTAGTCCTCCGCGATCATGTCGATCTGCGCCTCGTCCGCCTGCCCCGTTCGCATCGCGATCGTGATCAGCGACTCCATCTCGATCTTGAACAGCGTCCGCCAATGCTCCGGCGTCGGGTTCTTGTCGAATGCCATCGCCACCCGCTGCGTTGCCAGGAAGCCCAACACCGGCAGGAGCGAGGTCTTGAACACCGGCATGATTCGGTACAACTGCAGCGCGTCTTTGCTCTTCGGTGAAGAAGCGCTCTTCGATTGCTTGGCCATAATTCCACCTATGCGCAACCACGCTTGCGCGACGAACCAAGTCCTCGAACGAGTCGATATAGGCGATTTCCCCGACCGCAATTTGCGGCTCGGCGCCTTCTCTAACCCCATCGATCACCAGGACCTGGTGGGCCGGACCCGCCCCCGCCTCATTCAAGGATGGAGCGATCTCAAAGTGATCGACTACATTGTAGTGGCGCCGAATATACAGCAAGCTTCGGCTACTGTGTACACTATAACCTGATTCAGTGTTTTCCCTTTCCGCAGCACCAATGATCAGCAAAGCCTTGCCGTCGGCAGCCATCACGTCCAGTGCTTTGAGGGCAAACCAATAGTCTGATCGGGGAACCTCTACGTCGTCGTGGTCCTGAGCTTCCGGCATGTCCACTGCCGGAGGACAGATGGCGACCACCTGTGCGACACGTCGTTGAGGGAATCCAGCGAACTGTCCGGCTGCCGCTCGGGCGTAGGTGGCACGTTCCTGATCCGAGGGCGACAGAAAGCGCGGCGCGTTCGGGTAGCCCACCATGGCACCGAACAGATGACGAACCTGATCGCTCAACAGAGCCGGTTCTCGATACGGCTGGAACTGCACAGCCGGCATCGTCGGCTCGACGTTTTCGACAGCCGCGGGCGCCGCGACATCGGGGACTTGGGCCGTCGCTTCCTCGACTGGCACGGTCACAGATGCTGGCTCTGCGGCGGCTTCCTGCGTCACAGTTGGCGCCTCGATCTCAGCTTCAGCAAACGGATCGAATTCCCGCGGCTTAAGCGCTTTCGCCAACTCAATTGCGCGCGCGACAACTTCTGCCGTTCGACCAACCATCGGGCGCATCACATCGGCGCGCTCGACGTTTACGGTTTTCATCTCAGGGAACGCTGCCTTCAAGCCAGCGAGGAGCTTCGCTCCTGCCTCACCAACGGGCATCGGAAAATAGAACCCATCAAGCTTCGGCTCCTTGAAGAGTTCGATTTTTTTGCCGCCGACATTCTTTAGTGACTCGCCATGAGGATCGATTTCACCAAAGGCGACCAAGTAGAAAATCTTCGCGGCCTGCGCTTGCGCCTGGCGGCCTTCCCAAGCCTCAAGACGAATGCCGTATGCCGACAGATCGGGCCAACGAATGGTCATTAGATAGCTACCTCAAAGCGAAGTTGGTCCATCCAATCCTCAGCATCGATGGCTGGAGGTTGGGGAACGGCCGACAAATTGGAACTGGTGAGAAATCGTTGGATGGCATTCGCCTCGTCGGCGAGCGCAAGTAGATTCACGTCAAGGAAGCCGGATTGCTCGACTCCCGCTAGATCACCCGCGCCGCGGTGATGCAGATCGTGCTCGGCCAACGCAAAACCATCATGCGTCTTCGAGAAGAATTCGAGTCGCTCGCGAGTTACCCCGCCCACCTTCGTTAGAAGCGCGCAAAATCCAGGGTCTTTGCCACGTCCAACGCGTCCTCGAATTTGATGGAGCTGAGAGAGGCCCAGACGCTCTGGATCGCAGATGACCATGAGCGTCGCTCGAGGGACATCGATGCCGACCTCGATGATTGTCGTGGCAACGAGAACACCAAACTTGGCATCACGGAAATCAGCAAGCGTTGTTTGGATGTCCGCCTTATCCATTTCACCGTGGAGGACCTTCACTGCATCCTGGCCGACCTCCGACGCGAAAAGCCTTGCCGCGTCTCCAACGTTGGCGATCTCTTCGCTTGCATTACTCGGGCACACCACAAACACCTGTCGGCCATTTGCGAGGGTCTCGCGAACAAAACCGAACAACTTGCCGCGACCGCCTTCCTCTACGATTTTGGTCTTTACCGGCTCGCGCCCAGCCGGGCGCTCTTTGATCGTTGATACGCCATGTCCCGCATACATCACAGTTGCAAGCGAGCGAGGGATGGGGGTAGCAGACATCGTGATCACATGCGGATTCAAGATCGCGAGGCGATCCTTGAGCTCCACGCCGAACCGTTGCTCTTCATCGATTACCAAAACACCCAGTCGAGAGAACGGAAGAGACGCCAGGGCGTGAGTTCCGACGAAGATGTACGGCTTGCCGCTCATCGCCTTGTCCTCGACGGCGCGGCGCTTTGCTGCGGTGAGCTTCCCACTCACGAAGCACACCGGTATCGAATGCTTCTGAGCGATCGTCTCGGTGTTTTTGAACAGCTGTGTCGCGAGGACTTCCGTCGGCGCCAAGAGCGCAGCCGGCTGACCTGAGCGCACCGACGCAATCATCGACAGGATTGCAACGATGCTCTTGCCACAACCAACGTCGCCTTGAAGTAAGCGACGGGTCGTGACTGGCTTCGCAAGATCTGCATACACTTCTTCGAGCGCGGCGCGCTGGCCTCGCGTCAATTCGAATGAAAGATCAGCGATCACGTCATCGCAGCGCTTAGTAAGCGCCTCGGCTGCGCCTGGCGTTGCGCTCAGCTGAGGCATGCGCCTCATCGCATCCCACAGTCGCTCTACGTCGATGCGCCGCTGGAATTTCGACTCATTCGCTATGAGCAGCTTCGATTGCTCCGCATTCACCGTGCGAATGCCGTGCACCACTTCAAAGGACAAAGCGAGCTCGGGCAATCCAAGCGCCTTCTCAATCGCGAGCGGCATCGCATTCGATAACTCGCCGAATCCTTGTCGCAAATATGCGCGGATAGCGGAGCGAACATGGGACTGGCGAAGACGGCCAGTGAGTGGGTAGATCGGGATTGGAAGTAGGTAGCCGTCCTGGACGGCGCCAAGAACGGCACTCGATGCCGCCTCCATCTCAACGTTGCGCAGCGTGAGATGTCCGTTACCCAAATAGTGCGCCTTGCCTGTAACGAGAGCCATCGTGCCCGCAGGACAGTGAGAGCTCAGCGCGATCTCCATCGCCCTTCCCTTTTTGGGATGCGACATCCAAGACAGGGTGACGCCGCCCATTCCTGGGACGTCGATCACATTACTGATAATGAGAACCTTCTCGCGCTTATCGGATGTGTATTCGCTCAATCGCCCGACAAGCGTCGCCGGCTCGCCATGTTGCGGAAGGTGCTTCCCTACAGCGCCAGCAAGGTGATAGGCCCGGGGGCGCCTCACCAAAAGGTCAGCCGGAGACTCAAGCTCATAAGCGAGAAGGACTTTTTCGGTCGCGTCCACCCGCTTTTTGGCTTTCGATTCTGCTTGTTGCCTATCAGGCTGCATATCCGGACTAAATAGCTAGAGTATCTACTGTACCCATGTATTATATCCCGAGGACGATACTCGAACAGAGTTACCGGGACCGCATAGATGAGTGGATCGGATGACAAGAAGCGCGAACGAAGCTGGCTGAACTTCGTTGCCCCCATCGGGCTTTGGAAAGTTGGTCGAGATACGGCTCAGTCCGTTCGCGAAACATTTCGCGGCGCCCAGGAAACCCTCAAAGGCGTGGGAGCTGAGCGCCCGATTGTTTTGCGGGACTGGAATATGGCGATCAGGGCACTCGGCGTAACTGAGGATCGTGTTCGCCGTGAAGTCAGCCGACGGCAAGTCATGGCGTGTGCGGCAGCCGTATTTTTCTGTATCGGCTTTTACGGCCTTTTTGTGTGGAAGGCGCTCCTGCCGGGCATCGGCTGCGCTTTGCTCTCGTGTCTGTACTACCTCCAGGCCTCCCTTCGATTACATCAACTTCGCCACCGCGATTTCGTATCGGTCCGCGAATTTCTAAACCGTGTCTCGCGCGAGCCGCGTGAACTGCTGCCGCTCGGGCTTCCTCCTGGTTGGGTGCTCTTCAAGAGGGAAACCAAGTGATTAAGAAGCTCACGTATTTGGCGTTGGGCATGATGGCCTCTTCCCTTGCAATGGCAGCGAGTGGAGACGAGCTCTCCTGGAACGAGATCGAACAGCAGGCCCAAAACTCCGGGAGTGTGACGCTGCTCGCTAAGCTGTATGGGTCGTGGGTGTTCGATCTCTTCGGATCCGGCGGCGCCGGCGCAGCCGCACCCGACGTCGCAACTCCCGTGACGGTATTCGCAGCGTTGGTCGGCGTGGCCGGTTGGACGCTTTTCATGATCCTGGCCGGCTATGTTGGCCTGGTGGGGCTCATTCGCACAGCGCAGCAAGGTGAATTCCTTGGTCGTGAATGGGATTCGACGTGGGTGTTGGCGCGTCTGCTCGGCGCTCTGATTCTCTCTGCACCACTGGGCAGCACGGGCGGGTCGGCCAATCTCGCTTCAGGCCAGACCCTTGTCATCCGAGCTGCGGTGGTCTCCTCGGCGGCCGCCGACATCATCTGGGGAAAGACACTCACTGCGATCGGGCAAGAGCGCATCCGGACCGACAAGACGATGCAGGTGGACATCGGATTCACCATCCAGCAAGCGCACGTGCTGGTGAGCAAAGGTGAGACGCTCGGTGAGTGCTGGGGCACCCACATGCGACAGGAGAAGCAAACGAATCCATCGATGACCTCCGAGCAGGAGCGCGCCGCGGATGCTCGAGCGAAACAGGATTGTCAGATGGATCGCGCGCTGTGGGCCGGGGAGCGAGATCGCACTCGCGGTGATGTTCTCGATGACTTCTCAAATGGCGTGCGTCGCCGAGAGGGCGACATGGTGATCGGCTCGATCGACACCTGGTACAAAGGCGAGGAGATTCACCGCGCTCGAACTATTCAAAGCACGACTCGAGCGATCGCCGAAACCTACTACACGCGCGGTTGGGCAATTGGGAATGATTTCGCCAATGATCGTCTATCACCTGAAGAGGTTGACGCGCGGCTTGCGAGTCTCGCGCAAGAACTTCACTCGGCTATGAAGACTGGAGTCGAGACCATCCTTCAATCCAGTTACCGGAACTCCGCGGCGCTCTACGGCAGCGAGGCGCGAAAATATGGATGGGTGTCGGCGGGGAACTACTATCGAATCCTCGCGACACAGCAGACGGCCATCAACTCCGCTCTTGGCGAAGCGGTTGCTGTTGGAGGACCGGGAATCAATCCTGAATCGCTGACGTCGGGTCTTGCGAATGACGACTTGATTTACCACAACGTCCAACGCTCGATCACTCGCGGCGAGATGCTGATGGAACGATCCGGCATGCAAGGCGCGGCTGACAGTGTGGATTCCTTCTTTGGGGCCGCGGGAAGTTTGGCTGGCGATGGTTTGTCTTCCATTGGCATGAACCCGCTTTCCGCAGGTGAAGACACAGACCCGCTCGTTGTTGCCGCGAACATTGGTCACAGTCTTTCGACGCTTGCTCAGTGGGGTGGAATCGCATCATCGATGCCGTTCGCGGCAAAGTAATGGCCGTGAAGGGCGACACGATCAAGTCGGTCCTTGTGATCTTGCTGATCCTTGGCGTGTTCCTGGGTGACATCATTCCTTCGTTGCCTTGGGTTTACTTTTTGTTTGGAACAATCGCCTGGCTGGTGCACGTGACTGAAATGTTCGTCTCAGCGCCATTATGGATCGCCGCGCACGCTGCGCCGGAAGGTAGCAATCACACGTCGAATCTAGCCGCGAAGGGCTACAACAACATGCTCTACGTGATGCTGTACCCCGTACTTGCGATCGGCGGCTTCATCGCCGCGATGAGCATCAATTGGGTAGGCATGTACATGCTGAATCAAATGATCGGCGAACAGTTCTCGAACCAGATGGGCGGTCTGCTCGGTTTCCTTGCACACGGCATCCCCACGCTGCTCGGATTCACCCTTCTCTATCTAGGCTGCGCTTGGGTGATCGTGAACACGTCGTTCAATTTGATTACCGCGTTCCCGCGTACGATTCTGAATTGGCTCTCGACATCTGACCCTGGGCACAATGCCTTCGACAGCGGTGGCCATCAAGTGATCGGCGCCGTCGGCACTGTTCAGCATCGCTTGGGTCACGCCTACAATGGCATCAAGGCGTTGGTCTCTGGCCCGGAGAAGCCCTCTGCAGGTGAGGGTGAGGTCAAGGGTGGCAAGCCAAAGATCTGATCAACAAAAAAAGGGACGGGGTGTTGCCCCGTCCCTCTTGTTTCGCGTGAGCCGTATTAGACCAGCGCGAGAGCAGTCACCAGCGGCACCACTATGATCGCCACGCCTATCAGCGTGCGAATCAAAGAGCGCCTGACGAAGTAGTTCGGCTCGCCCTCCTTCGCGACGTCAGCCTTCAGCTTCTTCTCTGCGAGACTTATGATCTCGCGGATTACGGCAGTCAGCTGACGATCCAACTTCGCCGAGCCCTTCGGCGTCCCACCACTTCGTATTTCTGCGACCATCTCGCGAACCGGGTCAGCAAGGAATCCCGCCATTTCCGATCGCAGGGTCCAGGCCTGGATCTTGTTGGCCTTCACGAACTCGCGAATCCGCTCAACGGTGAACCACTGCAGACGACCCTCGATCTCGAGGCGGCACTTCTGAATGCTTTGGCGAGCTTCAGTGGCACCGACTCGGTTCAGCTCAGCGTCGATACCCTTGAGCTGCTCGTTCACAGCGGAGACGAACTCCCTTGCGCCACTCACGACCCTGGGGGCATGGCGACTGAGCTTCCCGCGACGGAAGAACTCCACCACGCCATCTGCTACGTCCCAAGCGCCACGCACCACCGGGTACATCGCCACTGAGCTCACCAACATGCCGTTGGCGAAGCCGTCAGTCTTGGTAATGTCTTCGTTCATCTCTGCTCTCCACAAGTGATAGCAGTTTTTGCTATCAGTTCCTATTGTGCCAGCTTCCTAGCTTGATGCAATAGATATTGGGAAGAGTATTTTCGAGGGAAAGCGTGACGAAGGCCGCAAATTTGGGCGCCGCTTCTTAAATCAGGGACCGCCTGACCGGAATTTCCCTTCCCGGCGTGCTCTGCCGTTTTTTATTGTGGGACCTTCTTGATCAGCAAGCTAACTATCGATCGAGCGAAGGCATCCGCCTCAGCGCTTACTTCTCAACGAGGCTTTGATCTCGACACCTTTTCGCGGATCGCTTCCAAGACCCACTTATTCAGCGACATGTCATCGCGCTGGGCTGTCAGAAAAGCGTCTCGGTGAAGCTCCTCATCTATGCGAGTAATGATGGTGCCGCCGAATTTTTTGTATGCTTCTTGATGCTTGGCTTTGCAGCGAGCCAGATGTCGCTCGCAAGCTTCCTTGAAAGCTTTCTCGAGTTCGTTGATTGATTTTCCAGTGAAGTGTAAGTCGGCCGTTGCTCCCACGACCCGACCGTCAAATCTTCCCTCTTTACCGTTATACGATATTGCTGCCCCAAAACCTTGGTATTCCATATCGTTTCGCCTGCTGATAGCAAAAATCACTATCAGAATGATAGCAACGAGCACTATCACCCACAATGCTTATGGCAGTGAGGATTCAGATTGAAGGAGGCGCTGAAAAGCCATCGAATGCGTTCGGCGCTTCTGCCGGATCATCGGTGCACTGAGCGCTGTCCTTAAATGTCGAAGATTCGCAGCAATGCTCGAGAAGAATGGCCCTAGCGGATCTACTCACCACCGTGCCGATTGGCAGTAGATCGAGTGGCGCCAGGCGAGTTCCTGACTTCAGCGCTTCCGTTGCTGAGCGCTGGAGGCTTGGGGGGAGCTCTAAAATTGCTCGAGACAGAGAAGCCATCACCTCGCGTCGCTGCTTCGCAGTGTTCGGGTCGGCCGCGGCTACCTGCCCTCGTATCTCGCCCGCTGGCTCCGGCGGCGCGGGCAGCGACTCCCCTGCCCTCTCTCGGTCAAGAAGCTTTCTGTAAGCCTCGACGAACTTTTGCCTCGTAATTTTTTCTGGAAACTGCCGCAGCGACCACGATCCCACGGCCACCGCTGCGTGATATGTCGCCGGGGAAGACCAGCAATGACGACTCCATGCGCGAGCAGCAGCATTCGCTTCATTAAACGCACGGTCCTCATCGAGCGCATCGTTGCGCGCGCCGCCGGCACAGAGCTGTAACAGGTCAGCGAAGTTTGGCGGGTGACTTGATTTTGCCGCATGTACAGCTGGGATAGCGTTTATCGCTTCACCGACCATTTTGTCGGTCACGCCATTTGACGCTAGACCGGCGAACCAGAGCTTGAATTGCTCTCCGTCGATGGAGCCGTATTGAGCCTCGAAGGAGCGTCCATAGAGACCCAGCAAGCAAATCCAAGCCTCTTCGAAAGTTTCTTTAGATAGCGACATCGAAGTCCGGGAGTTCGTTTCGTTCAACTTTCACCGGCAAGGCAAGTACAGGAGACTGCGTGACAACGACGTCCACCGTTTGTTGTTGTGCGGCCTGGTGTCTCCTTGCTCGCTCGAGTGGACTGGAGATACTCGGCTGCTGGACCGATTGGTGCTGCTCAATGAACTGGTCATCGATCTCGTCGTTCCATCGTTGTCCAGATAGCCAGCCCTCCGGGTATTTCATCGACGGCGCGTTCGGTTGTGAGAGGAGCTTCTTGTACTGCTCCATGCCTCTCATGATCCGGTTACAGAGTTCGTTTGCTGCCTCCTCAGTTCTCGGATTGATCAGGCCATAGGTCTGGGAATTCCAAACCTTGAGCGCGTTTGCCCGGCCAACCTTTTTCCACGGAGACGTAACCGCAGGCCAGAACACTTCGTGGAAGAGGCGCTCCCAGGATTTCCGTAGCTCAACTGATTCTTGAACAAGTGAGTAGCCGCTTCCCACCTGGGTGAACACCTTGGCGGCGATCGCCGTATCGAGGAATGAACGCGCCCTAAGGGCATCTACGCTGAGCGCTGCCGCGATCTCCATCTCCGACCAGGTTTGGTTCCTGGTAGAGCAAGCCAACGTCAGCAGAAGCCCTCTGTCCTCAATCGAAAGCTTTCTCCATCCGGCAGGAAACGACTCTGGCTTCATTGGGATCTGAAACGTGTGCTGGAGTGTATATTCTAACCGTTTACGTCCGATCGCCTAGATTTCAGCTCCAGGTGACCTAGATCGGCTTTCTTCTGTCCTCCCTTTGATTTCTAACTTTTAGAAAATCCTCTTTCTACAGGTAATAAAGGGACTACAGGAGATACAGGGAGGTAGAAAAACACCTGTCAGAACACGGCTATGCGACAACTCTTGCGAGGGATGCAGCGGTTTTGAGCGAGAGTTGCTGCGGTGCTTCGCCAGACATGCAGGGGTGAATTGCGAGAGATGCACCGGTGTTCGCGCGAGAGTTGCAGCGGTCGCTTGTGGATAAATCATTCCGGATGGGGAACTACTCAATAGAATCAATAACATGCGCAAAGTGTTCAGCTTGCGTGGTCAATATTCTTCAGGGCTCGTAAACCATTGGTTTCACTGGGAAAACATGCTTTCAATCTCATTCGATCGCGAGAGATGCAGCGGTGGTCAAAATCTGCGTATCTGCATGTCCGTAACTCATTGAAATGTCGAGAAATTGGGAGATGTTTTGCGAAAAGTTTTCGCAAAAAAAGCGAGAGTTGCAGCGGTGAAAGCCGGAGGCCTTCAGGGAGCTTTGGATTTCAGGCTCGGGACGTGATGACGAGACGGCATCAGCTTCAGGCCGTTGTCACTGGATTGAACGCGTGCCTTTTCGTATACCTGGAGAACACGCTTTAGTGAATCAAGGAAGTACTTTTGGAAATCACGTTCGCGCTTGTATGACTGGCCGAACTGGAAGCTGAGCTCGCCCCAAGGGATTGTCACTGGCTTGCGCAAATGGTGCAGCCGATAGACGAGCCAAGCGTATAGATCCAAATCCATGGGACTCTTTCGTAGCGCTCGCACCGCGGTCAACGCCAACGGAGCTGATCGTTCGAGCATCGATTCGAAGAGAGGCTCTGAAAGTAGCAGCGAAGAGCCCTCTCCTCCTCTCCCCACGTCAGACCATAGACGAGCTTCTTCGGCAAAGAGGACTTTGCGAATGTGAATACCTGTCCTGCCGGCGCCGTCTTCGATGTTCTCCTCGATCGTAAATACGGCATGTATCAACCGCTGAAGTTGATCGACATACGCCGCAATGTTCCCACGCTTACCTGACGATGGGGTAACGCCGAGGCGCCTCAAAAAATCGGTAATTGTTGATCCGAGAAAAATCTCTCGCGATCGAGCCCGCTTCACTTCGGTCGCCGCGAAAATCGTAAGGAGACGCGCCGGAACTCCGTATGGCAGCCCGATGCCTTCGTGTGAGGTCGCGATCGTGAGCTC
>Ga0105247_10002569_pt1 | contig 12311 bp, 7 predicted proteins | sample KBSS24metaG_FD_81519 | JGI IMG/M metagenome (GOLD analysis project Ga0105247, IMG submission 81519) | Switchgrass rhizosphere microbial communities from Kellogg Biological Station, Michigan, USA - KBS S2-4 metaG | ecosystem: Host-associated > Plants > Roots > Rhizosphere > Soil | place...
AGACTTCCGGCGACCGGCTCACCACGTAAGGCGCCACCAGCAGGCGACCACCAGTCAAAAGTGCTCCCCACACTTCCCACACCGAGAAGTCGAAAGCCGGCGAGTGGAAAAGGGTCCAGGTGTCCCGACTGTCAAACCCGTAGTCGCCCTGCGTCGCCGCCAGCAGTCGGGCCACATTCGCGTGTGTGACCATCACCCCCTTCGGCTTACCCGTCGACCCCGACGTGTAGATGATATAGGCAAGGTGCGACGGTAAAACTCCAACCTCAAGCTCAACCGTTTCTTCTTTTTCAATGTCCGCCCACTCCGTGTCCAGACACAGGATCTGCTCCGGATACTCCAGCAGTCGCTCGGCCAGCGCCGCCTGCGTCAACAACACTCTCAACCCGGAGTCAGCCAACACCGTCCGCACGCGCTCGGCGGGGTGGCGCGCATCGATCGGCAAGTAGGCGCCGCCCGCCTTGAGAATGCCGAGCATGCCTACCACTAATTCCAGCGACGGCTCGCACAACAGCCCCACCAGTTGCTCGCAGCCTACACCCCAGCGGCGCAGCCGGCAGGCAACCAGCGAGGAGCGGCGGTCGAGTTCGGCATAGCTCAGTTGCTCGCCAGCGAAACTAAGCGCGGTAGCCTGTGGTGTGCGCCGGGCTTGTTCGCTAAACAACTCGTGCAGGCACTTCGTGACTGTGAAATGTTGCTGGGGATGGAACATCGGAACCTCCGTTTCTGATTAAACGCTACAAGTGAGGTTCGGCGAGTGAGGCTTTAGTTAATAACTAATTGGAGTGCAACGGTGAGAGAGCGGGTGAGTACTTCGAAAGTACTATCTCAACCTCTCCTTGCAGACAAAGCAGCCTGGCTGCGCGTGGATATCATCTTGAGGACTTGTGGGATGGCGTTGTGAATAAAGAAGTGGTCGCCCTCGATCATTTTCATGGCAAAGGTCCCCGTCGTCTGCTCACGCCAGGCATTGACGGCGGCTTCACTGACCCCAGGATCCTGTAGCCCGCCGAAAGCAGTGATGTCGCAACTAAGGGGCGGCTCAGGTGAATACTCATACGTCTGGCAAACTGATAAATCGTCGCGAATGATAGGCAGCATTAACTCCATCAACTCAGCATGGTCCAGGACCTCTTGCGGTGTGCCATTCATGCCGCGCAGCTCTTCAAGCAGTTCCGGCTCCGGCAGGTCGTAAATGGGCTTCGGCCGGTTGCATTGAGGCGCGTCGCACCCGGAAACAAAAATGTGAACAGGCTGGCGTTTCCCTTTGCGCCGCAGCAGCCGCGCCAACTCAAAGGTGATCAGCGCACCCATGCTATGACCGAAAAAAGCGAAGGGCCGGTCGAGATAGTCTCCCATCTCCTCAGCCAGCGACGCCACCAATGGACCAAGGTTGGTGAATCGCGGTTCTGACAAGCGATGGCCACGACCCGGCAGTTGGACCGGACACACTTCAATCGTATCAGGCAAACCATTACGCCACTGCTGAAACATCGAGGCGGTACCACCTGCATACGGAAAGCAGAAGAGCGAGACTTTTGCAGCCGGGTTTGGCTTATGAAAAGCAAGCCAGTTGCGCGAGGTTTGTTTTGCGATCACGGTGATTAAAGACTAAAGCGGGAAATTAATTTCTGACGAAGGCTTTTGTGGTTACGTCTTCCGGGTTGATACGGCAGGTCTCCAACACAAACTCTTCAAGAAACTTACTACCCGATTTCACTCTGATACGGTGCGGCAAGAGGATACCATCCTCAGCGCGATAATCCGAGAAGAATACCTGGATCTCTGTCTCAGATGCCGGTGGGCCTTCTTCTTCACGAGGGTTCGAAACGTCGACAACGATCAACGGTGGTCTGCCACGATAACTCATACTGGCCGGCAGGTATGTCCTGGGATCCAGCACCACTCGACCCGCCAAATCATCAGGCCCACGAAAGTCAAAGACCAACGGCTGCTTATCCGGCTGAAATTCGAGCTCCGGGGCCGCAAGCAGGAATGGCAACAAATGCGCGGTGAAATGCGCTCTAAATTGCCTGCGAGTGTTGGGTGAATCGGATTGAGATCGAGGGCTCCGGGCATTCAGTTGGAGTCCGCTCGTGACAATGTCTGTGCTGCTCCAACTGTCATTCTTACTAAGCGTGTGCGTAAGGATAAACTGCACTTCATCAGCAGCCTGACTGGTTTCGATTAATTTCAACTTGTCAGGCGCCATGAAGTAAACCTCGTAGACGCCCGAACGATCCTCATCCGGAAAGGCACGACGAAAGGTTCCAGTCATACTCAAACTACGCACGCCGCGCAATCTTTCCGCTCCGCCCAGCGCTGCCAAAGTTCTCTCCGGTGCGTTGTTCGCGTTACGAGTCTGACCTGTTGTTAGCGCTGGTGAGACCAGCATAAAAAGAAACACGAAAGCCGCAAACGACTTGACGAACATACTTGTGCTTTTCTGTAACATTTCTCGAACGACCTCTAATTGTGCCGCAGTGCTTGCATGGGATAGACCCGCAATGCCCTGCGCGCGGGAATAGCGCAAGCAATCAACGCGGCGATGAACAATAGCGCCGCACTGCCCACAAAGATCATGGGATCCTTGACGCTGATGCCGAAGACAAGGGTGGTCAGGTATTTGCTCAACCAGAAAGCTCCGACCAAACCGATGCCGATGCCGATCACCGCCAGGCTCATCCCATGGCCCACGATGAGTTTCAGAATGTGGTAGGGCTGAGCACCAAGAGCCATACGCAGGCCCAGCTCATGAGTGCGTTGCGTCACGGTGTATGAGATCACGCCGTAAATGCCAACCAGTGCCAGCACGAGGGCCACCCCACCGAAGACACCCAGGAGCCACATGTTCAGACGCCTTTGCGATAATTTATCCGCCAAAACTGTTTCCATCAGCGCTGGTTGTGAAATGGGCTGATCTTTGTCGATCGAGATCACGTTGCGCTGGATCGTTCCGGCCATCTGACCGGCATTCGCCGAACGCACCAGCACAGTAAAGACGCGCCAGGGCACTTGCTGGTAGGGCAAGTAAAATTCAGGCTCAATACCCTCTGCGCCCAAACCCGATTGGTTCACATCACCAACCACGCCGACCACCTGGCTCGCCGGAACATCCGGAGTAGTTGTTATAAACTGGCCCACCGGACTCTGATCGGCCCAAAGTTTGTGCGCGAGCGCTTCGCTAACCAGCGCGACGCGAGGCGACTTGCTGGTGTCGTACTCAGTGAACAGACGTCCCTGGCGCAGGGGAATTTCCATCGTCTTGAAATAATCAGGAGTCACTACGCGCTGACTGACTATTATTTCCTGACCTGGAGGCGGAGCCGGCCGGCCCTGCACCGAGATGTCCACCGATCTGCTTCCTTTCAACGGCAATACATTTACTGCCGCCACTGATTCAACTCCGGGCTCATTCCGGAGTTTCTCAAACAGATTGCGATTAAACTCGACGAACGTATCTGGCTTCGGATACTTATCGCGGGGGAGAAAGATTTCTGCAGTCAAGACATTTTGAGGGTTGAATCCCATGTTCATGGAGAGAATCCGGTTGAAGCTCTTTATCAACAGACCGGCGCCGATCAGGAGCATCAGCGCTAAAGCCATTTCGGTTACCACTAATGCATTGCGCAGCTTCCTGCTGATTGGAGCCGCAGAAGATCTCTCGTCATTTCGCAACGCTTTGTTTGTGTCAGGCCGAATGTATTGAAACGCCGGCGCCAGCGCGAAGAGGATCGTTGTTGCGAGTGAGAGCAGGAGGGTAAAACCAAGAACCCAGCCATCGACTCCAAGCTGCATGAGACGAGGGATCCCGGAAAAATCTGACGCTGCTAAAACCTGTATGGCGCCAAAGGCCAACAGCAGGCCCAAACCTCCACCTATCAATCCGAGCACCAGACTCTCTGTAACCAATTGTTGAAACAGACGGAAGGATCCGGCGCCGAGCGCCATGCGAATGGCAAACTCTCTCTGCCGGCCCGCGTATCTCGCCAGCAACAGGTTGGCGACGTTCGAACACGCAATCAGCAATACCAACCCAACCGCGGCCAGCAGCAGTAGCAAGGCCGGGCGAACGCGTCCGGTTATCTGCTCGTGAACGGGTACGAGGTGGACCGTGAAGTTCGTATTCTCAGCCGGGAACTGCTGTTCCAAACTACTCGCGAGTGTCGTCATATCCGAGCTGGCTTGCTGAACGTTGACTCCCGGTTTTAAGCGCGCCACCGCGTGCAGGAAATGCCTGCCGCGTTGAGTCATGGTGTCGGGTTCATTGTGCGCGACAAATGAAAGAGGAATAAGAGCGTCGATATCGTCTACTGAGACGGTGCCCAGAGATACTTGTCTTGGGATCTGGAACTTGTGCGGCAAGACGCCGATGACCACAAACGAGTTTCCGTTTAAGGTGATCCGCTGTCCGATTATATTTGGGTCACCGCCGAAGCTTCGTTGCCAGAAAGCGTTACTGATGATCAGCTCATCGTATGGCGAGTTGTCACCCTGCCCTGCTGTGAATCCACGTCCCAGCGCCGGCGTCACTCCGAACGTCGACAGGAAATTCGATGAGGTGTAGGCAATAAATAATCGCTCCGGCTTGTCGCGCCCGATCAGATTAAGATAATCGAACGAATAGGCAGACATGCTGGCGAGAGTTGTATTGTGTTCCTGCCAGTCGCGAAAGTTGGGCGCTGAAACGGGGTAAGTCATCTTCTCGGCCTTATCACGTTGCGTGTCCCAGATGAACACAAGTTCATTAGGATTCGTGTAGGGCAGAGGCTGAAGCAGCACCGCATTAACGACGCTGAAGATCGCGGTATTAACCCCGATGCCGATGGCGAGATTTACTAACGCCGCCAGCGTGAATACGGGTTTCTTCAACAGCATGCGGAAGGCCAATTTCAAATCTGGGATAAGGTATCTGAACATTTATCGACTCTCTCTCTGGGGAGAAGTGAACGACCCTAGGATCGATCTTCAGTTAAACAGCGCACGCGCCGTTAGAATCTAATTACGGCCGCCGAAGCCGGAAGAGCTTTGGCGTCTTGCGATAGTACCTTTCGGAAAAACTCGCGCACTTTCGTTCCTCCAATTTTTCCGAGTCGAGCCACAGCCGCTTTTCGGACTGCTATATTCGGATGCGTTTCCGCAGCTTCGATCAGCATCTCGGAGGCATTGTCTCCACGGCTGATCTTTCGTAGGTATGCGTTCTCATCGTCGCTGATCTCATCTCTGGGATACACCTTGATGCCCGGCTTGAGATCCCAGGCAATGCGTTTCGCTGCCTTTTCTGCCAGCCAACTGAAAGCCTCTGTTCTTAAATAGGGATCTGTGTCCGTAGAGGCGTCGAGGTAGAGCGCCACCGATGTTTGATTGACCTTGTTGGCTGCGCCATCGAGAATCATTTTCTTCACTGCGCGATTGGGGGCCGCGAGATAGTAAGCTGCCAGCGCTTTCAAGCCCGCTGGATCTGCACAAACTCCCAGCGCGTACGCCGCCCTCGCACGTATTCCGAGACTTTCCTGATCGTTGCGAAGGGTTTCGCTCAGGCCGGCCACGTTATCGGCAAGTCCCCTGACCGGTTGGCGCGCCTGCAGACGCTCTCTCAACCAGTAAGTGGACATGGTTCCTTCTACCTTTCCGCGAAACTCTTGTTCCAATGTCTTCAAAGTCACGTCTGCCTGCGGATCATCCTGCATCGCGATGGCTTCGATAAGATGAGGCGTGATCGGATCGCCGTTCATGGCCACGACCATTAGTCTCAAGAAATTGAGGTTTTCGTTCGCCTGTGCCGGGCCAAGCCAGTAGGCCGGATACTGGAATTCGTGTTCGCGATCCATATTCAAGATGTCGAATTTCCGGATCGAATCAGTCTTTGGATTGTAAAGAAAGAAGAGGCCGAGATTTTGGTTCTCCTGCCCGGGTTCCAGCACAATCTCGACGCCGACACCGTGTCTGACTTTGAAGGAATATCCAACCCAGATCATCGACTGGGGATAGTTTGACTGTGCATCTTTGAGTGCAGCATTCCATTTAGTCTGCAAGTCTGCACCCTCGATCGTTTTTACTTTTTGTTCTTGTTTCATGTTAAAACCCTGCGAGAAGAGCACAAAGATGAGCAGCAGTTGAACAATGGCGTTCATTTAAAACAGTTCATTCATCACATGAAAAGTTTTGTGGGCGGGAGGGAAACTTTGAGAGCTTGAGTATAACTTGATCGGCAAGGGTCGTCAATAAACCCATCTGTCGAAGTATCTTAATTCAACTTCTTCTCTGTGCAACCTCTGTGTTCTCTGTGTCTCTGTGGTTAACTATTGTGTGGGAAAATCAACCACAGAGACACAGAGAACACAGAGGTTGCACAGAGAAACCAAATTACTGCGCCGGCATCGGACTACGATCAACTGCTACGATGCGAAACTCGCTCGTGTAACGACGTCCTTCGATATCCCGCAACCAGGTTTGGTCGAGACGTGGCAGCATTTCTGAGATCGAGATCGTCATCGTTTCTCCCCTTTCACTCGTTCGCCTGATGATCTTCGCAAACAAGTCGACATAAATAGGACTGTCGAAATCAACGTATACCGGCTTTACTTCCACCGGCGATTTCATAAACACGAATCGCGGCATACCGTGGGCGCGTGCCCAGCGGCGGGCGTTCAAGAATCGCGTGGCGCCTGATTTTTCGTAAGCAAACTCCATCGCAGATACAGGCATGGTCCATGATTCACGCGAAACGATCAGCCGATCAATTTTTACTCTCGGCAAGTGAGTGTTAGGACGCAGGACCTTAAAGCCATTAAACACCTGACCGGTGAGCGCATCAGCCAAAAGCTCCATCAATGAAAATTGATGCGCCCCGTCGCGCGTCTTCGCTACGAGCTCTCCATTTACCTGCTCGACCACCAGCGAGCCCAGTGCTAAACGCTGTCCAACCTCTACCTTATCCGAGGCCGCACCAAACTCGAGGCGGAAATCCTTGGGGAGCACGAGCGCCATGTGATTACGCCCTGACAGTCCAGCCACATGTTTGAGTGGTGAAACAATGATGCGCGGTTCCGGTATGTCCAACGCTGCAGCCTCATACAATTCGTGTTTTGCAGGATGCTGCTCGAGAAACAGCGCCAGGCCCAGGGTGTTGAGTCCGGTGTGCAGCTCACCCATCACCAGATCGTAGTCGCCCTGCCGAATAGCCTCAGCACTAGAAGCCATAACCATCACGTCAGGACTCTGATAGCGCGCTGCGTACCAGCCTGGACCAGGAGAATCGAACGTTTCCAGGACCCGCTCCTTCAGCGACTCGGACGAGCGGTAAACCTGACTGGCATCCGCCGGTATCTCGAGTACTGCCGACCAGCGGTCATAGAACTCGGATACCAAACTCGCAATCGGACTCGGCTCTGAAGTCAGGATCTCACGATAGATTCTTAACCAGGCCGTTGAGGCGTCCAGTTGCTTTGACTGCGTCTGTCGACTGAGCTCAGCAAAGATACCTTTGAGCATGGTCCGGCACTGAGCTGCCGTTTGGTAAGTAAGCCATCGAGCACTGGTAAGCAGCAATGACATCGGTGGACCAAGCGCCTGCATGAATTCAGGACCGAGCTCGACATCGACATCTCTCCGGCAGTCTTCGTAGACGAGGGTGCGTCCGGCATACATCCTTCCCGCTGATCTGGCAGGAGCTTTACCGGTGACCTGAATAAACGTTGATTGCAGATCTTCCATTGCCTGGTCGAGCTTAACTGAACTTCCCGTCGCTCTTGCGATGCCCGCGCGCGCCTCTTCCAGCGTCGCCAGCTTGGCGAGGGCAGAATCACGCAGCTCAACGTCTTCGACAACACTCAACAAATCTTTGAGCTTCCGCTCGGGATGCGGTGTATACGGAACTTCAAAACTCCAGTGAACGACTCCCTTGGTTCGCAGAAATTCGATTACGCGGTAAACGTCGGTTTCGCTGCGAAACTCTTTTCCATGTTGCGGAATCAGACTCCGGGCAATCTCCTGCGCTGTCTGTCTACCATCACAAGCTCGAAGCAGAGCCGCCTGACCAGGCGACAAAGGCACCGGATGATCGAGTGGACGATTGAGTGTTTGGCCGTCGATATAAAACAGCGGCAAAAGACGAGGTGAGGCCCAACGCAATATCGTTTTGTCGCTGGCTACTATTTCGTCGACAAGCGCGTCGATGGTCCAACTTTCAAAATAGACGTTACGAGTTGCGAGCAGGCTCGATCCCGGTTTGGAAACGATGGCCGGACCATCATCAACTACGCGGGCCCAACCCACCGGACCAAAAAATCCGACGGTATCGTTCTTTGCGCAGTAGCGTTGAAAATAGCTCGCCACTAACTCTTCATGCTGGCGGCGTTGGGTGTTTCTCTTCCGCGTGCCATCCGGCGAAGTCTTCAAAAGCGAGTCAAGAGCCGTGTGAAGCGCGTGCCGTGATTGCCAGAGAACCGCTTCGCGGAAAGGTTCATCGCCGGCTATTTCACAGATGGTGCCGGAAATGCGCTCGACTTCCCTTTCGTATGTTTGCGCGAAGTCAGTTTCGGCCTGGGCCAAACCTGAATTAGCTTTACTCCAAACACCGATCGCTTCAGTCGCGCGTGGTCCAACGCTCAACGGCTCCGGCAATTTGTTTTTCTTTAACCGCTGCCTGATGGCTCGGGTCTGTTCGCGTAAGTGTTCGTATTCGTCAGGCGCGGCGTTGGCGAGTTCAGAATCCAACGCAGTCATCAGGTGCTCGCGCGCCTGGTCCTTATCTGCGCCGGCCTCAATCATCGAATCCGCTGCGGCGCCGCACTCCTCACTCGCCAGTTGCAGCAGGTCGGTGGCCGGAAAACCAGCGCCACGTAAACATACCCAACGCCAAACGGCCCATGGCATGTCGGGTGTTAGAGCAACCTGGTGATCTGGTAGATCAAGTGTGACGGCACGAGCCGCCTGGGTGGCATAACCAGTGTCAGCCGGCTCGAAGATTGTCGCTGTGTTTTCGTTCATCACGTCGGTTCTCACTAACTCGAAAGAGAAAGGCGGGTTTCAGTTCTCTCGGTCCATCCTGACGGGTAGAAAGACTCCACTACTGTGCCGAGGCCTTTTTGAAGTCCCTGTTCGAGAACATAAGAGGCAACAGCGATGTCGAGGATACCCAGTCCAAAGGGACTGAAGATCGTTGTGTCGTGTGTATTGCTGCGGGCGGCTGCTCGTCCCAGCAGCAAATCTCCGATGCCGCACCTGATGAAATCTCTGTGGCCGGCCAACTGTTCCGCGAGGTGCAATGATGTCTGCGCCCGGCAAACATGATCGATGTCGTCGACGACGTTATCGCAGGCGAGTATTAATTCAGGTGCAAAGTCACGGAGCGAAACGTGGAGTATCGTGCGGCGGTAAGGCGCGGCCGGAAGATTAAAAATATGCGGCACGCCGGCGGTGGTCGCAAGGACCGTGATCGGACACTCTCGAAGCACTGTTTCCGCATCGGGAGCGATGTCTACTTCGCCAAGACGGGACTTGAATAATTGCGACTGCTCCAAGTTCTTATCAAAGATCAGATACGACTGTATCCCCGGCATAGTAGCGCGTAGAAAACGCACGGTTTCGTAGCTAATTAGCCCGCACCCGATGACGCCGACACGGGCCACTGGTCCATCATGAAGAATCCGAGCCGCGAGCGCCGCACTCGCCGCCGTTCTCTTGGCGCTAATCAGCGAGCCTTCGATGATGGCCCGCGGACGACCCGTGTCAGTGGAGTTGAGGACTACGACTGCTGAAGCCCGTTCCATCCCCTTTTGCAGGTTGCCGGGAAACGACGCAATCCATTTCAGGCCTGCCATCTCAAGGCCATCCCCGAGGTAAGCCGGCAAGGCGATGATTCTGTTTGTATCGTTCCCGGGAAATCGAAGAAACGTCGAATGAGGTAACATGGTGTCGCCGCCGGCATGTGTTTCATAAGCCTTTTGCACGACCTCGACGATCTTCAACTCCTGGTTATCAAGCAGTGACAGCGTCTCGTTCCCATTGAGAATTACTAGATCGCCATCACCAGTTCTTTTTCTTGCGGTTGTTTCTGCCATAAGTGTGTCATCCCCTGGAAGTGTTTTGAAACCCAGCTATCGGAATAAATCGTGTCGAGATATCTTTCGCCGCGATCCGCGAAGATGGCGACGCATTTGGCCCCTGGTTCGATTGTTTCTTTCAGGCGATCAACGGCCATCAGGACCGCTCCGGATGAGCCACCAATCAAGATCGCCTCGTTACGGACCATGCGCCTGCAGCCAATGACGCAGTCGAGATCGGTAACCTGTACGACCTTATCGACCAGCTCGGGCCGGGAAAGACTGGGAACCACGGAAGCTCCGTGTCCCGGAATCAGGCGCTTCGTGGAACTCCCGCCAAAGATCACGCTGCCCACTGCATCGACGCCCACTATCGTTGTTGGCAACTCGTTATTGCGCACGAATTCGCCACAACCTCTAACCGTGCCGCAGGTGCTGACTGCGCAGAAAAGATAATCAGGCGCCTGTCCCAGTTGGGTCACGATCTCGCTCATCGTCTCGTAGTGGGCTTTGTAGTTATAGTGATTGGAATACTGGTCGGGCCAATAGCTATTAGGAATCGTCTTTAACAGTTCCTGCACACGAGCAATGCGCGCGGGCAGGTATTCACCAGTTTCCGGATCCGGCTCCGAAACGTAGTCGATCTCCGCTCCGTAAGCTTTGAGGATCTCAATGTTGCTGGCTGTCGTCTTGGGATCGATCACGCAGACGAAGGTGAGCCCGTAGTAGGAACACACCTGGGCCAGACCGATTCCCATGTTGCCGGAACTCGACTCGACCACTGTCGTGCCTGGTCCAACTTCTCCCGTTTTGAGCGCGTTCCTGATAATGCTTAGCGCGGCTCTGTCCTTGATGCTGCCGCCCGGATTGAACCCCTCTAATTTTGCGTAAAGGTCGAAGTCGTACTCTTTGAAGACTCGCGACAGCTTAACCAGCGGGGTCTTTCCGATTTTCAACAAAATATCATCATGCATGGAGGCCTCCTTACCGCTTCGGGGGAGCACTTGGGTGGATAGTTAGTTAAGGTTGATTGCTTCGCAGCCGAATAATCGCTTCGCATCGATGTTCCGCTGCTGGCATTCAGCCACCAGCTTGTCTGACTCGACGATCGGGCGCGACTCCGGGGTGTACTGGAGTGAAGTGAGGAAGGTCAGCCATGGTTCCTGTCCCATCGCATACACATAAGCTCGCTTGGCATTCAACTGCTCAACGATCTTGAATCCCCGCGCGAAATCTGAACCGTCAAACCTTCGCGACTGGTCCATCTTTCTTGCGAGCGGCTTGGTGAGCAATGGGCCATAGAGCCACGTGAGTGGCGCACCATCGCATTCCATGCCCAGGAATAGCGCATCGACTTCTTTCACGAATTCGCTTATGTGTTCATAGAGTTTCGGCTCGATGTTGTTTGAATCGGCCGCGCACATGATTGTCTTCCCGGCGAGCTTCACGAGATAGGCAATCTTGGTCTTGATGTTGAGATCCGCGTGTTCACCGATGAACGGAATACCAGTGATGGAGCCATCTTCGATGTCGATAGTTTCCATCTCGCCAATCTCGATAACGTTCTTGAAACCGATAGTGGTGAGCGCCAGTTTCATGGAAGGATCGATCAGCTCACCGCCTGAGCTACGAGGCACGATGATATTTCGTATTCGATGCCTCAGTTGTAGCAACGTTTCAAAGATGACGTGATCCTGATGAGCGTGCGTAATTACGACGTAGTCAAGGCGGTCCGGCAGATCGTCGTAGGTAAAACGATTGAGACTGCTGTCGAATTCGTAACCAATCACCGGGTCACTCAGGATGTTGACGTTCTTCGTCTCGATGAGGATGCAGGCGTGGCCGAAATAACGTATGCGCACCCCCTCACCTTCGTAATTTCCGGATTTGTGCCCGTTGGACGGCGTGAAGAAGGTTGAGAACAACTTGTCCTGGTCCGCAGTGATCTCGAAAAGGTCTTTAATGTATTCGTAAGGCTGCGGAGTGCGTTTCATCTTGAAGAGCTCGTTGATTCGTTCATCTTTGAAGGGCACATTCAAGTGGAGCCGATTTTCATCCTCCAGCAAAGGGGTGCTGAGAATGAAGCGGCGGTTGTCGTTGTCTAAAAGCGACATGGCCACGCTTTGAAATTCCGGGCAGTAAAAACGGCTCTTGTAGAGGAGTCCTTCAATAAAGCGAATCGAAGGATGATTGTTGGCGTCGTAGACCAGCTCGACGTAGCCTTTGAGTGGTTCGGGTATTTTCTCGTACAGCGGCGTCAAAGCG
>Ga0105247_10002572_pt1 | contig 12300 bp, 8 predicted proteins | sample KBSS24metaG_FD_81519 | JGI IMG/M metagenome (GOLD analysis project Ga0105247, IMG submission 81519) | Switchgrass rhizosphere microbial communities from Kellogg Biological Station, Michigan, USA - KBS S2-4 metaG | ecosystem: Host-associated > Plants > Roots > Rhizosphere > Soil | place...
GCTCTGCCGTCTGCTCCTGCAAAAACCCGACATCCTGCTGCTCGACGAACCTACGAACCACCTCGACGCGGAATCAGTCGCGTGGCTCGAACATCACTTGCAAAGCTACGCGGGAACGATCATCGCCGTCACTCACGATCGTTACTTCCTCGACAACGTCGCCGGCTGGATTCTCGAGCTCGACCGCGGCCAGGGCATTCCGTGGAAGGGCAACTACAGCTCGTGGCTCGAACAAAAACAGGAACGCCTGCGCCGCGAAGAAAAATCCGAAACCGAGCGACAGAAGACACTGCAACGCGAGCTCGAATGGATACGCATGTCGCCGAAAGCGCGTCACGCCAAGGGCAAAGCGCGGATCAACTCGTACGAAGATCTTCTGCGACAGGAGAATGAGAAGCGTCGCGAGGATCTGGAGATTCATATCCCGGCTGGCCCACGACTCGGCAACGTCGTTATCGAGGCTGATCATGTGAATAAGGGTTATGGTCAGAACCTGCTTGTCGACGATATGAATTTTGCATTGCCGCCGGGTGGGATCGTCGGTGTGATTGGTCCAAACGGCGCGGGCAAGACGACGCTGTTTCGGATGATCACGGAACAGGAGCAGCCTGACGCCGGAACTATTCGCAAGGGTGAGACGGTCGTGCTCGCGTACGTCGATCAGAGCCGCACACTCGATCCGGAGAAGTCGATCTGGCAGGAGATCAGTGGCGATGAAGATGTGTTGAAGCTGGGCGCGCGTGAAGTGAACTCGCGTGCGTACGTGGCGCGGTTCAACTTCTCTGGATCGGATCAGCAGAAGAAGGTCGGGATGTTGTCGGGCGGTGAGCGCAATCGCGTGCATCTTGCGAAGATGTTGAAGGAAGGCGCGAACGTGTTGTTGCTTGACGAGCCGACCAACGATCTCGATGTGAATACTCTGCGCGCGCTGGAGGAAGCGCTCGAGAGCTTTGCGGGCTGCGCGGTGGTCATCTCGCACGATCGATGGTTCCTCGACCGGATAGCTACGCACATCCTCGCGTTCGAAGGTGATAGCAAGGTTGTGTGGTTTGAGGGGAACTATTCGGATTACGAGGCTGACAAGAAAGAAAGATTAGGCGCCGCCGCAGAGATACCACACCGGATCAAGTATCGCCAGTTGACGAGGTAGTTTTTAGACAGGATTTACAAGATTTGCAGGATTACAAGATAAATCCTGTCCATCCTGAAAATCCTGATAAATCCTGTCTAACGAATGACTACGCTGCCGCGTACTGCTCGGGGTTCGCTTTCGCCTTTTCCACACACTCATCACAACAAACCGTGATCTCTTTGCCCGCCACGGTCACTTTGATCCCGCCGTCATTGATCGCCCAATCACAGACCGGACATTTGCTCGTGTTCATACCATCGTCTCCCTTGAAATGAATTAACCAACGGAGACAGGCTAACAATCACCGCCCAACATCGACTTCCAGAATCTTGCGTATTTCAGAAGGCGCCTTCCCAAACTCACGCCGGAAAGCATCAGTAAAATGACTGTGACTCGAAAAGCCCAGCTCCAACGCCAACTCGGTGAGATCGCTCGCGCCCGCCGCTAGTCGTTCCAGGGACGCGCGCAAACGGAGCTGCGTCAGATATCGATGAACCGGCACGCCAGTCTGTTGCTGAAAAATGCGCGCGAGGTGAAACGGCGAAACATGCACCGCACGCGCGACTTCATCCAGCGTAACGCGCTCGCTCATCTTTGACGCGAGATACGTCTTCGCTGCTTCCGTTCGCTCAGCATGATCCACGTCCGTACCTTCGCGTTTCGGCTTACGCGTGACACCATGCTTGACGAAAGCCGACTCGAGCACGTCCGCGACGAGTTGCAGCGCCGTGACATCAGCCCACAACGGCTCCAACGGGTTCGACTCGGCAGACTCGAGCCGCTGCACGAGCTCGCGATGCCGCCAGAAGACGTGACTGTCACACGGCCCGGTAAAAAATCGGAACGGCTGCTCGGGATGATCGTCTATTGAAGGGTCGAGCTCGCGCACGATGTCGTTGAGCACACGCGGCGAAACAGTGAAGACCGTCCCGCGATCGCCGCAATCGGACGGATGACTGACGCGATAAGTCGACTCGCGCGAGAAAAACACCGCCTGGTTCACGTCGGCTGTCGTAGTGCGACGACCGAAGTGACGCGCAAACGCACCGTGACGCATCAGCACGATATTATTCGCGTCCGACTCTTCCTCCGCGCCCGGTCCGCTCTGTGCGATGTGGCAACAGTAATCGTGCACACTAATGATCGGGCTTTCGTAGAGCGGGCGGTAAACGATATCTTTATCGCGGTCGTAAGCCACAAGTGTTATCGTACATCAGCCAAACAAAAAAGTGTCTGCTCCCCCAAACATACTCGCCAAAGAGAATCGTGGCCTGCTGCTCGACATTGTTGTCTTCGTTCTCAACATCGTCCTGATGCGCTGGCTGACGGGCTACTTCCTCGATCTCGTTCATCTCGCGAATACCGACGAACGGCTCGCACAATTCACGTTGACGGGATTCTGTTTGAGCATGTGGGTTTTGCCGGCCGCGGGCGCCGTCATGAGGCGCTGGCATTTTCATCAACGCTTGAAAAAGGAAGGAAAGACTGTCGAATGGGACTCGGGCCTGGGCGGCTGTCTTTTCAATCCAATCTTTTACTTCTGCCTGAACCTGGTGCTGATGTCGGCGATCGTCGCCGGTCTTGGCACCTTTTTATTCGGCAATCAAGTATCAAACAACGGCGCGATCTTTGTTCCGCTGATTTTTTTCGGACTGTTCTGTACGATCCTGCAAACGTATCTGATTTATCGATATTTCTCAGCGCCGAAGAAGCCGCCGCGTTCGAAGTTTCTGCGACATCCGGAAAGCGAGTTGGTTGGCGACATCTGCATTTTTCTGAACATGATTTTGTTTCAGATTATCTGGAATACACTCACGTTCGCGGAGTTCGGCAGGACGTCCGGAGTCGCAGAATTCCTCGGCCGGTTCTTCCTGCTGTGCTTTCTCGCGATGCTGATCTACTTCCCGCCGCGCATGTTTTATCTGGTCGAAGACATCGATCGCGGGCGCACGTGGGCCATGATGCTCCTCGCGAATTCACCGGTGATTATTAGGGTGCTTATAGGAACGAAAGAATGGTAGACAGGATTTACAAGATTTTTCAGGATTGACAAGATCTATCTTGTAAATCCTGCTCTAATCTTGTAAATCCTGTCCAAGAGGTGCATATGAAAATTAGTCTTCTCATTGTGATTTTGCTGTTAGCTGTCGCGCAGGACCCCGGCGAGATCCGCAACTTCCTCCGCGTCAACAAAGACTTTTGCACCGGCGGCCAGCCAAAACTCGAACATCTCGAAAAGTTAAAAGCCGACGGCGTCAAATCGATCATCAACCTGCGCCAGCCGAGCGAGCATCGCGCCGCCGAAGAAGAAGCGAGAGCCAAAGAGCTGGGCTTGAAATACTTCAACATCCCCGTCGCTTACGGCAATCCGAACGAGGAACAGGTCGCAGAGTTTTTGAAGATCACTGACGATCCGGAAAATCGCCCGGCGTTCATCCATTGCACGGCCGCGATTCGCGTTGGCGCGTTCTGGATGATCAGGCGCGTGTTGCGCGACGGCTGGAAAGTCGAAGACGCCGAAGCCGAAGCGGTGAAAGTCGGACTGCGCGAGAGTCCACACTGGCTCGAGTTCGCGCGCAAGTACATCGAGACACATAAGACGAAGGCATCTCTTCCTACAGATCCGTTGAGCTTTGGAGTATTTAGAGCTCGTTTCGATCCCGCGGGCACGTTCACAATCGAAGGTGATCGCTGGCCCAAGATCAACGGTACGTACAAAAACCTCGGCTCAGAAGTTGAGCTCCTGATGTCCGGTGGACCGGGCGGCTGCGATGGTCCCGGCAAGTATCGCTACGACACTGACGGCAAGCACCTTTCCTTCAATCTCGTTTCCGACGACTGCAAACCACGGCAGATGATCCTCGATCGGAGCACGTGGCGACCGGCAGATGAGGCTGTTACCAAACCGGCGCGCGAGATCGTCAGTACCGGCAACGGCAAACCACCCACGCGCCCGATGGCAAGCAACAAAGGAAGCTGGCCGTCGTTTCGTGGTCCAAACGCGTCCGGTGTGGCCGAAGGACAGAACCTGCCCGATCAGTGGAGCGGCAAGACCGGCGAGAACATTCTCTGGCACACACCGATTCCCGGTCTCGCACACTCGAGCCCGGTCGTCTGGGGAAATCGAATATTCGTCACGAGTGCCGTCAGCAGTGATCCGAAGGCGTCGTTTAAACCTGGCCTCTACGGCGATGGTGATGCCTCGGCGGATCGTTCGAAGCACCGCTTTATGATCTATGCGCTCGATAAGGAAAGCGGCAAGATCCTCTGGGAACGAGTCGCGTACGAAGGCGAGCCGCGCGAAAAACGTCACATCAAGTCGACGTATGCGAATTCGACACCCGTGACTGACGGTCGCATCGTCGTCGCGTGGTTCGGATCGCAGGGTTTGTATGCTTATGACGTTAACGGCAAGCCGCTCTGGAAAGTCGACCTCGGACGCCTCGACCTCGGCGCTTACGACATACCGACTTACGAGTGGGGCACGGCCAGCTCGCCGATCATCTGGAAAGATCTGGTGATCCTCCAGTGCGACACGCAGGTCGATTCATTCATCATCGCTTTCAACGCGGAAAATGGCAGGGCCGTTTGGAAAACAAGTCGCGACGAGATTCCTTCGTGGGGCACGCCGACAGTCGCCACCACTTCGAAAGGCGAAGAGCTCATCGCCAATGCTTCAAACTTCATTCGCGGTTACGATCCACGCACCGGCAAAGAGCTCTGGCGACTCGGACGCAGCTCGAAGATCACGGCGCCAACGCCGATCTTCGCAGACGACATGCTCGTCGTCGTTAGTGGTCGTGGACCAGAGCGACCGATCTTCGTCCTTAAAGCCGGCGCGCGTGGTGATCTGACGCTGCCGGAAGGCAAGACGAGCAGCGACACAGTCATCTGGAGCCGCACCGGACGCGGTTCCTACATGCCGACGCCTCTGATCTACAACGGTCTGCTTTACGTGCTCGCGAACAACGGCACGTTCGACGCTTACAATCTGAAAACTGGTGCAGAGATCTATCGACAGCGTTTGCCACTCGTGGGCAGCGGCTTCAGCGCGTCGCCTGTCGCTTCAGACGGAAAGATCTACTTATCGAACGAAGACGGCGAGATACTCGTCGTAACTGCCGGTGAAAAGTTTAATCACATCGCGACAAATTCTATGGGTGAGCTGCTGATGGCCACGCCGGCTCTGTCTGATGGAGTGATGTACGTGCGCTCTTCCCAGAGTCTCTTTGCTATCGGCCGGAAAAAGTAATTCATGAGCACCGGCCGCATGGAAGCGTTCAGTGATGGTGTAATCGCCATCATCATCACCATCATGGTGCTCGAGCTGCGCGCGCCGCATGACACCAGCTTAGCTGGACTCCGGCCACTAATCCCGGTCTTCGCCAGCTATGTGATGAGTTTTATCTACGTCGGGATCTATTGGAACAACCATCACCATCTGCTCCACGCAACGGAACACATCGACGGGCGCGCGCTGTGGGCCAATCTGTTTCTGCTGTTTTGGTTGTCGCTGGTTCCGTTTGTGACGGCGTGGATGGGTGAAAACCACTTCGCGCAATGGCCCGTCGTGCTCTATGGCTCCGTACTTTTATTAGCCGCCATCGCTTATTTGATCCTCGTGCGCGTATTACTCGGAGCACCAGGCAACGAGCTGCTGGCGTCAGCGTTGGGATCTGATTTTAAAGGCAAGATCTCGATGCTGATCTATGTGATCGGGATCCTGCTGGCCTTTGTGCGACCGTGGCTCGCCTGCGCGGTCTACGTCTTCGTGGCAGTGATCTGGCTGATACCCGATCGCCGCATTGAGCGCAGAATTAGTTAAGCCTGAACCTGAATGTTGCCGCCGCCCCAGTCAGGAAAGAACCAGTCAGAAAAGAACAAGTCAGGAAGAGGGGCTTGCCCCCGCTCGTCCCATCCAAGCAACGGCGGGGGCAAGCCCCTCTTCCTGACTTGTTCTATTCTTACTGACTTGAACTTCCCTACTGACTTGTTCTTTCCTTACTGACTTGAATTTCCCTACTGACTTATTTCTTTACCTCGTGGTTACCTGCATATCACCGCCTGCGTATTTGAACTCGAGGAAATCATGCGCGGAGCCGGGAATGCTCTTGCACTGCACGAGCTTGCTCTGCGGCATCTGAAATCCCACATCGTCCTTACGCTCAGCATCCGTCGCCCACCACGTCAGGCTTGCGCCTTTGTCGTCGTCACGCTCGGCATCAGTCGGAATCCAACCCTTCGCCGGCTGTTGATAAATCCCCCATGTAAGCCGATCTTTCGCGCCTTCGACTCCATTGTCTTCAACCACCAGCAAAACTCGCTGTCCAATATTAGCCGGAACATTCGAGTCGAAAATCTCTCCACCCATGATCGCCACGTTTTTATCAGTTTCCATACAGTCGAACTTCGCTCTGACTATAATGCCCGGCTCGGCCCGTTTCTCCGAATCATCCGGATTATCAACCGGGATAGCCGCCGGATCGCTCAGCGTCATCTCACCTTCACCGGTGCCGTCAGCGAGCTCGCTCGCTTTGAATTCAACGAATCTCGTTTCGCCGTCGTCCAACATAAACTTGAATGAACCGGAGGCTGTCGCTCCCTCGGCGCCTGCGAAAACCGAATTTGGTAAGGCGATACATACGGCGATCACTGCCATAATGAAAGCGCCTATAATGATCTTCATTGAGAGGTCTCCTCGTGGATAAGGGTTTTAGGTAAGTCGGTGTATGAGGACTTTGGACTTGCAAAGTCTGTACGCACAACACGACAAATGAACAAAAATCAGCACTACAAACTAACGCGTATTTTTATCCCCTTTCTGGTCATCGTAATTTCGGCCAGTACGTCGGGTATTGTCTGGGGGAAGATGCTCCAAACCGGCAGCATCAGAGGCAAGGTCGTGGCTGATATTCCGGATCAGCGCAAACCTCTGTCGGGAGTGACGGTTACTTTAAGCTCAGATCGCCTCGGTGACAAGAAAATTCAGAGCATCAGCGACATGGAAGGTCAATATGACTTTCCCGATCTTCTCGCCGGTGACTACATTGTGACTGTCGAATTTTCGGGTTTCAAGAAGTATGAAAAGAAACTGAGTCTGCAGATCGATGCGACTGTCGAGCAGGACATTCTCCTGCAGCCTCTTCCGATCAGTGAGAATGTTACGGTCACCGATGATCGCGTCGATGCTGATAAAACAGAGACGACAACGCCTTCAGTGATCACACAAGCGGCTCTGCGCGATGCGCCGCTCATCGATCAAAAGTTTCAGGACGCGCTGCCTTTACTACCCGGCGTCTTGCGTGGTCCGGACGGAAGCCTGAACATCAAAGGCACGCGCCCGAGCCAGAGTGGCATTCTCGTATCTAGTTTGAACGTGACGGATCCGGTCACCGGCGCGCCCGCAATCGAGTTGCCGCTCGAAGCGGTCGACACGGTGCAGGTGCATTCGAATCCGTACTCGTCGGAATTTGGGAAGTTCAGCGGCGCCGTTACGACGATCGAGACGCGTTCGGGAAGTAACGATCTGCGTTACCTGTTTCTCGGCGTGTTGCCACGACCGCGCTGGCGCGACGGCAAGCTCTACGGCATCGGCGCTGCGACACCGCGAATCGCTGTCGGCGGTCCGATCAAGAAAGACAAGCTCTTCTTCTTTCAGAGCGTCGAGTATCGTTTCGTGCGGACGAACGTGCCGAGTCTCGAAGCGCTCGACGAGCACCAGCGCGATATCAAGCGCGAGAGTTTCGATTCGTTTACGCGTCTCGATTGGGTCGTGAATAAAAACAATCGACTCACGGGAAGCTTCTCGATCTTCCCGCAGAAGTTTGACTACTTCAATCTGAACACTTTCAACCCGTCAGACACGACCGCGAATTTCCATCAACGCGGCTGGTTTGTCGCTTTGAACGAGCAGGCGACGTTCGAGTCGGGCGCGTTGCTGCAATCGAGTTTCAGCGTGAAGCAGTTTGACGGCGACATCTTCGGCAACAGTGCCGCGCCTTACGAGATCACTCCGGATCGTAATTTTGGTGGCTGGTTCGATCGCCAACATCGCGAGAGTCGTCGTTACGAGCTGCTGGAGATTTTCAACTTCGCACCGTTGCAGACGGCGCGTGGCTCACATGCGTTCAAGGCGGGCGTCAATATCAGTCGCACCTCGTTCGACGGCACTGATCGGAGCGTTGACGTTAGTATCCTGCGCGCCGACGGAACGAGATATCAACTGATCGACTTCGTTGGCGACGGTGCTCTCGAGCTGGCGCAGAACGAGTATTCGGCGTTTGTGCAGGACAAGTGGATCGTGAACAACCGTCTCGTGTTCGACATGGGCCTGCGCTATGACCGCGACGGTATCGGAAGGAACAACAACCTCGCTCCGCGTGTCGGCTTTGTGGTTACGCCAACTGATTCGGATCGCACTGTCGTGCGTGGCGGTGTCGGCCTGTTCTACGACAAGATCCCACTGAACGTCGGCTCATTCGAACAGTATCAGAGTCTTCTCGTAACAACCTTCGCTGCCAACGGCGTCACTCTAATCGACGGCCCGCGCTTACTGCTCAATTCTGCACCTGACGATTTCAAAAACCCGTACAGCCTCGCCTGGAACCTGCAACTCGATCACCAACTAAACGATCGCCTGCTGCTGCGTCTCGGCTACGAAGAGCGCAGCACACGCCGCGACTTCACGCTCGAGCCAACCGCCGATGCGCTGTTGCTTCAAAACAACGGTCGCTCACGTTATCGCGAATTGCAGGCTGTCGCGCGCTTTCGTTTCCAGGAAGGCCGTAATATCTTCCTCTCGTACGTGCGCTCGCAGGCGCGCGGCAATCTGAACGACTTCAACACCTACTTCGGCAATCAAAAGCATCCCGTGATCCGTCCGGACGAGTACGGCCGCCAGCCCTTTGACGCGCCACATCGCCTCCTCTTCTGGGGCGACTTCGCGGTTCCCTTCAACATGGTCCTGACGCCCGTCGTCGATTACCACAGCGGGTTTCCGTTCTCGATCATAAACGAGAACCAGGATTTCGTTGGACCACGCAACGAGGGCGGGCGCTTTCCGCGTCTCCTGACGCTCGATCTGCTCGTGATGAAAGCATTGAAAATTCGTTTTCGCGGCAAAGAGTACAAAGGCCGCGCGGGCTTCACCGTCTTCAACATCACGAACCACTGGAACCCGCGCGACGTCCAGAACAACATCGCGAGCCCGCAGTTCGGCACATTCTTCAACAGCGCCGACCGCAGTATCCGATTGAAGTTTGAGTTTGTAAAATACTGAACCGGTCTTAAAATCCGTGTAATCCGCGGTTAAGGAAACGCCACTATGAAAAACCTGCTTGGATTCGCCCTCTTACTACTACTCTGCCCAACCGTGATGGCCCAGAGCGAGACGCCGTCGAAATTCGACACCACCAACTACGGTTTCAACTACGAGCGTCGCGCCGTCATGATCCCGATGCGCGACGGTGTCAAACTACATACCGTCATTCTCGTCCCCAAAGGCGCGCACAACGCACCGATCCTGATGACGCGCACGCCATACAACGCCGACGAGTTGACGACTCACGTGAACAGCTCCAATCTCGGTCCAGCCCTGAGTGGCTACGACAACGCCACCGACGTGATCATCGAGGGCGGCTACATTCGCGTGGTCCAGGACGTGCGCGGCAAGTACGGCTCCGAAGGCGAGTACGTGATGAACCGCCCGCTGCAAGGCCCTTTGAACCCGACCAAAGTAGACCACGCCACCGATACCTACGACACGATCGACTGGCTCGTGAAGAACATTCCCGAGACGAATGGCCGCGTCGGTATCATCGGCATCTCCTACGATGGCTTCCTGCCGCTGATGGCGCTCATCAATCCGCATCCGGCGTTGAAAGTCTCCGTGCCGATGAATCCGATGGTCGACGGCTGGATGGGCGACGACTGGTTTCACAACGGCGCGTTTCGCCAGCAGGGCATGAGCTACATTTATGATCAGGAAGCCACGCGCGCGAACGATATTCGATGGTGGACCAGCCACTACGACGATTACGACATGTTCATGGAAGCAGTCTCGGCAGGCGAACTGGGCCGGCTTCGCGGTCTCGAGCAGGTCGGCTTCTGGCGCCAGCTACTCGCGCACCCGTCGTACGACGCTTACTGGCGCGAACAGGCGGTCGACAAAATTCTCGCGAAGGAACCGCTGAAAGTTCCGGTGATGCTCGTTCACAGTCTGTGGGACCAGGAAGACATTTACGGCGACATCGCGGTGTACAAAGCGATCGAGCCGAAGGATACGAATAACGACAAAGTGTTTCTCGTGCTTGGTCCATGGCATCACGGGCAGGAGATTCGCGACGGCAGCGCGCTCGGCGCGATCAAGTTCAACAGCGATACCGCGATGACGTTTCGAAAGGAAGTTCTGCGACCGTTCCTCGATTACTATTTGAAAGACGGCGCGCCAAAGCCTGACGTCGCGCCCGTGACGGCTTTCGAGACCGGAACAAACAAGTGGTATCGCATGTCTGCATGGCCCAGAGGATGTGAGAACGGCTGCGCGATCAAACCGACACCGCTGTATCTCAACAAAGGGTTAACCGCAGGCTTCACAGCGCAATCGTCGGAGGGTTATGAGGAGTACGTATCGGATCCGGCGAAGCCTGTTCCATTTCGCGCGCGTCCGATCGATGCGGACAGTTGGTCACGCTGGCTGGTCGACGATCAGCGCGAGATGTCCGGGCGTCCCGACGTGCTCGTTTTTACCTCCGATGTTTTGAAAGAGCCGGTGAAGATCAGCGGCGAGCCGATCGCGAACTTGATCGCTTCGACGAGCGGTACGGATTCGGATTGGGTGGTGAAGCTGATCGATCTCTACCCGCCCCAGGTTGCGGGACAGCCGAACATGGGTGGATACCAATTGATGATTTCTGCTGACGTGTTTCGCGGGCGTTATCGCGAGAGCCTGGAGTTTGCGAAACCAATCACCGCGAATGAGCCGCTGAAGTATCGTTTCGCGATACCGACGTCGAATCACGTCTTTCTGCCGGGTCACCGCATCATGGTGCAGATCCAGTCGAGCTGGTTCCCACTCTACGATCGCAACCCGCAGACATTTGTGAAGAACATCTTCTGGGCCAAACCCGAAGACTTCAAGAAAGCAACACAGCGGATCTACAACACGAGTTTCATCGAACTGCCACTGGTAACAAAGTCTTAGACAGGATTTACAAGATTTTTCATGATTGACAGGATCTCAATCTTGTTCATCTTGTAAACATCTTGTAAATCCTGTCATTAATTGAGGAGCCCATCTATGCGCCTGATTGCATTCATCCTCTGCCTTTCGATGTTGGCAGTTGCATCTCAGCCCTCAACGCCAACGAACGACTACAAAGCAGCGGTCGTCGCTGACGTCAACGCCATGGCGAAACAATCGCAAGTGATGGTCGACATGGTCTTCAGCTTTGGCGAGCTGGGCTTCCAGGAAGTCGAGACCTCGAAATATCTCACTGGCATACTCAAGAAAGAAGGCTTCAAGATCGAACAAGGCATCGCCGGTATTCCCACCGCGTGGATCGCAACCTGGGGCTCGGGCCATCCCATCATCGCGCTCGGCTCTGACGTCGATTGCATTCCACAAGCCTCACAAAAGCCCGGCGTCGCATATCACGATCCGTTGATCGAAGGCGCTCCGGGTCACGGCGAAGGCCACAACTCAGGCGTGCCGCTCAACATCACTGCTGCGATTGCCGTGAAGCGCCTGATGCAACGTGAGAAACTTCCGGGCACGATCAAGATCTGGCCGGGCATCGCGGAAGAGCTCGTCGCGGGCAAGGCATTCTTTGTTCGCGAAGGGGTTTTCAAAGACGTCGATGTGGTCCTGTTTACGCACGTCGGCAACAATCTCAACACCTCGTGGGGCCAGTCATCCGCGACCGGGCTCGTGTCAGTCGAGTACACGTTCAAAGGCGAGAGCGCACACGCGGCCGGCGCGCCATGGCAGGGACGCAGCGCGCTCGACGCCGTCGAGCTGATGGACGTCGGTTGGAACTTCCGGCGCGAACACCTGCGCCTGCAACAGCGATCGCATTACGTCATCACAAACGGCGGCGATCAGCCCAACGTCGTGCCGCGTCTCGCGAGTGTCTGGTACTACTTCCGCGAGCTCGATTACGAGCACATCA
>Ga0105247_10002573_pt1 | contig 12299 bp, 7 predicted proteins | sample KBSS24metaG_FD_81519 | JGI IMG/M metagenome (GOLD analysis project Ga0105247, IMG submission 81519) | Switchgrass rhizosphere microbial communities from Kellogg Biological Station, Michigan, USA - KBS S2-4 metaG | ecosystem: Host-associated > Plants > Roots > Rhizosphere > Soil | place...
ACAGTGCCGGTACGACATGTATTGGTGGCCGAAACACCAACGATTACACGTTTGTTCAGTTGTTATGGGATGACGGACTAGGTTTTGGCAACAATATTTTTATCCACCCACAATATGCTACTTTCGCGGCATACTCGACTGTCGGCGACTCCTGGTATAATGCATTTCAATTCAGTCTCCGAAAGCGGTTCTCTCAGGGGCTTTCGTTTGATGTGAACTATACATATTCGCATTCGATCGACACGGCTTCTGGCAATGAATCGGCCGGATCGCTAACGGGAGTTAACTTTCTGAATCCGCTTACACCTGCGGAAAACAAAGGAAGCTCCGACTTTGACGTTCGACATCTTATTAATGCGAATTTCATCTACGAACTTCCATTCGGAAAAGGTCGGATGTTCGCGCGCGATCTCAATAAATGGGCAAACCTCTTTGTTGGGGGGTGGACATTCACTGGAATTTATAGATGGAACACCGGGCTCCCGTCTGGGGAACCATTTGATGATGCTCGCTGGGCGACGAACTGGAATGTTCAGTCGAACGCAGTGAGGCTCACGACGCTAGAGAGTTCGCCGACAAAGAACAGCCCAGACGGATTGCCGAATATTTTCGCTGATCCGACAGCTGCTTATCAATCCTTCCGCAATGCCCGTCCGGGGGAGCCGGGAGACCGAAACGTATTGCGCGATCCGAATTATATTACGTTCGATGCGGGGTTGTATAAGTCTTTCGCCATACGTGAAGGTCAGAAACTTACATTCCGCTTTGAGGTGTTCAACGTTACAAATACGCAACGATTGACAAGCATTGGAACATTCGGGGTTGCACTCGATCCGTCGCTTAAGACGCCACCCTCGGACTGGGGCCGGCTTACGGCGATACAGGGTGAGCCAAGAGTGGTTCAGTTCGCCTTACGGTACGACTTCTGATTACTTAGAAGTTAGAACATTCAAGCGGGTCGGGGAATTATTCCCGTCCCGCTTTCTTAGTTCTGGTTTGAGTTTTCGGTGATGTACTTTTCCAATCGAGCCTTCTCCGGCGTGTCAGGGATCTTTTGAATATATAATCTATATTCAGTTGCCGCCCTGTCCCTGAGCCCGGCGGCATCGTAAAGTGCCGCAAGGCGCAGGTGGATATCAGCTTTCTCAATGGGCGCAAGCCGAATCGCTTCATTAAGATAAACAACTGCTTTTGAGCCTTTCTTTGCAATTAAATAGGCTTCGCCGAGCATCTGCTGGGCATCCGGCGAAGTCGGGTCGCTATCGACCGCCTTAGCCAGAATTGGGATGGCTTTTTCGGTCTCTTTCAGCGCGATATAGAGCCTTCCCAAATTGATCAGAGCCAACATATAATCAGCTTTCAACTCGATAGCCCTACTGTAGAAGCTTTCAGCCTCGGGAAATTTCTCATCCAGAAAGTAAATGTTTGCGAGCTGGGTAAGGGAGATAAAATCCTTCGGATCGGACTTTATGATGTCCAGGAAGAGTGACCTCGCCTTGTTGTTACTCTTTTCATTAAGGGCGGACAGAGCTTTTTCAAACAGTTTCTGATTTTCCTGACTTCGCTTATAAAAGTTCTTCGCAGAAACCACTTCGGCCCGCGCCTTGGTGTCTCGTAGTTGGAGCCAATTTACGGCAATCTCCTGATAGATCACGGATGCCGCGCTGGGAATTATCTGACGACTCGTAATCTCAATTCCTTCGATTTCGACCGTTATCGTAGAACCGTCTCGCGGAACATCGCTCAGGCTATACGACCCATCGTTCGATGTTTGCCGCCTATCGACGAAGCGCCCAAAAGAATATACGGCAACATAAATTGGAGGTTTTGGAATAGATGCTGGAAATCCATCAATAATAATCTTACCCGTAACCGTGACCGCATCAACTTTTTGGTTGCCTTCGTTTCGACCACCAATCATTTTCGGCAGGTGATTCGGGTCACCTGGGATCTCCTGCGAAAGGACCCGGTCACTAAACATGTTTATTGTGACAAACAGAATGGCCAGGGATAACCAGGAATTCATCGTTAGGGCCTCCGTTTAAGCGATTCAATGGGGTCAGTATAAGACAATCGAACAAAACCGCAAAAAGGCACCCTGTGTTTGCAAACAAGGTCATTTTCTCAATATCCAGCGTTTGTCTAAATTGGACGAAGTCATTTGGTTCAGCGATTGGCTGCCGATGAGTGATCCGCCTCGCGCCCATGATTCAGCCACGGGAATTGGAATGTCCAGTCGGCTGGTACGAATCAATTCGTTGGCCTTCACGGCTCTCAGATGGACACGCCGCCGGCGGTTCTCAGGCTCTAAACTCAATCCAATACGCCCGACTCGACGCCCGACTCGGTGAAACAGGCTAGTGAAACATATTTCGCTTACCGGGGTACCGACCTCAATCATGAGCTTTCTAAGACCTTCGCCCTACCGTGGACCGAAAGGCACAAATTGTAGGTGTGATGGGAGGTGTCATCGTAATAAATTAATAAATTATCAATACTTGTTCGCCGACACGTTTACCCGCGAAAGCTACGGGCCGCGTGAGGACTCGCAGCGTAGTAGCACCGCTGCAGCTCCAAGCTTTGGTCAGATCTTCTCCAGGATCCAGGGCACTCCGCGAAGGATGCAGTTCGGATTGCGGTATTCGTTCTCGGATTGGTCGAAACTAGAAACCTTTCATGGCTGAGGCTTCGTGCCCCGGTCTTTTTTTTTTCCTTAAGAAATACGTGCCGCTCAGTCTCCATCGACAAAGGGGCGAAATCGCCTTTTCATTGGCAGGAGCCCGATAAATGGGTCATGGAAAGGGGTTTAAGCAAGGGGCAAAGCACAACCGTAATTTTGGATTTTATTCAAATATTCGAATTCGGACGCCTCCGCGAAGAGCTAAAACACCGCTAAAACAGGGTAAAGGAGCGTGGAACACTGTTTGCTTTAATTAGTAACAAGTAGGAATTTGTCTGACTTTTCAGTCATACCCGCAAGTAGCTAATTTGAACATTCAAAGAAAGGGAGTGAATTATGCAAAAACTTTCAAGCCTTATGTCTTCGACCTCTCCTCGAAACAGAGCAAAGTTTCGGAATAATATCGGGGCTTTTTTGGTTCTCGTTGCTTTAACTTTTTTAGTTTTACCAAGTTTTGTTTCCGCTCAAGCGGTGTCGGGAGTTACAGGAATCGTCTCGGACGCCAATGGAGCCCCGATACCGGGGGTTGAGGTAAAACTGACGAATACGAAAACCGGAAGTGAATTGACAACGAAAACCAATGGTGAAGGTGCTTATCAATTCACAAACGTACCGCCCGGATCGGATTACAAACTTACGTTTGCTATCGTGAACTTTCAGTCGTTGTCACTGAACAGTGTTACCTTGGGTGTCGGGCGGACCGAAACCCACGATGCTGTGTTGACAGCGGGAAATGTATCGGCTGTGGTTGAAGTAACGTCATCCGGTGAGGTGACGCTTAATACCACAGATCCCTCGATCGGAAACGTTATTTCGACTCGACAGCTACGCGAACTGCCGATCCAGATCCGCAGTTCGCCGGCCGCTCTGATCGGACTGCAGCCGGGAGTAGTTGGTAACAACGTCGGCACCGGCTCGACGAATCGTGTAGGTTCGGTAATCGGATCACGTGCTGACCAGGGCAACATTACCGTTGACGGCATCGACGCAAATGACCAGGCAACCGGTCAGTTTGCAGCAACTGTAGGTAATGCTCCGATCGATGCCATCCAGGAATTCCGGGCCGTGACGGTCAATCCTGCTGCATCGGAAGGACGCAGCTCAGGCGGCCAAGTCCAACTCGTAACAAAGAGCGGTACGAATAGCTACCATGGTTCGCTTCGTGAATACAACCGAAATGAAAAGTTTGCCGCGAATAGCTTCTTTAACAATAGATCCGGAATCGCTCGTCCGAAATTGAACCGTAATCAATTTGGCGGCAATCTCGGTGGCCCGTTGCCTTTACTGAATTTCGGGGAACATGATCCCAAGGATCCATGGTTCAAGAGCGGAAAGGACAGGTTGTTCTTCTTTTTTGACTACGAAGGACGCCGCGACGCTCAAGAAGTCAGCTACACGCGGACTGTGCCTCTGCAGCACTTCAGAAATGGTGGATTAGCTTATATCAGCGGAGCGAATTGTGCCGGGGCAAGGCTAAACACTAATCCCGGATGTATTACGATACTGACGCCAGCACAGGTTGCTTCGCTTGATCCGCTAGGCATCGGGCCAAATGCGGCCCTACTGAGTTTTATCAACAGCCGCTACCCCCTTCCAAATGATCTTACGGGAGGTGATGGATTGAACACTGGGGGTTTTCGCTTCAACGCTCCGTCCAGCCGTAAAGACAACACGATTACTACCCGATTTGATGCGAACATCAATAGCCGACAGAAGGCGTTTGTTCGTTTTAACATAGCTCGAAGAAATCAAACTGACACGGTCAACTCCGTTGCGGCTCAATTCCCCGGTGATCCGGCAAGTGCTTTGATCGTTGTCAAGGATTACTCGATAGCCGGCGGCCACAGTTGGTCGATCACAAATAATCTGTTCAATCAGGTCACGATAGGAAACAGTCACTCAGGCCTGGATTTTCCGAATGATTTTCACCCAAGTTTTCCAAACGAATTCACGTTTGGAACGCTTAGCGCTCCTTTCGCTGGTATTGATACGCAAAGTCGAACTGTCGACACTCCGACGATTCGGGACGACGCAACGTGGAACTGGCGTTCGCATACGTTTTTCTTTGGAGTTCAATGGAAGCCGATCAAGTCGGTTTCGGGACTTGTCAACGATTTGAATTTTGCAACGTTCGGTCTCGGCGGTAATCTCGACGCTCTCGACGCATCGGTCGAACCGGGAAACATTACATCTGGGGTTACCAACTATGACGCGTCGTTCGCGTTTCTGCTTGGCAGGATGGCACAACTCGATACGAACTATACGTACGATGTTAATGGGGTCGCAAATATACCCGGCACGGGTAAGATCCGAGATTTTCGTTACAACGAGTACGAATACTACATTCAGGATAACTGGAAGATCAGAAATGATCTGACACTCAATCTTGGGTTGCGGTACCAATACTATTCGCCGCCGTATGAGGCCAATGGATTTCAAGCTGGAAACGACGTTGATATCGCGCAACTGTTCCCGCTTAGAGTTCGAAACGGCGCGGCGGGGATCGGTGGCGATTCGGCCGAGCCCTTCTTGACCTATTCTCTTATCGGAAAAGCAAACAATGCGCGTCCGTACTACAAAGGCGATAAAAACAATTTTGCGCCGCGTGTTGGATTTGCATATTCGCCGGCTTTTTCCAATGGCTTTATGAAGAGTGTCTTCGGCGATCGTAAAACTTCCATTCGGGGCGGTGCGGCTATTGTTTACGAACGTACGGCTGGAGCTCTGACTTTCATTCAGGACCAGCTGTCGTATCTTTTCGACAATAGCACAGGTACGGTCTTAGGTACTGGAGATGCTTTTACTGATCTACAGAACGATCCGCGGTTCACCGGGATTAATTCTCTCCCGATCAGCAATACGGCTCCGGTCATCACGAATCCAAACACCCCTTTCGTCGACGGCGGTTTTCCGTTCGGGAATGCAATCGGAGCATTCAACTACGCAATTGCGCAGAATTACCAGACCCCGTACTCCTATCAGTTCAGTTTGGGATTCCAACGTGAATTGCCGGGTAATTTTCTGCTGGACGTCTCGTACGCGGGCCGTATCGGCAAGAAGCTATTTACGCAGGCTGATGCATCTCAGGTCGTAGACTTCAGGGACCCGGTATCGGGACAAACATTGCTAGAAGCCCTGAATGATATTCAGACTCAGTTGAACGCTGGTAGAACGTCCTCCCAGGTCACGCTACAGCCCTTCTTTCAAAACCAAAGCCCGCTCGGGCTAGGCGCTCCTTGTGAGGCGTTTCTTGGCTTGAATCGGACTTGTACACGCCTGGTCGCCGGATTTTTCGGTTCGCTCATAAGCCGAGGAGATTCCGGAGATACTGTTCAGGCGCTGTTTGCCAATAGCCTATTAAGGCCTAATGTAGGTATTAGCGGACAATTCTCGGATAATCTCTACATTACGAACCTAGGCAAGTCACGGTACGACGGTCTATTAATCAGCCTGCAGAAGCGATTCTCTCAGGGGCTCCAGTTTGACTTTAATTACACGTATTCTTTCTCGAAGGACAACAACTCCAGCGTGGGGAATACTGTGATTGGCGGTCTGGTATACGACCTTAGGAATCCTGATGCCGGTTACGGACCCTCGGATTTCGATATTCGCCATTTGATGAATGCCAACGCCATCTGGGAGCTCCCATTCGGTCGTGGCAAATGGATCGGCAAAGATGCCAACAGTTTTGCCAACATCTTTATTGGCGGCTGGCAACTGTCTGGCATCTTTACTTACCGCTCGGGTCTTCCGTTCCAAGTTGGAACGAATTCGTTCCCACTCGCATTTACACTTGAGAGTCCGGCAGTACTGGTCGGTGACACAAGCGCGCTGATCGGAAAAATCAACACAACGGGTCCGAACATCAACTTCTTTGGTGATCCGGCTGCTGCTGCTGCTGCACTCGGTGCTTTCAGAAATGTGCGAAATGGCGAGACTGGAAGTCGTAATGTTCTTCGCGGGCCGAGTTTCTGGAATGCTGACATCAGCTTGGCGAAGAATTTCTCACTTCCCTGGGAAGGCCAGCGCATTCAGCTACGGATGGACGCATTCAATGCGTTCAATCACAACGTCTTTGCGAATCCGGCAGTTTCACTTAGTGGAACACTGAATTTTATTAGCGGCAGGGGTCTCGTACCAAGTTGTACAGCAACGAGTCCGAGTTGTGCATTTGGTCAGATCACGACAACGGCTAGTGCTCCACGCGAGATCCAATTCGCTGTCCGTTATGATTTTTAGTAAAAAACTATTGGCTTAATTGCCATTTGGCCTTCCGGGAGATCGGAAGGCCTTTTTTCTTGTTCAATCGGTCCTGATCGGCCCAGTCACTGCCCATTGGCAGCGATATATTGCTCAAGCTTTTGTTTTTCGGGATGATTCGGCTTCGCTTTGAGCAACAGTCTGTACTCCTCGGCAGCAAGATTTTTGGCTCCGGCTGCGTTATATAGCCAGGCTATTCGAAGGTGAAGGTCGGCTTTTTCAGCGGGCGCAAGCTCTATTGCTCGCCGCATATGTTGAATTGCAAGAGTGCCCTGTCTGTTTTGTAGATAGGCCTCGCCTAAGTAATGATTAACGTCCGCTGAATCAGGGTTTTGCTTACGAGCCTGAGATAAGACGTCGATTGCCCGATCCAACTTCTTTAGCGCAAGATCTGCCCGGCCAACACCAAATAAAGCATTGATGAAGTCGCTTTTCAAAACGAGGGCTCGTTCAAAAATTAACTCTCCCTCGGCGTAGTGACCATTATTGCAGTAGATGTTTCCAATTTCAGTCAAGGCCACAAAGTCGCTGGGATCTAGCTTCACTAGATCATCCAGCATCTTGGCAGTAGTTTCACCATTCTTTTCCCGGAGCTTTTCCATGGCCTTTTCGAACCGTTTCTGATTTTCCTTCGTTCTCGTATATAAATTCCTGGCCGAGATGACCTCATTACGACGCTTGATCGCATCGCGGGAAGCCGACCAGGTAATATATATGTCCTGAAAGTTCGTTTGGGGTGGACTTGCAAGTGAATTAACGGAATAATTCCACACTTCCGTCGAATTCACCTCGGCAATAATGAATATACTCTGATTGGGAACACAATAAAAATAAAAAGTGCCGCCATTCTTGACACGCTGGCGTGAAATGAAGGCCCCGCCTGCGTAAAGTGCTACCGAAAATAACGGCGGCTTTTCGGAATTTTGCATTCCGGTAACATTAAATGTACCCTGAAGCGTAGCCGTGGCGCCGCGTGGCGCTGACTCGCATCGATTGCCTCCGATCCTCGACGGTAACCCGGATTCTCGCCCTAAATCCTCCTGGGCAAATGACGAACAGGTGAGAGCGATGAACATCGCGACCACACAAACGATCCGACCGATAATAGTCATACAACTCCCGTCGATACCGTGACCAGAAACCCTCAATACTTAAAGCTTATCAGCCTTGTCAATTGGTGCCTATCTGGCTCCAAATGAATCGTTGCCAGTGATGTCGGCTAGGTGGCGGGTATCGTTTAGGGCTAGGACGCGGATGTTTTGGGGGCCGCGGAATTCAAAGCGGTTTATGCCGCAATTGGACGTGACGATCCACGGTGGGCGTTTGGTGGTGCGGTTGATCGCGCCCATTAGATTAAGAGTTAGAAAACAGATCGCTCCGGTATGCGAGAAAACAGCGATCTTACCGCCCAAATTTTTTGCGATTATCGACCGGAGTTCGGAAGTCGTGCGGCGGAGCAGTTGCCGATAGCTTTCGCCCTCTGTGATCACGTGGTGAATGTTGCGATTGACGAGGGCGTAATAATCCTTTGGGAATTCGGCTTTTGATTCGTCAAAGGTCAGACCCTCGAGGACGCCAACGTGCCGTTCGCGAAATGCTTCTGTTTGAATGACCGGAATGCGGACGAGCTTCGAAAGGGCCTCTGCAGTCTGAACCGCCCGATGCAGATCGCTCGAAAATATCGCTGTTATTCCTTCCTTTGCAAGAGCCTTTGCGGTCAAATGCGCTTGTTTCTCACCGAGCTTGGACAGGGGCGTTGGCCCATGTCCGCCGAAACGCCCTTCGGCATTTCCATCGGATTGTCCGTGTCTGATCAGGAAGAGTCTGGTAATGGGCATCCTGGGCAAAGTAAAAGACTGGCGTACAATTGTCAAAGACGCTCTCACCAGTCCACAGTCCGCTTTCGAATCGTTGCTTGTCAGGCCGTAACTGCCTCGGTTTTTAGCTTCTCGGTCTGGTAATGTGTCGTTAGAGCATCGACAAAATCGTCGAGCTGACCCTCCATGACAAGGTCAAGTTGGTGAACAGTCATACCAATTCTATGATCCGTTACGCGATTTTCCTTAAAATTATACGTTCGGATCTTTTCCGAGCGGTCGCCGCTGCCTACCATTGATTTGCGCTCGGCCGACAGGGCGTCATGCTGCTTTTGTTCCTCTAGTTCCTGTAGGCGGGCGCGGAGTACGCGCATAGCCTTTTCACGGTTCTTGATCTGCGATTTTTCGTCTTGCATCGAAACAACGACGTTGGTCGGCAGGTGCGTAATTCGCACGGCGGAGTACGTGGTGTTTACCGACTGGCCGCCAGGACCAGACGAGCAGAAGGTATCGATCCGCAAATCGTTTTGATTTATCTGCACATCGACCTCTTCGGCTTCTGGCAGGACGGCTACAGTTATCGCCGAAGTATGGATACGGCCGCTGGTCTCGGTTTGCGGGACCCGCTGGACCCGATGGACGCCGGACTCGTAACGCATTTTGGAATAAACCTTATCCCCCTCGATCACGGCAACTGCGTCTTTAATACCTCCGACGCCCGTGTCTGAGGTTTCCAGAATGTCCATCTTCCAGCCCTGACGTTCGGCATATCGCGCGTACATTCTAAGTATCTCCGCCGCAAAAAGAGTTGCCTCGTCACCCCCGGTTCCCGCACGTATCTCAAGAATTACGTTTTTCTCGTCATTCGGGTCTTTTGGAAGAAGTAAAACTTTCAGGTCTTCCTCGGCTTTCGGGAGTTTCCCTTCGATCTCTGCTATCTCTAACTCGGCCATTTGCCGCATGTCGTCGTCATCAGCGATCTCAGCGAGGTCTTTTGCTCCCTGGAGCTCGTGCTGCATCTTCTTTACGTCGCGGTATTTTTCTACGATCTCGCCGAGAGCACGGTGCTGTTTCATCGCCTTGGCATACGCCTTCATATCCGACATGATGTCAGGCGATGAGATCTGAGCGGTCAGTTCGTCGTAATTTTTTTCGATCTGTGCAAGTTTCTGAAGCATATCAAGCGGCCTGCGGCTCTAATTTCAAGGACTCATCCAACGCCTTTATCGCAACTTCAAGTTGGCCTGCGTCGGGTTCCTGCGTCGTGATGTTCTGCAGCCAAAGGCCTGGACGCGTCATAAACTTAAAGAAGGCTCCGGCTTCCTTCTTGGCCGCGTAGCGGATCACTTCATACGATAGGCCCGCAACCAGCGGCATCAGGGCGATCCGTACGACGAGATTGAGCCACAGAGCGTCAAATTTGATCACCGAGAACAACACAATGGCGACAAGCATTACTATCATTAAGAACGACGTTCCGCATCGCGGATGCTGCCTTCGCTGCAGCGTAGCGTTTTCTGGCGTCAGATCGAGCCCTTTTTCCCAGGTGAATACGGTTTTGTGTTCGGCCCCGTGATATTCAAAAACGCGCCTGATGTCCTTCAAATACGACATCGTGAAGATCATCGTGATGAAAAAGAACATTCTGACCAACCCGTCCGCCAAATTGAACGCGAGCCATGAGTGCGGCTTGATCTCCCAGACGTATGCCTTGATCGTTTCCAGCCATCCGGCGCCTGAGGCGATCACGGGAGCGTCCGCCCAGTGAGCCGCAATGAATCCAAGATTCGTGAGCAGCAGCGGAGCGGCAAGGAAAAGCACAATATTGAACAACAATGCGAGAAAGATCGACCCAACTGCGCCAACCGAATGTCCGGCTTTGCTCGCCCGGTCAGTTTTCTCAGGCATGATCACTTTGACAGGTGCTTTGGTGAAGTTTTCGTCCATCGTGCCTTCAACGTACGCAGGCTCCGTTTCGATCACCTTTGATTTCGCCAGTTCTTCGCGGGCGATCAGGTCATCCTCATACACTTTTACCGAGAAATTAAGGGCTTTGATGCCGAGACCCATTGATTGAATCAGTGTCGCACCCCCGCGAAGCACCGGCCACGACAGCCACTTGTATTTGTCGCTCCATTTCGGCAACGACTCCGCCGTGTGGACGATCGAGCCATCTGACTTACGGCAGGCAATCGCGTAGGCCGAAGGTGTTCGCATCATTACCCCCTCCATAACGGCCTGGCCGCCGACTATCAGGTCGCGTTCCATGGCAAAAACTGTATGAAGCAGCTTAAGTTTTCGTGTCGATGTTGGCCTTTTCATATCGTCCTTTTGATTTCAAAATTGCGTCTTTGGATGCATGTTTGATCCGGCGGCAGTCGTCGATACCTCAAAAAACACTTAACGCCGACCTTTTTTCACCTTTAACGGGGGTATTCAGATACACCACGATCAAACGGCGCAAAGAGCGTCGGCGTTAGAATTTTGTCAGCTAATATTTATCGTTCGGCAATCTCAATTGTTTACCTTATTTTTCCGCGGGTGCACCGCCACGCTGGTAACGCCTGTTAAAGCGGTCGACGCGTCCGGCCGTGTCAACAAGCTTTTGCTTACCGGTAAAGAACGGGTGGCATTCTGAACAGATCTCAATGTGAAGCTCTTCGCCGAGCGTCGAACGCGTCTTAAACGAATGGCCGCATGCACATTGAACCGTTATCTCGTCGTATTTCGGATGAATTTCTGGTTTCATGTCTACTCACTCCCCTTGATCATAAAGACAAACCATAATTATACGCCTGTTGGGTTTGAGGGGTCAAGTAAAAGGCGTTCAAGGCGCTGTTCCCGGATACCAAAAAAATCCTTAAGAGTGTGGAGGCGTTCGTCTATGTCATTCGAGTTATTCGGGTTACCGGTTCGTGTTCCGACCAGCATATTGTTCTTCGGCGTGTGCTCAGTAGGTACAAATTCGAAGAGTTTTGTGACGTAACCGCCTCGCTCCAGAAGCATCGAGCGCATCCCGTCCGTGATCGTTTCCGCGAGGCGCTCGATCATAACCCCGTGCTTGAGCACATCTGTGAACATCGCAGGAGATTTGATCTGTGGGCGGATCTCCTTGTGGCAGCACGGAACCGCAATAATGATTTCGGCGTTCGCCCGAATACCCTTATAGATCGCCTCGTCGGTTGCCGTGTTGCATGCGTGAAGGGCAATGAGAATATCAACCTCTGCGACGTTGTGATCGGCTATCGCACCCTCGACAAAGGTGAGACCTTCGAAGCCGGCGGCGGCCGCGATCCCATTACATAGGGCAACCGTGTCGGCTTTTGTATCGATCCCCGTGATTCTTACGTCAATCCCGCGAATATTATTAAAGTAATCGTAGGCCGCAAAGGTCAAATATCCCTTTCCAGAACCCATATCTACGATAGATAAACTCCGACGGTCTTTCAGGCCCGATTTGTCGACAAGGCCAGCGAGAATTTCGACAAATTTGTTTATCTGGCGCCATTTCGCTTGCTGCTTATCGCGAACGCGGCCTTCGT
>Ga0105247_10002575_pt1 | contig 12286 bp, 7 predicted proteins | sample KBSS24metaG_FD_81519 | JGI IMG/M metagenome (GOLD analysis project Ga0105247, IMG submission 81519) | Switchgrass rhizosphere microbial communities from Kellogg Biological Station, Michigan, USA - KBS S2-4 metaG | ecosystem: Host-associated > Plants > Roots > Rhizosphere > Soil | place...
CTGCGGCAGCGCGCGCTCGCGCGCGGCTGGACGCTCAACGAGTACGCGCTCTCGGAGATCGAGGGCGGCAAGGTCGTCGCGAGCGAGACCGAGGAGCAGATCTACGCGGCGCTCGGCCTCCCGTTCATCCCGCCCGTCCTGCGCGAGGACGCGGGCGAGATCGAGGCGGCGGAGAGGGGCGCCCTCCCGCGGCCAATCGGCGACGTCATCGGCGACTTCCACGTGCACACGTCGGTGTCGGGCGACGGGCGGTCCTCGCTCGACGAGGTGGTGCGGGCGGCGATCGCGCGCGGCGTCAAGGTGCTCGCGATCACCGACCACGCCGAAGGGACGCTCTCCGGCGTGGGCCGCGACGCGCTCCTCGCGCAGCGCGGCGCGATCCGCGCGAAGCAGGCGGAGGTCGGCGACGCGCTCCGCCTCCTCCACGGCGTCGAGCTGAACATCGGCCCCGAGGGGCAGCTCGACTACGACGCCGAGTTCCGCGCGGGGTTCGATTTCTGCCTCGCGTCGGTCCACGATCACTTCGAGCTCGATCGCGCCGCGCAGACCCGGCGGATCGTGCAGGCGATGAGCGATCCGTCGGTGAAGATGATCGGGCACCTGTCGGCGAGGATGATCGGCGGCCGCCCGCCGATCGATCTGGATCTCGACGCGGTGTTCGACGCCGCCGAGGCGACGCGCACCGCGCTCGAGATCAACGGCGGCCTCCCGCGCCTCGACATGTCGGTCGAGACGATCCGGCGCGCGCGCCAGCGCGGCGTCACGCTCGTCCTCACGAGCGACGCCCACCACGAGGCCGAGCTCGAGCGCGTCGACTACGCGAAGCTGCAAGCCGAGCGCGCCTGGGTCGAGCCGGAGCGCGTCGCGAACACGTGGCCGGCCGATCGACTCCTCGCGTGGGCGCTCGGGAGCGCATGAGCGCCACGTCCCGCAGCACCGTCGGCGACATCGTCACGCGCTCGGCCAGGCGCGCGCCGAGCGCTCCGGCGCTCGCCTTCGAAGACCGCACCTGGACGTACCGCGAGCTCGACGACGCGAGCTCGAAGGTCGCCGCGGCGCTCCTCCGCCAGGGGCTCGTGAAGGGCGATCGCGTCGCCGCGTTCGGCAAGAACTCCGACGCGTACGTCCTCTTGTGGCTCGGGGTCGCGAAGGCCGGCCTCGTCCACGTGCCGATCAACCACGCGCTCGGCGGCGCGGAGCTCGCGTACATCGTCCAGCAGTCCGGCGCGCGCGCGGTCTTCGCCGATCCGGCGCTCCTCGACGTGGTCCGCGCGTGCGGCGCGCCGCCGGGCATCGCCGGCTCGCTCCGCGGCGCGCCTCCCGCCGGCGAGCTCGCGCCGGGCGCCGCTCGCCCCGCGCCGCTGCCGGACGAGCCCGGCGATCGCGACGTGCTCGCGTGGGCGCTCGCGCCGGGCGACGCCGACCTCGTCGCCGACGAGGTGGACGACCGCGACGTGGCGCAGCTCCTCTACACGTCGGGGACGACCGGTGAGCCGAAGGGGGCGATCTTGTCCCACCGCGCGCTCGTCCACCACTACGCGAGCGCCGCGATGGCGCTCGACATGCGCGCGAGCGACCGGCACCTCCACGCCCTGCCGCTCTACCACTCCGCGCAGATGCACGTCTTCTTGATGCCGTCGCTCCTGCTCGGCGCGCCCAACTGGATCCACGAGTCCGTCGATCCGGCGCGCGCCCTCGCGGCGCTGGCCTCGCACCGGATCACCTCGTTCTTCGCGCCGCCGACGGTGTGGATCGCCATCCTCGCGCTGCTCGAGCGCGACGCGGAGGGCGCGGGGTCGCTCCTCAAGGCGTACTACGGCGCGTCGATCATGCCGACGCCCATCCTCGAGCGCCTCCGCGCGCTCCTCCCGTCGCTCGGCTTTTACAACTGCTTCGGCCAGTCGGAGATCGCGCCGCTCGCCTCGGTCCTCCGGCCGGAGGAGCACGACGCGCGCCCCGCGTCGGCCGGGCGCGCCGTGCCGTTCGTCGACATGCGCGTGGTGGACGACGACCTGCGCGACGTCGCGCCCGGCGAGGTGGGCGAGGTGGTGTATCGATCGCCGCAGCTCTGCGCCGGCTACTGGGAGAAGCCCGACGAGACGCGCGACGCGTTCGAGGGGGGCTGGTTCCACTCCGGCGATCTCGCGCGGATCGACGCCGAGGGGTACATCACGATCGTCGACCGCAAGAAGGACATCATCAAGACCGGCGGCGTGCTCGTCGCGTCGCGCGAGGTCGAGGAGGCGATCTTCACGCACCCCTCGGTGCGCGAGGTCTCCGTGATCCCGCTCCCCGATCCGAAGTGGATCGAGGCGGTGACGGCGGTCGTGGTCATCCGGCCCGGCGCCGCGGCCGACGAGGCGTCGATCATGGCGCACGCGCGCGCGCGGCTCGCGGGGTTCAAGGTGCCGAAGCGCGTCTTCTTCGTCGACGACCTGCCGCGGAACGGCGCGGGCAAGGTGCTCAAGCGGACGCTCCGGGCCCGGTTCGGCTGACGCCGCGCCCGGCCGACCCGCGCGGTGACGCGGCGTCCCGTGGTACACCGCCTGCGATGGCGACCGAGCGCTCGAAGCCCGCGAAGACGAAGCGCGCCGCGGAGCTCGAGAAGCCCGCGAAGACGAACCGCGTCGCGAAGACGAAGCCCGCGAAGGCGAAGCGCGCCGGGCGGGGGGCGCGGGCCGTCGACGCGTCGGAGAGCGCGCCGCCGTTCGTGCGCGTGTGGGAGCTGCTCTCCCGCGTCCCGCGCGGGAAGGTGACGACCTACGGGCAGCTCTCGCGGATGATCGATCGGCGCCTCACGCCGGTCGGCGTCGGGTGGGCCATCCGGGCCGCCGCCGAGGGGATGATCCCTTGGCAGCGCGTGGTCAACGCGTCGGGCACCATCTCGACCGACCGCGAGCACCCCGGGCTCCAGCGCGCGCTCCTCGAGTCCGAAGGCGTCCGCTTCGATCGCGAGGGGCGGATCGATCTCGAGACGTACGGCTGGCGCCCGCGGACCTGATCGTCCCTCGCGGGGACGCGACGACGCGTCGGGCGCGCGGCGAAGCACGCGGACGCGCGCGCGTGCGCCAGCGCCGTCCGGTCCGTCACGCGTCGGCGGGGAGCGCGTCGAGCAGCTTCGTGCAGTCGTCGGCCATCGCGCGCACCTGGAGCTCGCGCGCGAGCTCGCGGGCGCTCGCGAGCTCGCGGCGCGCGTTCGCCTCGCCGCGCGACGCCAGGAGGTGGCCGAGCCAGTAGCGCGCGTGGAGCTCGTGGAACGCGTTGCCGACGTCGCGGAACCCCTGCGCGAGCTCCTCGAGGCGCGCCGCGCGCCCGTCGAGGAACGCGATGAGCGCCTCGTTGTGCAGGTGGATCCGCTCGGCGCCGATGTCGCGCGCGATCTCGGTGGACGCGACGAGCGCCTCGCGCGCGCGATCGAGCTGCCCCTGACGGAGCGTCAGCTCGCCGACGTTGTGGAGGTGGATGCACTCCTCGTAGCGGAGGCCGGCGCGGCGCGACAGGAGGACCGCCGCCTCCGCCGCCTCGGCCGCCTTGGCGTGCTGGCCCGCGAAGTAGAAGCACGTGACGCGCGCCTTCGCGCAGTGCACCTGCGCGACCGGATCCTCGTCGCCCGCGTCGAGGAGCGACTCGGCGCGGGTGACGTGCGCGAGCCCGCGATCGAGCCCCTCGGGGCCCAAGACCGCGACGGTCGCCGTCGCGAGGAAGAGGAGCATGTCGACGCGCTCGCGCGGATCCGTCGGCAGGACCACCGAGGACAGGAGCTCGACCACCGACCCGTACTCGCCGGCCCAGAACGCCGCCTTCGCCGACGCGTAGTGCGCGTGCCACAGGCGAGGGCCGTCGTCCTCGGCGAGGGCCGTCGCCTCGTCGAGGAGCCTCCGCGCCTCCTTGAAGTCGGAGAGCGCCGCGAGCGCGCAGCCTCCGCGCGCCAGGACGATCGACAGCGTCGACGCGTCCTCGATGCCGCGGAGCGCCTCGATCGCGCGATCGAGCGCGACGTGCACGACGGTCTGGAGCGCGCCCGATGCGCGCGCCTCGTCGGGGATCGAGACGTAGCGCTCGAGCCCGTCCATGACGTCGCGCGCGTCGATCCTCCGCGTCGTCTCCACCGCGTCGTCCAGGAGCCGGACGCGCGCGGAGATCGCCTCGGGCCCCTCGGCCGGCAGATCGCCGAGGAGGAGCGAGCGCACGGCGCACCGCGCCGCGGCCTCGGCCTGCGCGCGGCTCCACAGCGCCTCGCCCGCCGCCGCGAACGCCGCGCCGGCGCGCCGCCGCTCGCCGCCTTCGAGCCAGTGGATCGCGATCACCTCGCGGTCCTCGTCGACCCTCTCGAGCCACTGCGCGGCGAGCCGGTGGCCCAGCGCGCGATCGCCGTCGGTCAGCGTGGCGTACGCCGCGCCGCGGAGGAGGGCGTGGCGGAACGCGTACTCGCGCACCCCGGCGAACCGGGGCTGCTCGGACAGCGCGATCGCCTCGTGCTCGATCAGCGCGTCGAAGCTCGGGCCGAGCGCGGCGGGGCGCTCTCCGACGAGCGCGCACACCCCCTCGAGCCAGAACGTGTCGCCGAGGATGCTCGCCGCGCGTAGCACCTTGCGCGCCATCGGGTCGAGCCGCTCGAGGCGCGCCTGGGCGACGGCGATCACCGTCTCGGGGAGCTCGTCGTGGCGCGGCGTCGGCGGGCGCGCGTTGCCGTTCGCGGGGGGGCGCTCGGCCGCGGCGCGGATCAGCTCCTCGAGGTAGAACGCGTTCCCCTCGCACCGCTCGATGATCCGCCGGACGTCCTCGGCCACCGCGTTCTCGCCCATGATCTCGCGGACCAGCTTCATGCACGCGCGCTGCGCGAGCGGCGGGAGGCGGATCTCGGTGACGTGGCGGTTCTTCCAGAGGCCGGGGAAGCGCTCGTGCACCTCGGGGCGGGCCATCGCGAGGACGAGGAGCGGCTCGCCTTCGAGCTTGCGGAGCGCGCCGTCGAGGATCTTCACCGTCGCGGGGTCGCCCCAGTGGAGCTCCTCGAGGACGAGGATCACCGGCTGCTTTCGGCACCACGCGCGGAGCACGTCCTCGAACGCGAGGCGCACCTGGTCGGCCATCGCCTCGGCGTTCTGCCGCGCGGCGCGGAGGCGGAGCCGGCCGTCGTCGTCGAACGAGGCGCCGACCATCTCGCCGAGGAAGTCGGCGATCCGATCGACGTCGCCCGGCGGGACCAGCTCCCCGAGGTGGGCCGCGAGCTTCTCGCGCACGACGCTCGGCGGCTCGCGCTCGTGGAGGCCGGCCGCGTGGCGCACCGCCTGGGCGATCTGCGCGTACGGCGTCGCGATGTGGAGCGGATCGCCGTGGCACTGCAGGACGCGCGGCGCGATGGTGCTCGCCGCGCGGAGGCGGCGGACGAACTCGTGGCGCAGGCGCGATTTGCCGGTGCCGGCCGGGGCGGTCACGAGGAGCACCTTCGGGCCGCCGCCGTCCGTGCACTCGGCGAACGACGCCTCGAGGATCGCGAACTCGCCGTCCCGCCCGACGCACGACGTCGGCTTGCCGAGCAGCGGGCGCGTGGGGTCGAGCGAGACGCGCTCGTCGTCGAGGAAGATGCGCCCGCCCTCGCGGTGCACGTCGAAGCGCGACGTGATGAGGCGCGCGCTCACGTCGTCGAGGTGCACGCCGCGCCCCGGCGCCGCGGCGCGCACCATCGTCACGCCGCGATCGATCGCCTCGCCCACCGGGAGCCGCGCGCCGGTGACCGCGCTCCCCGTGGCGAGCGCCACCGCCGCGCCGGGGAACGCCTCCATGACGTGGTGCCCGAAGCGGGCGAGGAGCGACGCTTGATCGACGGCGCTGTAGCCCTCCGGCGCGAGGGCGATCGCGATCCCCTCGGCGAGCGGGTGGACGCGCACGCCGAACCGCGACGACGACGCGCGGAACGGATCGGCGCTGGTCCGCGTGGCGTCGACCCCGTACGTCGGCGCGCCGCGCGACGCCGGGAGCACCGCGACCACCACCGTCACGACGCGCTGCTCGTTCGCGGTGAGCGAGGCGGGGGCGAGCGACCGCGTCGACCCGGGCGGCGCGTCGCGCATCGCCTCGAGCCACTGCGCGAGCTCTGCCCCGTCGCGCGGGCGCCGCGCCGGGTCCTTCGCCACCATCTTGTGGATGAGGGCGTCGAGCCCCTCCGGCACGTCGGGGCGGAGCTCGCGCGCGCGCGGCGGCTCCTCGAGCAGGATCTTCGCGAGGACCGCCATCACGTGCGACCCGCCGAACAGGCGCTTTCCGGTGAGGCACTCGAAGAGGACGCACCCGAGCGCGAACACGTCGACGGTCGGCGCGATCTCCCGCTCGCCGCGCGCCTGCTCCGGCGCGATGAAGCCCGGCGTCCCCATCAGGATCCCCGACATCGTGAGCGGCCGCGTCGGGATGGTGCTCCGGGCGATCCCGAGGTCGATCACCTTCACGCGGTCGAGCCGCCCCTCGGGGAGGAACAGGTTGCTCGGCTTCAGATCGCGGTGGACCAGCCCGCGGCCGTGCAGGCACGCCAGGGCGTCCGCGACGCACTGCGCGATGGTCAGCGTCTCGTCGATCGAGAGCGGTCCGGCGCGGAGGCGCGCCTCGAGGTCCTGCCCTTCCAGCCAGGGCATGACGAGGTAGGGCGCCCCGTCGTTCGTAAACCCATTCGAAACGTAGCCAACGATGTGGGGGTGGTCGAGCGCGGAGAGGAGCTCGATCTCTTCGGCGAATCGATCGGTGAGCCCCTCTTCGCGCTCGATCAGGACCTTGAGCGCCACGGCGCGATCGGTCTGCCGATCGTGCGCCTGGTAAACGACACCCATGCCGCCCGATCCCGCGCTGCGCAGGATTTCGAAACGTTCGGTGACGACCTCTCCGGGGCGCATGCCGTTCTCCCCAAGATACCCCCGCCGCCCCGCATGCATCGGGCTACTCGACGAGGGGGCTCGTTATGGTTGAGCTATCGGCCGCGCTTCTTGGCGGCTTTCCTCTTCGGCGCCTTCTTTGCGGTCTTCCCGAGGAGCTGCGCCCGGACGTCCGGCTGCGATACCGCGGTGTTGACCGCTGCGGCGAACTCGAGCAGCGAGTCGATGGCCCTCGCGAGCTCGACGAGGGTGTCGTTGTCGATCGTGATGGTGACGTTCTTCTGCTTGTACGAGGTTTTTTTGGCGGCCATTTCGGGTCTCCCTATTTCATATCCACTGCAACGCGGTCGTCCGTCTTTCGGGCGCGCGGCGCGGGGCGCCCGCGCGGCTCCTCTGCCCACGGGCGCTCCTCGAGGAAGCGCTCCAGATCGAGGGTCTTGATCGCGAACCTGTCGAACGCGCGGAGCTCGTCGCGCACCGCGCCAGCGCCTCCGGGGCCGGACGCGGCGCGCGCCAGCGCCTCGATCGCGCGTCGCCTCGTCCGGTCGCCGTACCAGCGCGATTTGAGGTCGACGAGCACCACGGCGGCGTCGGGCTCGCCCACGAGCCCTCGCGCGACGAGGTGATCGATCGCGACGCGGAGGTGGACGAGGGGTTCGGTCAGCGCGCGGTAGGGAGGGGTGGGCTCGTGGAGGAGCGCGACCTCGTCGTCCTGGAAATCGGGCTCGCGCTCGAACCGCTCGAAGACCCGCCCGAAGCCTCGCATCCCGAGCGGCGCCATCTCGCGCGCGCGGATCGCCCCCATGGACGACAGGCCCCAGACGCGGAACCCGCGCCCGATCGCGTCGCGGATCTCGGCGTGGCCGACCGCCAGCGTGTCGTGGAAGACGCCGTCCACGATCGCGATCACGCCGGGCGCGTCGTGCGCGTCGATCCAGCGCGCCACGTCGGATCGGCGCGCCGGCGGCCGCTTCGTGAGCCGGCGCGCGAGCGCCCGGGCGCGCGGGCTCGTCGCCATCGTCGGGCCGACGAAGAGGACGACCTCCGCCTCGCCCCGGCCGTCAGCTCGGGCGCGCATGATCCCGGAGCCGCGGCCCGACGCGAAAGGCCGACTCGCTGAACACCTCGAGCCGCGGGACGATCATCCGCACCACCTGGAGGTCGTCCTCGGGGCGGCAGAACGCCACGCGGTACGCGCGATCGAAGCCGGCGCCCCGCAGGCTCCGCGCGACGATCGCCTCGCACCTGACCAGGGTCGTCGCGTCGGTCCGGTCCGCGACCGACGCGAGCGGGACGTGAGGCCCGCGCCGCGCGCGATCGACGACGCGCGCCACGTACGCGCGCTTGCGCGGGGCGCTCCACCCGCGGAAGCGCGCGTGGTGGTCCTCGAGATCGTCGCGCCCGCCGTGGATGAACGACAGCCGGCTCTGCGCCGCCTCGGCGATGGCCCGGACCAGCGCGACGCCGCGTCGCGGGTGGCACCCGAAGCCGCCGTTGAGGAGGTGGGGGAGGCACGCCTCCGGATCGTGGATGAGGGCGCTGAAGTAGGGCAGGCCGAAGACGTTCTCGGCCGCGCGGACGTAGAGCTCGAGCCCCGCGGCGCGCACCTTGTCCACGAGCCGGGCCGCGGGCCCGTCGATCGAGTCGAGGTCGATCGCCGAGCTCGTGTCGCGCACCGCCTGGAACGCGCGGACGTCGCGCTCGACGAGCTCGCAGAGCCCGTGCACCGTCGCGTCGCGGAGCCCGTTGCCCGAGGCGAGCCCGTTCGAGCTCGCGCCGAAGCGCGCCGCGGATCGCCCGCGCGGCCGGAACGGGAGGAAGACGAGCTCGGCGGGGACGAGGGCGCGCTCGCCGGTGGTGATCTCCTCGGCGACGACGCACTCCATCGGCGCGTCGAGCCGGATCCGCGCGCGGAGCTTCGGGCACAGATCGAGGATCGCCCCGGGCCGATCGCGCCCGTCGAGCACGTCCCGAGCGGTCGCGCGCACCGTCGCGACCCGCTCCGCGTCGGGCTCGGCGACGGCGAACTCGATCGCTTCCATGTACGCGCCGACCTCCGCCTCGATCGGGTGGAGCCCCTTGCCGGCGTTCACGCAGAGCGAGCCGATCATCGCGGACGGGCGGATGCTCGCGTAGACCGGGATGCCGACGCGATCGAGCCGCGTGATGTCGGTGACGCGCGTGATCCCGAGCGCGCGCGCCATCCGCTTCGCACGCGCCAGCGTCGCCTCGGGAGGGACCGGGCGCAGACTCGAGCTGAGTAGGACGTCGGAGTTCATTCTCGCCGCGGATCGAGAGCCGCGAAGCGTCTCGAGCATACCTTCCTGAAAAGAAAGTCGCGATGGGCGCAACGTGCCGCTCCCGCTCCCGCTCCCGTCGATCGCCGGTGGAGCCGCGCGGCGCGAGCGCACGTCGACGGCTGCGCCGCACCCCGCTCACGGGTCGTCCCCGCTCACGATGTCCCCGCTCACGATGTCCCCGCTCACGCTCGCGCGCGCGGGCGCGCGATCTACAGCGATCACGAGGTCGATCGCGGCGACGGCGCCGTCGACCTGCCGCGCTCGTGAGCACGCGCCCGCGATCGGCAAGCCGTTGGCGATCGCCACCCGCGCGTTTGGAAAATCGCGACGGCGCCGCCCTCGAGAGGCGCTCCGCGTCGCGGCCGCGTGGCCCGAAGAGGCGCGGTCCGCGCGCAGCGGCGCCACGTCGCGCGATCGACGTCGCGATCCTCTTCTTCATGATTTCCGTGATCGTCGCGCGACGAAAATAGGATTTGCGCTCACGGCCGGGAGGATCCGGCGGCGCGACGACTGCCCATGCCGCGATGCAGCGATGCTGCGTCACAGACGATTTTAGATACAACTAACCACATGTCCGGCGGCAAGGGCAGCCGGAGGCACGCGGCTCGCCATGAGGTCACGCTACGGTCATGCTGTAGACACCTGTCTTCGCCTCGAGGGGGAGGCGAAGGAACAGCTCAAAAATGTGTCCGCGCGCCGATCACTCGAGTGGTCCAGGGCCCCCAGCATGGATATCCGTGTCCCCGGTGTGCCCGAAAAAATGTCCCACCGGCCAGGTGTTCAGCGGCACCGTGAGCTTTTTGGTCGACCTAACGGGCGTTCGCCGGGGCGGCAAGCACAATTCCCAGTCCGTGCTTCTCGGGATTGTGCATCGCGTCTTATCTGCAGTCCGATCGTTTTTCACAAACGTAGTCGCTTCCTGTCATCGGGGTTTTTTGGCAGTCTGATTGCAGAGCATTGCAAGCCAAGAAACGCCTCGCATAGACGAGGAAGGGGTTCATAGCGATGAAACCGAACCAGAGCATGACCGAGCGATCGATGACCGTGTCGCGCGAAGACGCGAGCTTGCACCTCGTGCGCGACACCATCCGTGTCATCCGCGTGCGCTCAGGTGTTCGTACGGGGATGACCATCTCCGGCGGGCACATTACGAATCAGGAGGCGGCGCTCCTAGCGGCACCCTAGGGCGCGCCACCGATCGCGTGCTCGGTGGGCGCTGCGGGACTGCCGCGCAGACCCCCACCGACCGAGCACGATTTTGTACGCTTTGCAGGCACCCTCGGGGTCGCTCGCCTCGAGCGCTTCACCGAGCTCGAGGTTGGCCCACGTGTGGTGGAAGGGGGCGAACGCGGCGCCGCAGGACGCCGCGGCCCTGCGTAGAAACGGGATCGCTTGCTCGACGTGGCCTGCCATCAGGTACGTCGCGCCGATGGCCTCGTCGAAATCGGTGTCACGGCTGCGATCGGGGGGGAGCGGCTGGTACTCGGGGAGCGCCGCGAGCGCGTCGCGCGCGTCCGCGGCGGTGAACGCCGCGTTGGCGTAGGCCATCAGCCAGCGGAGCGCCGCGCTCTCCGAGAGCTCCGGGCGTTCGCGCTCCTGCGCGAGCCACACGTTCCTTCGCGCGGCGAAGTCCTTCTGCGTGATCGCGCCGCCGCGGTACAGCGCGATGAGCGCGTCGATGCTGCCGTCGCCCTCCGGGGCCGGCGTCCACGCGGCGCGGCTGCCGAGGTAGCTCCGCGCGCGCGGGACGGTCTGCGCCTCCTCGCCCATCTCGCGCTCGAGGAACGCGCGATCGCGGAACGGGTTCTGATGCGAAGGCTCGTCGTTGCTCCGCTCGACGGCGCGGTCCCAGACGTCGAGCTCCTTCACGGCGTCGTCGAAGTCCCCGGTGAGGACGGCGAGGCTCGTGCGCGCCCGCGCCCGCTCCTCGGGCACGCGCTCCACCGGCACCTTCTCCCACGACCTCTGGAAGCCGTCGCGCACGTTGCCGATCGGCTTGCCGATCGCGTACGTGGTCTTCGCGAGCTCCTGGAGCCAGATGTAATTTTCGGGATCGAGCGCGGTGAGCGTCTCGGCGTAGCGATGGGCATCTTCGCACGCCCCCGTACGGCTGCTCAATTGAACGAGGTCGTTGAGGCACGAGGTCGCCTTCGGCGACAGCTCGAGGCAGCGGTGGAGCGCGCTGTTCCCCGCGGGCGCGTCGCCCAGGAGGAGAGCGCTCAGGCCCTCGAGCCAGAACGCGCCGGCGAATTTCGGATCGAGATCCCGCGCCGACCGGCACGCCTCGATCGCGCCGGTGTAGTTCCCGCCGAGCACCCGGAAGCGGCATAGCTGGTAGAAATAGTCGGCGTCGCGCTGGCGCGAGGTGAGCGCGACGAGCCTCTGCTCCACCTCGGTCGTGTTCTGCGGCACGCCGACCCACGGCTCGATGACGTGGAGGAGCGCGCGATCGTGCTCGCTGAGCGCGTCGCGGAGCTGCGTCGCCTTGAGGAAGCTCGCGCGCTCGGCGTCCGTGACCTCGGGGGTCGTGAGCACGCGTCGCAGGTGCGCCGGGGCGAACGACGGATCGCGCAGGAGCGCCTTGTCGAGGCTCGCGCGCGCGAGGCTCACCGCGCCGTCGTGGACCGCCTGCACGCCGGCGCGGTACGCGGCGACCGCCTCCGCGTCGGGCGACATCGCGGACCCGAAGTCGGGCGGCCCGTCCGCGAGGACCGCCGGGATCTCGGCCTCCACCTTGGCGGGCGACGGGACGTGCGGCACGATCGCCCACACGACGAGGCTCGCCGCCGCGCAGGCGAGCGCGGCGAGGGCGCGGCGCGTCCACCGGCGGCGGTGCGCGGCCGAGGGCTCGTCCTCGGCGGCGACCGACCACGCCGCGCCGAGCGCCGCGATCATCTCGTCCATCGAGGAGTAGCGGTCGGCCGGGTCCTTCGAGAGCGCCTTCAGGACCACCTCGTCGACGCCCTCCGGGATCTCGGGGGCGCGCCGGCTCGGCGCCTCGGGGATGCGCGTGAGGATCTCGTTCACGATGTGGAGGACGCCGCCGTGCTGCTTCCACGGCAGGTCGCCGGTCAAGAGCTCGTACGCCACGACGCCCCACGCGAACTGGTCCGTGAGCGCGTCGCC
>Ga0105247_10002577_pt1 | contig 12280 bp, 4 predicted proteins | sample KBSS24metaG_FD_81519 | JGI IMG/M metagenome (GOLD analysis project Ga0105247, IMG submission 81519) | Switchgrass rhizosphere microbial communities from Kellogg Biological Station, Michigan, USA - KBS S2-4 metaG | ecosystem: Host-associated > Plants > Roots > Rhizosphere > Soil | place...
AGCTGTCCGGCAGGAACCGCTCTGCCGTCAGCTCGGGACGATTCAGGTAACCGCGCGCAACGCCCATCCCACCGATGAACAGCTCACCCGCCACCCCCACCGGTGCCAACTGACCTCCTACTCCCTGCACCCGCAACTGGGCGTTCGGCAGCGGCCGCCCGATGGCCTGCTCCGGCTGCTGCTCCCGCTCCCGCCCCGGCCCGTAAGCGGCGCAGATGATGGCCGCTTCCGTCGGGCCGTACAGCACCTGGACCATCGCCTCCGGAAAGCTGGCCCCAAGGCGCTCCAGCAGAGCCGCCGGGACCGCCTCCCCGCCCACGAATACCGCCCGCAGCCGCGGCCGTGTCGCTCCCGCTGCCGCTCGCTCCTCCAGTCGCCCCACCACTTGCCCCATCAGGCTCGGCACCGCATGCAGCACGGTTACCTCAGCCACCAGACTGACCAGCCGGTCAAGGTCCAGGATCTCCTCTTCCGCCAACACTCGGGCCGTGCCCCCAGACAGCAGGGGCGGCAGCATCTCAAACAGCGAGATGTCGAAGGCGAACGAGGCCAGACAAGCAAACACGTCCCCCTCTGTAAAGTTGAACTTGTGTTTGGCGTTGAGCACCACATTCGTCAGACTGCGGTGTTCGACTACCACTGCTTTCGGCTGGCCCGTGCTGCCTGAGGTGTAGATCAGGTACGCGGCGTTCGCTGCCTCCACTCCAGGCCCCGGCCTGGCTGGGCTCTCCTGCTCAAGCTCCGCCCCATCCCTGTCTAAGTAAATTACTTTGAAGTCGCCCGCGGGCATGACCGCTGCCAGCCTTTGCTGCGTCACTAACACCTTCAGCCCCGCGTCTGCGGCCATGTACTGAAGACGCTCCGCTGGGTGGCTCGCGTCCAGTGGTACGTACACGCCCCCGCACTTCAGCGTACCGAGCAGGGCCACCACCAGCTCCGCAGAACGCTCCAGCAACACCCCCACCCGCGTCTCCGCTCTCACTCCCAACCGGCGTAAATAGTGGGCCAGTCGATTCGCTCTCTCGTTCAGGGCCTGATAAGTCACACGCTCGTCGCCAAAGATCACTGCCGGCCGCCAGGGAGTGGCTTCCACCTGCTGCTCGAACAACTCATGCACGCACCGCTCCAGCCCGTATTCAGTCTCAGTGTTGTTCCACTCCACCAACTGCCGCCGCTCCGCTTCAGTCAATAGCGGCAGTTCCGACAGCCGCATTCGAGGCTCCTCTACTGCCCCCTCCAGCAGTTGCGCGTAGTGGCCCAACATCCGTCTGACCGTTTCATCAGCGAACAAGTCGCGCGCGTACTCCGCCCGCACGTTCAGACCGCGTTCGGTCTCCGCCACCACCAACGTCAGGTCAAACGGCGCGGCCTGCTGTTCGAGTCCCACGGTTTCGAACGTAAGCTCACCTACCTTCACCCGGACACCGGCCTCGCGGAGTGCAAGGGCGTTCAGGGGTTGGAGCTCAGGCTTCGTCACTTTTTGCAAGACAAACATCACCTGAAAGATTGGAGAGCGGCTCGGGTCGCGCGCGGGCTGTAGTCGTTCGACCAGAAGTGGGAATGGAAAATCCTGATGGTCGAGAGCGGACAGCACCGTCCGTCGCACACCGGCGAGAAAAGTCTTGAATGGCGTTTGCCCTTCAGGCCGCACACGTAGGACGAGTGGGTTGACGAAATAACCGATCACGTCGTCGAATTCAGCTCGGGTGCGTCCCGAAGCGGGCGACCCGATGAGGATGTCCTGTTGCCCGGTGTAGCGGAACAGCAAAACTTGAAAGATGGCGACCAGCAGCGTGTAGAGCGTCACGCCTTCGGCGCTACACAGGTTCTTTAGTTTGCCCATCAACTCCGCGCCGAGAGCGATTGATTGGGAGGCACCCCGGTAGCTTTGGACCGGCGGGCGCGGCCGGTCGGTGGGCAAGTTCAAAACAGGCAGATCGCCTGCCAGTTGATCTCTCCAATAATTCCAAAGCCGTTCGCCTTCTCGGCCTGCGAGCAGCGCCTCCTGCCGGGCGACGTAATCAGCGAATTGCGCGCGGGGCTGTTTGAGATTCGCGGAGGCGCCGCGGGACGCCGCCGCGTAGAGCACCTCCAATTCGTAGACTAGCACCCACACTGACAACAAGTCGGCGATGATGTGGTGCACGGCGAGCAGAAGCGTATGGTCGTCGCCGGAGCGTGTGTAGAGGTGTGCGCGAATCAGCGGGCCGCGTTCGAGATCGAAAGGACGGCAGGAGTCTTCGGCGAGTCTGGCCTGCAAGGCCGCGTCGTCCCAGCCGGAGGCGTCTTCCGTCTTGAAGCATACGTCCGCGAGCTCGTGCACATGTTGCACCGGCACACCCTCCGGCGCGCTGAATGTGGTGCGCAACGCCGGGTGCCGATTTACCAACTCCTGAAACGCGTAGCGCAGGGCATACTCGTCAAGCGTCGTGCGGATACGCACGGCGTTGGAGATGACGTACGCAGCGCTCGTGGGAGCGAATCGATGCAGAAGCCAGAGTGCCTTCTGGCCGCGCGAGAGCGGATACGAAGAGGCTCGAGCTGGGAGTTCAGGCGGCGCGCTCGAGTCGGGAAGATGAGACGAGCCGGCGAGTGCGTCGAGAATGTGATGTGCGAGGTCAGCGGCGGTCGAGCCGTCGAGGAAGTTCGTCAACGGGATGGTCACGCCCAGGGACGCCTCGATCCTGCCCTTCAGTTCGAGAGTGCTGAGAGAGTCGAGACCTTGCGCGCTCAGGGCTTTCTCGCGGCTCAGCCGGGCGTGTGAGATCCCGAGCGTGTGCGCGACCTGTTTCAGCAGAAAAGTCTCGAGAAGACTTTGCCGCCCGCGCGTGGGCGTAGCGAGGAGGTGTTCCCGGTCAAAGGTCGCTTCGTCAAACTCAGCGTTGGCCCAAGGCTCAGTTCCTTCATCTTCAAGTGTGTCTCTTCCGAGCGGGTTTAGACTACCGGCGAGGTAGCCATCCCGGCAGGAGTGGCGCTGGATTTTACCGCTTGATGTTTTAGGCAGGCTCCCCGCTTTGAGCAGCAAGACGTCGTAAACACTCAGCTCGTGGTGCTCGGCGATGGCGTGGCGGACGGCCGCCGCCAGCGTCTCGACATCCGGGTTACGTTGTCGCGGATCGAGTTCCTGCAGCACGACGAGGCGCTCTGAGCCGTCGCGCTCGAACGCAAATGCCGCCGCGCCGCCGGGGCGAAAGGCACGGTGGGACTGCTCCACCGTCCGCTCGATGTCATGCGGGTAATGGTTCCGTCCGCGAATGATGATTAGGTCTTTGAGTCTTCCCGTCACGTAGAGGTCACCTTCGTGGATGAAGCCCAAATCGCCGGTGCGCAGGAAAGGGCCTTCCGTGGTGTCCGAGAGGAAGGCGCCGAAAGTCTCTTCAGTCTCCGCCGGGCGGTTCCAGTAGCCCTTTGCGACGCTCTTGCCGGCGGTCCAAATTTCGCCGACTCGCCCTGGCGCGCTCCTCTTCGAAGACGCCGGATCGGCAATGATGACGCGCTGTTCCGCGGGAGGCTGGCCACAGGTGACGAGGGTGCGGGAGTCGCGTTCGGAGGGCATAGCTTCCTGCGCGTGACCCTGCTCGAGCGCCGACGCCCGGATCGTGCGCGTCAGGGACTGGTCCACCCCGACGCCGCCCGAAACAAACAACGTCGCCTCTGCGAGCCCATAGCAGGGGAACCATGCGGCGCGGCGGAAACCGCAGGGCGCGAAGGTGGCCGCGAAACGCTCTAGCGTGTCGTACCGGATCGGCTCCGCGCCATTGAAGGCGACGCTCCAACTGCTTAGGTCCAGCACCGCCCGTTGTTCGGGTGTAATCTTGCGCACGCACAGGTCGTAAGCGAAGTTTGGCCCACCGCTAGTCGTCGCGCGATAACGCGAGATGGCCTGGAGCCAGCGTGCCGGGCTCTGCATGAAAGCCACCGGGGACATCAGAATGCAGCGCGCGCCCGCATAGAGAGGTTGCAGAACGTTTCCGATGAGTCCCATATCGTGGTAGAGGGGCAGCCAGCCAACCACGACCGAATCCGCGTTCTGTCCAAAGGCCTCCTGGATAATGCGCTGGTTGTGCATCAGGTTGCGGTGAGTGACCATAACGCCCTTGGGTGAAGACGTGGAGCCCGACGTGTATTGCAGCAACGCGAGATCGTCACCGCGCGCTTCTGGATCGCGCCAGTCATCGGCAGACTCTTCGTCGAGATCGTCGGTGGCGACCCAGCGCACCGCACGAAGTTCCGCCACGCGAGCGCACAGACCGTCTGGATTGGACAGCATCACTCCGTTGGTCAAAGCGAAAGAAGGCTGCGCGTCGTTGAGCAAGGCGCGCAGGCGGTACGGAAGCCGGTTCGGTTGAGCCTGGTGGGGTGGGTAAGTTGGAACTGGAACCACCCCGGCATACAGGCATCCAAAGAAGGCCGCGACAAAATCCAGACCTGCCGGGTATAGCAAGAGCGCACGCTCGCACCGCGATTCCGAGCGTTGCAGCAGGGCGGCGATAACGCGCGCGCGCCTGTCCAACTCGGTGTAGCTGAGGTGCGCTTCCTCATGCTCGCCGTCGCTTAGGAAGGTGTAGAGAATGCGGTCGGAGTGCGTCGCGGCTCTCAGTCGCAACAGTTCTACAAGCGTTGAAGCTGCCGCAGCTTCTTCCACGTTGTTGGGGGTTTTAATGCTAAGAGCCATGTCTAGATTCGTGAAGAACTTTTGTGGGGAGACTCAGAACGAATAATTCTTAGTCACCAGCGTCGAGTCGGTCAGCGGAAAGCGTGCGGGGATGATGTAATCTGGCCTCGGCTTGGGCGTTGTGTTCAGCCCAGGAGACAACTCGTAACTCTGGTCCACCGCGACGACGTTCAGCACGCCCTGCACTTTGAGGGTCAGGTTGAAACCTTTCGGGTCGGGATTTGAATAGTTAAGGAGCCATCTTTGTTCGCCTCTGGCCTGCGCCTCGGTGCCGGGGAGGGGCTTGCCGTTGATGCTGGCCTCCAACACTTTCGTGTGTGGACTAAGGTAGACGCTGAGTTCGGGTGCCCCGCGCGGTGATCTGACGCGCATCTGCACTGTCCGGAAGTCTCCGTCCCGTGTTTCGCCGACAAGTTCCACGCTTGGCGCTTCCAGCGGCATTACCGGGGCATCCTTCTTGAGATACATGCCATAGATCAATGGCAGGTAGTCGTCCATTGTCCCCCTTGCGGGACTCTCGCTAAGGAACTGCGAGGTGAACTCATCCGGCGCTTCATCCAGGCTCGCAAAGACGGCGCGGTTCTTCGACGCGTCAAGCACGTAAAAGACGCTATCAGGCCGCGGCTCTTCTCGGTCGCGTGGATTCCTGATCAGTGCTGTCGCGAGGCAGGTGACCCCGAGCACCAGCGCCACGACGGGCATCAACCAGATCCTCGGCGAGCCCGTCGTGGTGCCGATGAACTCAAGCTGCGGGATTAGCATCCACGAAAGCAGCACGACCAGCGCCATGATCACCCCCGCCAGCGATAGGCTCAAGCCAGTCAGAATCAAATGCGTAAACGGGGCGACAAGTAGTGTCGGCACAGCCACTCCCAGCAATGCGACGCCAAACACCTGCCATATCGCCGGGCGTTCGTTGCGGGAGCCGATGACAGCGGCCAGCCCGCACATACCGAATAGCAGGGACCAGAGGAAAATGTACGCCCCACTCGGCAGGAACAGGGTCATCATCAACATCAGCAGCACCCACCACAGCAACCCACCCGTCATCAGGCTCGCGATGTTCGCTCTCTTCCGGAAGAGCAGATACCAAAGGGAGGCGACGGTAAAGGTCAGCGCCACGAAGCCAGCGCTGTAAAGGTTCCGATCGTAGTTCAGCAGGAACGGCCCCTCCGTCCCGCCGCCGCGAAGCGCGAGCCACAGGACCACCCGCGTCAGGACCGCCGCGACAACGATGCTCAACAGCATCCCGACGAACCCCAACACGATGCCGAGTAGCCTCAGCCGCTTCTGCGTGAAGCCCCAGATCAGCAGAGCAACGTAGATAATAAGGACTGCGCCGCTCAAAGGAATTACTAACCACTCGCCATAATGAATCATGGACCGGCCAACTGTGTTGAAGTAGACGACGTTGGGCCGCCGCGTGTCGGCCAAGTCAAGGTTACTGAAGTGCTTCGCCAGCGCGAGGAGCTGCTGTCCTTGATTCTGCACGCTCCGCTGGTCAATGCGGTCGGGCGTGTCGAGCACCGTATGGTAAGCAGTGTCGCCTTCAATGTAGGCGAAGTTCAGACCGGCCATCCCAGCGTTTTTGAAGATCGAAAGGTCGGTGTCGCTGTGCAGCAGCTTTCCATAAAGCTCCGGCATGAGTGAGTTCGCCAGGGGCCGATCCGGGAGCTTAGCGACTTCGCCGATGAGCCACCCGTTGTCCTGGCTCGTTTCAAACATGAGCGACGGTCCGCTGTTGCCGCGCGCGTCCAGGTTTAGGACGAGTCCGGCGTTCTTCGCCCATGGATGCTCCTCGACGAAGGCATCCGCGCCAAGCAACCCCACCTCTTCACCATCAGTCAGCAATGCGATGACATCATTTTTCAATGGCGGGCCGGATTTGAGTGCGCGGACGCTTTCGAGCACGGCGGCCACGCCTGCGCCATCGTCGCTCGCGCCTGGCCCGGTGGGGACCGAGTCGTAGTGCGCGACAAGCAGCACTGCCTTGCCGCCGCCCGTCCCCGCTATCTTCGCCACGACGTTCTGAACGGTGGCCGCTACGTTGCCATTCCAACTGCGCGTCACCGCCGTTGCTTCCTGCACCTCGGGCTGAAGGCCGAGGTCAGTCAATTCCTTCAGGATGTAGTCGCGCACCACCTTGTGCTCGACTGACCCGACCGGGTGTGGCCGTCTGCCAATCGCCTGCACATGCCTCATTGCGCGGCCCGACGAGAAGACATCCGGCGGGGCGTTGTCAGGCACGGCGGCTGGGGGGCTTTGCAGGTAGACGCCGGCGAGAACGAGGATCGCTACGAGAGCGAGCGCCGACATCATCAGTACGGAGCTGTTCACGTGTACAGTGCTCTTCTCGTGTACGGTGTTCACGTGCGTGGCCGTGCGCGAATTCGTCTCTATCATTGTGCTTTCCTTTGAGGAGGGTTCAGTAGAGCTTCACAAGGTGCGGGTTTACGCGGCGGCGGTCAGTTCCAGCGACAGGCTACGCAGAGAGGTGCGCGGCGCCGTTCTCGTGCATCGAGCTCTCGATCACGTCGCACGCGACGGCCGCCGGGTCCGCCGCGCTCTCTTGCCGCAGAGCGAGGTCGCGGCATCGCTCCCTCACCTCCGGCGTCATGATGCGGCGCAGCGACGCCGCTACCAGTTCGGGCCGCCAGCCGACCGAGGGCAGGTACTCGCCGATGCGTAGCCGCTGGACGCGTCTGCCGTTGTCCGGGCGGTCGTAGTGATGACCGAGTACCAGTTGCGGCACGCTCGCCGTCAGACATTGGTTCAAAGTCCCGATCCCGCCGTGATGGATGACGGCGTCCATGCGTGGCATGGCGCTGCCGAACGGCAGGTACTTGCACCAGAGGATGCTGCTGGGGAGGCCGCTCGGAACGAGGTCGGAGAACTTTGTTACGAGAATGGCCTTGACCCCCAGCGCCGCGCACGCCTCGGCGCTGGCGGAGAAGAACTCGGGCTTATCCGGCCTGCTCGTGCCGTGGGTGACGAGCACGGTCGGCCCGCCGTCAGCAAGGAACTCTTCGACCCGCTCCGGGAGGCCGCCCGTCTCGACCCGTAGGTCGTAGACGAAGCCGACCGGCTTCACGCCGAACATCCAGCTCGGGTCGTTGGGCGCGAACCACTCCGGCCAGAGCCCGAGCTTCCACCTTGGCGCCTTCAGCCATTCGCCCCAGTCGCGCACCGGCTGAAGTCCGAACCAGGCGCGGTACTCGTTGATGACGTCGGACTTCGTGACGTAACTCTGCTTGCTGACTGGCATCTTCATCAGGAAGTAGGGCGCGGTGAAGATCGTCACGTAGGGGAGCCCCAACAGCTCCGCGGCCATCTGGCTGATGAAGTTGAAGTTGTAATGGCCGACCAGAACCGTCTGGCCGGGGGCGTACCGCCGCCTGATGGCGTTGTAGATGTGCATGTAGGCCCCGAACATCTCCTGGTTCATGCCATCATCCTCGGGCCGGCTGCCGTTGTCGTCGTCCACCGGCGACTCGGCGTAGCCTGCCCGGAATACCGAGGCGAAGTCGAAGCCGGCACTCCTGATCTCCTCCTCGAAGTTCGGCGGTGTTAGCAGCGTCACCTTATGCCCGCGCGAACGGAGCCCACGGCCGATCTGCATGAATGGGTACAAGTCTCCGCCCGTCCCCTGCGTCATTAAGAGAACCGTTCCCATCTCCCCTCCCGATGTCCAATACTCTGGCTTATGACCCTTCCTTTCCGACGACGACCCGCAGTCAACTCACGGCAGCTTTTCCAGTGTCACCTGATAACCCTTATGTATAATTCGGTAGTGGCCTTCGTACACCCGGAGGAAAGCATCAATCCCCATCTGGGGGCACCTGAGGGGATCTGGCTCATCCCGCCACTCGTAATCGTCGAACGTCAACACGCCCCCCGTTTTCAGCAAAGGCCACGCGAGCACCGCGTCCTCCAAAACGTCCTTCGCCACGTGAGACCCGTCAATGTAGATGAAATCGTATTGGAAGAGAGGAAGAGAACGGAGCAGTTCATGAGAATTTCCCTTAAGCTTCTGCACGCGGTGCGACGCGCGCGTCTGCTGGATGTTGTAATCGAACCGATCCTCCGTTGACATCAGGTTCGAGTCCAGACCGGTCGTTTCGTATATCCCCTGGCTTCGCCCCTGCTCGAAGAGGTCTATGCAGGTTATTTTGCTGCTGTCGTGTGTGAGGATGTTTTGCAACAACCAGCAGGCAGACCTTCCTTCAAAACTGCCGATTTCCAGAAAGTGCAAGTTAGGCAGCCCGGCGAAACGTGCCTGGTCCTTGCTCCACTGCGCGATATTCCCGGAGAAGTAGTCGTGTGTAAACCTATATGGCCCATCCGGGAGAAATTCCGGCTGCTCGTTGATAAAATTTACCAACGACTGCTGAGCCGCGTCCCCGATCCAATCCGCACGCATCAGCAGAGTCTTCGCGGCATTCCGTAAATAAACGCGAGCCTTCACCACCTCCGGGTGCCCCGCCGCGCTGTCGAGGGTGTTCAGGTAGCCACGAGCCTTTTCCAGTAGCCCCAGCACCCCCGATGCAGTCACCGTTTCCGGCCGGCAGTCGCTGACAAAACATGTGTATGTGAACGACAACTCCTGCATTAGATTTTGCTTGCTCATATGTGTGTGTTCCGATGACCTCGCCCTGGCTCGCGCGTTCGGCACGCGGCGTCGCAGGGACGCGGTTCTGGTAGCTGACCGTTTGCGATTAGTTTCGGAGTTAAGGTTGTGTCTTCAACTCTGAAGGATAGAGTTGCAGGGTCTTCAAAAGCGGAGTGTCTTTGCCTAAAACTTGTGCCACTTTCGCTCTATAGAGCGTAGCTACCGCATGTCGCACCAGCGACCTCTTTTTGATTGATATTAAATTGTGGCGTTTACTGACGCTCTTCGATCAAGTCGGGTGGTCTAACTATGAGTTCGTACTACAAACGCCAATCTAACTGAAAAACTTAGTGGCTGCTCGAGCTCGTCATAGAGCACCGATGCACCAGGATGGACCAGCCATCACATCATCTACTGACTTGGGAGATCCGCCGAAGCTCACCACGCTCTGAACACTATGGTTTGGCTGGAAGGCAAGCTTTGGTACAAATCAATTCAGTGAATTGAGTACGGCAACTGGACGCTTGAATAGCCGTATCCGCAAACACGATTGAGTGTTGTGGCGTGGTGGAAGCGAAATGATTTTTAAGGGGTAGCGCATTTGCGTAGCTCTCCGTAAACAGGTTGAGCCTTTACCGCGTTTGCGCTAAGATGCGTGCTGTCCGACGAGCAATCTTTGCCCAAATGCGGCAGGGTTTGTTTTGTCAGCAGGTGCCACGTTATCTTGCAGGTAACGTGGCGCTTTTAATTTACGACGGTTCAATAATAGCTAACGTCACATCCAATGTTGCGACGGCTTACCTCGCGTTGGGTTGATGATCTGAGGGGGTGACATGGGTGTCGTCTCCCCGTGGAAATCTTTATTCAAACGACGGTGTCGTTACTGTTGCTGGGACGCCTCGGGCCCCCAGCATACACCCTAATACTGGTCTGTCAAGACAGATTTTCCTCAACTGATAAAAGCATTGATGTTGTGATCAAATGAAAGCTTTCTGCAAAGTCAACGCAACATCATTCAAAGCCTTTTAAGCAGGCGCGTATCAAATATCTCGTACCTTGAGGTGCGTCAAAACAGCCGCTAACGCACGGACTCAACGAACATATTTTCACTGACACTGGGCTATACTTTTGAACGTCTGGGCGGGTTCAAAACTGGAGGAGATTTTCCCTTTTCTCAACCAGTCTATATTGCGGCAGCGCTTATACTAGATTCGCAACGCAAACCTGTCAAGGGCGAATTGCCCCGGTGTAAATCCTAACTTGATTGTCGTCTCTCCAGATCCTTCCCTGCTGATCAAGCCTTCACTGCGGTGCTCGCAAGTGCATGATGAACGATCTCCTGAGCCTCGCTTACGATCTCCTCCAAATGAGCCTCATCGCGAAAACTCTCTGCGTAGATCTTATAGATGTTCTCGGTGCCCGAGGGCCTGGCGGCAAACCAGCCACTCTCGGCCACAACCTTCAGCCCACCTATCGGTGCTCCGTTACCGGGGGCCCTGGTCAGCCTGGCTGTGATAGGTTCGCCGGCGAGACTTGATGCGCGAACAGATTCTGGCGCGAGGGCGCCCAGTTTCGCTTTCTGCTCCGGAGAGGCAGGCTGGTCAATCCGCGTGTAATAAGGCTGCCCAAACTCAGAAACCAAATCTGAAAAATTTTCGCTCGGATCTTTGTCCGTCCGCGCCGTAATCTCCGCGGCAAGCAGATCCATAATCAAACCATCTTTATCCGTCGTCCAGACGGTACCGTCGCGGCGAAGGAAACTTGCACCCGCACTCTCTTCGCCGCCGAAGCAAACCGAGCCGTCCATTAGACCAGGCACGAACCACTTGAAACCTACTGGCGTTTCCCAAAGACGGCGGCCAAGTTTTTGCACAACGCGATCGATCATCTGGCTGCTGACGAGTGTTTTCCCGACCGCGGCCTGCGTGGGCCACTCGCTCCGGTGCGTGAGCAGATATTGTATGGCCACTGAAAGATAGTGATTTGGATTCATCAGCCCTGAACTGGTGACAATCCCGTGTCGATCCGCATCCACGTCGTTGCCAAAAGCCACGCGATATCGATCCTTCAACTTCACCAGACCCGCCATCGCATAAGGGCTCGATGGATCCATACGGATCTTCCCGTCGTGATCTACCGTCATAAATGAAAACGTTGGATCGATCACGCGATTGACGATCGCGATATTCAGTTTGTAGGTGGAGTTGATCGGTTCCCAATAAGGAAGGCCGGCACCTCCGAGTGGATCGACGGCAAGACTGAGGCCGGCCACTCGGATAGCTTCCATGTCAATAATGTTACTCAGGTCATTGACGTATGGATGAATGAAGTCTTCCTCGTGTGTGGTTGCTGCTTTGAGAGCACGCTCAACTGGCATGCGCTTTACTGTAACGTTTCGTCCCCTCAACAGCTCGTTGGCTCGATTCTCGATCCAACTGGTGGCGCTCGTGTCGGCTGGTCCACCATGCGTCGGGTTGTATTTGAAGCCGCCATCCTCCGGCGGGTTGTGCGAAGGCGTCACCACGATGCCGTCCGCCAAATTCGTTTTTCGGTCGCGGTTGTAAACCAGAATCGCTCGCGATATGACTGGCGTGGGAGTGACGCCGTCGTTTTGCTGAATCAGCGTCTCAACCTGATTCGCAGCCAACACTTCGAGTGCCGTGCGCTGCGCCGGAGCAGAAAGCGCGTGCGTGTCCTTGCCCAGGTAGAGCGGACCCGTGGTGCCCTGCATTCGCCGGTAGTCGCAGATGGCTTGTGTAATGGCGAGAATGTGCGCCTCGTTGAACGAAGCGTGCAATGATGAACCGCGGTGTCCGCTCGTGCCGAAGTGAACTAGTTGATTTAAATCTTCGACGTCGGGGATCATGTCGAAGTAAGCGCGTTCAAGCTTGCTTAGATCCACCAACATTTCTCGCGGAGCAGCTTTGCCTGCAAGCGGTGAAAGAGTTTCCATAATGTTACTCCCTGAGCCATTCCGGCTGACTGATGAAACGCGC
>Ga0105247_10002579_pt1 | contig 12271 bp, 8 predicted proteins | sample KBSS24metaG_FD_81519 | JGI IMG/M metagenome (GOLD analysis project Ga0105247, IMG submission 81519) | Switchgrass rhizosphere microbial communities from Kellogg Biological Station, Michigan, USA - KBS S2-4 metaG | ecosystem: Host-associated > Plants > Roots > Rhizosphere > Soil | place...
CGCCGCCGCCGGCGCGGCGAGATCGTCGCGCGCCGCGCTCTTCATGCGCCAGAGCAGCGCGGCGCCGATCGAGCCGACGAGGAGCACCGCCGAGAACGTCACGCCGGCGACGATCGCGATCGGGCGCCGCGACATCGCCGAGGCAGCCTGCAGCTCGCTCCACGCGCCGGTCGTCGTCCCAGGGGCGCTCGCCGGATCCGGCGACGGCGGGGCGTCGATCCGCGGCAGCTCGGTGGTCGCCGAATCGGGGGAGGGCGGCGACGCCGACCCGTCGTAGGGGTCCGACGCCAGAGGCCCCGCGGGGGGCGGGTCGAGCGGCGCGGGCGCGCCGTGCCCGAAGGTGAACGCGACGGGCGCCGGCGCGACGCGCGGCGACCCGAGCGACGCCGACGCCCCCCGCTCCAAAGGTGCTGGATCGGCGCTCGGGGACGGCGGCGCGGCGGGTCTGTGCACGTGCAGCATCGGCGCGGTCCGGTTCGAGACGACCGACGCCGCCGACCCGTACACCGGCGGCGGCGCCGCGCCGCGGTCCGGCCCGGGTGACGAGGCACGACGCTGCGCCGCCGCCGCGAGCCCCGGCGCAGGCGCGACGTGTCCGGGCGGCGCGTATCCCTGCGCCGCCGCGACGTGCTCCGGCGCCGGCGCGTGCACGGCGGGTCCCGACGTGGGCGCGCCGGGCCTCGACGGCGGCGCGGTGATCGCGCGGCTCGCCGGCGTGTGCGCGGTGTCGGAGAGGTCGGGCGCGACGTCGTGGATCGACGCGGCCGACCTCCGCGCCGCCGCCGCCGCCGCCGTCGCCTCGGGCGACGGGAGCTGCGGGATCATCTTCCGGATCCGCTCGAGATCGCCCGAGACGCTCGGCGTGGCGAATTGCGCGAGCTCGAGGGCGAGCTGCCCGACGTTCGAGAACCGCTGGTCGGGCTTCCTCCGGAGACAGCGGCCGACGACCACCTCGAGCTCGACGGGGATGTCGCCGCGGATCGTCGAGAGCGAAGGGGCGTCCTCTTCGAGGATGGAGGCGAAGAGCTCGCCGAAGTTCTCGCCGCGGAACGGCCGCTGCCCGGCGAGCAGCTCGTGGAGGACGATCCCGAGCGCCCAGATATCGGTGCGTGTATCGACGTTTCGTGCGCTGCGTAGCTGCTCGGGGGACATGTAAAACGGAGAGCCGAGCATCGCCTTCGTCGACGTCATCCCGCCGTCGAGCGGGCCGGCCGGGCCGAACGGGCTCGTCGCCTTCGAGATCCCGAAGTCGAGCACTTTGAGGATAGAGCCGCCGTCGACCCGGCTCGCGACGAAGAGGTTCGCCGGCTTCAAGTCACGGTGGATGATGCCGAGCGCGTGCGCCTGCGCGACCGCCTCGATCGCCTGGACGATGTAGTCGACGGCCTCGGTCGCCGGGAGCGCGCCGCGCTGCTTGACCAGCCGCGCGAGGTCCGTGCCTTCGAGGTACTCGAGGACCATGAACGGCGAGCCGTCGTCGAGCGCTCCGATATCCATGACGCGCGCCACGTGCTCGCTGTGGATCCGCGCCGCGGCCCGCGCCTCGTTGTGGAAGCGCTGGAGCACCTCCGGGTCGCGCGCGATGGTCGCGTGGAGGAGCTTGATCGCGACGTGCTGATACAAAAGCTCGTGGTGCGCGAGGAACACCGCGCCCATCCCCCCTTTTCCGAGGAGGCGCTCGATTCGATATTTCCCAGCGAGCACCGCGCCCGGTTGCGGGAGCTTCGCCCTGTCGAAGGGAGCGGCTCGTTGGCCCATCGCTGCTGACTCATCGTATCCGGTTCGATCGGGGACGAGAGAGGAATCGATATCGCAGTAACGGCTCCGTTACGAAATACGGCACTTCGCACGTTTCCGGATATACGCCGTCCCGTACGCTCCACGGCGGCGCGCCGCGCGGAGCACGAGCACCCGTTACAGCTGAGCCCGCTTGGGAGCGCACGGCGCGCTATTTCTGAACCGACATGAAACCCGGGCTCGACCCCCCGCGCTCGGCCGCGGGCGTCGCGACCTTCACCTTCGCGCTCGAGATGGCGTGCGCCGGGCGGTCGTTCATCCGGTGCTCCGCGGCGCTCGGGCTCACGCCGTCGGCCGACTGCCCACGAGCGGCGCTCCCTTTTGCGAGCGCCGCGTCGCGGACATGAGCGTGGAGTTGGACGTCGACGCGGCGAATCAGCGCAGGCCGGCCGCGAGGAACCGCTTCATATAGCCGTACGGCCCGGCGAAGCCGTCGCCCATCGAGTTGCACGTGGGCGACGCGGAGCCGACCGCGCAGTCGGTGTCGCGGTCGTACGACCAGTAGTGGACGCCGGCGAGCTTGTTGGCGATCGCGAACTGCGAGACGGCGTCGGCGTCGGCGAGGGAGAAGCGCTCGCTGCTCACGTCGTTCCCGCCGATCATCGGCGTGATCTCGATGCCCGAGAACGGCACTCCCCACTTGTCGCGGAGGTTGTACGCCGCCTGAATCGACGACTGGCCCATATCGCAGCTGCCGGCGCGGACGACGCACACGCCCGGGCTCGCCGCTCCGAAGTCCATCGTCATCAGGTTGACCGTCACGTAGCTCGGCCAGGTCGACGGCTGCCCGTTGAACCCGAGCGTGCTCTTCACCGCGGCGAGCGTCTCGTCGCCGAACACGTTGAAGCTGTCGGCCACGCCGGCGCCGAGCGACTGCGCCGCGCTCGCCCCGTCGTTGTTCGCGAGCGTCGCGAGCGTGAGGCTGAAACGGAGCCCGGGGAACGTCTTGTGCGCGGTCTGAATCCTCCGCACCAGATCGCCGATCACCGCCTGCGACTGGCCGGCCTCGATGTCGAAATCGACGCCGATGAGCCCGGCCGAGGCCCACCGGTTCACGAACGTCGCGAACCCCGCGTCCGATCCGCAGGTGAACGATCCCGCCGCGCCGCCCGTCGACAGGATGTACTTCACGCCGGCCTGCGCGAGGAGCGGCGCGTTGGCGCTCGCCATCGCCGCGCCCGGGACGCCGCCCCAGTTCTCGCTCCCGCACTCGCCGGTCGCGAACGCGAGCGTGACCGCCTTTGCGCCCCCCTTCACGATGTCGCTGGCGAGCGGCGCCGCGGCGCCGCCGATCGTCGTCGACGCGACGTTCGTGTTCCAGTTCATGTGAATGCTCGTGTCCTTGTACGGGCTGAAGACGAGCGAGCTCGGCGCGGTGCCGGTGCCTCCGCCGCCTGCGCCGCCTCCTCCGCCCGTTCCGCCGCCACCGCCCGCTCCACCGCCGCCGCCGCCCGCTCCACCGCCGCCGGTGCCGCCGGTGCCGCCCGGACACGTCGCGCCGCCCGGCTCACAGCCGGTGCCCCAGCTCGTCGCGGCGCAGTGATAGCCCTGCGCCTCGTTCGCCGCCGTCCACCCGCACGACTCGCCGAGGTGTCCGGCGCACGCGTTCGCGTCGGTCCCCATGAAGACCCACGCGCCGGGATCGCACGACGCGCCTCCGCCGGACGCGCCGCCGCCGGATGCGCCGCCTCCGCCGCCTGCGCACGTCGCGGGCTGCCACAGCGCGGGGACCGCGGACGGCGTCCAGCCCGCGAGGCTCGTGTGCGCCTGGATGCACGTGTACATCCCTCCGTCGAACGACACGACCGCGCCGATCGGGTACGCCGTCGACTCGGCCCACGGCGAGGCGCTCGCGCACTGCGCCGCGCTCAGCGCGGAGTCGGACGACAGGGACGCGTCGGTGGAGGAGCCGCAGGCGGCGCCGGCGAACGCAAACAGAATGGAGAGGGTGGTATTCGCTTTCATGATTTCGTAGTTGCGAGTGGGCACTCGCGCGGCTCACGAAATCGTGTGGATCGCAGGGGATCCGCCCGCGCGGCGCGAGGCCGGCCTGGCCGCGCGCGGCGCGGAGGCACGCTGAGCAAGCCGGGGACGTTCGTCGATCACGTCCACGTCACCGCCGTGTTCGCCGAAGGGGCGCCGCCCGGCCGGGCGCTCGCGCGGATCACGTTCGACGGCGAGGGCGGCGTGCTCTTCTTCCGGAAGCACCTCCGCGGCAGCACGCGCTTCTTCGACCACCGCACGCCGCCCGCGAGGTAGCGTCAGCCGAGGGCGGCGCGCATCGCGTCGAGCGGCGGGCGGACGCCGAGCCACATCTCGAACGCGAGCGCCCCCTGCGAGACCAGCATCCCGAAGCCGTTGTCGGCGCGCAGGCCGCGCGCGCGCGCGGCCGCGAGGAACGGCGTCTCGGGCGGCGCGTAGACCACGTCGAGCGCGACGGCGCTCACGGCGAGCGCGCCCCACGGGACGGCGCGCGCGATCGGCTCGCCGTCCGCGCCGCCGCTCATACCGGCGCTCGTCGCCTGGACGATCGTCGCGAAGAGCGCGTCGCCGCCGCCCGGGGCGATCGGCGCGGCGACGACGTCGATCGGAGGCTCCGCGCCGGAGACGATCGCACGGAGCGCGCGCGCGCCCTCGACCGAGCGCGCGCGGACGTGGATCGATCGCACCCCCAGCGACGCGACCGCCGCGACCGCCGCGCGCGCCGCGCCGCCCGAACCGAGGATCAACGCGGGGCGCGCGCCCCACGCCGCCGCGTCGCGCTCGGGCGCGAGCCGCGCGAGCTCCGCGGCGAGCGCCGGCACGTCGGTGTTGAACGCCACGACGCGCCCGTCCCGGTCGCGGACCAGCGTGTTCGCCGCGAGGACGGCGCGCGCGCTCGCGTCGACCAGGTCGACGTGGTCGAGGACCGCGCGCTTGTGCGGGACGGTGACGTTCATCCCCGCGTACGCGCCGTCGCGCACCGCTCGCACGCGCGCCGCCACCTCGTCGGGGCGCGTCGCGAGCGCCTCGTAGGTGTGCGGGAGGCCGAGCGCCGCGTACGCCGCGCCGTGCATCCGCGGGCTCTTGCTGTGCCCGATCGGATCGCCGATGACCGCGAAGCGGAGCGAGCGCGTCACCCGCGCCCCCGCGCGGCCGTGGCGTACCGCGCGGCGCGCGGCGGAGGCGCGATCGTCGATCCCACGCTCATGGACACGCATGTACACGCGATCCTCGGCGGGATCGATCGCGTCGTCGGGGGGAGGGCGCGCCGCCCGCTCCGAGTCGCGCCGCGTGACACGGTGTGCGACACTCCGCGCCCATGACGAACCCGTTCCCGCTCGCCTTCGCGCGCCGCCAGTTCCCCGCCCTCTCGGGCGACTGGACCTTCTTCGACAACGCCGGCGGATCGCAGATCCTCGGCCGCGTCGTCGATCGAGCGGTCGAGTTCTGGCGCACCTCCAACGTGCAGCTCGGCGCGAGCTACGAGCCGTCGCGCGTCGCCACCGCGCGCGTCGACGCGGCCCGGCGCGACGTCGCGTGGCTGATGGGGGCGAAGGAGGACCGGGGCGTCGTCCTCGGCGCCTCGACGACGCAGCTCGTCTACAACCTGTCGCGCGCGATCGGCGCGGGCCTCTCGGCCGGCGACGAGATCGTCGTCACCTCGGTCGATCACGAGGCGAACATCGGCGCGTGGCGGAAGCTGTCCGCGCGCGGCGTCGTGATCAAGGAGTGGCGCGTCGACGACCGGACGGCGCGCCTCGAGCTCGCGGGGCTCGAGCCGCTCATGACGCCCAGGACTCGGCTCGTCGCCTTCTCGCACTGCTCGAACGTCGTCGGCTCGATCCACCCCGTCGCGGACATCACGCGCTTCGTGCACGAGCGCGGCGCGCGCGTGTGCGTCGACGGCGTCGCGTACGGGCCGCACCGGGCCATCGACGTGGACGCGTGGGACGTCGACTACTACGTCTTCAGCCTGTACAAGGTGTTCGGTCCGCACGTCGCGGCGCTCTACGGCAAGCCGTCGCACCTGCTCGAGCTCGAGGGGGCGAACCACTTCTTCATCGCCGACGACGACCTGCCATACAAGCTCCAGCCGGGCGGCGTCTGCTACGAGCTCGCGCACTCGCTCGGCGGGATCCGCTCGTACCTCGAGGAGCTCGCGCGCGAGGCGGGCGTCGCGAGCGCGTTCGACGCGATCGCGCGGCACGAGGAGGCGCTGGCCGAGCGGCTCCTCGGGTTCCTCCGCGACCGCCCGGGCGTCCGGATCCTCGGCGAGCGCACCGCCGATCGCGCGCGGCGCGTCCCCACGATCTCCTTCGTCGCGGAGGGCCACGCGTCGTCGTCGATCCCCCCGCGCGCCGACGAGGAGCGGATCGGCATCCGCTTCGGCGACTTCTACGCGCGCCACCTCGTCGAGCAGCTCGGCCTCCCGGCCGACGGCGTCGTCCGCGTCTCGATGGTCCACTACAACACGCTGGACGAGGTCGACCGGCTGATCGGCGTCCTCGATCGCGCGCTCGCGTGAGCGCGCGCGGGTCGCGTGGCTGGCGTGAGCGCGCCGTCGCGCGTGCGCGCGGTTACTTGAACGAGTCCTTCGCCGCGCGGATCGCGCCGAGCGCCGCCGACGGCGAGGCGTCGGCGGCGATCCCGAGCGTCGCGCGGATCTCCTTCGAGTCGACGCGGAGGAACGGGTTCGACTCGAGCTCCTCGCCGATGGTCCCCGGGACGCTCGGCGCGCCGAGGTGGGCCGCGCGCTCCTTCACCTTCGCGTTCCCCGGCTCGACGTGCGCGGCGAAGCGGAGGTTCGAGGCGGTGTACTCGTGCCCGCAGTAGACGCGCGTGTCCCTCGCCAGCTCGGCGAGCTTCGCGAGCGACGCGTGCATCATCTCCGGGGTCCCCTCGAAGAGGCGCCCGCACCCGCCGAGGAACAGCGTGTCGCCGGTGAACACCGCGTCGGGCCCCCTCCCGTCCGACAGCACGTACGCGATCGCGCCGGTGGTGTGCCCGGGGATGTGGAGGACGCGCGCGGTGATCGCGCCGACGCGGAGCTCGTCCCCCTCGTCGACGAAGCGCGTCTGCCCGGAGAGGCGCCCCTTGTCCGACGCGTGCCCGACGACGTCCGACACGCCGAGCTTCGCCGCGAGCTCCTCGTTCCCGCCGACGTGGTCCCAGTGGTGGTGCGTGCTCCAGATGCCGACGATCTTCTTGCCCGCGATCGCCGCGGCGACCTTCGCGGCCTCGGACGCGTCGACGACGACGGCGTCGCCCGTGGACTCGCACTCGACGAGATAGGCGTAGTTGTCGCTGAGACAAGCGATGGGCGTAACGATCACGAGCCGCCGTCCTTCCTGGCGTATGCGCCGTTGAGACAGTCTTCTTTGCACTGGTACGCGGGGATGTCCTTCGTCGACTTCTCGAGCTCCTTGAAGCGGATCCTCATGTCCTCGGCCTCCGGCGAGCGCGGCGAGAGCGGCGCCTTCTCCTCGGGGTCGGCCTCGAGGTCGAACACCTGGAACGTGGTCGGCTTCGCGTTCGACGCGATGATTTTGTATTTTGCATGAATCAGCGCGCGCCGCTTGTCGTTGTCGCTCGTGGCCGGCAGGTCGAGGACGACGTCGCGGTCCGCGTCGTCCTTCGCCCCGTAGATCTCCGGGACGAGGCTCTCTCCGTCGAACGTCGGCGACGGCGCGACGCCCAGGAGGTCCACGATCGTCGGCGCGAGATCCACCGCGCTCCTGCGGGCGGCGATCTTCCGCGGCGGCGCGCCCGGCGCCTGCACGAGGAGCGGCACGCGGACGAGGCTCTCCCACAGCTCGAAGCCGTGCAGGAACCGCCCGTGATCGCCGAACGCCTCTCCGTGATCGGCGGTGACGACGAGCGCCGCGCGCCTCCCCCACGGCCGCGCGGCGATGAAGTCGAGGAGCTTGCCGACGTACCGATCGGTGAACGCCACCTCGGCGTCGTAGCGGTCGCGCGCCGTCTTGCCGTACGGGCCGATCCCCTCGTGCGCCATGTACCGGTCGTGCGGATCGAGGAAGTGGAACCACGCGAAGAACCGCTTCGCGTCGAGCGCCGGATCGCCGAGGAGGCGCTCGGCGATCGCCTCGAGCTCGGGCGACGTCACGTTCTCGTCGGTGGTGTTGCTCCACTTGAGGCCGGGGACGATCTCCCACGCGTCGAACCCCTGATCGAACTTCGCGGTCTTGAAGTAGCCGTGCGCCGCGGCGCCGCGCGTGGCGATCCCTTCGCGCTGGAGCAGCTCGGGGAAGAAGACGTTGTCCTTGCCGTACGTGCCGAAGAAATAGCCGTCGCGCGACAGCGTCCCCGGCGCCTTCCCCGCGAGGAGCCCGCCCAGGCTCATCGACGTGTACGACGACAGCGAGTACGCGCGCGTGTAGTCGACGGCCTGCTCGGCGAACGCGGTGAGGCGCGGCGCGATCGGCCGCGCGTACCCGGCCCACGGCATGTCGGCGCGCAGGCAGTCGATCGTGATCAGGATGACGTCGAGGTCCTTCGGCGGCGCGACGGACGGGCCGGACGCGCCGGACGCGCCGGGCCCGCCCGGTCCGGCGCTCGCCGCCGCGCGCCCCGCGACGTCGCCGCGGGGCGCCGGCGCGGCGCTCGAAGCCGTGCGCGCGTCGTCCATCGCGGCGCGCGGCGACGGCTCGTGCCGCGAGCACGCCGCGGCGCCGCACGCGAGCGCGATCGCGAGGGTCCGCCGCGCGCCGCGGTCGGTCGCCGACCGTGATCGCGCGAGCACGACTACTTCATGAAGATGCGGACGAACGACGTGCCTCCGGTCGCTTCCACGTCGACGTTCCCCGTGTACGTGATGGTCGGGACGTCGGGATCGGCCTGCGGGAAGTCCGCGACGGTGCACTTCGGGTGGTTCACCTTCACCTTGACCCCTTTGCCCGGGGTGACGTTGTAGAGGACGGCGGTCGGCGTCTTCGCCCCGGCCACCGACGTGGTGGAGCTGCCCGGGAGCCCATTGGTGCCGAAGTACGCGGTCTGGCTCGAGCCCGGCGGGTCGATGGTGATCGTCGCGCCGCCTTCGTCGCCGGCGCAGCTCTTCGTGATCACGAGGCCGACGCCGAGCACCCCCTTCGACGAGTCGTAGCCGGTGAGGATCTGCTGGAGCAGCTGCTGGGTCCCCGTGTCGGGCAGCGACGTCGGACCGCGATCCGCGTTCCCGGTGAGCTCCCACTCCTGCTCCATAAGAGGCACGAAGTCGGGCGCCTTGGTCACCTTCATGATGAACGGCGTGTTGAGCGGGACGTTGACCGAGTATTTCCCCTGCGCGTCGGTCACCACCGTGGTGTTGTTGCCGACGTCGACCGTCGCGCCCGCGACCGGCTCCGGCGGATCGGTGTTGAGCTTCACGATCGTGCCCGACTGCACGGCGTTGCCGACGCCGGCGTCGGGGACCGGCTGATCACAGCAGAAGACGCCCTTCACGCTCCCCGGGGAGCACTGGCCCGCCGGTGTCGCGACGCCGTTGCACTGATAGACCTCCTGTTTCGAGGTGCAGCCGGAGCTCGAGGGCGGCTTCGTGGGCTGGATGCACAAGCCGTTGTTGTCGTCGTCGCTGCTCGAGCACGCCATGGCGGCGCCGACGAGGATGGCCATCGATGCGAGAAAGTACGCCGTCTTCATGTGTAGCTCCCGGTCAGGCGCCGCATCTTACTCCGGGGCATCGAGGCAACGCGATTTCTCGCGATGAATTCGCCCGCTCGCGCCGCCGCGACCCGGTCGCGCCGCCGCGAAGCGCGGCACAAAACACGACGAGCGGGACCGGCTCTCGCCGATGCCCGCTCGCCCTCGTCCGCCTCGCCCGCGCCGCGGAGGCGCTCAGCGAGCGCCGTCTTCGACGCTCACGCGCCCGCGACGCGATCCGTCACTTGACCGGATCGTTGTAGTTTGACGGCGGGACGTATCCACCGTAGTCGACCTCGTTGTCCGTGCAGTCCGGGTATCCCGCGCAGCCGCCGCCGGCCGTCGAGCCGCCGCCGCTCGTGCCGCCCGAGCCGGGCGGAGCGTCGCTCGTGTCGCCGCCGCCGCTGGTCGTCCCGCCCGAGCTGCCGCCGGTCGTCCCGCCCGAGCCGCCCCCCGTGCCCGTCCCGCCGCCGGTGCCCGTCCCGCCGCCCGATCCCGAGCCGGGCGGAGCGTCGCTCGTGTCGCCGCCGCCGCTCGTACCGCCCGATCCCGAGCCGCCGCCGCCGGTGCCCGTCCCGCCGCCCGATCCCGAGCCGCCGCCCGAGCCGGGCGGAGCATCGCTCGTGTCGCCGCCGCAGTCACCGTGGCACGTGCCGCCGCCGCTCGTGCAGCCGCCGGTGTCACCGCCGCTCGTCCCGCCCGAGCCGCCGGCCGTCCCGCCGCTCGTGCCGCCCGAGCCGCCGCTCGTGCCGCCGGAGCCGCCGGTCGTCCCGCCCGAGCCGCCGGTCGTCCCGCCGGAGCCGCCGCTCGTCCCGCCGCCGGAGCCGCCCGAGGTCCCCGCGTCGCACTTCTTGGCGGCACCCGAGTCGTAGACCGGGATGCCGGAGTCCTTGAGGCACGCCGTGCTCTCCGACGGGGCGCGCGACGCGACCCGGCACGTCTGCTTGCCCGAGCACCAATCGGACACGGTGTCGACGCGCGAGATGTAGAGGAGGCCGGTCGTCTTGCCGAGGCCCGACACCACGCCGTAGACCGTCTTGCCGTCGTTGCCCCAGAGCGCGCCGCCCGTGTCGAGCGCCTCGGTCGCGGGGAGCGAGGTCGTGTACGCGTGCGCGAAGCCGTGCGCCGCGCCGGGAGCGACCGTCGCGGCGTCGCCCTGCAAGTGCGAGCCGGCGATGTCCTTCACCGTGTGCATGCGGAGGGCGTCGGCGCCGTTCGCGAGCGGATACGCGGCGAGCTTCGGGTACTCCGACAGGGTCAGCGGCTCGCCGAGGACGATGACCGCGACGTCGTGGAGCCCCGGCTGCGAGCGCGTCGTCTGCCCCGTCGTCCAGTCGTACGTGTACGCGCGGATACCGTCCGACGACTGGCCGAGACCGGGCGACGAGACGCTCCACGACGAGAGCCCCGCCACGCAGTGGCCGGCGGTGAGCGCCGAGTTGGGCCCGATGAGGACGCCCGAGCAGCTGCCGATGACGGCGCCGTTCGCGTCCTTCATGTCGATGCGGACGTTCGACGACTGAATCGAGTCGTCACCGCCCGAGGCTCCGCTCGAACAGGCCGCGAGCGCGCCGAGCGCACCGACCACAGCCAAAGCGGACATCGGAAACAACCCCATTCGCTTCCTCATGACGCGCACCTCCGCGGGTCCACCCGGCCCGCTCTCTGTCGGACCGCGATTGCACGAAGGAGGCCAGGCCGCGTCACCGGGCGGAGACACCGATTGGCCACGATGAAGACAGAAAACGATCCGTTCGATCTCCCGAAACGTAGGTGTAAACGCAGTCTACGACGGAAATTTCGCCGCCTCGTGCACGACCGATCGCACGCCCTGGTCGACCTGGATGGATCCCTTGGCCCCCCTCCCATGGACGACCGGTTCGCCGTCCGTCCCATCGAACGACGCGCTATCGACGCGCCCGCTCGTGGATCTCTTCGTGCATTGCCGGCCGATCATGCGCCCCATGCATCTCGCCGTCGTCGTCGCGGTATCGCTCGGAGTCGTGGCCTGCTCGGGCGACGACAAGGCGAGCGTCTTCACTCCGGCCGAGGCCGGGCCCGCCGTCGACCCGACGCCGGTCACGTCGTTCCAGGACGGCGGCGACGACGCGACCACCGCGGCGTGCACGCCCGCGTCGGTCGCGTCGTTCAGCCCGTCGCCCGTCGGCACGAAGCCCCTCTATGAAGGGGTGTGCACGAGCGCGCAGCTCGACGCGTATTACACGGCGTGCCTCACGCAGCCTTATTCGAAGACCGGCTGCGACGCGTTCAAGGCGGCGAACACCGCGTGCGGCGCGTGCGTCGACACCGCCGACGGCGACGCGCAGCTCGGCCCGGTCGTCTGGCACGACAGCCGGAGCTGGTTCACGCTCAACATCGCCGGGTGCATCGCCACCGCCGACAAGTCGCACGCCGCGTGCGGCGCCGCGTACGACGCCCTCCTGCAGTGCAAGCGCGCCGCGTGCGTGCAGTGCTTCTCCGCGTCGACGGCGAGCTTCGACAAGTTCAATCAGTGCGAGCACGACGCGGGCACCACCGTGTGCGAGTCGTATTTGAAGCAGCAGACGGCGGACTGCACGACGATGGGCGACGGCGGCCCCTCCGACCAGTGCATCCCGCCCGGCGGCTCGTCGCTCCAGGCCGCCTTCGACATTTTGGCCCCCAAGTACTGCGGCAAGCCCGCCGTCGACGGCGGCAAATAGCCCGCACGCGCGGGCGCCGAGCCGGTCCGGGCAGCTCGAGGCGGCAGTAGCCGCGCGCGCCGGGCGGGTCCGGGCTGGGGAGCTCGAGGGGAGCGGCCCCGCCCCCCTCGAAAAAAAGGCCGACCCTAATGCGA
>Ga0105247_10002584_pt1 | contig 12259 bp, 8 predicted proteins | sample KBSS24metaG_FD_81519 | JGI IMG/M metagenome (GOLD analysis project Ga0105247, IMG submission 81519) | Switchgrass rhizosphere microbial communities from Kellogg Biological Station, Michigan, USA - KBS S2-4 metaG | ecosystem: Host-associated > Plants > Roots > Rhizosphere > Soil | place...
AAGGTGATCGACACGATCAGCGCGACCAAGCGCCGCGGCATCAACCGCGTCGTGTGGAACATGCGGGTGAAGCCGCCGCGCGTGCCGCGCGCCGCGCAGGTGGCGTCCGCCGCGACGCAAGGGCCGCGCGTGCTGCCCGGCACGTACACCTTCCGCCTCACGAAGGGGGACGAGGTGGTCCAGACGAAGATCAAGATCGGCCTCGATCGGCGCGCCAAGTACACCGCGGCCGAACGCAAGGCGCAGCTCGCGGCGGCGATGCGCGGGCACGCGATGTTCGGCGAGATGACCGCGCTCACCGATCGCATCGACGGCGCGCGCAAGGCCGCCGAAGACGACGCGCGCAAGCTCCCGGCCGGCGACCCGCTCGCGACCAAGCTCCGCGCCGCGGCGGAGCACCTCGAGGAGGCGAAGAAGGTGATCGTCGCCACCAAAGAGGGCGGCGCGATCACCGGCGAAGAGCGGATCCGCGAGCACCTCGACGAGACGTACGGCGCGCTCCTGTCGTGGGAGGGGACGCCGGCGCCTTACCAGATCGCGCGCCTCGACGCGCTCCAGCGCGAGCTGAAGGACGTCGCGACCCAGCTCGAGACGATCATCGCCCGGGACATTCGCCCGCTCGACGGCGATCTCAAGAGCCACCACATGGACCCGATCCCGACCGCCGCCCCGGCCCACGCGCTGGGCGGCGTCCCCGTGAACGACCCGGCGGTCGCCGCGCTCGTCGGGTGCATGCGGTCGGGCGGCGCCGAGTGCGAGAACGAGTCGCGCGCCGCCGAGGAGTCGCAGGAGCGGGACTAGGAGCCCGTCGGGCATAGCCCGACGGAGCTCCGTCGTGACTTGTCCTGGACGCGGCTGCTGCGCAGCCGCTAGCCCGAACGACGAGGCGGCGCTGGACCGGGCGACGCCCGTCCGCCGCCGCCCGACGTCCACCGTCGCTCGAGCGGACGGAGCGGTCCGCTCGCGCGGCGCGGGAGAGCGGGCGGCTCGTCCGCCGACCGCTCCTCGAGCGGGGCTAGAAATCGAGCTGCATGCCGAGCTCGACGACCCGGTTCGGCGGGAGCGCGAAGTACGACGTGGCGGGGCGGGCGTTCCGCGAGACGAACGCGAACAGGGTCTTTCGCCACCGCCACATGGGCGCCTTCCCCGTGGGCAGGAGCGTCTCGCGCCCGAGGTAGTAGCTCGTTCGATCGGCGTCGATGACGAGCCCCTGCGCCGCGCACTGCGCGAGCGCGCGCGGGACGTCGGGCGTGTCCATGAACCCGTAGCGGAGGGTCACGCGGTAGAAGCCCTCGCCGAGCGGCTCGACGTGCACCGCCTCCGTCTCGGGCACCGTGGGGACGTGGAGCCCCTCGACCGTCAGGAGCACGACGTTCGTGTGCAGGCACTGGTTGTGTTTGAAGTGGTGGAGGAGGATCGGCGGGACGCCCTGCGCGTTCGACGCCATGAACACCGCCGCGCCGCGGACGCGCAGCGGCGGGCTCCGCCCCACCTCCTGCATGAACAGGTCGAGGGGGAGCATCGCGTCGGCGAGCGCCGCGCCGAGGTAGCGCCGCCCGGTCGCCCAGGTGGTCATCACCGTATAGATGACCGTCGCCATCAGGATCGGGAACCAGCCCCCTTCGAGCACCTTCGTCGCGGTCGACGCGAAGAACGTGAAGTCGACGGCGAGGAACGCGAACGCCAGCGGCGCGGCCTTCCAGAGCGGCCACTTCCATCGCTCGCGCGCGACCACGTAGTAGACGACCGACGTGATCCCCATCGTCCCGGTGACCGCGATCCCGTACGCGTTCGCCAGCGCCGACGAGCTCTTGAACCCGATCGCCAGGCCGACGCACGCCACGAGGAGCAGGTGATTGATCTCGGGGATGTAGATCTGCCCCTCGGTGTGCTGCGACGTGTGGACGATCGTCACGCGCGGGAAGTACCCGAGCTGCACGGCCTGCTGGGTGAGCGAGAACGCGCCGGAGATCAGCGCCTGGGAGGCGACCACCGTCGCGGCGGTGGCGAGCGCCACCATCGGATACAGCGCCCACCCCGGGACCATCGCGTAGAACGGGTTCACCTTGAGGCCCGGGTTCTCGAGGACGAGCGCCCCCTGGCCGAAGTAGTTGAGCAGGAGCGACGGGAAGACCAGGCAGAACCACGCGGTGCGGATCGGCGATCGCCCGAAGTGCCCCATATCGGCGTAGAGCGCCTCCGCGCCGGTGATCGACAGGACCACCGCGCCGAGGATCAAGAACCCGTGCGTCCCGTGGCGGACGAGGAAGCCGACGGCGTAGCGGGGGTCGACCGCGTAGAGGACGGACGGGTGGTGCACGAGCTGCGCGATCCCGAGCACCGCGATGCTGACGAACCACAAAAGCGTCACCGGACCGAACACCCGGCCGATGCCGTCGGTGCCGTGCTTCTGCACGAGGAAGAGCGCGAGGAGCGTGCCGACGGTGAGCGGGACGATCGCCGGCTTGAGCGCCGTCGTGGCCACCTCGAGCCCCTCCATCGCCGACAGGACCGAGATGGCCGGCGTGATCACGCCGTCCCCGTAGAGGAGCGCCGCGCCGAACAGGACGAGGAGCGTGACGAACCCCGCCCCGGCCCGCCGATCGCGGCCCTTCTTCGGCGGGACCAGCGCGAGGAGCGCGAGGATGCCGCCCTCGCCGTGGTTGTCCGCGCGCATGATGAACGTCAGGTACTTGATGGAAACGACCAGGGAGAGCGCCCAGAAGATCAGCGACAGCACCCCGAGCACGTCGGCGGGGGCGTTCCCGACCGCGTGCTCGCCCTGGAGACACTCCTTCAGCGCGTAGAGCGGGCTCGTCCCGATGTCGCCGAAGACGACGCCGAGCGCCCCGAGCACCAGCTTGCCGTCGAACCGCGGACGGTCGCTGGCTTCGAGCCGCGGCGACGAGCGCCGCGCGGGGCGCTGGATGGTCGTGGACATGGGAGCGGGAGCTTAGCTTAACGGGTGCATCCGTTCGTGAAACGGCCGGTCCGCGCGCCACACACCCACGCGCCCACATGGTGCACGTGACGGCGCGTTGCGCTCGCGCAACCATTTCGGATCGGGTGCGTACGACCTTTCACGGTTGAGCCCGCTACCATGACCTGACTTGGTGCGACCTCATCACTGTGCATGCGCGCTGCTCGCCGCGCTCCTGGTCACCTCGGCGACGCCGCGGGCCCCCGCGGAGCCGCTCCCCGTGTGGCGGCCGCACGCGCTCGGCTGCCACGGCGACCTGGCGGCGCGGTGCTGCGCGCCCCACGACCCGGCCGCGGCGGCCGACGACGACGGCGACACGATGCCCGACGGGTGCGAGCAGGCGATCGCCGAGCGCTTCGCGCCGGTGATCTACCACTCGAGCGACGAGACGAACTTCCCGACCAACGTCGACCGCGTGCTCCACGCGTCGGGGCTCTACTTCTACGACGACGGGTGCGACCCCGATCTCGTGCGCCCGGTGCAGGCGTCGCCCGCGCAGGCGGCCCTCCTCGGGTGGTCGACCGACGCGTCGTGCGGCCCGCACACGACGGTGCGCTCCGACGCCACGCGGAGCGCCGGGAAGCAGCGGACGTTCTTCCTCGCCGATCTGCCGAGGGACCTCCGCGCCGGCAGCGCCGACACGCGCGAGTGGACGACCTACGCGCACGTCTATCCGAACGCCGTCGGCGGCGTCACCGTCCAGTACTGGCGCCTCTATGCGTACAACGACGCGACCAACGATCACGGCGGCGACTGGGAGGGGCTCCACGTCGTCCTCGACGACGAGCTCCGCCCGTTCGCCGTCCGCCTCGTCGGGCACGCCACGGTCGACACCGCGCCGTTCGACGCCTTCGAGCGCGAAGGGGCGCACGTCCGCGTCTTCTCCGAGGGGGGCGGCCACGCGACCCACGCGTCCGGCGCCTCGATACGCGCGCGCGGGTGCGACGGCGGCCCGTGCGCCGTCGATCCGGGCGATCCGCGCACGTTCGTCCGCCACGAGACGTGGCCCGGCGGACAGGTCACGTTCCCGGGCGGGCGGCGCTCCGCGGCCGGCGCGCTCGTCAACGTCGGCTCGCGCGTCGCGCCGCTCCACGGGCAGGACTTCATCCGCTACTCCGGGCTCTGGGGGAGCCCCGGGCTCCTCTACGGCACGTCGGGCTACTGGGGCCCCGCGTTCAACGAGACCGCGATGCGCCGCGACGGCTTCGTCACCGCGTGGTGCGCCGGCATGGCCGGCGAGCACCTCGAGGCGGAGTGCTACGCCGCCGACGTCAGCCGCTGATCGCCGGCGCCGCGGGCGCGGAGCGCTACGCCGCCGGCGTCCAGCCGCCGCTGCTCGCGGCGGCGCGGGCGCGCGCCGAGCCCGTCCGGGTCACGAGGCGTCGAGGCCGAGCTCCTTCACCGAGACCTCGCGCATCTTGAACTTCTGGATCTTCCCCGTCACGGTCATCGGGAACTCGCTGACGAACTTCCAGTAGCGCGGGATCTTGAACGTCGAGATCCGCCCGGCGCAGAACTTCGCGAGCTCCTCGCCGGTGAGGCCGTCGGCGCGGAGACGCACCCACGCCATCACCTCCTCGCCGTATTTCTTGCTCGGCACGCCGATCACCTGGGCCTCGGCGACGCCCGGGTGCGTGTGCAAAAACTCCTCGATCTCCCGCGGGTACACGTTCTCGCCGCCGCGGATGATCATGTCCTTGATGCGCCCGACGATGCTCACGTAGCCGAGCTCGTCCATCGTCGCGAGATCGCCCGTGTGCATCCAGCCGCCCGCGTCAATCGCGGCGCGCGTCGCGTCCTCGTTGTCCCAGTAGCCGAGCATCACGCTGTAGCCGCGCGTGCAGAGCTCGCCCGGCGTGCCGCGCGGGACGATCGCGTGGGTCTCGGCGTCGACGATCTTCACCTCGACGTGCGGGTGGACGCGCCCCACCGTCGCCACCCGCTTGTCGATGGGATCGTCGATCGCGCTCTGGGTCGACACCGGCGACGTCTCGGTCATCCCGTAACAGATGGTGACGTCGCGCATGTTCATCCGCGCGATCACGCTCTTCATCACCTCGATCGGGCACGGCGAGCCGGCCATGATCCCGGTGCGCAGGGTCGACAGATCGAACTCGGCGAACCGCGGGCTCTCGAGTTCGCCGATGAACATCGTGGGGACGCCGTACAGGGCGGTGCACCGCTCCGCGGCGACCGCCTCGAGGCACAGGATCGGATCGTACGCCTCGCCCGGGATCACCATCGCCGAGCCGTGCGACGTGCACGCCAGGTTGCCGAGCACCATGCCGAAGCAGTGGTAGAACGGCACCGGGACGCAGACGCGGTCGTCCTCCGTCAGGCGCAGCGTCTCGCCGACGAAGAAGCCGTTGTTGAGCACGTTGTGGTGCGAGAGCGTCGCCCCCTTGGGGAACCCGGTCGTGCCGGACGTGTACTGGATGTTGATCGGGTCGTCGAACTGGAGCTCCGCCTCGCGCCGCTCGAGCTCCCCGGGCGGCGCGCCGGTCTCGACGAGGCGCGCCCAGTCGTCGTCGAGGACGAGCGAGAGGCGCAGATCGGGCAGGCGCCCGCGCACCTCCGCGAGCATCCCGACGTAGTCGCTCTGGCGGAACGCGCGCGCGAGGAGGAGCACGCTCGTCCCCGACTGCTTGAGCGCGTACTCGAGCTCCGACGTCTTGTACGCCGGGTTGATGTTCACGAGGACCGCGCCGATGCGCGCCGTCGCGTACTGGACGACCACCCACTCGAACCGGTTCGGCGACCAGATGCCCACGCGGTCGCCGCGCTGCACGCCCATCCCGAGGAGGCCGCGCGCCACCGCGGTGGTGGCGTCCCAGAGCTCGCGGTACGTCGCGCGGTACCTCTGCGAGCGGACGATGAGCGCGTCGCGCTGCGGGAACCGCTCGACGGTGCGGCGGAGGTTCTCGCCGATGGTCTCGCCGAGCAGCGGCGTCGTGCTGACGCCGTGGATATAAGACGGTGCGGGTGAGCTCATTCGGTCGAAGATATCGACTCTGCCGGGCGAGCAAAAGTCGGCGTGCGCCGGCGGCCGCGACCTACACGTCGCCTCCGCGCGCGCCTTTTTCCCTGCCGGGCGGCGGCGCGGGCTGGTACGAGTAGACGTCGGGCGCGGCGCGCGCGGCGTGGGCCAGGGCACCTCCCATTGACGCTGAGACCTGGAGAGAGCTTCGGACGCTACGTCGTCGACGAGCTCCTCGGCTTCGGCGGCATGGGCGAGGTGTATCGCGCCCGTGACTCGACGTTGAACCGCACCGTGGCGCTCAAGATCCTGCGCGTCGCTCCGGACGGCGACGCGCTCTCCCTCGGCGCCGCGGGGCAGATCCTCGCCGAGGCGCGCGCGGCCGCGGTCGTCGACCACCCCAACGCGGTCGCCGTCTTCGACGTCGGCGAGGCGGCGGGCGTGCCGTTTCTGGCGATGGAGTACATCCCCGGCAAGAGCCTCCGCGCGCACCTCACCGCGCGCGACACGACCATCAGCACGCGGATCGCCTGGCTCGTCAGCGTGGCCGAGGCGCTCGCCGCCGCGCACCGAAAGCGCGTCATCCACCAGGACATCAAGCCCGAGAACGTCATGGTCAGCGACGAGGGCGTCCTCAAGGTCCTCGACTTCGGGATCGCGCGCCGCCTCCCGCCCGACGGCGAGGTCGCGACGCGCACGATGCGGGTCGGCGGCGACACGATGCGGGTCGGCGCCGACACGACGCCGTCGCGCGCGTCGCGCCCCGCGGTCGTCGGGACGCTCCGCTACATGGCGCCCGAGCAGCTCCGGCGCGAGCTCGTCGACGGGCGCACCGATCAGTTCTCGTGGGCCGTCATGGCGTACGAGGCGCTCACCGGCGTCCACCCGTGGACGAGCCAGACCGAGGGGACGCTCCCGATCATCTCGATGATCTTCTCGAAGGCGCCCGACCCGCCGAGCGCCGTCGCGCCGGACGTCCCCCCGCACCTCGACGCGGTCATCCTCCGCGCGCTCGCGAAGGCGAAGGACGACCGCTTCCCGACGATGCTCGACCTCATCGCGGCGGTGCGCGGGGCGGGCGCGCCGAGCACCGGCGACGCCGCCGCGTCGACGATCTCGCGCGCCCCCCCTCCCCCGCGCGGGCGCGAAGGATCGCGCCTCCGCCGCGGCGCGATCGCCGGGGTGGCCCTCGCCGCGGCGCTCGGCGCCGTCGCGTGGCGCGCGCGGAGGCCGGCCGAGGTCGCCGGGGTCGCGCAGCCGGCGGACGCGGGCGCGGCGCCGGTCGGTCCGCCCGACTTCGGATCGCGCATGAGCGCGAACGCCGAGGCGCTCGCCGCGTACAAGGCCGGGATCCAGGCGATGCGCGACGCGGCGAGCGCGTCGGCGCGGCAGAACTTCGAGCGCGCGACCGAGCTCGACCCGGGGTTCGCGGCCGCGCACCTGCGGAAGATCCTCGCGAGCGGGATCGCCGACGACGGCGTCCGCGGGCACGCGCTCAAGGCGACGACGCTCCGCGCCGATCTCGGCCCCCACGACCGCGCGCTCCTCCAGGCGATCGAGCCGTGGACGCGGATCCCCCAGGAGACGTCGCTCTCCGTGCGCCTGTTCGTCGACGCGGCCGCCGCGCAGCCCGACTCCGACACGCGGCTCCAGCTATGCCGGCTGCGGATCTACGCCGGCGACTACCGCGAGGCGGTGGACGCGTGCCGCGCCGCGCGCGAAAACGATCCGCGGCTCACCGCGAGCTTCTGGCTCGAAGGGGTCGCGAGCCTGTTCCTCGGCGAGAACGCGGACGGCGCCCGATCGCTCGCCGAGTGCATCCGCCTCTCCCCGGGCGCGACCGGCTGCCTGCGCGAGCTTTTGTACCTCCGCGAGCACGACGGGCAGTGCGTGGAGGCGCTCGCCCTCGCGCGCCAGCTCAACGCCCTCGACCCCGAGCAGGCCGAGTGGTTCGATCACATCACCTTCGGCCTGGTCGCGACCGGCGCGCCCGACGAGAGCGCGCGCCTCGCCGCGGAGACCGAGCTCGCGCGCGAGGCCAAGGCCGACGTCCCGATCACCAGGGAGCGGGTCGCGGTGAAGTTCTTGCTCCGCGCCGGCGACTTCGCGGGCGCGCGGAGGGAGCTCGACGCGTTCACGCGGACCGCGGAGCGCGGCACCGACGAGGGCGACGTCTACGAGGCGTTCGTCTTGAAGGACGCGCTCGAGCGCGAGACGGGCCACTCCGCCGCCGCCGCGGCGAGCGCGCGGAGCTACATGGCGCGGAGCGCCGCCTACGCGACCGCGCCCGCGCACCAGATCGCGCCGCTCGTCGCGCTGTACCGGCTCGGCGCGCTGCCGCGCGAGGACTTCGTTCGCCAGCGCGACGCCTGGCTCGCGCAGCAGAAGACGCGCACGGTGCGCGCGGGCGCGTTCGACGACGTGCCCGGCGCGTGGTGGATCGAGGCGTACGCGAAGGCCGCGGTGACCGAAGAGGACGCCGTCGAGGCGATCGACGCGCTCCCCGCGTACGCGCCGATCCCGCCCGATCGCTTCCGCGAGCCGTCGCAGGACCTGGCGATCGGCGCGGCGTACGCGCGCGCCCGGAGGCCCGTGGACGCGGCCGCGTACCTGCGCCGCGCGGCCGGATCGTGCCGCGGCTTCGTCTTCCCGTTCGAGCACGTGCAAGCGCGCCTCGCGCTCGGCGGCGCGCTCCTCGCCGCCGGCGAACGCGACGCGGCGTGCGCCTCGTTCGCCGAGGTGACGCGCCAGTGGCCGGGGCGCTCGCTCACCGCCGACGCGGCGCGCGCCTCGATGCGCCGCGCGTCGTGCCGGTGAGCGCCGCGCGAGGCGCGGTCCACGCGACCTGCGCGAGCCCGGCGCCGCGCGCCGTCCGGCTCGCGGCCGAATCAGCCGCTGAAGCCGCCGAACACCGTCGCGCCCGCCGTGAGGAGCAGCCCGCCGCACGTGTTCGTCTGCGAGATGCCGCCGCCGCCCGACGCGATCCCGCTGCCGCCGGCGAGGCACGGGTTCGACAGGCCGGCCCGCACGTCGGTCTTCACCTTGAGGACCCGCACCGTATCCCGCGAGAGCGCGAGCTTCTTGGTCGTGATCGTCGCCTTCTCGCTCTTCGTCCCGTTGTCCATGTCGTCGTACTAAGCAAGAGGACGACCAGGTCGCGCGAGCGCCGGATCGAGCCGAATCTTGGGGGGGATCGTCGCTCCTCGAGGCGGGTCGCGCGGCAGGTAGCGCAAGTTGCGCAGAGGTGCGCTCGGTCGCCTTGTGCAATCGCGCACGTGATTCACAACTTGCGCACCACCTCCGCCACCGGCGCTCGATTCGCGATGCGCGGCTCGCGATCGGCGTCCAGACGCCGCGCCTCCGCGAAGCCCGCGGCGGCGGACCTGCGCGCCGACGCGACGCGCGAGAGCGCGCGCGTCACCACCATCGATATCCGCTGTCGATGTGGAAGTGATCGCGGTGCTCCGGATTGAACTCCGGGCCGAGGACGAACGTCAACTTCGTCTCGCCGCGGAGGCGCGCGTAGACCGCGCGGAGGAACGACGCGCGCGGGCCGAACGCCGTCTTCCCCAGCTCGTAGTCTCGCGCGATCGCGATCGCGCGCCCCTTCTTGGGCTCGAACGACGCGAGGTCGGCGGCGTCGCCGAACGAGTGCTCGCTCAACGTGTCCTCCCAGCGGCCCCGCCGGTGGCGGCAAGAGAACGTGCCGAGCGTCGCGATCCGCACGATCGGTGTCCCGAGGTGCCGATCCGCCTCCTCTTGCACGATCCGCTCGACCGAGGCGAGCTCGCGCGCGAGCGAGCAGTCGACGAGCAGCGGCGGCGCGTACGCGATCCCGGTCGGACCGCGCGTGACGACGACGCCGTGCGGGACGCCGCACCCCACCCTGTTCGGTGCGGCCACGTCCGCGAGGCTCGTGAAGCGGACGCCCTCGCTCGCGAGCTCGGCGCGGCACGCCACCCCGTCGACGCTCGCCACGTGCTCCCACTGGCGCGCGGTCATCTCCGCGGCGCTCGGGCGTATCGCGATCGCCGGCGCCGCTCCCGGCGGATCGGGCGACTCGGCGTCGCTCGCGCCGGCATCGGACGGTTGGGATGCCGACGACAAATATTCGATATGACGCTCGATGCTCCCCCCTTGGCCGGCGGGCTCCGGCGGCGCGAACGCGCGCGGCGACGGCCCCGCGCACCCCACGGTCAACGCCACGACCACCGCGGCGAGGCGCGGGTGAAGTTCATTCATGTCCGGCGACGCTCGCACGCGTGCTCCCGAGGCTCGAGACAACTTGCGTGTCCTCGACTTGGGCGACCGCGGCGAACCCGCTCGTCGTTCGCACACGGTTTGTCGAGCACGTGGACGTCGCGCGCGTGTCGCGCGCGTACGATCCATTTCATGCACGCGGAGTGCATTTCGATTTTGAAACGCAACCGGAGTGCCGGATCGTCATCTGATGTTCTCGATCGGCATGCTCTCGACCCCCCGACCCGATGGGAGCCCAAACCGGGATCTGTCTACGTAAGGCGCGATTTTTCTGGTCCCTCCGTTCACATGGTGGGAGAAATGGCCCTCGCAAGGCCATGAAATTACGTCGATTTAGACAAAAATTCACCTCCGGTTGAGCTGACCATGGACAGCGGGCCGTCCCTAAGGGATCATAAACGGCTATGTTGGACCTGTCGTCTCGTTTGCACTGGATCGTCGAGAACCGCGGCATGAGCATGCGGCAGCTCGGACTCGCTGGCGATGTGAGCGCATCGCTGGTGAGTACGTTCCTCCGTCGCTCAAGGCTCGATCCCAACGCGGACATTGGGATTCGTACGCTTCAGAAGCTCGCTGCCGCAGCGGATGTGTCGCTCGTTTGGCTCGCCACCGGTGAAGGGACCCCCGACGATTGTCATGGGTCTCCTCTCCGCGGCGCGCCCAAGCTGGCGGCCGCATTGCACATGGCGCGTGTCGAAGGGTCTCCAGAAGAGGCCCTCTGGGACGCGCACACCTACCTCGCCGGGGAGAACGACCTCACCGCAGATGAGTACTGGACGGAGATCCGGTCCTTTTTGCGGCGGTGGAAGACCGAACGCGCGCGTTTCAAGCCGGCCGACGCGCGCGACGTCGCCCTGGAAGACATCAAACGGCGCTGGCCGACACGATGGAGCGCCCAGGCGTTCGAGCTCGCCGCCGGCGATCCGAACCCGCCCGGCACGTGGGACGGGTGGCTCCACGTCATGCGGGGCTGGCAACGCCAGGCGCAGCGGGCGACCGCCGGCGCCGTGCTGCCGAGCGACATCGAGGCTTCGGACCTGCCGCACGACGCGCACGAAGGAGCCCTGGATGCACACTCGGGAAGCAGCCCCACGCTGGATCGCGGAGCGTCCTGAGCTTCGGTCGTACCGAGGCGCGATGCCGGGCTACGTATTGCCACGATGGTAGCCCACGGTAGCGCGTCTCGTTTCGGAAGTTCGGATGGGAGCTGCCCAGTCAACACCTGGTCACACGATGCTCATGTTTGCCCTGGAGCAGCTCCACCCGCGGTCGGCACGACGATGAAGAACGTCGCGCCCCCCCCAAGAGCGCTCTCGACGCCGATCTCACCGTGATGGAGTGACGCGATGCTTCGGGCTATCGCGAGGCCGAAGCCAGCCCCCCTCCGATCGCTCCGTGCTCCGTGCTCGACGCGCTGGAACATGTGAGGCAATCGCTCCGGCGCGATGCCGGGGCCGGTGTCTTCGACTTCGAAGCGCACCGAAGCGCCCTCGGCAGCGTCCGAGGCGCGCGCGGCGACCCGCACCGATCCGCCGGCCGGCGTGAGTTGAATCGCGTTCACCACCAGGTGGGTCAAGGCCTGCGCCATGCGCGCACGGTCGGCCCAGACCGACGGGAGCGGTCCATCGATCACCGCGTCGAGGCGGACCCCCTTCTCCTCCGCCGCCGCGCGCTGGCCGGCGACCACGTCATCCACGATCTGCGCCGGTGACTCGAGCGTCGGGTGCATCGCCAGCACTCCGCCCTCGAGTCGACTCGCGTCGACGATGTCCTGGATCATTCGATTCATGCGGTCCGCCGCGCGCCGGATCTTCGCCAGATATGCCTCGATCCGCGCCGGCGGGATGGTCCCCTGTTGCAGGCTGGCCGCCGCGACGGTGACCACGTTCAACGGGTTCCGGAGGTCGTGCGAGATCACCGTCACGATCTCCTCGTGCGCGCGGCGGATGCGAGCGGCCTCCAGCGCGCGGGCGAGCCTTCGATCCAGGGAGGGCGCGTCGACCGCGCCGTCGAGCAGCGCGCCGTGCGAGCCACAATCGCGC
>Ga0105247_10002588_pt1 | contig 12243 bp, 8 predicted proteins | sample KBSS24metaG_FD_81519 | JGI IMG/M metagenome (GOLD analysis project Ga0105247, IMG submission 81519) | Switchgrass rhizosphere microbial communities from Kellogg Biological Station, Michigan, USA - KBS S2-4 metaG | ecosystem: Host-associated > Plants > Roots > Rhizosphere > Soil | place...
GACGGTCAAATACCCCATGGGCACCTCGGCGGAGCTCGAGGAGACCGTCCGCCTGGTGGAGAAGACCGGTCGGCGTGCGCTCGGCTTCGTCGCGGACGTGCGCGACCGCGCGGCAGTTCAGAAGGCCGTCGACGACGCCGTGGCGGCATTCGGCAAGGTCGACATTTTGTGCGCCAACGCCGGGATCTTCTCGCGCGGGACCGTCGCCGAGTTGTCGGACGATGCGTGGCACACCATGCTGGACGTGAACCTCACGGGCGTGTTCAACGCGATCCGCGCAGTGATCCCCGGCATGGTCGAGCGCGGTTTCGGCCGCATCATCGCGACGTCATCGGTGGCCGGGAAGCTGGGTGCACCCAACATGTCGCACTACGCAGCGGCCAAGTGGGGGGTGATTGGCCTGGTGAAGTCGGCGGCGATGGAACTGGCCAGGACCGGCGTGACCGTGAACGCCGTCTGCCCCACCAACGTCAACACGATGATGCTGACCAACGACGACATGTACTCTCTGTTTCTCCCCGGGGCTGAGGCGCCAACGCTCGACCAGGCCGTTCCGGTGTTCGCGTCCACCGTCCCGATGGGCGTTCCGTGGGTCGAGCCCGAGGAGGTCAGCGCGGCGGTCGTATTCCTTGCGGGGGACGGCGCGCGCTTCATTACCGGCGAGACAATCGCCGTCGCCGCCGGGCAAACCGCGTACAACGCAGGCTGACAGATCGGAATCAGGATGACCCAGACCGAACTTGCATCGGCTCCCGGCACGACCGGCGTCCATGACGTCGTCATCGTCGGCGGGGGGCTGACCGGGCTCGCACAGCTGTACTCGGTCCGCAACGCGGGTCTCTCCGTCGTCCTGCTCGAGGCTGGCGGGGGAGTGGGCGGAACCTGGTACTGGAACCGCTACCCCGGCTGCCGGCTGGACTCCGAGAGCTACACCTACCAGTACGCCTTCGACAAGGACTTACTCGCCGAGACCAACTGGTCGGAGCTGTTCGCGAGCCAGCCGGAACTCGAGCAGTATTACAACCATGCGGCGGACCATCTGCAGCTGTGGCCGGACATCCGGCTGAACACGCGCGTCGGATCGATCGTCTGGGACGAGACGGATCGCCTGTGGACCCTGCGCAGCGAAGACGGCGACGAGTTCCGAACCCGCTTCGTCATCATGGCGACCGGTATCCTGTCGGCACCGAACTATCCGAACGTGCCCGGCATTGAGCGCTTCAAGGGCGAGCTCTACCACACGGCAACCTGGCCCCATGAGCAGGTCGACTTCACCGCCAAACGCGTGGCCGTCGTCGGGACGGGAGCCAGCGGTGTGCAGGTCATTCCGATCGTCGCACAGACAGCTGCGCATCTCACGGTCTTCCAGCGCACGCCCAACTGGGCGGTGCCACTGCGTAACCGGCCATTGACGGACGAGGATCGGGAGCGGATCAGGGCCGACTACCCGGCGATCTTCCAGCGCTTGCGAAGCACTTCGAACGGGTTTCTGCACGACTGGGGCACACCTTTACCTTCGGATATCTCGGACGAGGAGCGGCGCGAGATCTTCGAAGCGGCGTGGAACGGTCCGGGCTTCAGCAAGTGGTTCGGCCTGCCGCGCGACATCGCCGTCGATCCAGAGGTGAACCAGGCGTTCTGCGAGTTCGCTGCCGACAAGATCCGCGAGCGGGTGCACGACCCGAAGGTGGCCGACAAGTTGATCCCCAAGGATCACTTGTTCGGAACCAAGCGGGTGCCTTGCGAGACGTCCTACTTCGAGGCCTACAACCGGCCGAATGTCGAGCTTGTCTCCCTTGAGGAGAACCCCATCCTCGAATACACGGAGACGGGGTTCCGCACTGCCGAGGGCGAGCTGGACTTCGACATGATCGTGCTGGCGACGGGCTTCGACGCCTTCACCGGAGCGCTGACGCGCATTGACATCCGGGGGGTCGATGGGCAGTCCCTGCGGGAGAAGTGGGCGTCCGGCCCCAAGACGTTCCTCGGCCTCCAGGTTGCCGGCTTCCCCAACCTGCTCATCAATGGCGGCCCGCACGGCAAGGGCGGCATCGGTAACTCGCCGCGTTGCAGCGAGCCGGTGATCCCCTGGATGACCCAACTTCTCGTCACGGCGAAGGAGAAGGGCTTCAGCCGCTTCGAGGCCGACCTCGAGGCGGAGGAGGAGTGGACGGCATACGTGAACGACATGGTTGCCAACTCCCTGGCCAAGGACGTCAAGTCCTACTCCTACGGTGACAACATCCCGGGCAAGGCCCGCGTTTACATCGCCTTCGCTGGATCGCTGGTGGACTTCCGCCAACGGCTGGCGGACATCGCCGCCGACGGCTACAAGGGAATCCAGCTGAGCTGACGCCTCGTCGGACGACCCCGCCGACCCTCGCGGTCGGCGGGGTGATCCTCATGTCCCTGCCCCGCACCGGGAACAGCAGCGCCAGCTGATCGCCCCGACCTCAGAACCGGCCGGGCTGACATAGGGCTTTAGCCGACGCCCGGGTAGCCGCCCCCGCCGTACGTCTGATCGATGGCATTGCGGTCGAGCTGACCATTGATCCGCGGCAGGGCCTCGGCGAAGTGGACGATCTTGGGCTTCTTGTACGACGCGATCGTCTTGCGGCAGTGCTCGATGACGTCGTCCGCAGACAGCTCCTCGCCCTCGCGGACCACGACAATCGCCGCAACGGACTGCTCCCAGACCTCGTCGGGCACGCCAATGACGGCGGCGTCAGCGACGGCTGGATGCTCGCGCAGGCAGCGTTCGACCTCGACCGGGTAGATGTTCTCCTTGCCGGACTTGATCATGTGGACCTTAGGCCCGACGAATGACAGCGAGCCGTCCGCCTCCCGGCGCCCGAGATCGTTCGTGTGCCACCAGCCGCCGCGGGTGCGTGCGGCATTCAGTTCCGGGCGGTTCCAGTACCCGGCGCCCGCGGTGACCCCTCGCGCCGTGATCTCGCCCGTCTCGCCCGGCGCGACCTCATTGCCCTCCGCGTCGACCAGACGGGTCTGGCACCACGGCGAGGTCCGCCCTGCCGCACCGGCAGCGCCGACGCCGAGAGCGGTGTAGGTGATCATCCCGGTCATCTCGGTCTGCCCGAACGAGCCGGGGTGTACCGACCACGGTGCAGTGGAGGGAACGCCGAGCTTCGCCCACCGCGCGTCGGCGGCGACATAAGCCTCGAAGGTGCTGATCGAGGGAAGCGTGGAGCCAGCGGCCTCGGCGGCCTCGGCTAGCTGGCCGATCGTAGGGCCGGTGATGTAGGCCCAGGTGCAGGCTTCGTCGTCGATGAGCGCGCGCATCTGCGCCGCGTCGACGCGCGGCAGGTAAACGTTGGTGCCGCCGAGCAGGAACGTCGACAGGCAGCCCATCAGGGTTGCGATGTGATACAGCGGCGAGGCGGCGAGGAACACCGGCCGGCGCTCGAACGTACCGTTCATCGTGCCGTGCAGCACCGCTGCGGCGATCAAGCCGCGGTGAGTCATCAACGCACCGTTGGGCCGCCCCTCGTGCGCGGCTGTATACATGATCAGGACGGGCTGCCCGTCACCGGGTTCCTCACCCGGGTCGCCGCCGGTCGGCGACGCCGCGAGCACCGCTTCATAACCGTCCGAGCCCTCCTCAACGACCAGCCACGACGCGTCCTGGTGGGCGGTGCGCACCTGCTCGACGAGTTCGGTCATGCCGGTGGGGTCGACCACGGTGAGGGCGGGATCGAGATCGTCAATAACGAAGTTCAGCTCCGCGCCGGACTGGCGCCAGTTCACCGGGCACACCATCGCACCGAGGCGTCCGGCCGCGATCATCAACTCGAGGACGCGGAACGAGTTCTGGCCCACCCAGGCGATGCGGTCACCAGCGGAGACGCCACGCTCGATTAACGCCCGCACGAGCCGGTCATGGCGGGCGTTCATCTCGCGGTAGTCGAAGCGCAACGGGCCTTCGACGACTGCGAGCTCGGCCGGTCGCGACCGGCCGTGCTCCTCGAGCACGTCGTCGAGCCGGAGGGTGTCGTTCACTAGGGTTTGCATCTCGCTCCTCGGAGCACGGACAGCGCGGCCTGTTCGGTGCGGCCGTAACCTTATAACGAACTCGTGCCAACGATGCCTCGCGGGCGCTGTCCGAATAGCCGTACGGGAAGTTGGTACTTCCTCGCCAAGGGGCTTCGAGCTAATGTGATCAGACATGAGTGCTTCGGCGAACACAGTGATCAGCGACGACCTGCAGGCAGCCTTCGAAGAGGCCGCAGGCTACGGTGAGCAAGGCATCCAGGTTGCGGCCTTTCTCGGTACCGACCTCATCATCGACGCGGTGTACGGCACCGCCGACTCGTCGGGTCGGCCAGTCACTTCGGAGACGTTGTTCCCGGTCTTCTCCTTCTCAAAGGCGATCGCAGCCACAGCACTGCATCTGCAGGCCGAGCGTGGGCTCGTCGACTACGAGGCACCGGTCGCGCAGTACTGGCCGGAGTTCGCCGCGAACGGCAAGGGGGACATCACCGTCCGCCATGTGCTCTCACACCAGTCCGGCATCCCGCAGATGCCAGAAGGGGTGACGCCGGAATTGCTGACGGACTGGGAATGGATGACCACCCAGATCGCGGCCTTCCACCCGCATTTCCCCCCAGGCACCCAGAGCGCCTACCAGTCGCTCGTGTTCGGTTGGATCGTGGGCGAGGTCGTCTGTCGCACGGATCCTCGCAAGCGTTCTTTCGATGCGTTTGTCCGCGACGAGCTGACCGGGCCTCTGGGGGTGGCCGACGACCTGTGGTTCGGGGTGCCCGACGAGATGCTGCCGCGCGTCGCCGAGTTGAGTTCAATGATGTCCCGCGAGCGCCTACCGGGGGAGACGGCACTCAGCCTCGCCGCGAAACCGGACGCCGTCGCCCCGGACGCGCACGTGCACAACCTTCGCGTCGTGCAGCAGGCGGTGTATCCGGGGGCCGGCGCCATCATGACCGCGCGGGCCGGGGCCACGGTGTTGGCGATGCTCGGCAACGGCGGCGAGTTCAATGGGACCCGGTTCCTCTCGCCGGAACGCATCCAGGGCTTCCTCACTCCGCGCCCGAACGGCTCGGAACTGGACCAGGTGTTGTTCGGGGGCAACCGTGTCCCCGCCCCGGTCGGGGTGGGCGGCTACTGGTTGGGCGCCGGCACGGTCCTGGACAGTGGGAAAAACATCCTGCGACACGGCGGATCGGGCGGTTCTCTCGGCTGGCTCGACCTCGATCGACGGCTCGCCGTCGTCATCGCGCACAACCGCTTGTTCGAGGGCTACGACCCGACCTCCCAGGATCACCCGTTCGCGGCCATCGGCCGAGCGGTGCTCGCCGAGGCCGGACGGCGGGAGAGCCTGTCGTCCTAACCGGCGGGCCGACGCTTGCCCGCAGGGGTTGCCGCCGTGGGAGCGGCACCGTTGCGCTGTCCTCCGACTACGGCTTCGGCGACGGCTTCGGGCGCCCGGGCCACGACTTCATCGGCTTCCTCGAAGCCATGTGGAATGCAGGGGTCCCGGAGGCAGACATCGTGACGATGGCGCGGACGAACCCCTGCCCGGCTGATCGGTTTCGATGGCGGCTAAGAGCTCTTGCCAGCTCTTGGTCCACGGGCTCCACCCGCGTAGAGTCTGCCGAAATCTGATGACAATTATGCCGCTTGCGGGCGGCGAGGAGGCGGGCATGCACGCGCTGACGTCGGAGACCGTCCGTGCGGTGAGCGAGGACGAAATCGAGGCGTACCGGCGTGACGGCTGGGCGAAACTGCCGGGGCTGGTGTCTCCGGAGTGCGCGGCGCGCATGCTCGAGGTCGGCCGGACATACCTCTCCGGAGAGGCTGCTGCGGACAGCGGCGCGCAGGAGCTGCAACTACGCATGTGGCGTGAATGGCGCTACCTGGGCCGCGATGTCGGCGAGGAGCCTTTCCGCTCGATCGCCTTCTCCCCACGCCTGGGTGAAAACCTCGCGCGGCTTGAGGGCCACGGTGGGGGCGTGCGGTACTGGAAGGACACCGTAAGCTGCAAGCTTCCCGCGGGCGAACCGGACGGAAGCAGCATCACCGGGTGGCACCAGGATTTCCCCGCGCACCCCATGGACCGGCTCGGAGGCGGAACGTTCTGGATCGCCCTCGACACGGTGGAGGCCGACCAAGGGGCAATGACCTTCCTGACCGGTTCGCACAAGGCGGGCCCGCTGGGCCGTACCTTCACCACGGGGCCCAAGGGGGGCGGGCGCGATCAGATCGGCGAGAACCCATGGCTCATCGAGGAGTTCGCGAATTCTGGACCCATCGCGCTCCAGCCGGGCGACGCCACGGTCCATCACCCCCTGACAGTGCACGGCACCGGCGTCAACGAGACGCCTCGGCAGAGGTGGGCGTTCATCGTCTTCTACGGGTCCGCCGAGGCGCTTTATACCGGTGCCGCCTATCCGGCGACGGACGGCCTTGGCCTCGAGATCGACAAGCCGTTCGACCATCCGGCCTTTCCTGTCGTGTGGCCTGCGGGATCGACCCTGGAGGGCGGGATTGCATGACCGGCTTGCGTCTGGCCGGGAGGACGGCGCTGGTCACCGGAGCCGGTGGGGGCCTGGGCTCGGCGATCGCGCGGGTGTTCGGTACGGAGGGCGCGCACGTCTTCGTCAACGACGTGAACCCGGACGCCGCGCAGCGCACTGTTGACGACTGCAGGGAGAAGGGTTACGCCGCCGACGCCGCGGTGGGCGACGTATCCCATCCCGATGGGGTCGAGGCGATCTTCGAGACTGTCCTGGGCGACGGCATACCCCTCGATATCCTTGTGACCAACGCCGGGGTGAGCACGGCGACGGATCCGGACGCGGACGTCTCGGTCAATCCATGGGACCGCGACATCCGGCATGTGAGCGATGCAAGTTGGCGGCGGATGACCGCGACCCATCTCGACGGTACGTTCTACTGCATTCGAGCCGCCGTGCAGTCAATGGTCGCGCACGAACGGGGAGGCTCGATCGTGTGCATGTCCAGCATGGCCGCGACGGCGGGCTACGGTGCCGTGCACTACTCGGCGGCCAAGGCCGGCATCCTCGGCATCGTGCGGTCGCAGGCCCGTAGCCTCGGCAAGTTCAACATCCGGATCAACGCCATCTGCCCCGGCTCGATCGACGCGGGGATGCTGCGAAACTTCCCGCGTGACCGCGTGGAGGCGGGGATCAGCCAGATCCCGCTCGGTCGGCTCGGGGAGGCGGACGACATAGCCTTCGCCGCGCTGTACCTGGCATCGGACGAGGCTGCGTACGTGACGGGTCAGTACCTGTCCCCGAACGGCGGCCGGGTCATCACCTGAGGTCGGATAAGGCCGCGCGGCACCGCATCAGCGTAGAGCGGCGAAGCACGCGCGGACCTCGTCGACGAACAGGCCCGGCTGCTCGAACGCCGCGAAATGGCCGCCACGGTCGACCTCGTGCCAGTACTGCAGATCTAGGTAGACGCGTTCGGCCCAAGCGCGCGGCGGCCGGTTGATCTCCTTGGGGTAGATCGTCGCCCCCATCGGAATCTCGATCCGGCCGTCAAAGCCGCCCGGCTGGCACTCCCAGTAGAAGCGCGCGGAGGAGGTCGCGGTGTTCGTCAGCCAGTAGATGGAGATGTTGTCGAGGAGCCGGTCGATCCCGAATGCCGCGACCGGATCGTCACCGCAGTCCGACCAGGCCTTGAACTTCTCCAGGATCCAGGCGCACTGCCCCACCGGCGAGTCGGCAAGCGCGTATCCAAGCGTCTGCGGCCGTGTCCGCTGCTGATGCACATATCCGTTCTCCCACCGTGCGCGTTCCTCCCGCGAGGCACGCCAGGACGCGTAGTGCTCGTCCACCCCCTCCTCCTCGGCCCCTGGCGGAGGGCTGACGGTCACGAGGTTCAGATGGATACCTACCATCCGCTCGGGATGGCGTTGCGCGAGGTGGTTCGCGACGCTTGCGCCCCAGTCACCGCCCTGCGCGGCGAAACGGTCGTATCCCAGCCGCGTCATCATTACCGCCCACGCATCGGCGACGCGTTCCCGGTTCCATCCGAGGCTTGTCGGCCTGCTGCTGAAACCGAAACCGGGCAGCGAGGGGATGACGAGGTGGAATGCGTCGGAGAAGCGGCCGCCGTGCGCGACCGGGTCGGCTAGCGGAGCGATCACGTCGAGAAACTCGACGACGGTGCCCGGCCAGCCGTGGGTCAGCACGAGCGGCAGCGCGTCCGCGTGCGGAGATCGGACATGCAGGAAGTGCACCGCTACGTCGTCGACCGGTGTCCGGAACTGCGGGATGGCGTTCAGCCGCGCCTCGCAGCGGCGCCAGTCGTATTCCTCGGCCCAGTAACGACAAACCTCCTCGAGGTAGTCACGCGGGACACCCTGCAACCAGTCGTCCACGAGTTCGCGATCGGCCCACCGCGTCCGGCGCAGGCGACTGCGGAGATCGTCGAGATCCTGCTCCTGTACCGCGATCTCATACGCGGTGAGTGCCTCGTCGGTCACGGCGTTCTCCCTCACCCCTGAGCTGTGCGGACGGGGCATGTCCGCCGCCTCTCATTGCCGCTTAAACCTGATAAGAGTAGCCTCCATCACACCGCCGCGGTGGCCGCTCGGCTCGCTGGAGGCGATCTCAGCGGAGGCCTGTTATTCAGGCCCTGGCGTCACGGACGGACAGATGACCCGACACCACGCTGTCGTCATCGGCGGGAGTTTCGCCGGACTGGCGGCCGCCACTGCGTTACGCGAAACGTTCTCGCACGTGACTGTCATCGATCGTGACGATGTGCCGACGGCAGGACGGGCGCCGCGACGTGGCGTCCCGCAAAGCGCCCACGTTCACGGCATCCGGATGCTCGGCCGGCGCGTTATGGAGGAGCTGCTGCCCGGCTTCGTCGAGCGGACTCTCGACTGCGGCGCGGAGCTCTTCGACGTGTTGGCGCTCGGCGCCAGCTTGACGCCTCACGGCTGGCGTGCACGCGGCAAGTCCCGCGCTGAAGGCTTCGGGATCAGACGTTCGCTGCTGGAAGAGGTCATGCGCACCCGGGTCCTCGCTCACGACAACGTCACTTTCGTACAGGGGCAGGCGATGGACCTGGTCGACGTTGGTGAAGGTGCTGAGCGGCGGATCGGCGGCGCGATGGTGCGCGACGCCGAACGGACTTACCGGCTCGACGCCGACCTCGTCGTCGACGCTGCCGGGCGCGGCTCACCGGCGCCGAGATGGCTCGAGAAGCTCGGCTTCCCATACCCCGAAGACGACGTCGTCAACGGCTTCGTCGGTTACGCGAGCCGCTGGCTGAAGGTGCCGGAGCGGGCGTGGCCGGGTGACTTCAGGTTCGTCTCGCAGATGCCGTGGCCCGGTCAGACGAAGGGCGCCACGCTCTACCCGCAGGACAACGGACTGCACATCCTGACCCTTTACGGGCAGTCCAAGGATTTCCCGGCCGGTGACGAGGCGGGTTGGGTCGCCTTCATGCGGGGCTGCGCGACGCCGTTGTTCTACGAGGTGTGGAGCCGGAGCGAGCCGGTAACCGAGATCAGGACGTCGCGGTCGACGGCGAACCGCTGGCGTCATTACAGCAGGGTTCCCGAGCCGCCGGCCGGGTTTCTGGCTGTTGGTGACGCCGTCGCGTCTTTCAACCCGATCTTCGGTCAGGGGGTGACCTGCGCGGTGCTCGCCGGTCGACTGCTGCGGACCATGCTGCAGGACACCGATGACAACCTGTGTGACCTTCCCCGGCGGTTTAACACGCGGCTGGCCGAGATGCTGGTCGAGCCGTGGCAGACCGCGGTCGGCTTCGACCTCAACTTTCCCGCGACGACCGGAACCAGGCCCGTCCTGACGGAGGAGGAAACGCGGCAACGCGAGCACAAGTCGCTGCTGGCGCGCCTGTCGACCATCGATCTCGAGGTCGCGGAGACGATGCACATCGCCGAGCAGATGTTCGAACCGGAGGCCTTGTCGACGCCGGATATGACGCAGCGGGTGAAGGCGTTTGCCGCGGCGGGCTGCCACCTGCCAGCGTGGGATCCGGCCAGGCCCCCGGCGCTCGTTGCGTGAGGTCGGCGACGAGATGCTAGAGCTGAGCGGGGCTTCGACGCCGAAGGGCTACAGCGCCCATTGGATCAGTCATCCTCTCGAACCGGTGCGTTCTACCCTGTCCGGGTTTCAACATTCCCTCACTAGCACGGGATCGGCTTGCGGGCACGATCTGACGAGGAGCGAACCATGAACGATGTTCGTACGCAGGACCGCGTGGACCTATCCGACTTCGACCCGTTCGGCGTTCCGCTTCGACAGCGTCCTCGGGAGGTCCTCGCCGGGCTTATCGACTCCTCACCCGGTCTGATGATGGTCGAGGGCCGATTGTCGGCGTACGTCGCGGACTATGCGGGCGTGTGCCAGGTCGCGCGCGATCACGAGAGTTTCTCAAGCGTGAAGCCGACGGACGTGCCGGGCATGAACCGTTTCGACTTCTTCAACGGCCAACCCGTCATGAACTACTCCGACCCGCCCGAACACACGCGACGCCGACGGGTCGTGAACGCGTCATTCACCCGCCGCCGTCTCGAAGAGTTGGTGCCGCAGACCCTGGCGATCTTCGACGACGTCGTCGCCGGTCTGCCTACGGAAGACGTCGTCGATGTGTTGAAGCAGGTGTGCGCGCCCATCGTCAACGAGGTGCTGCTCGGCGCGTTCATGAACGTAGATCCCGCTGATCGTCCTGCGCTGTACGGCGTACTGGCGCAGCGTGCAGCATTGGACAATCTAGGGCCGGACGACCCCAAGCCGGACAGCTGGCTCGCGGCATGGGAAGCGGGCGCCGCCTACTGTCGCCAGGCCGTCGCGAAGGCGCGCGACCGACAGGACGAGAGTCTCATCGGGTTGATCGCCGAAGCACTCGGCGACGGCATCATCGACGACGGCGAGATGCTGGCCATGATGATGGTGCTGCTCACCGGCGGTATGACGACGATGATCGCGGCAACGTCCTCCACGCTGTATTGGCTCGCCCGCCGCCCCGAGATCAAGCGGCGCGTTCGCGAGCAGCCAGAACTCGCCGCGCCTGCGTTCGAGGAGGCGATGCGCATCTTCCCGCCCATCACGTTCTCGATGCGGTTCACGACCCGCGATACCGAGGTCAACGGCACGTTAATCCCAGCGGGGGCGCCGGTTTACGTCCTGTGGGCCGGAGCGAATCAAGACCCTGCGGTATTCCCGGAGCCGGACCGGTATGACCTGGATCGTCAGAACGTCCGCTCGCACGTGGCCTTCGGCTTCGGCGTGCATAACTGCATCGGAAACCACGTGACGAGGCAGGTGGGAACCACGGTCATCCGCGCGATGCTCGAGCGTTATCCCGATCTCGCTCTCGCCCGGCCGGACGACGAGCCGGAGTTCCTGACCGATGTCGCGCGCAGTCGACACCTGGCCAGCGTGTCGATGGTCCTGGGTCGCGCGGCAGGAGGCCGCGGGTGATCGAAACCGTGGAGCAGTACCGCCAGCGGTTCGAAGGGACCATCGGGAAGAGCGCGCGTCCGGACCTGCCGCTTGCGGTCGTGGTGGGAGCGGGCGGCCTGGGTCTCGCCGTGGCCCGCCGCCTCGGGGAACGGAACCGGCTGCTGCTGGCTGACCGCGACCCACAGGCCCTTGAACGGGCCGCCGCCGCACTGCGCGCCGGTGGCCACGACGTCTCGGTCGCGACGTGCGATGTGACCGACACGGGGGCCGTCGCTGCCCTCGCCGTCGCCGCAGCCGAGCAGGGGCCGGTACGGGCGCTCGGACACGTCGTCGGGCTGTCGCCCTCGATGGGTGACTGGCGGGCGATCATGAACGTCGATCTCGTGGGTGCGGCACGGGTGGAGGAGGCCATGCTCGAAATCGCCGGTCCGGGCATGGCAGCGGTGTTCATCTCGTCCACCGCGGCGCACAGCGCGCCTCCCTCCGCCCTAGTAACCGAAATCGTGGATGAACCGCTCGCACCGGATTTTCTCGACCGGTTGGCCGCCGCGACCGGCGACGACTTCGACTCGAAAGCCGCGTACCGGCTCGCGAAGTGGGGGCTCAACCGGCGATGCCGTCGGCGGGCTGCCGCCTGGGGAAGGCGCGGCGCCCGCATCGTCAGTGTTTCGCCCGGACTTCTGGCGACACCCATGGGAGCGCTCGAGTTCCGCAACCAACCGAAGAAGTGGGAACTCCTCGGCCGCACGCCTCTCAGCAGGGAGGGCACGATGCTGGAGATTGCCGACGCGGTCGA
>Ga0105247_10002590_pt1 | contig 12240 bp, 6 predicted proteins | sample KBSS24metaG_FD_81519 | JGI IMG/M metagenome (GOLD analysis project Ga0105247, IMG submission 81519) | Switchgrass rhizosphere microbial communities from Kellogg Biological Station, Michigan, USA - KBS S2-4 metaG | ecosystem: Host-associated > Plants > Roots > Rhizosphere > Soil | place...
GGGGCCAGAGCAACCAGCTAAAACGAGGGGAATCATGGGAGTAGGGTCGATGAGGTTTTCGCGGGCACCTTGGTTCACCTCGCTTTTACTGCTGGCAGGTGGCGCGATAGCTCACCAGTCGATCGCTGCATCGGACGCCAAAAGAGTCACTCTACATATTCCTCCTCAGCCGGTGGGTGATGCTCTCAGTGAGTTTGGTCGGCAGACCGGGCTCACCGTAATGATTCAGTCTGCGGTTGGTCGGGGCATGATCTCGCCGCAGGTCGAGGGGGACTTCACTCCCGGTGATGCTTTGGATCGGCTTCTGACCCACACAGGACTGCACTACGAATACCTGGATGCAAGAACGGTCGCAGTAGTCGGACCCGCTGCTCTTAATGAAGTCACCAAACAAACGCTGAGCGCGGCACCGTCCAATGCCGCAGAGGATCTTGATCGACCATCCAGTTCTGATTTCGGTGCCGCCTCTTCCAGCCTCGATGCGATCGACGAATCCGGCAGCGAGAAATCCGGAAAAAAACTTCAGGAAGTGATTGTGACGGGAACGCATATCCGAGGGGCCACCTCAGCATCACCCGTCACTGAGATTACGCAAACTGACATTGAACGGTCCGGTCTTCAAACAACGCCTGACCTGATACGCAGCCTTCCTCAAAATTTCGCCGGTGGCAACAACCCCCAGGTCTTTATCGGCTCGGGGCCAGGAAATGGCGACAACGTAGCGAGTGCCGGGGGTGGCTCCGCTCCAAACCTGCGAGGGCTCGGCTCCGCTTCTACATTGACCCTAGTCGACGGACATCGTCTTGGCCAGGATGTCTCATCCGGCGCTGTCGATATCTCCTCCATACCGCTGGAAGCAATTGATCGCGTGGAGGTCGTTACCGATGGCGCATCTGCGGTGTACGGATCCGATGCGGTTGCTGGCGTGGTCAATTTCATTCTGAAAAAGGATTTCGCGGGCCTTCTCACGACCTTTTCCACCGGGTCGTCTACTGGCGGTGGGGGTACAGAGAAGCGTGCAGGTGTTACCTACGGCAATAGATGGAACTCCGGAAGTGGATTGATAAGCTACGAATACGATGGACAGACGCCGGTCTACTCCACCAAGCGCGGGTTCACCGGGGACGTGCAAGATCCGTTCACGCTGCTTCCGGACACGTGGCGTCACTCCGTATTTGGATCCGTTCGTCAGCAAATATCGGACAGCGTCGTGTTGCTCGGCGAAGGGTTGTATACGGACCGCCATGCCCACTTTATTCAATCTTACGGACCATCGGCCGGCGCCGACGATTCGGCCCGCGTCCACTCATACACCGGCGTAGCAGGTGTCGAAGTGTCCCTGCCAAGGACCTGGAGTGCAACGGCGTTCGTTAGTACTTCCTCACAGGAGACATCTTCCGATTCATATCTATTTGTTCCACCGAGCACCAGCGGAGAAACGCTGTCGGACCATCAACAACTACACGGAAAGAGCACCTCCGGTGAGGCAAGTGCCAATGGTGAGTTGTGGTCGTTGCCGGCTGGCGCCACGCGTCTCGCGGTCGGGGCGGGCTATCGGAGGGAGAGCTTCGAGGACGTGATTCCCACGTTCTCACTTTCGCTCACGAGCGGAACACGCAATATATCTTATGTGTTCGGCGAATTGGCTGTTCCACTCTGGGGGCAGTCAGGCGGGCCGAGGCTCCATCACCTCGAGCTGAATGTAAGCGGGCGATCAGATCACTATTCAGATTTCGGCAGAGCCTCGGTTCCAAAAATCGGTCTGACCTTTTTCCCGCTCGAGGATTTAAAACTCCGTGCAACGTGGGGAAAGTCCTTTCGAACACCATCCCTGTCGAATCTCTATCTGTACCCGTACATCACTCTGGAGAATGTCCCCGATCCAGCCTCTTCGACTGGGAACACGATCTCGCTGATCCCGTCAAACGGGAATCCTCACTTACGCCCGGAAACAGCGAGGTCCTGGACCACAGGAGTGGACTTCACGCCTGAGTGGGCTCCGAACCTGACCCTATCGGGCACCTATTTTAATATCGACTATACAAATAGAATTCAGCAGATCGGCTACGTCTATGCCGCGTTGTCTGATCCAACGAACGCCGCGTTCGTGACCAGATCTCCGACGCCTGCGCAGCAGCAGCTCTTGCTAAATGAATATTCGACCCCGGTAATAAATCTAACGGGGCAAGACTATGATCCTGCCACCGTCGGGGCAATAATTAACGATCGGTTCGTCAACGTCGCGACCCAGCGTATTCATGGCGTCGACCTGGCCTTGAACTATAGCCTGCGCTTTGGTGCTGGCATGCTTAGTGTGTTTGAGAACGCTACGTTTTTATCTATACGCCGACAGCTCACACCAGAAGCGCCAGAGACAACGATTACGGCCACTGCATTCAATCCACCAAAGCTCAGGTCTCGCGGCGGCGTAACGTGGTCGTCGCGTGGGTGGTCGGAAACTGTCATTCTCAATTACACCAGCGGCGGCACTAACACACTCCAGCCTGATAATCCCCCGGTGGCCACGTGGACGACGATAGATGCACAGGTTGCATATGCACCTGCTGTTGAAGGAGTATTCCACGACCTGCAGATCGCAATCTCCGCTCAGAATATTCTGGATCGAGATCCGCCGTACCTTACTTACGACGGAATCCTCACTGGCTTCCATTACGACACAGTCAATAACACCCCGATGGGCAGGTTTGTTAATTTTCAGATTTCCAAGAAATTCTAAGAAATGATCGGTCGAGTTGTGCTGGCCGCGCGTCAGAGCGCCAAGGCTATGTTGGCGGTTGGTTTGCTACTGCCCTTGGCCGGATACGGTGCTGCCGCAGACGAACCAGTGCTATATGACAGTCATCCGCTCTTCGTCAATGAAGAAGCGGGAATGTGGTGCGCAGATGCGTCGCACCCGGAAAGACTGCTGGGGATTACCAACAGCGAAGTCGGCGGAAATCCCAACGTCGCCAATATCTTTCGCACGGGTGACACCGTCAAGGTGTCCAGGGACGCGGGCGGGAGCTGGACGACTTCACTTCATATCGACCAATCCGGCTTCGACATCGATCCGGCTTGTGCCTTTGGAGTCGATAGACAAGCGTTTGTCGGTGCCATGGCCGGCGATCACGGCTACAACCTCTGGTCGTCGACGGACTCCGGAGATACCTGGGGCGCGCCGGTCTATATCGATTATCCCAGAATGTTTGACAGGCCGCACATAGCGGTAGATCGAGGCAACTCCCGGTGGCGGGGGCGCTTATACATCGTTGCCAATGGAACCTCGGTTGGAGCGCAGGAGTTTACCCCCGACGAAATCGTTATATATAAATCGTCCGACAGCGGGCGCACCTTTGATAATCCGACAAGAATAGCTCTAGCCGTGGGAGTTGACGATCATAAGGGCGACAACGTTGAGCGCGGCGTGGTTCATCTAGGCCAAGCGATCGTTCTCGATGACGGTGCGCTGGCGGTGTCATGGACGGAGGCATACCTGGGACATGGGCCTGATAACTGGGTATGTACAGCACCAGACCGTGAAAGAGTGACACAAACCCCATGTGGCACCAGTGCGATCAAATTTGCTGTCTCACATGACGGCGGTGAGACCTTTTCATCCCCAGTTGTCGTTGCTCGCGGTCACTATGACATTCGCGAGGGCGACCAACGAAGAATCGTCGGGAAGTTCTATCCGACGCTTGCATTAGATCGATCGAGCGGTCCGCACCACGGTAGGATCTATCTCGCGTGGAGTGATACTGGCGAGGGCAGACAGCAAATACGTTTTACCAGTTCCGACTCGAACGGAGCGAAATGGCAAGCAACAAAAATAATCAGTGACGATCTGGTATTTGACGCCGCGCATCCGATCGAAGGTCCGCACAACGCGATGGTTACATTAGCGGTGAATCAGGAAGGTATTGTAGGCGCAATGTATTATGCGCAGGTAAGGCAGGCACCGGGCGCAGAGTTTTGGTCCACATTTACGAGCTCGGACGATGGGGGCGCGACCTGGGCAGCGACGTCCCGAGTAACACCCGCGCCACTTTCGCTGGATAGGTTTAAACCGGCTTGGAATGTGGGTCAGGATTGGCAAGCAACCTTAGGGCGACCTTCCGCGGGAAGTATCGTAATGAGGTTCCCGAACTATGCGTCAGTACCATCCTGTAGCTACGGATTAGTCGCAAGTGGTAATGGCAGTTTCAAAATATTCACGTTGGTAAATCCAAGACATATTCCAGAGTACATGGAGATCACGCGGTTTGCTGCAAGTCAGGCCGTTGTAAGACACAGCGGCGGCGGCGAAATCGGCGTGGAAGTGGGCGCTTGGGATTACCGTCCAAAAGCAAATATCATGGAAGTGTCGGTGAGCCTGCGGAATCTCAGTCAGCGAGAACTTCCTCTGCCGATCAGACTAGTCGCGACCGTTGAGTTTAAGCACGGCACCACCAAATTCCTGAACGCTGACAATGCGCGCACGATCAATGGTGCATGGTGGGATTTCGGAGCGGTGCAGGGTCAGTCGATACTCCGAGCTGGACAGGTCACTGTCTCGCGGAAACTGAGAATATACTTCGACGGCTACGGACATGGATCAGAGGCGAATTTACAGTCGGTAAAGAGTCTGAACTTCATAGCAGAACCACTCGTGGCGGGCCGAGCAAGCGAATAGTCACCGAGGCGATGGGGCCTGCACAGTAGGCTATGCGACCAGCCGTGGCGTCGCGTGGCTCCATCGCTGCAGCCAAGCCTCAATGAATAGCTGCGGAAAAATATGCGCTAATGGCACCGCAGAGTTCGCAGGTTCTGCAGACAGCAACTTCTCCAACTTGCCCCGATCGAGAATGCGCTGCTTTACCAGCATTCCATCAAGTAGAAGGTCTTTCAAAAAGGCTCGATTGTGTTTTGCGACGTCCTGGATCCAGAAAGCGATGGTGCCTCCTCCCGTGCGACGATATACATCCTCAGGGAGTTGCTGTCGGAACGCGGTGCGTGCGACGGCTCTATCCAGGCCTCCTTGCATGGCGGTATAGCTTGCGATTCTAAGTGCGACCTCGGCGAGCGGTTGACTGATCAGCGGTGATATCGTTACGGGGTCATTGGGTGCAGAGAACGGATTTTGGCATGCGACAGATGTTGTAGTTAAAATTCCGTATACGGTCGGTATCTTTCCTGGGGGAACACCCTGCACATCCTTGAGCCAAGGATGAATGAAGCGATCGATGTTCCGGCGATATTCATTCAGGGCGTCGGCCGAAATCAAGCTTCCGTTCAAATGATCGTAAGGAGATATTCTTTGTGTGTGCTCGAATGCACTCCAAATGGATGGCTGAGCGCGAACCAAGCCGTCGCGGATGCCTGTGCAAAGAGTTCTGACCGTGGAGTTTCCTATCAACTTAGCGCAGTCCTTTGCGACACCGAAGAGTCTGGGTCTAATCCCGCGGCGCCATGCGTATTCCGTGACTGGTTCAGGGCCCGCAATCGCCCCAAAAATGTTGTCCCCAAGCTCTCCGTTGAAAATTGCCGTGGCGTTGCGCTCACGGCCCAATTCAGACGTTGCCGGGTGGGTATCGCACGTGCTGATTGCGACTATGGGCCGGGCCGTTCTGGCGATCCTTGCGAGGATGGACAAGTCTAAGGTTGCATTGCGTTCCTTTTCTATTAGCTCTGACTCGGCCAATCGGGCCATAGCGCGCGCGTATAGACGCTCGTCCCCGTGTTCGTGCCGTGTGTAGTAGTTGACGCTCACAACTCGCGGACGATTGGGTGTTCGCGCTAGACATGAGAGAACTATGGAGGAGTCAAGGCCGCCCGAGAGTGTTTGCAAAACGAGCTGATGCCCATTCGACCAGGCATTTACAGAGAGTTGGGTGGCTTCCCGAATTTGGGCTACGGCAGTGTTGAAGCTCTCAATTGGCTCCTGCCGGGCGACCTCACATGCCGACCAGTAGATGTGCCTTGCAGTGCGCTCTGCATCTAACTCCATGCACTCCCCACATTCCAGAGAAGTGATAGGACGCAACGCAGTTTCGCGTGTTAGATAGTCTCCGAGGGCCGCTTGCGCAGAAATTTGCTCCCAATTGAACGGGAGCCGTGCCATATTTAGATTGGCGAAATCCTCAGCTGAAGAGAAGAACGTTGATACTCCGTTCACGGTTGCGTGAAAGCAGGGCAGCATGCCCATCGGACTACGCAGGACGGATACACCGCCCGTGGAGGGATTTCGAGATATCAGGACATACGATCCCCAATAATCGACGATAGCGCTACGCGCATTGGTTCGAAGCAGTCGTTCCTCCTCATCGCTGGTAACGACATCAGTGTCGTGGGCACTTCCGATGGGCACTACATCGCCGCGCCGGAAGAGGGTGCCCAGAACGACGGCATTGTTATCCCGATTTGGAAACTTAGGGTGCTTCAACTGCGGTGCGCCCGAGCATTTCACCATCAGTCCCGGTTTTTGTATCGGAGTTACCCAGTTGGGGTGAAGTGCGTGTACCCGCTCGCGCAGAACAACACTTGTGGCGGCCGCCATCTCGTTCCGAACGTTCCAGATCGCGGCGAAATAACTGACCACGGTGGGGGCACCCTTCCGGAAACCCGACCTCACTCGTCAAAGGTACCTGTCAGTTTTGCGTCAATGCGAGGCCCGGGGCCTACACTCTTCGTCACCAGCTCGACGTGCCCGAGAAAACGCAAGTTACACAGATTCATGCGAGAGCACTCCTATCAACGTGCTGCGGCTCATCAGCGGCTATTTACCCTACGCCGCCGCTTGGTGTTGCAACCTGTCCCAATTTCTGACCCATGCCTCTATATAGAGCTGAGTGAATATCTCGGATAGTACGACGCCTGAACTCCCAACCTCCCCGGAAAGGGCAGTTTCAACCTTGGCGCGATCCAAAATCCGCTCGCGCACTAAGACGCCGCCAAGGAGGGCCTCACGTAGAAATCCTCTATTCTGCTCGATCACATCCCTCACCCACATTCCAGGGCCACCCTTTCCACCCCGCTTGAGGATCAATTCAGGGAGGGAGTGTCGAAAGGCGTGTCGGGCGATGGACCTGTTCCTACCATCCTTCACATGTAACTCACTGGCAATCCTCAGCGCGCACTCAACAACGGGTTGACCGGTCAATGGCGATGTGCACCAGAGATCGCCTGCGGCAGCAAACGGGGGATGGTAGGGAGTCGACGCGGCTATTGCCAGAGCGTGGATGAGTTGTCGCCTGCCAGCCGGCACGCCGTGCATATCGCGGAGCCAGGGATGAATGAAGCGATTCAACGTCCTGCCGTATTCTTCGAGGACTTCCGCGGTTACAAACCCGTTTCTGAGAGGATCGTATACGCCGGATCTCTTCATGGACAGATGCGAGCTCCAGTGTGACTGATGCTCGGAGAAGACACTGTCTCTAATTCCCAAATAGAGCGCTCTCCAGACTGATAGCTTCTTTAGATGGGCGTAGTCAAGAGCTACATTGAGCAGCCCACTTCGCAGCCCGCGAGTTGCAATATGCTCCTTTATCAGGTCATGCCCCGCTGCGACTCCAAAAACGTTGTCACCCAGTTCGCCGTCAAAGATTGCGCTGGAGCGCGTTTCACGCGCCATCTGAAGCGACTTTTGATAGACGTCACAGTCGCTGAATGACATGACCGGCCGCGCCGTCTTGGCACAGTTGAAAAATATACTCAAATCAATGTGCGGACTTCTCTCTATTTCGATGAGTGGCGTGTCCGCAGCGTTGGCCATGCACCGAGCGAACTGGCGCTCATCTCCCACCCCGAGTCTGGAATAGAGAGTGAAGCATCTGACATCGGGCTTATTGGGCGCTCGTTTCAAACAGCTCAGGACAATCGAGGAGTCGAGTCCACCCGAGAGCGACAAGAGGATTCTGTCGTGCGTCAAGGCCCACCCATCGACGCACAATTGCACTTTGGATCTCAATTCAGATGCCGCTTGGGAAAAGTCGTCGATCGACTCCGATCTTGCGACCGCGTTGGGTGTCCAGTAAGCACTCAGCGATGATTGTTCGCCGCTGAGTTCCATACATTCGCCGCATTGAAGCTCGGAGATTCCGTTGAGGGCAGTTTCCCTCGTCAGGTAGTCGCCATTTGTTGCCTGCGCCTTGATGCAATCCCAGTTTATTGAGAACCGTTGGACGTTGAGAGATGCCCAATCCTCGACCAGCGAAAAAAATATGTGGACGCCGTCCACGAGCGTGTAAAAACACGGAAGCTGGCTCATTGGACCGCGCAATACTCGACTCGGCTCGCCATTCGAGCCGACTAGAATCAATACATATGAGCCCCAATAGTTACTAACTGCACTGCGCCCTTGAGTACTCAGGAGCTGGTTGGTCTCCGCAGGTCCGATCGTCGCTGCAAATTGCGCTGCCGCACCATTCGAACCAAACAGAGATCCTAAGATAACTCCTGACTGGTGCCCGAACGCAATGGACCTGCCATCCCTAGGATTGTCAGCTGCATGAAAAACCATATGCCCTGGTCTGTCGAGAGCACAGCGCCAAGGCCGAAAGGTATTCATCATCCTCTGGCGCACGATGGCAGCTCTGTCGCATGCTTTCGGTGCAGTAACGTCCCATATGGCGGCAATATATCGGAACATGGATGTCTCCCCGCTACACCGCAGCGATCGCTGCATGTTCAGTCACATTCTCTACGGAGTCATTGAGGACCGTATGAGAGAACTGCACCCACGCGTGTGCAGAAAATGGCTGCTGCTGGACGCCAAAAAACAAGGCCGGAGATATTCCAAAGTGAAGCAAGAATTTGCAGAGAGTCAGTGAATCCACGAGGCATGCGTCCCGTCTTGTGTAGGTCCACAGACTCATGAGCCGGTAGATCGCTACCAGGTTGCGCACGTCTTCTATTGTCGGGTGTTGCTCAGGGCGCAGGCGCGCTTTTCTTGATTGCAACCGATGGATGACAGACTTCAGGCGACCGGTCTTTAAGCTGATCGCGACGTACGCGTAGGATGCGAGAAAGAATACGAGATGTCTAAAGCGTATCGGCGAGTGTGGTTCGCTGCGTGGAGCTGACGAAATTGAATCGCGCGCCTCGATGGGAGCTGGCAAAACGAGCTTGCCGGCCTCTATTTCTGACGTAAGGATTCCGCGCTCAACGAGCGCTTCAACGATAGACCGCTGGCTCGCCTCATCGGCCGGCGGATCGCCCGCGGATTGGGGCAGATGGCATGTTGGCCATCCCTGAACAAGCTTCTGCAGGACGGTCACGCAGCCTGAATCAACCCCAAAATACTTCTGGGTGTTTAGGTCAAGGAATATCGCACCATCGGAGACTTCGCAAGCGTACACGTCGGCGCTCAGATAGTAGCTGCGCATACAGCATTGTCCCATGCCTAGGTTGATTTACGGGGGCTGACGCGCCACCGCTGAGCGGTGTGCGACCTGTGTCGCACACCGCGTTCAAACGACTGTTGGCCAGTCGTTACTCCGGAAGAACGCCAGTCAGCTTGTGATCGTTCCTCGGGGTTCCGCTCGTGGCCTTCGTCTCACGCACGACTGTGCCAAGTTCTACGATTTTCATGACAATCTCCTTCTGTCGTTCAGTTTGGATTCTCAGTACCGTCCCGGGTGGCGGGCTGAAGGTGCACCGAACTGTTGTGTATGTCAACATGGAAACGATGAATTTTTGCATGCGTCGCCGGTTTGACGCGGCAGTTGCAGTTGTATGACGCGATCGAACGGCGGGATGAAGGTCGTAGCCTGTCCCTCATGCGGCGGAAGTTTATCCAGGAACTTCAAAAGGATACAGAAGGTTGATATCTGCTGCCGAATGGAAAACTGTGGCGTGACAGAAGACAGGTTGCCGCGCGGTAAAAGTACGCACGGGCCAACGACATACATTTGAGTGTTGGTGCAACCGGGCTGCGCGCTATATCCGGAAGTATTTTGAAGCGTTTTGGTGTGTGTAGATATAACTGAATGTTGATCCATGTGTTGCGTTCGTTATTTGCATCTGCGGAGTTCGGTACGAATGACCCCTGTTAGTTGTACCGTGTCAAGTTGCGGCGGCTGCTCTTCGGCGTGACTCCGGTGTCGGAGATTCGCCTGGCCACTCTCGGTACTTGAAAGTGTTTACCAGGTGGTCAGGTGACTATCCCGGGAGCGGGTTTGTGCCTGTTGCGGCGCACGGACGACGTCGAGGGCCGATTTGAGTACGATTGTCAGCACGTACAGTCCGAACACAGTCCAGGCTGAATTGATCTTAGGGCTGAGGAAGGGATCGCAGGTCTTCGATGGGGGAATTAAGTAAGACTCTGCTCCTGAGTTGACGATTGTGGCTCGCACTGCAGCGGCGAGCATGGAATCTTATTGAACAGACGATCAGTGCGCAGCTAAACTGTGCCAAAAAACGCGCACAGGAGCGTGCCATAAGACGCGGCTTTGTCATCGCTCTTCTTGCGATTGCTTTCGCGGCTGCCAATTGCGCCGTGCTGACCCCTGCATGTGCCGCAGAGCAGCGAGAGTTCGATATCCCGGCCGATTCTGCCAATCTCTCCGTGCCGAAATTCGCGCGGCAGGCTGGACTGTCGGTGATGTATGAGGCTGGGCGGCTCAAACCTTTCAGGACACGGGCACTGAAGGGGAGCTTCGAGCCGCTGATTGCGCTAACTCAGCTGCTAGAGGGGAGTGGGCTGCAATTCTCAGTTTCCAGTGGCCAGGTGATTTCAGTCAATCCCAGGCTGCCCCCTGCGCGGACGCGTTTCTCAGCGGGTCCGGAGAACAGAGAGCTGCCTGTAGTTCATATTCCCGGCTGGATGAGCCGCAGCAGCTCTGTATTGCCGGCCGGTGTCTCGCTTGAGCGTGTGACGGCGGATGACTTAGCGAAGGCGGGAGTTTCCACGGTTGCCGATTGGGCACGCACACTGCCCCAGAACCAGGGCAGCGGAGCTTCGGAGGATACTACCCGCGGGTTTCTTCGAGAAGCGCTAACCAACACGGCATACGGTTCTGGCATGAACCTCTATGGCATCGGCTCCCGTGCCACCCTTATCCTGGTCAATGGCCGACGCTTGGCACCTAGCGGCTCGGCTGGCACGTTCACAGACATATCCAATATACCGATAACGGCGATCGATCATATCGACGTGATTTCCGATGGCGCCGCCGCGTTATATGGGGCTGATGCGGTCGGCGGCATTGTCAACTTTGTGCTGCGTGGCGCTCTCTCTGAGACCGTCTCTGATGCCGTGATCGGCCATCTGACGCGCGGATCACTGGGGGAGAAGGAGTTCAGCCAGTCGCTGTCCAAGAAGTGGGGTCGGGGTGGTGGTGTAATGTCGCTCGAGTACTATTCTCGTGATGAGCTGCCCGCCTCGGAGCGCAGCCAGGCGACGAGCGATTTGACACAGTGGGGCGGATCGAACTTCAACAATTTCGCCGGCAACCCCGGGACCATTGTCGATAGCCAGGGGCACCTCTGGGGTATCCCGGCGCGTCAAGATGGTAGTTCACTGACACCTGCTCAGCTCACTCCTGGACCCAATCTTTACGATCGGGACGCGGGTACGTGGATTTTGCCGCACCAAGAGCGTCTCAGCTTGCTCGCGAGTTCGACGTACCAGCTCTCGAGTGACTCGAGCCTATTTTTTGATTCGCTGTTGAACCGGCGTTGGGTCAAGACACAGGATGCCCCCCTGAGCACCCTGCTGTCGGTTCCGAGCAGCAACGCCTTTTACGTCAATCCTGTCGATGGAAATAAAGATCCACTCTCGGTTCTCTACGGGTTTGGAAAGGACCTTGGTCCGATTAAAGTCGATGGCCGGGTCGATAGTGGACAGTTCGCGTTGGGGCTCAATCGGGAGTTGAGTCGAAACTGGAACATCCGCGGGTACGTCGGCTATACCTTCGAGCACCAGTTCGACCTGGAGCATGGGCTGGTGAACTTTGGTGTGCTTCAGGACTACCTGGGAAGGAAGGATCCGGCTACCGCCTTCAATGCATTCGGGGATGGGTCAAATACCAACCCGTCAACCCTAGATGCCATTCGGGCCGATGGTTGGCTGGATTTTGAATCTGCATTTCGCTATGCAAACGTCAGCACCACTGGTGTCGTGCCCTTTCTGCCGGCAGGTCCAGCGACACTGACGTTTGGGTCCGATTACCGCGTCCAGACCTTCCGGACCTCGTTCAGCCCGTCGCTGAGCTCGGCCAATCTCATTCCGACGCCTGCGACCGATCGCGATCGAACCGTGAC
>Ga0105247_10002593_pt1 | contig 12237 bp, 7 predicted proteins | sample KBSS24metaG_FD_81519 | JGI IMG/M metagenome (GOLD analysis project Ga0105247, IMG submission 81519) | Switchgrass rhizosphere microbial communities from Kellogg Biological Station, Michigan, USA - KBS S2-4 metaG | ecosystem: Host-associated > Plants > Roots > Rhizosphere > Soil | place...
CGGCGTTCAAGGACACGCCGAGCAGGTGGCCCGCCGAGCCGCCGCGCACGTCGACGGTGCTCGGGAGCTCCGCCACTTTGAGATAATTGCCACTCGAGTCGACCACGATGATCGCGACCGGCAGGATGATGTCGTCGAGCGCGACGGCGAAGCCGCCGCCGAGGCCGCTGAATCCGAAGAGGTTGCCCGCCTTGGACACGTCGGTGCCCGGGACCCACGCGAACGTCAGCCCGTCGCCTCCGCCGTCCGCCGCCTGCATGAAGAATTTCGCCGTCATGTCGAAGTGATCGAACTTGTACGGGGCGTTCCACCAGAGGGCGCCGGCGATGCTCGGCGCGGTGCTCGTGAGCTGCACCCAGCCGGCGGAGCCCGACGGGTTGAACACCGCGGCGGGCCCGGCCTTCGCCCAGTGCGGGTTCGGCGCGGGCTGGAAGATGTCCGCGGTCGCGGGGTGCGCGGCCTTGTTCGGGTCGTTGATCGCGGCGTTTTTGTCGTCGCAGTCGACGACGCGGTCGCCGTGGACGCACTGGTAGAAGCCGTCGCCGTCCTTGTCGAACCCTTCGTCGATCTGCTTGTCGCAGTTGTCGTCCTTGTTGTTGCAGACCTCGGTCGCGCCGGGGTGCACCGCCGGATCGTGATCGTCGCAGTCGTCGGCGGCGTTCACGCCGTCGCGGTCGGCGTCGGTGTCGTGGTCGACACATTGGCCGCCGCTGCACACCTGGGGCGCGTCGCAGCTCACGCCGATGCACGGGTCGACCGGCGAGCCCGGATCGGGCAGCTCGTTCGGCCCGCCGTCGATGACGTGACCGCCGCCGCTCGGCGCGCTCGGCTCCGGCACGTTGACCCCGCCCGGATCGGTCGACGCAGGGGGCGTGCTCGAGCTGACGCACGCGACGACCGTCAGGCCGGTCACCGCCGAAAGAGCGCAGAGCGCGAGGGCCGGTGTGGTCCCGCGGCGAATCACTGGATCCGTCATGGACCAGCGGCGAGCGAAGGAAGGCTGACTCTTCATGGCGTTCTCACGAGGGTGTCCGTAGGGCAGCAGCTCCGTGCACCCGCGGCGCCTTGCATATTCTTCGCCACGCTCCCGGATCGGCGCACGCAGACCTCACGTGACGGTCGTACGCCGCGACCCACGAGATCCTGCCCCGAAACCCGCCAGCGCGGCCGAAGCTCGGACTTAGATCACGACCTCTTTGAGCTGGATCTGCGCGCGATCGGCGACGCCGAGGCCCAGATCGCCGGCGGCCTTGATGTACGCGGGCGGGCGGCCTTCGGCGGCGAGCGACTGGAGCCGGTTCTCCTTCCGGAGCTGCTCGACGATCTCGGCGCCGATGGTGTCCATCGCGACGGGGTCCGTCGTGGCGAACACCGCCTCGTACGGGACGCGGTACTGCGGCTGCTTGTCGAGCGGACCGCCGTGGTACATCACCTGGAACGCGTCGGTGATGTTGAGGCGGACGCGGCTCTTGATGACGTCCTGCGCGTAGAGCATCGCGATCTGCGGCGACGCGTGGTGCGTGTGGAAGTAGTGCGGCACGATCTGGCAGCCGTGCGTCATGTTCTTGAGCGCGCCGGTGTAGCCGCAGATCGAGTGGTCCTTGATCAGCGAGAAGTTGATCGCCGCAGTCGCCTCGGTGAGCGCGCGGACGAACTTCGTCTTCACCCCGGTGCCGGGGATCATCCGCTCCGGCATCGTGGCGTCGCTGTTCTGGTGGACCGTCACCTTCACGCCGGCGGGCACGTTCTGCTGCGTGATCCGCGTGCCGGCGAGGAAGCTCCCGTACTGCTCGAGCACCGTGATGTGCTCGGCCGGGACGCCCGACGCGATCATCGCCTCGAGGAACGGCGTGACCAGCTCGAGGTTCGTCGCGTGGTTGCGCAGCGCGATGCCGTTGACCTTCACGCAGACCTTGTCGTCCTTGTGGACGAAGCGGCCGACCGCCTTCACGAGATCCGGCTCGCCCGTGAGCTCGGTGAGGCAGCGGGTGAGCATCGCCTTCGCGTCGTCGGCGACGGGGTAGACCTTGTTCTTCTGGAGCGACCCCGCCTTCTTCACCTTCACGATCCGCCCGGGCGCGGCGAACGGCGTGAACCCGGCGGGCGGCGCGGCGGACAGGTTCGGCCCGGCGGCGGCGGGATCCACCGCGGCGTGGGCCGCGTGCTCGCCGCCGAGCACCGCGACGCCGGCCGCGGCCGCCGCGGCGCCGCCCAGGAACGAACGCCGTGAGCGCTTCGCGGCCTCGACCGCGTTCAGGATATCGATCTCTCGCTCGCTCATGGGGCTCCTCCTCACACTGCGTCCGGGTCGGATGCTAGCAGACTGGGCCGCGTGGTGAAGATCGCGCGGCACGAGCCGGCTGGTCGCTCGATCGGGCGCGGCCGCTCACCGGGCGCGGCGCCGCGACGCGACGCGACGAGGCGAGGCCGGGCGAGGCAAAGGCGAGGGCGGTGTCCCCGACACCTCGCGCGCCGGCCGGGACGCGCCGAGGCGCGGGTCGATCGCGGCGCTCGCCGCGGTTTTCGCGCGAGCCGGGCGCGGCACGAAGCTCGCGATAGGGGACCTCGACGCGGCACGAAGCCGCCGAACACAGGAGAAGCTCCGATGAACCAGACGCAATTGGCGCACGCGCCCTCGATGTCCACCGCGCAACCTCTCGCCGGATCGGCGACCTCGACGCCGCCTCCGCAGGCCCCGGCGCCGGCGCAGAAGGGGATGAAGATCGTCTACGTCATCACGGAGCGGGCCGGGCGCTCGTTCTGGACGCGCGTCGGCACCGGCTTCGTGAACCGCGACTCGTCGCTCAACCTGCGGCTCGAGGCGATCCCGCTGTCCGGGAACTTGCAGGTGCGCGACTACGAGCCCCGCGACGCGGAGCGGGCGGACCGCGGCGACGGCGAGCCGGTCCGCCGCGCCGCGCGCGTCGCGAACGGCGGCTTCGAGGACGCTCCGTTCTGATCCGCGGGGATCGGCCCCGCCGGCCGATCCGCGGGTCGACCGCCGCGAGGAAAATGGAACGATGAAGCCGTCGCTCCCCCAGGACGCCGCGCGCACGTCGCGCGCGGCGGCCGCCTGGGTCCAACGCCTCCACGCCTCGGCGTGGTCCACGCCGCTGGCGCGCACCGCCTTCGCGCTCGCCGCGCTGATCGTCCTCGCGACGATCGGCCGCTCCGCGCTCGCGACGCCCGCCGGCTCGGCGTCCGCCGACGCGCGCGCGAGCGACGCCTCGCCCGCGCCGCTCACGCCGATGCTCGCGCCCGGCCCGGGCGCGTCCGCCGCCGACGCCGGGTCGCCGCGGCCCGCGTCGCCGTCGTCCGCGTCGCCGTCATCACCCGAGGTCGCGCCGGCGCCGGCGTCCGATGCCGCGGCGCCCGTCGCGCCGTCCTCGCCGCGCGGGCGGGCCACCGAGGCCGATCCCGTCGTGCTCAACGACGCGTCGCTCGACGACCTGCGCCGCTTGCCCGGCGTCGGCGCGAAGCGCGCGCAGGCGATCCTCGAACTTCGCGCGCGGATCGGGCGGTTTCGCCAGATCGAAGACCTGATGCGCGTGAAGGGGATCGGCCGCGCGACGCTGAAGAAGCTCCGCCCGCTCGTCCGCCTCGGCGACGCGCGCGCTACGACTCCGCCCCCTTGACGCGGCGTACGTCCGCGCCGAGGCGCCCGAGCTTCTCTTCGATCCGCTCGTAGCCCCGGTCGAGGTGGTACACGCGGCGGACCTCCGTCTCGTCGTCGGCGAGGAGCCCGGCGATGATGAGCGACGCGCTCGCGCGGAGGTCCGTCGCCATCACGCTGGCTCCGTACAGCTTCTCCACCCCTTGCACGACGGCGGTGTTCCCGCGAAGGACGACGCTCGCCCCCATCCGTTGCAGCTCGGGGACGTGCATGAACCGGTTCTCGAAGATCGTCTCGGTGATCATGCTCTCGCCGCGCGCGAGGCACATGAGCACCAGGAACTGCGCCTGCATGTCGGTCGGGAAGCCGGGGTGCGGCGCGGTCGTGACGTTCACCGCGCGGAGCGGGCGGTCGCGGCGCACGCGGATCCCCTGCCCCTCCGCCGCCACGTCGACGCCGGCGGACCGCATCTTCGAGACGAGCGCCTCCATGTCCGACAGCTCCGCCCCCTCCAGCGTCACGTCGCCGCCCGTCGCGGCGGCCGCCACCATGTACGTCCCCGCCTCGATCCGGTCGGCGATGATCGCGTGGTCGAACGGCTCGAGCGCGCCGCGATCGCAGCCGGTGATGTGGATCACGTCGGTCCCGGCGCCGTCGACCTCGGCCCCCATCTTGTTCAAGATCGTGCCGAGCTCCTGCACCTCCGGCTCGCGCGCGCAGTTGAGGAGCGTCGTCCGCCCCTTCGCGAGCGCGGCGGCCATCATCAGGTTCTCCGTGCCGGTGACGGTGGGGAGATCGAAGACCACCTCCGCGCCGCGGAGGCGCCCGCCCCCGCCCGGCCCCTCGGCGATCACGTACCCGCGCTCGAGGCGGATCGACGCGCCCATCGCCTCCAGCCCTTTCAGGTGCTGATCGATCGGCCGCGCGCCGATCTGGCAGCCGCCCGGGAGGCTCACCTTCGCCCTGCCGAAGCGCGCGAGGAGCGGCCCGAGGACGAGCACGCTCGCGCGCATCTGCTTCACGAGCTCGTACGGCGCCTCGGGCCGGACCTCCGATCCCGCGGCGACGTGCACCTCGGGCGCGTCGACCGTGACCTGGCGGCCGAGGAAGCGCAGGAGCGCGGCGGTCGTGTCGATGTCGCGGAGCGCCGGCACGTTCCTTAGGCGGCTCGCGCCGTCGGAGAGGAGCGTGGCGCAGAGGATCGGCAGCGCGGCGTTCTTGGCGCCGCTGATGCGCACCGAGCCACGAAGCGTCGCCCCACCACGAATGCGGATCGCGTCCATGGCGCCACCGTGCCCGAGCTTCGGCCCGGCGCCTACTTTTTCGCGGCGGCGTCCTTGGCGGCTTTGAGGCGGGCCTTGAGGCGCGTCGCGTAGCCGTCCTTGTTCTCTTGCTTGACGCGCGAGATCGCGAGCGCCCCCGCGGGGACGTCCTTCGTCACCGTGGTGCCGGTCGCCACGTACGCCCCTTCGCCGATCACCACCGGCGCGACGATCTGCGAGTCGCTGCCGATGAACGCGCCGGCCTCGATGGTCGTCGTGTGCTTCTGGAAGCCGTCGTAGTTGCAGAAGATGGTCCCGGCGCCGATGTTCGCCCCCTCGCCGATCACGCCGTCGCCGAGGTACGCGAGGTGGTTCGCCTTCGCCCCCTTGGCGATCCGCGTCTTCTTCGTCTCGACGAAGTTGCCGATGTGCGCCTCTTCGCCGACGTCGCTCTCCGGGCGCAGGTGCGAGAACGGCCCGATCTGCGCGCGCGCACCGACCCGCGAGTCCTGCATCACCGAGTACGGCTTCACGAGCGCCCCCTCGCCGACCTCGACGTTCGTGAGCACCGAGCCGACGTCGATCGTCGCGCCGTCGCCGATGGTCGTCTTGCCGCGCAGCACCACGCCGCTCTCGATGACCGCGTCGCGCCCGATCGCGACGCCGTCGTCGATCCGCGCGCCGGTGCGGATCGTCGCGCCGGCGCGGCGGAAGTCCGACGCGATCCGCGCGTACATCGCCGCTTCGGCCTCGGCGAGCTGGTCGCGGTCGTTGATCCCGGCGAGCACCTCGGCGCGGGACGGCACCGCGACCACCTTGCCCCCTCCGCGGTGCACGAGGCTCACGACGTCGGTGAGATAGAGCTCGCCCTGCGCGTTGTTCGGCTTCAGCGCCGCCAGCGTCTTTCGGAGCTGCTCGGTGCTCGCGGCGAAGATGCCGGGGTTGATCTCGCGGATCGCGCGCTCCTCGTCGGTGCGCAGGTCCTTGTGCTCGCGGATCTCGGTCACGTGGCCCCGCTCGTCGCGGACGATCCGCCCGTAGCCTTCGGGGCGATCGACCTCGCACGTGGCGAGCGCGACGTCGCACCGCGGCTCGGCGGCGAGCCGCGCGAGGACGCGCGCGACGTCCGGCGCGGCGAGGAGCGGCACGTCGCCGTAGAAGATCACGGCGTCCGTGGCGCGGGCGCTCACGCCCTCGAGCCCGGCGCGCGCCGCGTCGCCGGTGCCGCGCTGCTCGGCCTGCACGGCGGTGCGCACGCGATCGCCGAACGCCTTCGCGAGGTACGCGGTGACGAGCTCGCGCCCGTGGCCGACCACCACGACGACCTCGCCGCACCCGGCGTCGAGCGCGGCGCGCACCGGATAGTGGACGAGCGGACGCCCGCACAAGAGGTGCATCACCTTGGGGGTCGCGCTCTTCATGCGCGTCCCCTGCCCCGCGGCGAGGATGATCGCGGCTGTGGTCGTGGCGCTCGAGTCGACGTCGGTCATGCCGCCCAAGTCACCACGAAACGCGCGGCCGATCCATCGACATGGCTGCGCTCGATGACGCATTGCGCGATGGCTGCGTCACGGCTATTGCAAGCGCGAGCGGATCGGTCCCCGATGTCGGGCGCGCGCCATTTCGGCATAGTGTCTCGCGATCGGGCTCGGGGGATCCGATGGGGCCGCACGGACGGGACAACGAGGAGGTACGAAGCCATGCGAGCACGCTTGCGAACGGCGCTCGGCGCGATCGGACTGGTGGTGCTCGGCACCTCGTGCGCGAAGGACCTCGACACGTCGCGCGACCCGGCCCCACGCGGAACCCTCGGTGAAGAGCTCTACGGCGTGATGTGCGACCGCGTGGGGGCGCAGGCCCTCCGCGAGGACCTCACCGGGGCGTCGTTCAACGCGATCTGTCACAAGGACGCGGACGGCGCGTACGCCGACAAGGTCGACGCGACGCTCCTCCCCGCGCTCGCGGACGGCTCGCTCGACGCGGACGGTAAGCCCGTCCCGCTCGCCGCGCAGACCGCGACGCGCGCGTACGCGGTGAACCGGATCGAGGCGCTCGCGCGGCGCCGCGGCGATCTGATCGCGGCGTTCGACGCGACGTTCCCCGACGCGATGATCCCGGTGAAGGACGTCGCGAACGCCGACCCTGCGCGCTCGTGCGACGCGCCGGCCGGCGACGCCGCGCAGCGGACGATCGGCCACGAGCTCGCCGACATGCTCGGCAAGATGGGGCCGCTGTACGACGACGGGACGCTCCCGCGGTCGACCGAGTCGATCGCGCGGATCATGGACGCGTTCGCCGCGTCGCCCGACGCGCAGACCGCGCTCGCGCGCTTCTCGGCGCGAGAGGGGTACCGGCCGCAGGCGGTGGCGCTCGGCCTCGTGCGCCCGCTCCTGTCGTACCCCAGGTTCCGCGATCTGTCGGCGGAGACGCTGCGCCTCCTGTCGCCCGACTCGAACCCGTACGATCCCGATCCCAAGCGGACGCCCGACGGCGCGCGCGTCGCGGTGCCCGGGCCGGCGTACGCGCAGCTGTCGGCCATGCTGCGCGCCGCGCGCGAGGAGCTCCGGACGTCGGCGCCCGACGCCCCGCTCGCCGTGCTCGGCGGGGCGCGCGACGCGAAGAGCGCGCGCGACGTGCTGTCGCGCCCGCGGACCAACGTCGAGATCGCGCAGCGCCTCCTGCTCGCGCAGGACCCGGCGTTCGGCGGGGACGCGGCGCCGCGCTTCATCGTGAAGCGCGACCTCCGCGGCTTCGCGGTGGTGCCGCGCACGGGGGCGGGGCTCCCCGCGCCGTTCGTCGACGCGGACGGCGACGGGCTCCCCGACGTCGACCCGCTCGGCGCGTTCCTGACGACGACCGGCGCGCTCGCCCCGTCGCCGTTCGTCGGCGTCGGCGCGGCGAACGACGGGGCGCGCGACGTCTTCGGCCGCCCGCTCGCGGGCGGGAACGTCCTGCTCTACGACTACCTCGACACGAGCCACACGTTCCTCGCGCAGGCGGTGAGCGACCTGCGCCCGCTCGTCGACGCCGATCCGACCCACGACCACGAGACGATCATGGGCCTCCTCGGCGGCGCCAAGATCGCCTTCGGCGCGCGCACCGGCGCCGGGATGGCGTCGAGGGCGTACGCGGCGGATCCGTCGCAGGCGGACCTCTGGAGGCTGACCCACGCCGCGGGCGATCCGCCGCCCGCCGACCTGTCGACGAGGCCGCTGGTCCTCGCGTACGACGGCTACGACCCGGCGCGATCGCCGCTGCTCGATCTGACGTACGCGATCGGCCAGGTCCTCGGCGATCCGTCGACCGACGACCTCCTCGCGTACACGAGCGCGTGGCTCACGTCGTCGCGCACCGCCGACGTCGCGCGCCTCGCCGGCGCGGCGCTCGCGTTCAAGGCGATCGCCGACAAGCACCCCGAGGCGCACATCGCGGGCGGCGCGAGGTCGGTCTTCTGGGACGAGATGCTCGACGTCTTCACGCAGATCGCGCAGACCGACGGCCTCCTCGAGGCGATGCTCCGGGCGCTCGCCGATCCGGCGTCGAAGGACCTGAAGAGGAGCTTCTCGGCGTACATGCGGTACGGCGATCACATCTCGTACGACCGCAACAATTTGAACGGCGCGCCGGTGAACGTCACCGCCGGCGACGCCAGCGAGATGCACACGCCCGTCGATCGCACGAAGCCCGACACGGGCCTCACGCGGAGCGGGTTCCAGCGGTTCCTCCAGGTCATCCACGACACCAACGGCGTCACCGCGTGCAACAAGGAGGGGGCGACCGTCCACGTGCAGAAGCCGCTCGCGGTCGACGTGTGCGCCGGCTTCATCGCGGGCGCCGGGCTGTGCAGCCTCCCGGGCTCGCGCCCGTTCCACGAGTGCGAGGTGTTCAAGACCGAGAACCTCGCGGCGTTCTACCTCGACTCGATCGTGAAGCGCGCGCACTTCACGTTCCGCCCCGGGCTCCTGAGCTTCCTCGGGAGCGCGGACGTCGTCGCCGCGTCGAGCGGCATCGACGGCTTCTGGCCCGACGGCTCGAACATCAGCCCGATGCCGAAGTGGCTCAATCGGCTCGTCTTCTTCGATCAGGCGTCGGACAGCATCTCGTCGGGCGACAAGAACTACCTGACGAACCGCTTCTTGAAGGACCTGCAAGGGCCGAACATCGGCACCGCGGTGTGCCCGGAGCGCGTCATCGACGATCCGGTCCCCGGCGCGCCGGACGTGTCGAAGGACAAGAAGGTGCACGGCCTCCGCGCGTGCAAGGACGGCGACTGGCTCATGCAGCGCGACGTCGACGCGACGTTCGTGTGGGAGCAGCTCGGCTTCTACGACAGCTTCGCCCCGACGATCGAGGCGTTCGCCGGGCACTCGCCGCCGCGCGAGGACCTCCTCCTCCAGCTCATGGAGGTGCTCCACCACCACTGGCAGGACGACAGGGGGACGGCGAACGAGTGCGATCCGTCGGACCCGAAGAGCAGCCGGTACTGCGCGAAGGACGGCCTCGTCACGTACGAGCCGCTCCTCGGCGAGGGGCTCGCGGGCGACGTCGTCGACGCGCTCCACGACGGCCTCGGCACGCTCGAGCGGCTGACGATCCCGCGCTGCGACGCGTACGATCAGGCGAAGAAGACGTGCACCGCGTCGCACGACGTCGACGGGATCACCGTCCTCGCGAGCGCGGCGCGCGCGCTGCTCGACCCGAACGCCGCGGCGAAGGCCGGCCTCAAGGACCGCGCGGGCAAGACGACCGCGCTAAGGAACGACGGCACGACCAACCCGCAGGTCACGCCGATCTACCTGCTCACGAGCGCGCTCGGCGCGATCGACCAGGCGTTCGACGACTACGCGAAGGCGAGCCCGAGCGACGCCGATCGGCAGGCGAAGTGGCGGCTCGCGCGGTCGCAGCTCGTCGATCAGTTCCTGCGGGTGAACGGCGCGACCACCGCGTCGGCGTTCGCGAACCCGACGGTGCCGGTCCTCACGCCGGTGCTCGTCGACACGCTGCGCGCGCAGCTCCTCGCGAACTGCCCGGCGACGTTCGCGCCGGCCGCGCCCACCCCGGCGAACCCGCTGCCGCCGCGGTGCGAGTGGGCGCGCACCGAGCTCACGAAGAAGCTCGAAGGCGTCGTCTCCGGGCCGCTCTTCGCCGGGTCGATGGACATGCTCGACGCGGTCCGCGGCGACGACGCCGCGCGCCGCGAGCTCGAGCTCCTCCTGACGTACCTGATGGACACCAAGGCGCCGTACGACGCGCTCTCGACGATGCTGTCGGCCACCGCCGATCTCCTCCAGATGCTCGGCGACGACGCCGACCTCGTGCCCATCTACCACGTGCTCGCCCAGGCGGCGGAGGGGTCGGTCACCGACGCCACGGGGGCGATCGTCCGCACCGGGACGTTCGACGCGGAGACCGCGCTCCTCGCCCGGATCGCCGACCGCGCCTACGACGAGGACCACCACGAGATCTGCGCGCGCGAGATGGACCCGAACCAGGTGCTCAACGTGGCGCTCAAGAACGCGGTCACGCCGATGCCGAGCCAGGGCGGGCGCCCCGCGTCGACGCCGCTCCAGGTGATCATGGACGTCGTCGCCGACGTGAACCGCGTCGCGCCCGAGCGCACGGACAGGCTCGACGCGCCGGACTACGCGAGCATCTCGAGCAACGTGAGCGACTTCCTCTTGAACCAGGAGCGCGGGCTCGAGCAGTTCTACGCCATCGTCCGCAAGGGCACCGAATGACCCGCGCGCACTCGGCGGCGGCGATGGCCGCGCTCCTGGCGCTCTCGGCGGCGAGCGACGCGTCCGCGAGCGGGCTCTTCTTCTCCGATCGCGGCGTGCGGCCGCTCGGGCGCGGCGGCGCGATGGTCGCGGGCGCCGACGACATCGGCGCCGTCTGGTACAACCCGGCCGGCCTCGCCGACGCGGGCACGAGCGTCCTCGCCGACTTCTCGTGGCTCCACTTCTCGAGCGACTTCACGCGGCAGACCCAGGTGACCGACGCCGGCGGCACGGTGCGGACGATCGGCGCGCCCACCGTGAGCGGCTCTTCGCCCGTGCTCCCGATCCCGACGCTCGGCGCGTCCTACGCGTTCGGCGACAAGAAGCAGCTCACCGCCGCGTTCGGCATGTACTCGCCGTACACCGCGATCACGAGCTACCCGGTGACGGTCGACGGCGCGCCCGCGGCGTCGCGCTACTCGCTCGTGTCGCTCGACGGATCGCTCCTCGTCGCGACGGGGCTCTACCTCGCGTACAAGCCGATCGAGCAGATCCGGATCGGCGCGGGGGTCGAGGCGATCGTCGGCACGTTCGCCTCGAGCGTGGTCTTCAACGCGAACCCGTCGGACCGCCTGATCGGCGCGCCCGAGGACCCGAAGTACGACGCGCTCTCGCAGCTCAACGTCGGGCCCATCTTCGCGCCCAGCGCGAACATGGGCGTCACCGCGGTGCCGGACAAGCACGTGCGGATCGGCGTCAGCGGGCAGCTCCCGTTCGTCGTCGACGCGCCCGGCAAGATCCAGGTGCGGCTGCCCAACGCCGTCGAGTTCGACAACGCGCGCCAGGACGGCGATCAGGTGCACGTAAGGTTCGAGCTCCCGGCGGTCTTCCGCGTCGGCGTGGAGGCTCGCCCGATCGAGCGGCTGCGCGTCGAGGCCGCCCTCGTCCGCGAGTTCTGGACGACGCACCACTCGATCGACATCGTCCCCGACAACGTGCGCCTCTCCGGCGTCACCGGCTTCCCCAACGACTTCAAGGTGGCGCCGATCACCATCCCGCGGAGCTTCGACAACGCGAACTCGTACCGCCTCGGCGGCGAGCTCGCGATCCCGTTCGAGGGGTACCAGATCGATCTGCGCACCGGCGTCTCGTACGACTCGAGCGCGATCCCGACGGCGTACGTCTCGCCGCTCACCATCGACTCCGACAAGGTGACGGCGGCCCTCGGCGGGAGCCTCCGCGTCGGCCCGCACTGGCGCTTCGACGCCGTCTACGCGCACGTCTTCGCCAAGGACCAGGACGTCTCGCCCGCGCAGGCCGCCGTCCCGGGCGTGAACCCCGTGAAGGGGAACCCCACGCAGACCGTCGCGATCAACGGCGGCCACTACAGCGCCCGCGCCGACGTCCTGGGCGTCGGCGTCAATTACCGGTTTTGACTCCGAAGAACACGGGCGGGACCTCGAGCCCCTGAGAGAGGGGAGAGGGGTGCCCCCTCTCGCGGGTGCTCCCCGCCTGCGGCGGGTCCGCGCCCGCGGTCTCCCCCCGATCGGCGCGCGGACGCGCCGATGGGGGAGACTTTCCAAACATCGCCCCAACGCGAGCCGCGATATCGATGTGCGATATGCCACGCGGATTGGCAAGGAGC
>Ga0105247_10002594_pt1 | contig 12227 bp, 15 predicted proteins | sample KBSS24metaG_FD_81519 | JGI IMG/M metagenome (GOLD analysis project Ga0105247, IMG submission 81519) | Switchgrass rhizosphere microbial communities from Kellogg Biological Station, Michigan, USA - KBS S2-4 metaG | ecosystem: Host-associated > Plants > Roots > Rhizosphere > Soil | place...
GCTGCGGCTGCGCGCGCTGTCCCGCATCCAGGTTCAACCATGGAATCAGGTTGCGTTCGATCGCCGTGGCCAGGTCGAACAGTGCGAATGTTTCCGCGGACAGGCCCAGGTCGAGGACATCGGTGATTCGCGCGTCGTCGCCTGCGTCGCTCCAGCACAGGTTCGAGACGTGCCAGTCGCCGTGGGTCCACAACGGCGATTGCCGGGACATACCCGCGACGGCACGCTTGTGCCAGGGTGCCATGGCCTCGGCGATTTCCGCGCGCCAGTCACGCTCACGCAAATAGACGTCCAGGGCGGGCCGTGAGGGAAGACCTGCGGCGATGGCGCCGAGCGGATCGGGCGATGACAGTATCTCCGCGCGCGCGACAAGAATGTGCGTGGAACGCTGCGGCGCCTGGAAATCCCGCGCCGCCGCGTGCAGTCGCGCGAGCATCTCGCCCGCAGCCCGTGCATGGGCGACGCCGCCGATCGGTGACCACGAAAACGCATCGCGATAGACATCGGTACCGACCGCTGGCTCATGCACCTCGTATACCCACTCATCGATGGCCACCGCGGACTCGCCACCCATGTCCTGAAACACCTGCGGTACCGGTATGCCGCGTTCGCACAGGTGCGCGGCGAAACGATGCTCCTCGGCAAGTGTCGCCGCGGAGCGCACGCTCCGATGGTGACGCTTGACGAAGACCTCGCCTGTCGCCGTCCGTACCAGCCCGGCGGCCGATAACGGGCGCGGACTGCGCCAGCGCAATGCCTCGACGGCGCCCCGGCCGGGATAACGACGCAGAAGCACGTCCACCTCGGCCAGCGTGAGCGGCGGCCAGTCTGGCGTCAGTTCGTCTCCCGCGAGGCCATGGGTGAGGTGAGCGTCGTCGTTCATCGGCGCAGTCTAACCGGTGCGTTCAGAAGGCGAGGTTCAGGCCGATGGTGGCCCAGCGTGAGGTCGGCAGGGCGCGCTCGCGCTCACGACCCACGACGAGGTCGACACTGTTTCCGTCGTCCTTGCCGAAGTAGTAACGCACGCCCGCTTGTGTAGCCTGGGACAGCCGTGCTGCCCACAGGCGCTCCGCGAGCAAGGCGACCTGTTTGGTCACCGCGAATTCGACGCCGATGCCGGCAAGCCGGTGCCATGCGCCCTGCTCCGCACGGGTCATGCCGAGGTTCACGTTAGCCATCAGGCGACGTTCGTCGTCGATACCGAAGTTGCTTGCGGCATAGACGTTGCTGTTTATCCGATGACCGTTCTGCAGGGTCGTATCCGTGGCGACAGCAAGGCCGATGCCGGCGTCGTCGCCATTTCGCAGCTGCCATTTGATCGAGGGATTCTGCATGTTGCGTCCCGGATGGGACTGACCGCCGAGACCGAGACCGAACTCCACTGGCCCGACACCACAGGCGGGCACCGTCCACGCGGTGTGCGTACCGCCACGAAACACCTGCAGCCAGCTTTCCAGCTGGCAACGACCGGGCGTCGCAGTGGACGCATCGTCGACCAGGTAGCTGCCGCCGGACGCCATCGATGGCGACGCGAGTACGACCAGGAGCGCGCCAAAGGCGAGAATGAAAAGGTTGCGCATTACTTACCTCCCTGCCGAACGTTGCGGCTGGGAAAACGGGAGGCGGGTCACAAGCGGGGCGACCTGCCGGTGGCCAGGGCGGCTACCGGCCGCGAAACACGAACGGGGAGCCCACTAGCGGCGTCGAAACGGGAGCCTGGGGTCGTCGTCCATCGTGGTCTCGCGAGGCTTGAAGTGTGCGGATTGTCGATGCGCCCGCCGGCCGGGTCAACCGTTGTCCGGCCCCGCAAGGGCGCTTATCCCTGGCGCAGACGCCGAACCAGGCCATCTCCCACCCACGCGCGGAGCAACGTCCCTGCCTCGACCGCGACTGAGCCCGGGCCATGCCAGCGACCGAGCAGCTCGCAGATCTCGCCGAACGTGGCCCCCGCGAGTGCCAGGTCGAGGCAGTCGCACTCATGGGCATCCATGCTGGCGAACTGCGGCGAGAGCTCCCTGCGCCAGACGCGAACGCCGCCCGCGGCCTTCAGTTCGACGGATCCCGGCGGCATGGCCTCGTCGGCAAGCGCCTTCCATATCGCTACGGCATTGCTGCGTAAACGGCGAAACCGGATGCTCGGAACGAAGACGAGCTCCACGCGGTCCCAATCGTCGGCCACCAGCGCGGCAGCATCGACCGCCGCGGCATCGGCGCCACTGAACACCTGGCGCAGGGCGCCGTCCAGCCACGCCAGTTCACTGACGTCGGGATCGTCCGGGTAAGCCTCCTCGAGCATCTCCGGAAAGTCATGGCCGTAGGCGTCTATCGTCCATGACGACGGAGCGTGCGCGTCCACGTAACGTGCGGCATGGCCGTCGAAGGCTTCGTCACCCAGCCAGAGCCGTGTTTTCGCATAGACATCGCGCAACGCGGTGATGAGCTGCCCACGGTAGTTGTTCGCATAGACGCGCATGCCGCGGGTATCAAAGTCAGCGTGCCCACCGGTGCCGGACACCGAGGCGGCAAAACGGCGCTGCCATTGGTCGAGGTTCATGCGGCCCGGCGCGCTGCGACTGCAGCGATGTCGCGAGCCCGCTGCAGTTCGGCGAGCAGGTCGCCCAGGGCAGGAATGTGATCGTCGCGCTCGATCATCGTGGCGACGTGGCCGAGTCGCGATGCGAATCGCGCATGGAGCTGCCAGACCGGATCCGGCACGGGCGCGTCGTGTGTGTCGATCAACATGTCGCGGCCCTGGCTGTGTCCGGCCAGATGTACCTGGCGAACGCGCTCCAGCGGCAACCCATCCAGCCAGTCATCGGGGTCGAGGCCGTGGTTGGTGGCACTCACGTAGATATTGTTGACGTCCAGGAGCAGGTAGCACCCCGTGCGTTCGCACAGTGCGGAAAGAAACGCCGCTTCGGTCATCGTCGAGTCGGCGAAGGCAAGGTACGTGGAGGGGTTTTCGAGCACCAGCGCGCGGCCGAGCACGTCCTGCGCGATGGCGACGTTTGCCGCCAGGGCGTCGAGCGCTTCTTCCGTGTAGGGAAGCGGGAGAAGATCGTGCGAGTTGAAGCCGTCGATGCCCGTCCAGCTGACGTGATCGGAGATCCACAGCGGATCGACCCGATGCGCCAGCTCACGCAGCCGGCGGAGATAGTCGATGTCGACTTCGTCCATCGAACCGAGGTTCATCGATACGCCGTGCAGGGCCACGCGGTAACGTTCGCGAACGCGATCGATGATGTCGAGTGGGCGCCCACCGTCGACCATGAAGTTCTCGGAGATCACTTCGACAAAGTCGACCGGCTGCTGCGTCGCGATGAAGTCGGCGTAGTGCGGGACGCGCAGTCCAAGACCGAAGCCATGGAACGCAGGCAGCGACGAGGGATGCATGACGTACTCCGGGAAGGGCCCGGTCGCCGTGGCGACCGGGCGAGGTGGATTACTGGGCGGGCGCGGTGGTGCTGCCACCCTGGGCCGAGCATTCCTTCATCGAAACGGCCTTGAAACCCTGGCCCTTGCAGTCGTTCTGGCCCTTGCAGGCGTGGTTGCCCGACTTGCAGTCCGAGGTGCCTTTGCAGCTGTTGATGCCGTAGCAATGCACGGTCTTGCCGGCGCCCTGCTCGGCGGCCTGGGCCGGGACGGAGATCGCCGCGGCGGACACGGCGAAGATGGCGGCGGCTGCGGCGATGCTATGGGTGGCGGTATGCATGGTCGATCTCCGGGAGTTTTGGGTTTTGCCGAAGTGGCATGAAGTGATTCGTGCAGGGCACGGCATTGGTTACACGAAAACAAAAAGCAATTCAGTGCACACCGATCGCATGATCGACCGATATCCGGCCACCGCCACGCGCGATGAGATACAGCAGGATAGCCGCCCAGGACAAGTGGGTGGGCCACGCATCGGGGTAGACGAAGATCTCGATGATCGTGGTCATGCCGAGCAGGACAGTGGCGGACAGACGTGTCGCCAGGCCGAGCACGAGCAACATCGGCACGAAGGTCTCGACGTAGGCCGACATGTGTGCGGCGATCTCCGGTGGAATGAGCGGGAGCTTGTACTCGGTTTCGAACAATTGATACGTACCGTCGGTGATCGTGAGGAAGCCTTCGACCTTGGTCCGACCCGACTGGAAGAAGATGGCGGCGATGGACAGCCGCGCGACCAGGGCGAGAAACGAATGTCCGACGAGCGCACCGATGCGATCGGCAAGGGCGTTCCATCGCGACACCAGGGTGGAACGGGGAGCATGGGATGGGGCGAGCGAGTCCATGACGGATCCTTCAAGTGGCGAATGCGCCAGCCTCGAGCAGGCTGGCCAGGAGGAGATCGATGCGGGCGTCGGGGTATCTGTCCAGGGTCGAAAATGCGGCGTCGGCCAGCGAGGAGCCCTCGGCAATGGCCTCGAGAAAACGCAGTGCCGACGCTTCCACCGGCGTGACGCTCACCTCGTTGTCGATGCGCGTGACAACGGCGCACTCGGTCCGCCAGATCAGGTCCTCGCCCACGGCCATGCCAGCCCGGCTTGCCTGCCAGATCGAAACGGCGGGTAGCGACGAGGCGAACGGGCGCGCCGCCGGATGGACACGGAGCGTGAGTGCGCCGAGGGCATCGGCGCCCAGGGAGGCGACCGTCGTTGCAGCAAGGACGTTGGCATCGGCCGCGACGAGGCTCTCCACCCACAGCCGGTCCAGACGTGCGACATCCACCAGATACGGCAACTCGGACGCCGGCGGGAAGGCGACGAGGAATTCGGCGAATGCCTCGCCATACGTCGTCAGCCGCGGGTCGCGCGGTGGCGATTGCGTGACATGGATGGCGGCAGCAGCGCGAAACCACTCGCGCCCGACCAGGCAAACGACGGCAGGGAAATTCGCCTCCAGCGCATCGAGGCAGGCTCGCATGGCTGTATTGCGATAGATGGCGAAGGCGGGTTGGCGCGCAGGCGCGAAGGCGGTGGCGTCGCCATCGAGCGCGTCCGCGAAGTCGCCCTGAAAACCTGCGAGCCCATTCATGCCGCCATGCCTTCGCTGAGCAGCAAGGTATGCGCGCGTTCCCGCTCGGCAAGCAGGGTCGCGAAGGACGGCACGTCACCATCGCGTTCGATCAATGTCGGCCGGGCGCAACCACGGGACAGCACGTGATGGTAGAGCGACCATACCGCGTCCGCGACTGGCGCATCGTGCGAGTCGATGAGCAGCGTCGCGCCGGTGTCATCGACGGCATGGCCAGCGAGATGAATTTCCGTGACCGCGTGAAGTGGAAAGTCGTCCAGGTAGACGAGGGGATCTTCACCCAGGTTATGTGTACTGACGTACACGTTGTTGACGTCCAGAAGCAATCCACATCCGCTGCGACGGACTAGCTCGCCAAGGAAGTCCGTCTCGCTCCAATCGTGTCCTTCCAGGACCAGATAGTGCGAAGGATTCTCCAGCGATATCCGGCGCCCGAGCCGATCCTGGGTATGGACGACATTACGCACGAGGTGCGCGAGTGCCTCGTGCGTCCGCGGAAACGGCAGCAGGTCCGGCACATATCGTTCCGCCCAGCTCGACCAGGCCATGTGCTCGGACACGAGCGCCGGCTCGACCCGGTCGATGAGGCGGCGAAGGCGCTGCAACTGTGCCGCATCCGGCAGCGCCGCCGCCGCGAGTGAGAGCGACACACCATGCAGCGAGAGCGGAAAGCGTCGCGCCAACGCGTCGAGCATCGCCAGTTGCGGGCCACCCTCCGCCATATAGTTCTCGGGGTGCACTTCAAGCCACAGCGCATCCGACGTACTGCGCATGGCAGCGTCGAAATGTTGCGGCTTGAAACCGACGCCGGCGGCGGGTGGCATGCTCATCACGCCTGCTCAGCCGACCTTCGTCAGCGAGCCGTTGCCCTTGGGCGTCTGGATCGCGGTGCATGTGCCGACCGGGACGTTCTTCCACGCGTTCTTCTGGTAGTCGGCCTTGGCCGTACCGGCGCAGGTGGTGCCCGGACCCGCGGCGCAATCGTTCTGGCCCGCCTTGGCGACACCCCAGCATTTCTCGACGGCCGGCTTTTTCGCATCTTTCTGCGTATCGGCATGCGCGACGCCGGCAACCAGGGCCGCGAGGGTGAACGCGAGGGAGGTAACGTGACGATGGTTCATGGGAACTCCTTTCGAGCAGGGACGGACACGATGTCCGGCTTCACGAATGAGTTCGCGACCCCATCGGGATCGGTTACACGCATCGTCCCTGTTTTTCTTTTCTCCCTGCTGTAACCAGACGCCCCGCACGAACGAACTACGGGGTCATGGCTCCTGCGAGGTCGTCGCCAGGCTTGAACCCAGGCGCTTGCGATAGCAGGCCAGGCATGGCTATATCCCTGCCTATGGATACGGATCGGATGACTGACCGGCTTTCAGCCACGGAAACGGAACTGCGTCACTGCTTCGTCCTCGGCCTGGGCGGTGATACCGCGCAGTACCGGCTGTTTCTCGACGGTCTCGGTTCCCATCTGCGCGCTTACCTGCGCCGTCGTCTTCCCCGTGCGCAGGCCGACGTCGAAGACATCCTCCAGGAGACCCTCCTCGCCGTGCACAACGCACGTCACACCTATCGCGACGACCAGCCGCTCACCGCCTGGGTGCATGCGATTGCGCGCTACAAGCTGATGGATTTCTTCCGCGCGCATTCGCGACGCGAAGCCTTGCACGAGCCCTTCGAGGACGATGGCCGCCTGTTCGTCGAGTCCGATGTCGACCCCACCGACGCGCGACGCGATGTCGGTCGCCTGCTGGAGGCGCTTCCGGACCGCCACCGGCTGCCGATCGTCTTCGTGAAGTTGCAGGGGCTGTCCGTCGCCGAGGCGGCGCAACGCTGTGGCATCTCCGAATCGGCGGTGAAAGTGGGCGTGCATCGCGGCCTCAAGGCACTGGCCGCACGTATCCGGGGCAGCGTATGAAAACCGACGATCTCATCGCCATGCTCGCAAACGCGGCGCCGCCGGTGGACCGGCGCGCGCCTGGCCGTCGTTTCGCGCTGGCGCTCCTGTTAGGCCTCGCCGCCGCGATGGTGTTGATGGCAGTGGGGCTGGGACTTCGTCGGGATCTGAACGAAGTGGTCCGATGGCCGATGTTCTGGCTGCGCCTGGCCTACCCCGCATGCATCGGGTCGGCCGCGATGTGGCTGACGTTGCGGCTGTCCCGCCCGGGCGTTCGTATCGGCAATCGCTGGGCTGGTCTGGCGGCGCCTGTCGCCTTCGCCTGGATCGGCATGGCCGCGGTGCTGACCCAGGTTCCCGTCGACGCGCGCCTGGCGCTGGTGCTCGGCCACACCTGGCGCGTCTGCCCCATCCTCATCGCCTTACTCTCCACCCCCGCGTTTGCGGCCATGCTCTGGGCGGTGCGCGGCATGGCGCCTGTGCGGCTGCGCGCCACCGGTGCGGCCGTGGGCCTGCTGGCTGGCGCCACCGCCACCGTGGCCTATTGCCTGCACTGCCCGGAGATATCGCCTGCGTTCTGGTCCATCTGGTACCTGCTCGGCATGGCCATCCCGGCCGTGGTCGGCGCCTTGATCGGTCCTCGCGTGCTTCGCTGGTAGGCCACGCGTCGTATCGATTCTTTACACTGCGCGCCTCGCTCTCATGGACGTCCCGCGCATGCTTCGCCCGACATCGCTTCGATACCTGGCCCTGGTTGCTGTGTTCGCGAGCTCCACCGTGGCCGCCGATGGCGCCGGCCTCAAGGTGCTTCCCGTAAACAACGGGGTGAACCAGCTGACCTTCCTGGGCGAGCCGGCCATGGCGGTGCGCGCCTGGCGGGAAAACTACAACGCCCACGGATTCGACGTGGTGAGCTTCTACGCCCGTGACAAGGCGGCCGGTGAGAAGGCATCCTGGAATCTGGTCCCCGTGTTCGGGCAGGTGGCGAATGCCGATGCATCCGAACGTCTCGAGATCACCGTGGGCGGTGGCGCCGACTGCGTTCTCCACGACTTCCGGCTGCTCCGCTCCGATGACGACAAACGCGTCATGCTGGTGATCGCCCAGCGTGACATGGGCGACAGTTTTGCCGACGCTGCCCCCGTGCACTTCACCTGGTACGACCTGGCCAGGAACGAGGACGAAGCGCCGGGCGAGCCGTGGCTTTCCTTCCGGCAGACGCGTACCACCCAGGCCGCGAAAACCTACTGCGACGTCGAGGAAGCCTTCGACAAGGAACTGCACCTGGGTACCACCGGTGGCAAGGGCGGGCCGGGCGACACGGACTGAACCGGCAGGCCGTCCTCCATCCGGGATTCGCGTTCGCAATCCGCGTGCGGAATCGGCAAATGTCGTCTGCAGCCCTGTATTCGATGGCGGTAAGGCCGTTAACCCTTCAAACTAGCCGCATCGCAGAGGGGCGACTATGGGCGCATTCAACAGGGATCTGGCAGCCTGGGGACGGTTTCTAGCCGTCGCCGGGGCTTATGCCGCCTGTTATGAGCTCACGCGCAACGTATCGTTCTCGCATTGGATGCTGCCCGCCGGCCTCCGCCTGGCCTGCCTCTTTCTCGTTCCGCGACGCTACTGGCTCGCCCTGGCAGTCGGTGAAACGCTGCCGATCGCCGAAATGGCCGCCGTGCATGCCTCGGCATTTGGTGTCCTCTGGGCCGTTATCGTGTCGTTCCCCCCGATCGCGCTGATGATGCCGGCCGTGGCCTGGATGCGTAAGCACGTCGGTCTGTTCCGTGAAGACGGCCAGATCCACATGGGCATGATCATGGTCGCGACCATGGTCTGCGCGGTGATCAACGGCATCGCCAACGGCGCGGCCCTGGCCAATGTGTCGATGGGCGATGGCTCCGAGGCACCGGCGGTCACGATTCCCCTCTTCCTTGCGTGGTTCCTGGGTGCCTATCTCGGCGCCCTGACCCTCACCCCGATGATCCTGGCGTTGCGTGAGCGACTGGCGCTCCAGCCTGGCGGCGTGGTGACGCTGAAGGCCGTGTGGCATAGCAGCCTCACGCGCGACGCACTGTTCATCGCCATGCCTACCCTCGTCTTGCTGATGGTTGCGGCTTCACAACTGGATGGCACGGCACTGCAGTGCGTGCGCATGGCCATGGCGCTTCCTGTTGTCGTGCTTACCCTGCGGCACGGCTGGCACGGCAGCGCCGTCGGCGGCATGCTGGCAAGCATCGCCATGGCTTCGACCTCGTTCGAGCTTCGCGACCCGGCGATGATCCAGGCCCAGGTCGTCCTGGCCTTCGCCATCACCACGTCGCTCCTGTTCGGGGTCAGGGTGGCGCGTCGCCTCGCAGCGAGCCATCCACTGGTCGCCCACGCGGGTTCTCACCACCACGGTTGAAGCCGCGGGAGAGCGCCGGGCGATGCCCGGCGCCCCGTATCACTCAGGGGCCGTGCGAGCTGCATTCCGCCGGATTCTTGCAGTCACCGGGTGCCAGCATGAGCTGCATGGTGCCATTGGGCTGAGGCGCCACGAACACCTGGATCGCGCTGTCCCGGTACACCGTCTCGCCGGTGGTCACGGCCGGTGCGGGCAACGGCTCGTCCGGAGTGGCTACGCGGCTGGCGTCGGAACCGATCGGCAAGCCGACCGCCTTGTAGGCCGTGATGGCGAACGCACCGCGCACGGCACCGCTGGCGTCATTCACCTGGATGTAGCGTGTGCCGCCGCGGGTAAATACGTACACGTGATAGTTCGAGCTGGAGCTGACGTCGCCCACGGCGCTGGTGGATGCCTGCCCCAGGCCGGATAGGGCACTCTGGGCGTGTACGGCGGTCGCGCCCAGCGGCAGCGCGAGGAGGGTGCAAAGCGCGAAACGGGTCGAAGTACGCATGTCGGGATTCCCATGGCAGGTTGGCTAGCCCGCGCGAGGATCGCGCCGGACCGGTAACTCGACCCTGGGCCGTCCAGGGCCGGGCAGCCCATGGTCGATACCTGCACTTTCCCTCATCGGCAGGGGCGCCGCGGGCACCCTGCCGATTCCGCTCATTGCTGGCCCAGCACGCCTGACGTTCGCCAGGCTCCCGGGCGAAGACTCGCTCACTGCGGCAGACAGCTCCGAAACATGCGTTTGCGCCATCTCGAGGGTGTGGCCGATTACGCACGAAAGACGTCATCTGCGACACTGAGCGTGCTCGCGATCTTCCTGTGCAATGGAGGCACTTATACCGCCGGAAGGAAGCAAGCCATGCACACGAGAAAGCTCGACGCTTACGATCCCCTCGAGGATTTCGAAGCCCGCAAACTCGCATTCGATGACGTTACGAAAACGGTCCACGTTTCGGGGACCGGACCCGCGGTGATCGTGATCCCCGAGGTTCCTGGCATCAGTCCGCACGTCGCACGGTTCGCCCGATGGGTGCGAGAAGCGGGCTTCACTGTCTATATGCCCTCGTTGTACGGCCGCGATGGCGAGCCCGTGGACGTCGACGTAGGGCAAGCCATCTTCAAGCGAGTCTGCATCAGCGCGGAATTTCGCGCCTTCGGCGCCGGCGGATCGGCACCGGTGACCCGGTGGCTCCGCGCCCTCGCAACCTTTGCCCATCAGGAATGTGGTGGGCCCGGCGTGGGAGCGATCGGTATGTGCTTCTCGGGCAACTTCGCACTGAGCATGATGCTGGAACCATCGATGCTTGCACCCGTACTCTCCCAGCCAGCATTGCCATTGGATGACGAGGCAGGACTACAGATCGCTCCCGATGAGCTGAAGGCGGTCAGGAAACGACTCGAGGCTGAGAATCTCACCGTCATGGCGTACCGCTTCGAAGGCGACCGATTCTGTAAATCGCAACGCTTCGCTGCCTACCAGGAGGCTCTCGGCGATCGCTTCGTCGGTCGCGTCCTTCCCGACAGCGCGGCCAATCGAGACATACCGGAGTTCTTCGAGAAAGTCGTCCAGACACCCCACAACGTCGTGACGGTCCATTTGATCGACGAGGAGGGACAACCCACGCGCAAAGCACGCGATGAGATTCTCGAGTTTTTTGCCCGCCGCCTTGCCCCCTCGAACCAAGATGCCTAGAGTGCCTACATCGCCGCTTCCAGGCTGAATCGGCCATGTTCGATTTTTCGATCCTCGCACTCCCCGGCGCCTTTGCTTCAGGCGTCGGTGCCACGCTGGACATGCTCTCGAGTGCGACGCGCTTTGCCAGCGAGGCAAATTGTGCCGCGCCCCGATGGCGGGTGTACTCGACTGAGAAAACCGTCGTATTTAGCAACGGTCTCCGGGTCGATGCGACAATCCTGCCCAAGAAGCCGAAATCGGATGGCTCCATCTGGCTCGTGCCCGGCCTCGGCATCGATGACGCCGAGGCCGCCGCGAACCGTTTTCTGCAACCGGATGCCGCACTGGCGATAAGGGCGTTGCAATGCCAGGCGCGTGCCGGAGGAGCGATCGCAGCCGCGTGTTCCGCCGTTTTTCTATTGCGAGAGGCGGGTCTGCTCGAGGGAAAGCGGGTCACCACGACATGGTGGCTAGGCGGGCTCCTCCAGCGAATGGAGCCTCGCTGCATCGTCGATGTGGACCAGATGGTGGTCGCCGACGGGAACATCGTCACCGCGGGCGCCGCTTTCGCCCATATCGATCTGATGCTTTATCTCCTCCGCACCCGTTTCAACCCAGCGCTCGCCGAGGCGGTGTCGCGGGCGATGGTCATCGATGGACGGCAATCGCAGGCGCCCTATATTGTTCCGATGACGCTCACCAGCGGCAACGATCTTGCGGCCAGACTGGTGGCTCGCTTCGAGAGGGGACTACCCAACCCGCCGACGGTGGCCGAACTGGCGGCGGAGTTCTGCATGTCGAACCGGACGCTTTCGCGTCACATCAAGGAAGCCACTGGACGCAGCGTGTCCGCCCTCCTGCAGAGCGTACGCATCAGCCGTGCGCGCATGCTGCTGGAGACCAGCAAGATGTCGGTCGAGCAGATCGCCGAGCAATTGGGCTATTCAGATACCACCGCGTTGCGGCGGCTGATGCGGAAGCTCACGCATGCGACACCGAGGCAGTTCAGGTCCGCGGTGTTCGCCGAACGGTAGGCCTAGCCCGTAGGGGTATCATGGCTTCGGCGGTACAAATCCTGGGAACAAAAAAAAGCCCCTGATTTCTCAGGGGCTTTTTCCGTTTGGCTGGGAGACTAGGATTCGAACCTAGATAGACAGCGTCAGAGGCTGTCGTCCTACCGTTAGACGATCTCCCAATAAACCTGGCTCGACGCGCTCTGACCGTGGAGCGTCGAACTTTGAAGC